>Ga0214473_10003105_pt1 | contig 20268 bp, 20 predicted proteins | sample RVTome_7_FD_203509 | JGI IMG/M metagenome (GOLD analysis project Ga0214473, IMG submission 203509) | Soil microbial communities from uranium-contaminated site in the Upper Colorado River Basin, Wyoming, United States - RVT98D197 | ecosystem: Environmental > Terrestrial > Soil > Contaminated >... | reverse complement strand
ACCTTTGGAAATAAGCTGGTCGGCTATGCTTTTTGCTCTTTCGATAGGAATAGCGAAACCGATACCGGAATACTCGCCGGTCGTTGTTTTTATGAGGGAATTTATGCCGATAACCTGACCCCTCGCATTTGCCAAGGCCCCGCCGCTGTTGCCCGGATTAATGGCAGCGTCAGTTTGGATCATATCGGTTAAGGTTTTGGTCGGGCTGTTAAAATCAGTTTGCTCGGTCACCCGGTTTTTGGCGCTAATGATACCCGAGGTAACCGTGTGCTGCAGCTCGAAAGGCGAGCCTATGGCTACGGCCAAATCGCCGACATCCAATTTGCTCGAGGAGCCGATGTCGGCCGCCGGCAGATTATCCTTATCGACCTTTATCACCGCAATGTCTTCCTGGGCGTCACCGGCTACAACCTTGCCAGTGGCTTTTTTGGAGCTGCCGATTATCACTACAACCTTCTTGGCATTTTCTACGACATGATTGTTGGTGATTATGTAGCCGTCTTCTCGGTAGATAACTCCGGAGCCTATGGCATCCGGTTTTTGAGTTTGCTGCTCATGTTCGGCGAAAGGAAACTCGAACAAACCGCTTTTATCCTGAAAAACTTGGATGGTTACGACCGAGGGCGTTACTTTCCTAGCCACAGCCGCTATCAGATTATCTGTTTTACCGGCTTGAATAACAGTTTTTCCGGTTGGCTGGTCCAGAGTTTGTCCGAGGGGAATGACGAATGCTGTAATAATTACCGCCACCGCTACACTTATTATTGATGTAAGAGCAAAGCCGGTAAGGGTCTGAATCCTGGTAAAAAACGGTTTTCCGGCCGGTTCTGGTGAATCGTTTAGAAGCTCGTTTTGAGGCGGCTCGGGGGGCGCTAAGTCGGTTTTTTTGTTTTCGTCATCTTTTGCAGGCATGTTGCTATTACTTTGATTCTTCTGATGCTTCTTCTTTTTGCTCTGCGCCTTCGGCGGGCGCTTCTTCGCCGGCCACAGCTGCTTCTTCGCCTTCCGGTACTTCCTCGACCAACTCTTCTTCCTTAAGCTCTGTTGGCGGCACAACGCTGACTATGCTGTCTTCGGGGTTAGCGGTTATGGTAATCCCCGGCAGTTGTTTTACGTCACTTACTCTAATAGAAGAGCCGACGGCGAGTTCGCTGACGTCTATTTCGTACTTTTCGGGCAAGTCTTTCGGCAAGGCCTTGATGGCCAACTCTCTTATACTATGCTGCATTACGCCGCCGTCCCTGACACCGATTGCCTCTCCGACTAGCTCGACCGGCACAACTGTGTCGATTTCGGTGTCCATCGCTACTTTAAGAAAATCAAGGTGGAGTACTTGGTCCCTGGTTTGTTCCTTTTGGATTTCCTTTATCATTGCTGTTGGGCTTTGAGGCAGGCCCTTCAACTTCAAAATTGAATTGCGGTTGCCGTGCTGGAGCAACCTGCTTATATCCTGGCTTTTAAGCTGCAGGGAAATCGTATCGTTGCCGGCACTGTACAAAACAGCCGGTACAAGCCCTTGGCGTCTTAGGCCGCGGACAGCCGACTTGCCCTTTTCTTCTCTTGGTTGAACTTCTAATTCAATAAAATCCAAAACTAACTCCCTTAGCAGCTTATTAGACTACGTAATTTTCGGCCTATTGTCAAATTCAAGCCGAGGGGTGAAGCCGGAAGGAGGGCTCCCGCGCCGCGCGCACCGTTCCAATAGTCGGGTGTACGGGCGGGAAACCTGCAGGCGGCAGGACCCCGAGGCATTATACTGCACTATCCTCTTCCCACTTGCCGCAACGGCCGCCCCAGCAAGCCAAAGTCTTGCTGGCCACTTTAACCCGGATTACTTCGCAGTTATTCGAGCAGCCGCCGCAGTTAAAGCCGCTGGTGCAATAGTCGGTATCGCTGGCCTCAAATCCGGCGAATTTGCTTCTTTCGGGATTTACTTCCTTGGCGAGGATTGCGGCGCCGATGGCTCCCATCACGTGATGGTATTTGGGCACCGTTACTTTTTGCCCGAGCGCTTCTTCGAAAGCTTTGCGGATACCGTTGTTGGCGGCTACCCCGCCCTGAAAGACGATTGGCTCTTCCAAGTCTTTGCCCTTGGCCAGATTGTTCAGGTAATTTCTGACCAGAGCCTGGCAAAGTCCGTAGACAATATCTTCGGTGCTGGTGCCGATTTGTTGTTTGTGGATCATATCGGACTCGGCGAAAACGGTGCAACGGCCGGCAATGTGAGCCGGGTTTTGGCTGCCCAAAGCATAGCGGCCGAATTCCTCAATCGGAATACCGAGACGGCTGGCCTGGTGATCCAGAAACGAGCCGGTTCCGGCGGCACAAACCGTGTTCATAGCGAAATCAAGAACGATGCCGCTCTGCATGATTATAATCTTCGAATCCTGGCCACCGATTTCCAGGATTGTCCTGACATCAGGCACCAGGTGAGCGGCGGCAACGGCATGGGCGGTTATTTCATTTTTTATAATGTCGGCTCCGACTACTACGCCGCTCAGATAGCGGGCGCTGCCGGTGGCTCCAACCGCTTTTATGTCAACGGAGGAGGGCAAGAGCTCTTTTAGCTCCAGCAGACTTTTTTGGACGGCCTGGATAGGTTTTCCTTGAGTGCGGTTATAAATCCAGGAAATCACTTCCAGTTTTTCATCTAAGACAACTAAGTTCGTGCTGACTGAGCCCACATCAACGCCTAAATAACCTTGCATAGTTCTCTCCTTCCGGCGCCACCCCTTCGGCTTTTTAGCAAATCAATAAACGCTTCCAGCCTGGTTATCAGCCCGGCGCGGCCGCTTTGCTCATCGATTACCAGTGTCAGAAGTGATATATCATGTTCCTTGATGACTTTCGGCAGTATACCGTCGGCGATGATCTCGGGCATACAGGTAAACGGATATAAATGGATTACGCCGTCGAAGCCTTCGCCCGCAAAATGAATGGCATGGCCGATGGTCGGCTGGCCTTCACCGCCGACAAAATGGCCCAGGTAAGGACTGGCCGTTTTGACGATTTCCTTGTGAGGCAGTCCGAAAACCTTGTTCTTGGCCGAGGGGCTTATCCAGTCGGAAATATATACTCCCCTCTCCAGATAGATATGTTCGTGGCCGAGATATTCTTCGATATCGAAATTAGCAAAAGGCTCCAGAAGCAGGTAGAATTCACCCATTAACCCGACTCTTAAAACTTCCCGGCTTAGGTCGAGGGCCACATTATCCAGCTCTTCGAGGGCGGCATTTTTGGCCTCCTCTATTTCGGCTCTTGTTTGGGCGCCGCCTAGTATTTTCAGGGCTCTTTTTTTGGCCTTGGAGACGCTGCCCTTTTGCGCCTCGTAAGCTCTTAACTGAAGACTTTTCTTTTCTACAAAATCGATTGCCTGGGCTTTGAGGAAACTGGTTCTTATGAACTGATAAAGCTGGTAGGTATTTTTGCCCGGGCAAAGCTTCTTAAAAGCGGCAACGAACTTGTTCAAGCCGCCGATAGGCGGCTCGATGGTAATCGTGTTGAATTTATAACCGGCTCTGCGCATAATGAGCTGCTGAATCTGACCGTAATAACCGAAACGGCAGGGGCCGAAACCGCCGGCCATTACCAGAGTATCGGCTCCTTTTTCCAGTCCCTGAACAAAGTTGCCGAGAGTAATTTTTAGGGGCAGGCAAGCCAACTCCGGACCCAGGCGGCTACCTATTTCCAGGGCTTCCTCGCTGCTTTCGGGAGCGCTTATAAACTCTACGCCGAGGCGCTCAAACAAATCTTCCAGAAGTATTTGCAGCAAGCCCATCTGGGGAGCGGTAACCTTCATTTCTCATGCCCTCGCCATCTTGGCTTTCTTGAGGTTAAGCATATCGGTGAAGGCTTCCAGCCTGGTCAAGAAACCGGCTTCGCCGCTATGCTCGTCGATTACAATTGACATCAGAGGAACTTCGGGATGCTTGCGGGCTTCTTCTTCGATGAGCACCTGCATCATGGAGTCGGGACCGCACGCAAAAGCCAGCAGGTAAATAACGCCGTCTACCGCCTTAGTCCGCAGCCAGTGCATAACCGTTCCGACTACTTCTTTTTCGTAAGTCCAAAAAATCGGCTTGGCAAGAGAGGCTGTTTGGGTCTCGATGCAATCAGCGGGAACATTCTCCAACGTTTGAATATTGATTTTTTGCCTTTTGAGTCTGCTGAGAAAATCAAGGCTTATGTAAGGGTCGTAAATGTTATACGGATGGCCGACAATACCGATTTTCAAGTTGTTGTTTGCTTCAAAAGGAGGCAAAAGAGATTTATTTCGATGAAAAATCTCCATCGCTTTTTGAGCGGCTTTGTAAGCCTTTAAGATGGCTACCGGATTTTTGTTTATTGTAGAGCCCAGCTTCAGAAGAGATTGATAAAAATAGCGCCTCTTCTTTTTGGCATTCATGTCGATTGAGAGTATGGCGGGCGCGTTAGGCAAGGCGCGCAGCATATCAGGTAAACCTAAAAACTTCGGGCAGGTATAAGCCTCTTTTTCGACGCTTACAACGCGGGGGATAAAGACGTAATCACATTTTTCGCTTAAGGATAAAGTATGGCCGTAGAAAACTTTCACGGGCAGACAAATCTCCGACGGCGCCACTTCTAGCCCTGTGTTTAAGATTTGGGCGTTGGTTTCACCGCTAACAATAACTTCCGCACCCACCTTTTCAAAAAAGGTTTGCCAGAAAGGATACTGCTTATAATATAAAAGTGCTCTCGGGATGCCGATTTTAATCCTGCTCATCAGCTTTTTATACCCATTTAATTTTGTTTAGAAACAGGCATTGGCTCGCCAACTAATTATAGCCTACTAAGCAATAAAAACGTAGTGAGTCTCGGGGTCCTGTCGCTGCGGCATATTACTTTGCGTACCGGCTAACGCCAGGATACGCAAAGTAATATGCACTCCGCGCCACCCCTCGACTATTTGATATATACAAGTTAATCTAAAAAAATGAATGAAAACCGCAAAGCTCTCATAGGATTTTTGGTGCTGGCTATCATCGGCATTTTGATGTTTTTGTATTTGCCCAAGAAGAATCCCGGTTACCGGCAAAGCCGTTTGCTACTTGATACCTATGTCAGCATTATGGTAAATGCGCCCAGGGAAAAAGCGCAGCCGGCGGTGAAGGCTGCCTTCGACCGCATGAGCCAAATAGAGAAAAAGCTTAACCGTTATGACACAAAAAGCGAAATTACCAGGATAAATAAGGCGGCGCCAAGGCCGGCGGCGGTAAGCGATGACACCTTTAGAGCCGTAAAGTTAAGTTTGGATTACGCACGCCTTACCGAGGGCAAGTTTGATATCACCGTTGGGCCCGTGGTGAGCCTTTTAAATTTCAATAAAAGAAAAGTTCCTCCAAAGTCCAAAATTATGAAAGCAAAACGTTTGGTTGATTGGCGCCTGGTCGAGCTTGATAACCGCCGAAAGTCGGTGGCCTTGGCAAAAAAGGGTATGCGGCTCGATATGGGCGGTGTGGCCAAAGGCTTTGCCGCTGATGAAGCCTACAAAGTCCTCAGAAAATTCGGAATAAAAAAAGGCCTTATCGACACGGGCTCCTCGACTCTTACCTTTAACCCCGAAAATACCAGCCGCAAATGGCGCATCGGCATCAGGCATCCGAGGCAGGATTCGATACTGAGCGTTTTTGAAGTAAGTAACCGCAATGTTTCGACCTCCGGCGATTACCAGCAATATTTCATTAAAAGCGGCCGGCGCTATCATCACATTATCGATCCGCAGACAGGCCGCCCGGCCAAAGGGCTCATAAGTGTTACAATCGTTACCGAAAGAACGGCTGCAGAGAGCGACATCCTTTCGACCGCCGTTTTCGCGCTGGGGCCAGAAGCGGGATTTAAGCTGGTTAAGAGCTTAAAGGACACCGAAGCGGTGCTAATCGATTCCCGCGGACGGGTAAAAATTACCGACAAAAAGATGGCCAAGTTACCGGCAAAAATAGACATTAAATAGCCCGAGGGGTGGCGCGATAATTCCTCTGAAGTCATATAAGTTTTTCTGTCACCCTCTGAGCACCATGCGCTGGAATCGAACGTAGTAGCGGCGGCAAATATCCGAAACTGACCGAAGGGAATTTCGGAATTTCGCCCTACGAAGTGAGATGGAAGCCATAGGAGCGCAAGCAGTGCAGAAAAACTTATATATGGCGAAAGACTCTGCAGCGACAGGACCCCGAGGCATTGTTATAATACATATCTATGAACAAATTTTACGTAACTACTCCTATTTATTACGTGAACGATGTGCCTCATGTCGGCCATGCTTACTCGACTATGGCGGCCGATACTTTAGCCCGCTTTTACCGGGGGCAAGGTTATGAAGTGTTTTTTCTGACCGGAACCGACGAGCATGGCCAAAAAGTAGCTAAAGCGGCCGAAGAGCGCGGGCTTAATCCCCAGGAGCATGTCGACCAAATGGTGGCTCCTTATAAGCAGCTTTGGAAGCGTTTGAGTATTTGTTACGACGATTTTATCAGGACAACCGAGCCCCGGCATGAAAAGGTAGTGGCAGCGATTTTTGAGCGGCTTTTTCAGCAAAGCGATATATATGCCGGCAAGTACGAGGGCTGGTACTGTATTTTCGAGGAAACGTTCTATCCGGAAAGTCAGCTAAAGGACGGCAATTGTCCCGAATGCGGCCGGCCGGTAAAGTGGATTAGCGAAGAAAGCTACCATTTTAAAACTTCCAAGTTTATGCCGGCCCTTCTTAAGCATATCAAGGAAAATCCTCATTTTATTTTGCCCGCCAGCCGCCGTAACGAAGTCGTCAGCTTTATCGAGTCGGGTGTGCAGGACGTAAGTGTTTCCAGGACCGCTTTCAAGTGGGGGGTAGAAGTTCCGTATGACAAGAAGCATGTCGTTTACGTCTGGTTCGACGCGTTGATTAATTACCTCAGCGGTATCGGCTACCTGCAGGACGAGAAAAAATTCAATGCTTTCTGGCCGGCTGATGTCCACATAATCGGCAAGGACATCCTGAAATTTCACGCTGTTATTTGGCCGGCAATGCTTTTGGCCCTGGATTTGCCTCTGCCGAAAATGGTGTTTGCCCACGGCTTTTTAACTTTAGGGGGAGAAAAGATTTCCAAGTCCCGCGGCAAAGTAATCGACCCTCACGAACTGGCCGATGATTACAGCTCTGATGCCGTGCGTTATTTTTTCCTGCGGGAAGTGACTTTCGGGCTTGACGGCGAATATACCGAGGATTCGCTTAAGCGCCGGCTGAACTTCGATTTGGCTAACGACTTGGGCAACCTGGTCCACCGTTCGGCAACGATGTTCGCCAAGTTCGTCGGGGGCAAAGCGCCCGAAGCATCCGGAAATACCGAACTGGAAGACGACCTGATTGGTTTAGCAACCAGCCGTTTTTCAAAAGTGGCTGCTCTTATGCCCACCTTGGGCTTCAAGGAAGCTTTGGAGGAGATTTGGGAACTGGTTAGAGCGGCCAATAAGTATATCGATTCGGCAGCTCCCTGGCGGCTGGCCAAGGAAGATGATAAGGGAAGACTTAATACAGTAATGTACACGATTGCCGAAGTTATGCGCATCGTTTCTTTGTTAATCTCTCCCTTTATGCCGGCAACTGCTCAAAAAATAGCCGACCAGCTTGAGTTGGGGCCGATTGCCAAAATTCCGCTTGCCGAAGCTGGAGAATGGGGAAAGATAAAAGCGGGCGCCTCCTTTAAAAAAGAGAAAGCCCTTTTTCCCAGAATCGAGATTTAATGAAATTAATCGACACTCACGCTCATTTAGATTCTTATTCTGATGTTGATGAAGTAATCAAGACAGCGGCTGACGCAGGCGTTCTTAAGATGATTGTGGCCGCTTTCGATTTGCACTGTTCGCGCTTTAACACGAAAGTTGTTGCCGATAAAGAAGGCCTTTTTGCCAGCATCGGCGTCCATCCCCACAATGCTAAAGACCTGGACACTCAAGCTAAAGACGAATTAAAAGCTCTCACCAAAGGGCCTAAAGTTAAAGCTATCGGTGAGACCGGCCTGGATTACCATTACTTTTACTCTCCCGAAGAAGTGCAAAAAGACGCTTTTAAATGGCATATCGAAATGGCGAATGAGCTGGGCTTGCCTTTGATAATCCACAGCCGCGAAGCTCTCGACGAAACGCTGGAAATACTAGCCGGCGAGGGCTTTGTTGAAGGCGGCTTTGTTTTTCATGCTTTCTCCGGCAGCCAAGAGCATGCGCAATTTATTTTTGAGAAAGGCGGTTTGATATCGGTAACGGGCGTCGTTACTTTTAAGAATGCCCGAGAGCTGCAAGGGCTAGTGAGAGAGGTAGATTTGAGTAAAATTATGCTCGAGACCGACTCTCCATACTTAACGCCGGAGCCATTCAGGAGCAAGATAAACGAGCCGGCTCATGTGAAGCTGGTAGCCCAAAAAATCGCCGAGCTTAAAAACTTGTCTTTAGAAGAAGTGGCGAGTACAACAACTCAAACCGCCGAGAAATTCTTCAGCATATAAGCGTTTTCTCAAAATAATGAGAATCTAAAATAGCCATAAGCCCAGCTAGCTATGATTTGCCGGACAGTTTCCCGGGAAACTGTCCAAGGGGGTTTAAAGTTACTAACGCTTTTTTTTAAAGAAATCTTTGAGTAGTTTGGCGCAAGCTTCTTGTTCAACACCGCTTACGACTTCGACTTGGTGGGGGAGTTTTTTATCTGACAGCACATTGTAGAGGCTGCCGGCATAACCGCCCTTCTCATCCTTGCATCCGTAAATCAATTTGGCAAAGCGGGCCTGCTGGATAGCGCCGGCGCACATCGGACAAGGCTCTTTGGTAACATAAATCTCGCAACCTTCAAGCCGCCAGTCGCCCAGCTTTTTAGCTGCTTTTCTTATCGCCAATATCTCGGCATGAGCAGTAGGATCATGAGCACTTTGTCTTAAGTTATGAGCCTTGGCTAGAATTTTTCCCTGGCGAGCAATTACTGCTCCAACCGGAACCTCATCTTTTTCAAAAGCTTTCTCAGCTTCCTCCAAGGCAATATGCATGAATTTCATAAGAGAAGTGTAGCAATTTAGGAGCTGGACGAAAATGAGCTAATTAATTTTTGCTTAAAATCTTTTTTTGAAAAGCCACGGTCTTATCTCGCCCAGTTTGTTTTGCCAGAGAAAGAGCCTTGTCAGCATAATCAATCAGTTCTTGAAATTCAGTACAATCCCTCGGAAAATTTGCTAACCCCAAAGAGAGAGTTACCGGGTGCTTCCTTTTGCTGACTGCCTCACGCACCGCTTCGCGGATTTTATCACAAGTAACTACCGCGCCGGCTTTATATGTTTCCGGTAAGATGAGGGCAAATTCATCACCGCCATAGCGGGCAACAACATCCACTTCCCTGCAGTTTTGCTTTAGTATCTTTCCGACTGAGCACAATAACTTATCTCCAGCAGGGTGGCCAAATGTATCATTGTAAATCTTGAAGTTATCTATATCGGCCATAACCAGGCATAAGGGCCGCCTGTAACGTTTGGCTCTCCTTAGTTCTATGTGAAGACTATTTTTCAGATGACGGTGATTAAAAAGACTAGTTTGATAATCAATTACGGCCAGCTTTTTTGTCATATTGAAAAGGAAAGAATTCTCAATGGCAACAGCTGCTTGATTAGTTATTACGGAAAGAATCTCTTTTTGGTTCAGTGTTAAGTTTTGAACAGCTTTAGCCTTAGAAAAAAGAACACCAACAAATTTCTGATGTGCTCTTAACGGTATATACATGAGGGAGTGATGGTGGCCTTCTTCTTCCAAAGTTATTGTGTGGAAACTAGGGAGCTCTTTCTTTAGAAATGGAATTTTAGCCTCTACCTTTTCAACGAGTTCTTTATCGATATTATCGATTATCTCAAGCTCAAAGATTTTTTTATAGGGATCATAGATTCTTAAAGAGTAATTGCTTAACTTAATAGAGTTCTTAAGGATATCGTGAATAATCTTTTCGAGTTCCTTGATATCCAAAGTTGAATGAATGGCTCTAACTATCTCGTTGATTACACTCAACTCTTTATATCTTACTTTAAGTTCCGCACGTGTTTCTTCGAGAGCTGATTCAAGGGATTCGATTTTACGTAACAAAATGTTAGGAGAGTCTACTTTCAATATATTAGTACCTCTGTCTAAATACTAACAAGGTGGGTATGGGCGGTCAATAAAGAATTTTATTAGTGCTCTTCCTTGCTTGGTCTTTCCCGCCTCGGATATGGTACCGGGATGTATTCGACGGTTGGCCTCGATTGGGGCGCTTGCGGGTAAAGCTCCATAAGCTGGTAGACGTTTTTGGGAATTTTCGGCGTTACGTCGATGCCGATTTCCTTCAGCTTATCGATTGTTAAAGGGTAATCATGAGTCCACTCACCCCTGGTTAAAGTTTTGGCGATATTCCTGGCATTTTCGGCCGCTATTTTTTTGCGTGTCAATATCTCGACAATTAAATCCTCTACTTGCTTAACGGCCTTGTAAGCTAAGTCTAAGTAAATCAAGGTCTCGTCTTTCATCTTATCCAGCGGTTTGTGTTTTGGCACTTCCAAAACGGAAGTAGCCGGATAAAGTTGCCCCAACTGGGGATCTAGGGGTCCCAAAACAGCATTATCATCCATAAGGACTTCATCAGCGGCCAAGGCGATTAAGGTGCCGCCGGATAAAGCATGGTGGGGCACGATAATAGTTACCTTGGCCTTATGTTTTTGCAAGGCCCGGGCTATTTGCTCGGCCGCTAAAACCAGACCGCCGGGAGTATGCATTACCAGGTCGATTGGCGTATCCTCAGGCGTAAAACGGATAGCCCGCAAAATCTTTTCCGACTCCTCGATATCTATAAAGCGCAGGAAGGGAATGCCCAGAAAAGCAAAAGCTTCTTGCCGGTGAATCATCGTAATAACCCGGCTTCGCCTGTCTTTTTCAATGCTTCTTATACCTTGAAAACGCTTGGCTTGAACAAGGCGCCGCTTAATACCCGGCCAGATAAAAAGCAGAATAAAAAATATAAAGAATATCAAGTTCGTAAGAGAGCCGAAATCCGCCATTTTACTATTGTACCCAATTTTTAGTGTTTAGTGCTTAGCGATTGGCAATTTAATGAAACGGTAATATTTTCCCCAAAAAATGGTATATTATTTACCTGGTATTTATTTGGATCGTGCTAGGCGGGGAATTAGCGGTGCCCTACAATCTGCAATCCGCTATAGCAGGGCTGAAGAACCGTTTCAAGATTTTCCCGGGTAAAGCCTGGCCATCTGCCAAAGCGTTGAAGTTTTGGTCCTGCGTGAGTGGGACTTATGAACCCCGTCAGATCCGGAAGGAAGCAGCGGTAAATAAGATTCCTGCCTGCCGTAGGGAAGCTAAGACGGAGCGGCGGCAGCGGGTTTCAGTTTGGCCGGTCAAAACCGAGGGCGGTGCACGATCCGTTATTTTTGGAATCGGTTGGGGTATTAAGTGAGCGGGAAATCAATTATAATGACTACAGCTTAACAAGGTGGGTTCATGAAAGAAATGCAAGTTCACGGCGTTAATTTGGATGTAATGACCAACCAACCGGTTGTTATCCTCAAAGACAGCGAAGAGAAAAGATTCCTGCCCATTTGGATTGGCCAATTCGAAGCGACCTCCATCCTGATGGAGCTTCAAGGCGTGAAACCCACCCGGCCCCTGACTCATGATTTACTGCGAAGTCTTTGTGAAACATTGAAGATGAAAGTGGAAAAAATAGTCATAAACGATATCCAAGACGGTACCTTTTTCGCCCGCATATTTCTTAAAAACAAGACCAAACAATTTGACCTCGATGCCCGCCCGAGCGACGCTATTGCCCTGGCCGTGAGGGTAAAAGCGCCTATTTTCGCAGTTGACAGCGTTGTCGATAAGGCTTCCATCATAAGCGAGGAAGGCGAAGAGGAAGAGGTCGAGCGTTTCAAGGAATTTATCGAAAGCGTTAACCCCGAAGACTTCAAAGAATAATCCTTATGGGATGTAATTCGATTGCCGAAAATATGCAGGTTTGCAATTGCACTTATGAGCCTTGCTCCAGAAAAGGCAAATGCTGCGAATGCCTGCGGTATCACCAACGCTCCGGTGAGCTGCCGGCCTGTTTTTTCCCGCCGGAAATCGAGAAAACCCACGACCGCTCTATCAGAAGATTTATTTCTTCACACGGTTCATAAACTGAGCGTACTTTTGCTCGGCATCGGCCTTAGTGCCGTCGGTGAACGTTATATAAATCGAAAAAGTTAATTGCTTACCGAGCCTTTGATTTGACTGGATAACGAAGTTAAGAGGCCTAACTCCGAAAAGATTATAATCATCGACAACCGAGTTCGCGCCAACCTCGATTTTGGCGCCGGCCCCCCAGCTTATCAACTGAGGTATTATCATAAATCCCGAAGAATTTGTCTGGTAGTGAAGGTATCGTAAATGACGAACATCTTTAAAGTTTTGGTAGAACCCGCTCTTTTTATCGTAAAGCAAAGTGTCGTTTGCCGCTCCGGTGGAAGCATTAATTTGCTCGATGAAACTGCTGGCCGGAAAAGACTTTGTAACCTGGACCGGATTCTTGCGGCCTTTGGACTTTATCTTCTTGTTGCGCCTGATTACTTCGGTAAGAAATATTCCGTTGTTATAGAAAGTGTGAGCATTGTTGAAAATGAAACGCTTTTTATTAAAAGGAAGCTCGCCGCTTAATTTCAGTTTGCTGAATCCCAGGCTGTATCTTTTAAATTTGTAACCCTTAAGTCCGCTTAAATTTCCGTTGGGGCTTTTTTTCAGCTTCAGCGGCTTCGTCTTTTTATGGAAGAGCATTTGCTTGCCTTTGAGTACGTTAAAGGTGTTAAGAAGCGTCCGCTTGGCCTTTTGGTCTCTGACTCTGAAATTAAAAGAGCTCATGGCGCTGCCGGGACGGTTCATAGTATAGGGAGTGTTGTCCAGCGTCATGAGGGTGGTCATTTCCAATCCCCCGTATGACATACCCTCCTTGTATTTGCTACTGTAAAGGCCGTTCGTTGCTCCCACGACGCTTGTCGAGTAGTAGGGAGTTGAAACGGCTAGTTTTTGCTGCTTAAAGGCCCAATTCCAGATATTTGTCGGCGCTAAGGGCGCGATATTATGGATATTAAATTCGGACAGCAAGAGAGAGGTTTGGCCAATAAAGTCGGCATTGGCGGTCATCTTGTTATTATCGTAATGATAGGCAAGGACGGGCGTCACTCCCAGCATATCCCGGCTGATGGCCCCGTCGGGGGGATCGTTCATCGTATCGGAAGCCGAAAAGGTGAAAACGGCTTGGTCGAACAAGTAGCGGGCATACCGGTCATCGTATTTTTGCTGATTGAATTCCGGTGTCTGCATTATGGCCTTTAACGAATAAAGCGAGTAAGGCCAATATTGGGTGATGAACTGGCGCAGGCGCCCGTAGCCCGAATCCCAGTTAGGATAACCATTTAGCATGTAGTTGCCAAGGTTATTTTGTCTTAGGCCGAGTAAAAGTACAAAATTAGAGTGTTTATCAAGACGTATTTTGGCCGCATCTTTAAAGTATTTGATGTCCAAAAGCGCTCTTAAGACAATATGAGAATATTCTTGGGCATCCCAAGCCAGGATATGCCTCTCACTGGTATTGTAATTAAGAGTAAAGTCATAATCCATATCCGGTTGCTTGCCTGGAGACATAGCTCTTGTTAACCTGTTCAAGGTAGTTTTCATATCTAATCGCCATTTTTTCGCGTAAATCGGCTTGCGGGTAGCTTGATAAGTAAACCTTAAGATGCCGCTATTCCAAGCTAAGCCATCTTGATTAAAGGCAAAATTGTAATTAAAGCTATAAGAAGCCAGCACCTTAAGAGTATTAACTATACCTTTCGATTGGGCGCTCGATAAGGAGAGTTGGGCGCGGTATCTATAAGCATAATAAAGAGCCTCAGCCGCTTGATAGTTCCAGGCTAAATGGGTATTTTCCCAGTAAGCGCCGCCTTTGAATAAATTTGAATGGAAGATTTGACGTTGCCGGTATTTGAAGACAACCCGGCTGCCGGCTTTGGGTTTTTTCATAAAATATAGCAACTTGCGGCTCTTGAAGTTATATTTGTTTCTGATCTTGTAACTGAGTCCCTCTTTTTGGCGACGGCCGTTTAGAAAAACCCTTAAAGTTCCCGGAGCATATTGTTTGGTGATTGCAAAGACTCTCCTGGTTCCGGTAGCTTTGTATTTATTTATCCGGGCGGGAGAATAGCTAAAATCTTTTAGCAGGCTATCTATAATTCTCTGGGCTCTTTCTTTGTCTTCGGCTCTGGCATAAGGCGAGATATTGCGCATGGTGTGAAACAAAAGCATGGCCTGGTTGGCCTTCATCCAAGCCGTTTCGCCCTCATCAAGGTAGACGCCCTTTTCGTTACTCCAGTAATTATTAATAAAGCCATCGTAAGCTTTGTTTAATATAGTCCAGTAGTCGGCTTGGCTAAGGGAGGCCGGCCTCGGCGTTTGGGCAAAGCCGGGGGCCGCCGGTAATCCAACGGCCAGCAATATAACCAGGCAAAAAGCGGCAACTCTGAGGATTAATCGAGATTCAATCATTTAAAGATTATAACAGGAAAATTTTGAAGTTTTGCCTTAGGCCGGAGAAACAGCGCCGGCAAGCAGCTTAAGGGCAATGGTGTAAACAACCACGCCGCCCAGCCAAACACCCAGAAAAAGAGGGGCATTTAGGGCGCTCGGAACACCGAAGGCCAGCATAAGCAGCGGCAAACCAAGTAATGCCAGAGGAGTGGCGAGGATTCGCAGCGGCGCCATGCCTTTAACGGCTCCGATTATTCCACCGAGTAAAGCCAAGACGCTCAGAACGGCTCCGATTCCTCCGGGTAAACCGGCCAGCGGACTTCCTTCCCCGATTTTGACCCAGAATGTTTTAGCGATAACCGGCTCGTTACCGCCCGCAAAAGCTTGCACTTTTATCTGATAGCTGCCTTTCAATAAAAAGACATAATCAGGCAAGGTAGTCGAGCCCGAGCCCTTATTCACGCCGCCCGGGGCAATCGTTTCATCGAAACTAAAATCGGAGTCCGGTAGCAATCCGGCATAATCCAGGGAAGCGCCGGTAAATGTGATGCTCGCCGACTTGTTATTCTTTACATCCCAGGCACCGTTGACTAAGGGCTCGGTGATAACAATTGCTCCCGACTTTTCGGCGGCGTTATCTACATCCGAGCCGTTCACGAAGCCTTTAGCGTCAAGGTCCGCTGCTTGAGTGTAACCGGTTAAAAGCACAAGGAATAGAATCGGAAGGATAATTAGTTTAGAAACAAATCTTGGTTTCATTACAAAAATCATAGAATAACAACTGTTATTAATCAAGAGGTTTCTAAACTGGGGATTTTAGGATAGCTAAGTTTATGATGCCTAGTTTTTTCAGCTCAAGAAAGCACCTATAGCAGGCGTCAACATCAACCATGGCGTTGTGGGAATCTTTCAGTGGCTCATTAAATAACACCCTATGAAGCTCTTCCAAGGTGGGCCATTTGTTTCTAGGCAAGCGGCAAAAATCAGTCGACTCGACTTTGGTGCAAATGTGCTGCTTTGCCATAAGAGTTTCCAAAGTAAGATCTAGCCGTATGAATTCGGCCGCAAGGACATTCAAATCAAAGCTGATATTGTGAGCGATTAAGTAATTACTCAGCTTTAAGTCGTCAAGAAATTCTTGGGTTACACCGGATATTGGCGAGCCCTCCTCCAGAGCTCTTTGGGTATTAATTCTGTGAATTCGGGCGACGGCATCGGGGATTACAAAACCCTCGGGTTTAACAATGTAGCTTTGTTGCTTGACGGAATTACCCTCTTCATCGGCCAGGATCCAGGCGATTTGGACCAGCCTCGGCCAGTTATCAACATCCGTTAAGGGTGCTTTCCAGCTTCGGGGCAATCCGGTTGTTTCGGTATCGAAAAATAAATACATATTTGTGGGCCTAGACCGACTTGAACGGTCGACCTCACCCTTATCAGGGGTGCGCTCTAGCCAACTGAGCTATAGGCCCAAAAGTTTGCCCCGCAAATTTTAGAGCAATCGAACATTGGAACATTAGAGAAATATGCAAGACTTTCTTATTCTAGCAAATTAAATCTTTTGATAAAAATATTAAAATTTTTGAGAAAAAAAGAAGGAGTTTTGATATAAATGTCTAATATAAGATATAGAGAGAATTTTTTCGGATTTCGATATTCGAATTTCGTATTTGTTTTTGAAGGAGGTGATAGCAGTGGAAGCTAAAGAAGTGTGGATCGACAAAAGCGAAAATGAAAGGGTAAGGGTGGCCTTAAATGAGTTTAACGGCCGGATGCTGGTTGACATCAGAACTTACTTTCAAGCCGAAGACGGCGATTGGCGCCCGACGAAAAAAGGCGTCAGTCTTGACGCTGACAAGTTAGATGAGCTAAAAGAATCGCTTTCTAAACTCCAATAGATTTGCTATCGGAGCTTTGGCTATGGCATAATCAGAGGGTTAATGCTCTTTTCTTTGATTATGCTAACCATATCTTTTAGGAATAAATTTAATCTAAAAGTAGGGATACGGCATGCCGTGTCCCTACTAGTTTGCCTTTCTATGGCCGCTTCAATTTGGCCGGTTATGGCAGTGGCCGCTATTCCGTCGGCTATCAGTCTTAATTCCAGCGTAGCCGCCAATTCAATAGTCGCTTACAATACGCCCATAACTTTTACCGGCAAGATTGAGCCGGGACACGAAGCCACCGTTACGGTGCAATTTAAGAAGCTGGGGGCTAAACAGTTCACTACGCTGGCTCAAGTTCAAAGCGATGCTGCCGGTAACTACACTTCAACTGTTGCGGCAACGGCCGGCGGCTCTTACCAGGTATCTTGGCCGGGTGATGCCGACCACGATACGGCTGTAAGCTCAAGTATTTATATTGGAGCTCAGGGGCAAATCACCTTGGATAAATTGCCCAAACCGAATTATGCCGGCGAAGTCTTCTATATATCGGGAACTTTAACTCCGGCTCACAAAAACACTCTAGTAGGTGTACAAACGAACAACAAAACCAGTTGGAAGACGATAGCCCGCGCCCGGACCGATAAGAAAAGCAAATTCAGGATAAAAGTATCTATTTCAAAAACCGGTGTCTACCGCCTACGCGTTGTTTTCAGCGATACCGATCACGCCCAAACTTCTTCTGAGGGATTTAACGTGAAGCTTAAATGGGGCAATCCCTGGAAGCTCTCAGCCGCTTATCCCGAGTACGTCGTCGTTAGCAAAAAAACTTTCAAATTATGGTTTTTAAGAAAAGGCAAAGTCGTCCGGGTTTTCAGAGCCGGTGTCGGCATGCCGTCTTATCCGACTCCTTCGGGTAATTGGAAGGTTGTAAGGAAAGGGGTTAGGCCAACATGGTATCGTCCCGGCTCGGATTGGGCCAAAAATATGCCTGAATCTATTCCCTGGCCGGGTTCACCACTCGGTGAAAGGGGCCTTTACTTAAGTGCTCCCGGCATCATTATCCACGGAACCACCCAGCCTTCGCTGCTCGACAGGTCGTACCGGGCCGTTTCTCACGGTTGTATCCGGCTCAAAAATCCTTGGGTAATCTGGCTTTATAGCCGGGTACCGGTTGGTACGCCGGTAAAAATATACGGCTAGGCGTCTTTATGCCGGATGAGGTTATTTACCAGGAAAAGCAAAGGTCCTACGCATTATTTTATCTTCTCCTCGTCGTCATCATAGTAATCGAGGCTTTGGCCATAGTGGTCCAGCTGCTTTTAGCAGAAACGGGTTCCAAGTCTATTTTGTCGCTGGCCCTCTCGGTTGTGCTCTTTTTAACTTTCACTTTCATCCTTATAAACTTTTTTTACATGCGGCTAAAAATAACTAAAGAACAGTTATTGGTTTCCTACGGAATTTTCAAACTGAGAATAGAGAGGAAAGATATCGCGCTTTGCGAGCCGGTTACTTTTTCCTGGAAAACTTACCTGGGGTGGGGGATAAGCCGGCCCGGTTTTGACGGTACTTTTGCCTGGACGACCAGGGGCAACAAAGGTATCCGCCTGGAGACTAAAAAACGCATCTATGTCGTCTCCACCAATAACGCCGATAAAATCTGCAAACTTCTTGCAATCAAGTCTTAAGCTGGCAATTGCTCTCCTAGTTTGTTAGTCTTATTGAAGAGGCAAAGGAGGGCTTGATGGAAAAAGAAATCGGCAAGATAACCCACTATTTCGGCAAAATCGGAGTCGCCATAATCGAACTCTCAGATGAAATCAAAGTCGGAGACCGCATTCACATCAAGGGCCATACCAGCGATTGGGAGCAGCCGGTCGATACTATGCAGATTGAACACGAATCCGTCGAAGAAGCCAAGAAAGGTCAAGCAATCGGGATAAAATCCAAAGACCACGCGCGGGAAGGCGACGTCGTCTACATGGTTACCGACTGAAATCCATTGCTTGATTTACCTGCAATTTTAAGGGCAAAACTTCTTTTGACTTAGCGTCTTGGCTATGCTAATTTGAGGAGGCAAATTCCGATTAGGAGGCCAAATTCATGACTTATATATACAGTATGTTTTTATTTATGATGGCTTTAGGGCTTGCGAGCTACGTAAATTTTACCCGCTATGCAAAGCGCGTTAAATAACCACAAACATTGCCGGTAGTCTTGAACAAATAGCTCACTTTGCTTAACATTATTTATCGATACCTATGATTTCCCTTAAGCAAGTAAGTAAAAGTTTTTATAACACTAAAGCAGTCGATAAGATTACCCTCGATATCGATAAAGGCGAGGTTGTTGGTTTTCTGGGGCCTAACGGAGCCGGCAAAACCACGACGATGCGCATGATCACAGATGTTTACTCTCCCGATGAAGGCCAGATTCTTATTGATGGCAAAGATTCAACAGAAAGCGATATCGAAGTAAAGAAAAAAATCGGCTATCTTCCCGAAAATAACCCACTTTATCAGGAAATGCTGGTCAGCGAGTACCTGAATTTTATTGCCGATTTAAGGCAGATAAATACCGCTGAGCGCAAAACCGCTTTGAACAGAGTCGTCAGTGAAACCGGCATAAAAGATGTTTTCTATAAGCCGATAGACGAGCTTTCAAAAGGCTATAAACAGCGGGTCGGTTTAGCCCAGGCAATCATGCACCAGCCTCAAATATTAATTCTCGATGAGCCCACCGAAGGGCTTGACCCCAACCAAAGAGTGGAAATCCGCCAGCTGATAAAGCGTCTTGGAGAGATGCGGACGGTAATATTAAGCACCCACGTTATGCAGGAAGTTAAGGCTACTTGCAGCCGCGCTATTATCATCAATAAAGGCAAACTTATTGCGGATGATTCTTTGGATAAGCTTTTGGACCAATCTACGGGCGCTAAGCATATTCACGTCGAAATCGAAGGCAAAAATGTGCGGCCAAAGTTGGAAAATTTGGGGTGCGTTGAGCAAATCACCGAGGCGGTGGCCGGGCGCCACAAAGTCGTTATTTCTACGCCCAAGGATGCCGAAATAAGGCCGCAGATATTTGAGATGGCCACAAAAGAAGGCTGGAAATTGTGGGAACTTCACCAGGAAGAAGTAAGCCTAGAGGACATTTTTAGGGATTTGACTCAATGAACGTAAACAATGTTGTGTCGGTAATTAAAAAAGAATTGAGGGGTTATTTTAATCACCCGCTCGGCTATATTTTGCTGGCCGTTTTCCTAGGCCTAAGCAATTTCTTCTTTTTCCGGACCGCTTTTTTAAGCGCCGAAGCTTCATTACGGCCATTTTTTGAGCTTTTGCCCTGGTTTCTGCTGTTCCTGGTGCCGGCGGTTACCGCCAAAGCTTTGGCGGCCGAACAAAAAGAAGGAACTCTGGAAATCGTTCTGGCTCAGCCCATAACGGAGCTAGAGTTATTGATAGGCAAGTTCCTGGGAGATTGGCTTTTCATTCTCATTGCATTGGGCTTAACTCTAACGCTTCCCTTGAGCTTGACGCTCGGCGGCAAGCTGGACTTAGGCACGGTTTTCGCCCAGTATATCGGGGCTATTTTTCTGAGCGGCGGCTTGGTAGCGTTGGGTATTTTGGCTTCGGCTACTACGAAAAACCAGACGGTGGCTTTTATCATCGGGGTTTTCGCTTCTTTTATATTACTCATCATCGGGATGGATGTGGTGGTAATGGGCTTACCCTATCCGTTAAGTGACATTTTTGCCCAGCTTAGTATATACAGGCATTTTGATTACGTGACCAGAGGGGTAATCGATGTGCGC
>Ga0214473_10003104_pt1 | contig 20271 bp, 18 predicted proteins | sample RVTome_7_FD_203509 | JGI IMG/M metagenome (GOLD analysis project Ga0214473, IMG submission 203509) | Soil microbial communities from uranium-contaminated site in the Upper Colorado River Basin, Wyoming, United States - RVT98D197 | ecosystem: Environmental > Terrestrial > Soil > Contaminated >... | reverse complement strand
ATTTCAGCAGGAAGGTGATCTTCAAGTTGACGCGCCATTCGCTGACCTTGCCATTCTTGACAACGCATTTGATGTCCTGCACCCAGGCCCCCTCAATTTGATCCAGTGTGGTATCGGCGCGCTTGATGCCAGATTCAATTGCATCCTCAATGCTCTTGGGCGACGATGCGGTAAGCTCTATTACTTTTGCGACTGTGGTCATGATCTGTCCAATCCTCATGGCGGAAAACATTGGCTTTGAGGTTTTCCTGGGGCCCATGTTAGCATAAGTGTTTCATCCCCAGTCCAGAGGTATCTTCTATTTTATGGCGCTTCATCTGATCAAATTATGTGTCGGCGTTTCAGAAGTGTCCGAGCTCAAGCAATGGGTGAGAGACGCACGAAAAGGCTTGGAAACACTTGACCACACGACGCGGATGTTTCCAAAACGTGGAGATGAGATTTTGAATGGCGGTTCACTTTACTGGGTCATTCGCGGCATGATCCTGTGCCGCCAGCCAATTGCCGATCTTGTTCCGGTTAAGGGCAAGGACGGCATCTCGCGCTGCCGCATTGATTTCAAGGCGAAGATCGTTCCGGTCTGGCCCACGCCGCGCCGGGCGTTCCAGGGCTGGCGTTACCTCAGTGCCGAAGATGCGCCGGCGGACTTGAAGAAGGGGGCAGGCGCCGACGACATGGACGAAGCCATGCGGCGGGAGCTGTCAGCGCTTGGGTTGTTGTAGTTTTACACTTCAATGTTATCAATCAATCTCGTCTTGCCAATCCAGGCGGCGGCCAGGAGGCGCAGTGGTTCGTCGCTGTGTGAGATCGGCACAGCGAGAGTCTCGGTGTTTCTTGCGGTCACATAGTCAACCTTGAAACCTAGTGTGGTGAGTGAGCGCGAAGCGGCGCGCATGGCTTTTTGCGGATCGGTGCCTTGGCGGATTTTCTCGGCTGCCTGATTGAGCGATTTATAGATGGCGGTTGCCTGCAGGCGCTCAGTCTTGGTGAGATATTGATTGCGCGAGGAAAGCGCCAGGCCATCGGGCGCGCGCGCCGTCGGCACGCCAATCACCTCTATGGGCATGTCCAGATCGCGCGCCATGCGGGTTACGACCTGCAGCTGCTGATAGTCCTTCTGGCCGAAGATGGCGAAGTCCGCCCCGCTTTGGATGAAGAGCTTGGCCACAATGGTTGCGACGCCGTCAAAGAAGTGGGGGCGGAACTTGTCTTCAAGGTTGGCTTTGGCGGGGCCTTTCAGAGCCACGGTCGTGGCAAAATTCTCGCCATAGATTTCGTCGGCAGAGGGCGCAAAGATCAGATGGGCCCCGGCCGCCGCCAGTTTGGCCACATCACCAGTTTCATCCCTCGGATAACGGCTCAGGTCCTCATTGGCGCCGAATTGCCTGGCATTCACAAAGATCGTCACGATCACCCGGTCGGCATGTTCGAGGCCTTCGGCCACAAGGGTGAGGTGGCCTTCATGGAGCGCGCCCATGGTTGGCACAATCGCGATGGTCAAATCATCGTTCCGCCACTTGGCTGTTTCGCGGCGTAACCCTTCGATTGTGCGGACAATTTTTGGCTTCACGATTTACGGTCCCTGAGTCGCGGAATCGGCAGCAGTGGACTCTCCTTTACTTGCTCCATGACAAAGTAGGAATGGGTGCTTTCGATCATGGGCAGGGCGCCGATGATGCTGCCGAGGATTTCGCGGTATTCCGGCATGTCGCGCACGCGGATTTTCAGGAGATAGTCAAATCCGCCGCCCAGCATGTGGCATTCGAGGATCTGCTTCACCGGTTGTACCGCCGCGTTGAAAGCCTTGAGGCTGGCTTCGTCTGTGGCCTTGAGGCTTACGGTGACGAACACCATCAGCGCCTGATTGAGGGCCACAGGGCTTATTCGTGCGTGATAGCCGACAATCACGCCTTCCTGCTCAAGCCGGCGCATGCGGAGCGTGCAGGGCGTGGCCGAGAGGTTCACCTTCCTGGCAAGTTCGACGACGGGAATGCGACCCTCGTTTTGCAATATGGTCAGGAGCTGCAAATCAATGAAATCTAAATTCTCTGGCATTTCTCCGGTTTTTGGCATTTTCCCCTACCTGACATGATTTTCCGATGTTTATGCCTTCACAATTGCACAATAATGGCGAGAAAAATATCCCCATTTGTGGCATGTTGCGTCCATTCCGGAGGCCGCCATGACTGTCCAATCGCTTCGTTCTGCCATTTCTGCCCGACTTTTTGCCGATGAGACTTCGCTGGTGAAGGAACTGGCGGCGGAAGCACTGCTTAATCCTGAAGATAGGAAACGTGTTGCCGATCTTGCCAAGGTTCTGGTGGCAGCGGTGCGCGCCAATCGCCAGGCACAGGGTGGCATCGACGCTTTCATGCAGGAATATTCGCTCTCCTCGGAGGAGGGCGTGGTGCTGATGTGCATGGCGGAAGCGCTCTTGCGCATTCCGGATGCGGAAACCGCCGACAAGCTGATTGCCGACAAGATCGGCGGCAAGGATTGGGAAGGCCATCTCGGTCAATCGGAATCGCTGTTTGTGAATGCCTCGGCCTGGGGCCTGATGCTCACCGGAAGGATCGTGGAGCTCGGCAAGGGCACGAAATTCGATACGGCGGGCTATCTCAAGCGCCTGATCACGCGTTCCGGCGAGCCGGTCATTCGCAGCGCCATGAAGCAGGCCATGCGGATCATGGGGAAACAGTTTGTACTGGGCCGCACCATTGAGGAAGCGCTTGGTATTGCCAAGCCACTGGAAGCAGAAGGCTATCGCTTCTCCTATGACATGTTGGGGGAGGCTGCATTTACGTCAGAGGACGCGAAGAAGTATTTTGCCTCTTACAAAGCAGCGCTCAAAAAACTTGGGAGCAAGGCAACCGGCGATGAGATTTTTTCAAGGCCATCACTATCGGTCAAGCTCTCGGCGCTGCATCCGCGTTATGAGGTCAAGCAGCAGGACGGCGTGCATGCAGAACTGCTTCCGCAAATTGTTGAACTTGCGGTGCTGGCGAAGTCCCTGAATGTTGGCCTCACCATTGATGCGGAAGAAGTGAACCGGCTCGATCTCTCGCTTGACCTGTTTGAGAATTTGGCCACCGAGCCGCGATTGAAAAACTGGGATGGCCTTGGCCTTGCGGTGCAGGCCTATGGCAAGCGGGCCAAGCCGGTTTTAGAATGGCTGGCTAATCTTGCGAAAGCAAATCAGCGTGTGCTTCCGTTACGTCTGGTGAAGGGGGCCTATTGGGATACGGAAATCAAGCGCGCCCAGGAGGCGGGGCTTGAGGCCTACCCGCTGTTCACGCGCAAGGTATCCACGGATGTGAGCTATCTTGCTTGCGCGAAATTCATGCTGGGCAATCGCGACAAGTTCTATCCGCAATTTGCTACCCATAACGCCCATACGATTGCCGCCGTCAAAGTCATGGCAGGCGATCAGGGAGGCTATGAATTTCAGAGGCTCCATGGCATGGGGCAGGCGCTTTATGATCAGGTCGTTGGTCCCACAAAGATGAATCTTCCCTGCCGCATCTATGCGCCGGTTGGCAGCCACGAGGATTTGCTGGCCTATCTCGTGCGCAGGCTGCTTGAGAATGGGGCCAATACGTCCTTTGTCAACCGTCTGGCTGATGATGGTGCACCGATAGCCGACATCATCGCCGATCCAGTGAATGAAGTCGGCGCGCTCACGCAAATTCCGCATCCCCGTATTCCTGCGCCCCGGAACATTTTTGGTGATCGCATGAGTGCAGCGGGTGTGCCCCTGTGGAATGATTCCACGCGCGCAAATATTGTGGATGGCATCAAACGCGAATTGGCAAAGCCCGTTGAAGCTTCAAACCTTATTGACGGGAAGGCCCAGCGTGGCGGCCCATTGCGCAACATCAATGCGCCCCATGACAACCGGGTGAATGTCGGATTGGTCCATGAGGCGGATGACAAGGCCGTGGCACAAGCCATGGCGTCGGCTTCAAAGCACCAGCACGATTGGGATTTGCTCGGCGGCGAGGCCCGCGCGGCAATTCTTGAGAAGGCCGCTTCGCTTTATGAAGAGAAATCGGCGCGGCTCATGGCGCTACTGGTGCAAGAGGCGGGAAAGACTCTCGACAACGCCCTTTCCGACTTGCGCGAAGCGGTGGATTTCCTGCGTTACTACGCAATGCAGGCAAGAGCGGAATTTTCCAGGGCCTTGCGCCTGCCGGGGCCAACGGGTGAAAGCAATGAACTTACCTTGCATGGCCGCGGCGTGTTTGCCTGTATTGCCCCGTGGAATTTTCCGCTGGCGATTTTCACCGGCCAGGTTGCTGCCGCATTGGCTGCAGGCAACACGGTTATCGCAAAGCCCGCGGAGCAAACGCCGCTGGTGGCTCACGAAGCGGTAAGACTTCTGCACCTTGCCGGTGTTCCATCATCAATTCTGCATTTTCTTCCTGGTGATGGCGCGCGCATTGGCAAGACGCTGCTTGCACATCCCGCGCTTTCAGGTGTTGCCTTCACAGGCTCCAACGAAACAGCGTCGATCATAAACCGCGCGCTGGCGGCGCGTGACGGTGCTTTTGTTTCGCTCATCGCGGAAACCGGTGGCATGAATGCCATGATTGTTGATAGCTCTGCTTTGCCAGAGCAGGCGGTGCGTGACGTCCTTGCGTCAGCCTTTGACAGTGCGGGGCAGCGCTGTTCGGCTGCGCGCTTGCTGTTTGTGCAAGATGATGTGGCGCCTCGCGTCATCGCTATGTTGAAGGGCGCCATGGCCGAATTTCGCATTGGTGATCCCCTGGACTATGCCACCGATATCGGCCCTGTCATTGACGCGGAGGCGCGCTCGAAACTTGAGGCGCATAAGTCACAGATGGCGAAACAAGCCAAGACTATTCTTGATCTTGCGCTTCCAGAGGAATGCAAGCACGGCACATTTGTTTCTCCCGCTGCCTATGAACTGGATTCAATCTCTGGCCTGAAGCGTGAGGTCTTCGGCCCCGTCCTCCATGTGGTGCGCTATGCCGGAAATCACATGGCGCAGGTCTGTGATGCATTGAATGCAACGGGATTTGGCCTCACGCTTGGCCTGCACACGCGCATTGAAAGCACGGTTAATGAAGTGCGAAGGCGGGTGCGGGTTGGAAACATGTATGTGAACCGCAATCAGATTGGTGCCGTCGTTGGCGCGCAACCCTTTGGCGGTGAAGGATTATCCGGCACTGGCCCGAAAGCGGGCGGGGGCCATTACATGCACCGTTTTGCCACCGAGCGGGTATGTTCCACCGATACGACGGCATCGGGCGGTAACGCGGCGTTAATGTCCATGGAAACGACCGCGAAGAATTGACTCAAATGGGAACGAATTTTCCGGAAATTTACCCTCTTACGTAACGCTCTCTTTAGGGCGCGCAATTATCCTCGAAGGCAAGGGTGTAGGTGATGTTAACAGCTGATTTTGATCTTGCGACGGAGCCCAGAAGCGCTTTTGCCTCCTTTGAGGAAGCAACGCAATATCTGGAGCAGGCCTGCGTGCGCCTGAAGGTCAACCATCTCTCCTATTGGCTCGTTCATTCCATCGACGGAACGCCCGACCAAGTGACGTGGATCACAACCTATGATCCGGCCTACATGAGCTTCTACATGGCGAACTATACGCCGCTGGGCGACCGTGGTTTTGAAAGCGCCATCGCTGAAAACCAAGTGCTCGATTGGGCCGACGACGATCCGACGAAGCAGGACCTGCTGCCCACCGCGCTGAAATACGGGATCACGAAATATGGCATTTCATTTCCCCTGCGGGACGGCGATTTTGGCGATGTCCTGTTCTCGGTGAATGTCAAAAGCAATGACGAGGAATGGGAACTGCTGCACGAGGATCTGGAGGCGCGGTTCCGCCCCTTCGCTGTCTATTTCCATGGCCGCGCAAAGCCGCTCATCCAGTCGCGCAAATTCGCGGAAATCAATTTCGCGGCCTAATCATCATCGCTCTTGAAGCTCAGCCCGCGTTCCACGGCATGCCTGCCGAATTTGCCGCGCAGCTTGTCGATGGCGCGCTCGGCCTTCGTGAGCGCCTCAAATTTTGCATCGAGGCTCGCCGTTTCGGCTAGTGCCTCGCTTAAGTGCGAAATGCCAACGCCGATCAGGCGAAATTCGGTGCCCGTGGCTTCGCGCTTCAGCAGGGGCAGGGCCGCTGAAAAAATACGGTGGGCCAATTGGGTGGGCTCATCCAGCGTGGTGTTGCGGCTGCGGATCTTGAAATCGGTCGTTTTGAGTTTCAACACCACGGTCAGGCCTGCGAGGCCATCATGTTTTGCCCGCCGCGAAACCTTTTCCGAGAGCTGCCAGAGAATGCGTTCCAGCGCCTCAAAGGAACTTATGTCATGGTTGAAGGTGGTTTCGGCACTGATGCTCTTCGTCTCGTCATGGGGTGAAACGTTGCGGGCGTCCTCGCCGCGTGCGAGATGATAAAGCCTGGCGCCCATGACACCATAGCGGCGCATGAGCTCATTTCGCTCCATGTTCTGCAGGTGGCCAATGAGGGTTATGCCATCCTTGAGGAGTTGCGCCTGAAAGGCGCGGCCCACGCCCCAGATCAGGCTTACTGATTTGCCGGCAAGGAAGCTCTTGGCTTCGGCTCGTCCGATGATCGAAAAGCCCCGGGGTTTTTCCAGGTCGGAGGCGACCTTGGCCAGATATTTGTTGTAGGAAAGCCCGGCGGAGGCACTGATGCCAATTTTGGTTTCGATTGTCTTGAGTAGCGTGGCCAATGAAAGAGCAGGGCTCCGCCCGTGTAGCCTGGTGGTTCCCGTGAGATCGAGAAAGGCTTCATCGATGGATATGGGCTCGACCTGTGGGGTGAGCTCCAGCATGAGTTCACGCACTTCTTTGCCGACAGCGGAATATTTGCGGATATTAGGCCTGATGACGGTGGCTTCGGGGCAAAGGGCCAGCGCCTTGAACATGGGCATGGCGGATTTGACACCCTTGATGCGGGCCACATAGCAGGCGGTGGAAACAACGCCGCGCGTGCCGCCGCCGATGATCACCGGCTTGTCCTTGAGGTCCGGATTGTCGCGTTTTTCAACCGCGGCGTAAAAGGCGTCACAGTCGATATGGGCGATAGAAAGTTGATGAATTTCCGGATGGCGCTTGAGCCTTGGACCGCGGCAGTTTGGGCAGCGTGTATCCTGCGGTTGCATGGCCGCAAAACAGTCGCGGCAGAAGCCGGGCATTTCCTCAGGGACATTCATGGGGGGCAGTTTAGCCCTGAATGCAACGCGGCGCTAATTCCCCGCGATCAACTCCAATACATGGGGGTGCACTTCATCCCAGGTGTCGGTGCGCAGGGACACAAAATCGAGGGGGGCCACAAGGCGGGCGTAGCGTTCGTCGTGGAGGAAATGGATGAGGTGCACGTCAGGTGCGTGGTGAAAGGCCGAGGTAATGAAGCTTGGGCTGTCATCAATGAAGACAACGGGGGCAGAAACCTGCGAAGCAATTTTCTGGATCGCCGGGCCCTTGGGGCCGGAATTCGTGACGACGGGAAAATTCAGGCCATGGCCCGCAAGATTGGCCCGGCGGTCATCGCCTGCCTCATGGGGCAGGTTGGAGAGCATGACGACATCGGCGGACTTTCCGATGTTGCGGAGCGCCTCCACCGCGCCATCGATGGTTTGCATCTCCAGGGTGCGCTCGGCGAAAAATTGCCCCACAACTTTTTCGCCTTCTTCGGCGTCAAGGAATTCCTGGCTTTTTTGCTCGCGGATGTTGCCGCTGAACAGCATGCGCGAGGTATCCAGCACAAGACCCAGGCCGCCCAGAAAATCCTCAAAGTCCCGGGTGAAATGCACGACCACCTCGTCCACATCACAAATGACGAGGGGGCGTGTGGGGCGCAATTGCAGGTTGGCAATTTGGACCAACGTGGGTTCACTAATCATTAAGGGCTCCGGGCAGGTGCTGGCGGGCAAGGATAATTGTCTCGGGAGCGAGTTCTTCTGCGGCAGCAAAGGCCAGAAGTAAAGCCTCGTTCTGCAGGAAATAGTCCATCAGCCCGGCTAAAAACCCGATATCTCCGGCGCCCGCCTTCAGGCCGGCCAGGTCCATTCCGGTTGCATTCAGAAAATGATTCAGCCAGTCCTCGTCGCCCGCCAAATAGGCCAATGCGTTCAAGGCTATCGTCTGGGCCCTTTCCGCGTCGTCAAAAACTTTCGCTGCCATTTTTGCTCGCAATTAACCAATATGACTATCGCTCTGGTTGGGGGCCCGACAATTAAGCCATTAGTCACGGAATCGCCTCACAATGACCGTCAATAGGGTAGTGAGCAGTCAGGGCACTTGTCAAACAAGGCGGGCCCCTACAAAAGTGAGAACGGCGTTGGTTATGAATAATACCGCAACACAGATGGCGGATGTGATGAAAACACCCGGGGCAATCCCTGCGAAGCCTAAGACCGTGCTCGTTGTCGAAGACAATGAATTGAACATGAAACTGTTCAACGACTTGCTGGAGGCCCATGGCTACAAGGTAATCCAGACAAGGGATGGGCTCTCGGCCCTTGATCTTGCGCGCAAGCACATGCCGGACCTCATTCTGATGGACATCCAGCTGCCGGAGGTCTCCGGCATCGAAGTCACCAAGTGGCTGAAGGAAGACGATGACCTGCGCGCCATTCCGGTGATTGCAGTTACCGCCTTTGCCATGAAGGGCGACGAGCAGAAGATCAGGGAAGGTGGCTGCGAGGCCTATGTCTCCAAGCCCATCTCGGTGATCAGCTTCCTCAAGACCATCGACAGTTTCCTGGGCAAGAAAAAATGACAGCCCGCATTCTCGTTGTTGACGATATTCTGGCAAACGTCCGTCTGCTTGAAGCCAAGCTTTCGGCCGAATATTTCGAAGTCGTCACAGCGATGAACGGGGTGGATGCCCTGGAAGCGGTGCAACGGGCCAAACCTGATATTGTTTTGCTTGACGTGATGATGCCGGGGATTGACGGCATCGAAGTTTGCAAGCGCCTCAAGGCGGATGTCACCACCCAGCATATTCCGGTCATCATGGTGACCGCCCTTGACCAGCTGGAGGACAGGGTGCGCGGGCTGGAGGCCGGGGCCGACGATTTCCTCACCAAGCCGGTCAATGATGTTTCGCTGTTCTGCCGCATCAAGAGCCTGGTGCGCCTCAAAATGCTTTCGGACGAGCTCCGCGCGCGTGCCGTATCCAGCCAGTCCATGGGGCTTGTTGTCACGAACGCCATTCCCAATGATCCGCGGCACGGCAATATCCTTGTGGTCGACAACCGCATCGCCTTTATTGACCGGGTGCGCATCGCGCTTACAGGAAAACACAAGGTTTCAGCGGTCATTGATCCCCAGGATGTCATTCCCTCCATCACGGAGAGCTCCGACCCTTACGAGCTGGTGATTGTAAATCTTGACGCCGAACAGTTTGACGGCCTGCGCCTGTGCTCGCAATTGAAATCGCTTGAACAGACCCGCCAGATCCCAATTCTCATCGTGGTGGCGCCGGATGACGAGCAGCGCCTCATGCGGGCCCTTGACATGGGCGTGAATGACTATCTCATCCGCCCCATCGACAGGCAGGAGCTTCTGGCGCGGGTGAACACCCAGGTGCGGCGCGCGCGCTATGCGGAGCAGCTCCGCATCAGCGTTCAGACGTCAATTGAAATGGCGGCAACCGACGCGCTCACCGGGCTTTACAACCGGCGCTACATGGAAACCCATCTCAGCCATCTGGTTGAACATTCCATCAATCGCGGCAAGCCGCTCTCGGCTTTGGCTATCGACGTGGATTTCTTCAAGCCGGTGAACGACACCCACGGCCATGATGTGGGCGACAAGGTGTTGCAGGAACTGGCCACGCGCATCCGTGAGAACATCAGGAATGTGGATATGCCTTGCCGCGTCGGCGGCGAGGAGTTCATCATCATCCTGCCTGCGACCGAACTTCACCTCGCCCAAAAAATCGGCGAGCGCATCAGGAAGGCAATTGCCGCCAAGCCTTTCAGCGCTGGAGCGCTTTCGGGCACGCTGAATATCACGGTCTCGGTCGGGCTTTCTACGCTTGCGGGCTCCAGCGACAAGGTCGACGATTTCCTCAGGCGCGCTGACCAGGCGCTGTACCGCGCCAAGCGCGAAGGCCGTAACAGGGTCACGCACGTCGCGGCCTAGGGTTATCAATCACTGCGGCAGCATGGCCAACTTTTTGCGGGCGAGCCCTGAGAGATTCATCTGCAGGCGCCGCTTTGCCAGTGGCAGAATATTTATCACAGACAGCACAACATTGCGGAGTGAGCGTTTCGGGGCGCTGCGGATCGTTGCCAGGTTGGTGAGAAGTCCGGCCAGCCCCAACACTTTTGTCGCAGCGGGCCGCCGCAGTTCTTCATAGCTGCAGAGCGCAGACTCCGGCCGTTTCCCCTTGACCACATCAGCAAGTAGGCGTCCAAGCACAACTGCATCGACAAGGCCGGTGTTCATGCCTTGGCCGCCCGCCGGGCTGTGAACATGAGCTGCATCCCCCATCAAAAGGAATCTGCCTTTCCGGTAGGATTTGGCGACACGATGATGAATACGGAAACGCGAACCCCAGACCACCTCCTCAATACGGTTGTGGCCGGTTGTTGGGCCCCGCGTATCAATCAGAGCCTGAATGTCCTTGATGCCCGCATTCTCCGGCGCATCGTTAAGGGTTGCGACAATGCGGAATGTTCCGTCGGGCAGGGGTGCCACGACCAGTACTCCGGCAGGGGAGAAGAACAGGGAAACTTCCGAAGTTCCAATTGACCACTGCATGCGCACGTCGGCGAGTACGAATGATTCCTCATAGGTTCCGCCTTCAAAATCGATACCGGCTGCGGTACGCACGATGCTGTGCATGCCGTCGCCACCAACGACATAGCGGGCGTTGATGACGCTTTCGCCGGTTGGCGATTTAAGTGTAACTTTTGCACCGTCGGCGCCTTGCATGGCCGCCGTTGCCGTGACACCGCGATGAACGGAACCTCCCAGTGCAACGAGTCGGTCGGCGAGGACCTTTTCGGTGTCATTCTGGGGAATCATCAGCAGATAGCGATAGGCCGACGGCAACTGGTCAAAGCGCAGTTGCACCAGGGGGCGATTGCGGTCGCGGATGGCGAACTTGGCAAGTTTCAGACCGCGCCCGGCCAACTCCCCGGAGACGCCGAGCTCTTCCAGCATTTCAAGGGTATGCGCATGGATGACGGCGGCCCGGGAGGTGTTTTGTCCTTGCTCAAGCTTGTCAATGAGCAAGTGGTCAACGCCGGCTTGCTGGAGGGCGATGGCCAGGGTTGTGCCTGTTGGCCCGGCCCCTACGATAAGAACGTCTGTGTTGGTTGTAAGCATTGTTAATTTCCTTTTGTCAATGATTGTTGACTTATTAAACAAGACTATTGCAATTGTCAACAGATGTTGACATTATGCCGCATGGATCAAGAAACGAAGAAACCAACCAAGTCAGACCGCACCCGTGCTGCCATCTTGGCAGCGGCCCAGAAGCTGTTTGCCGGACAGGGGTACGAGCGGACAACCGTCCGCGATATTGCCGCGATTGCCGAAATCGACCCGGCGCTGGTGATCCGCTACTTCGGCAGCAAAGACGAGCTGTTTGCGCGCGTTGCCGTGTTTGATCTCAAGCTGCCGGACCTCAGCAAGGTTGACCGATCCAAGATCGGCGAGATGCTTGTGCGGCATTTCCTGAGTCTGTGGGAAGGCAAAAATGCGAACGGCGGCCTGCCGATCATGCTGCGTTCGGCTGCGTCTAATGAAGTGGCGGCAAACAAGTTGCGCGATGTGTTTGCGGGCCAGGTCATGCCAACATTGGCCCGTATGGGCGAGCCTTCGGATGCAAGGGAAAGGGCCGGGCTCGTTTCGAGCCAGCTTCTTGGACTCGCCCTCTGCCGCTACGTTCTGAAGCTACCGCCGGTCGTTGGGTTATCACAGGAGCGGATCGTCCGAGAGGTCGGCCGCACGATCCAGCGCTACATGACCGGCGAAGACTAAGGCAACAGTTCCAACACTTGTCAGGAAAGCCCGGGAAAAATATAGTGCTGTAACCTTATAGGCTTGGCTGGGTCGCTTGGGGAGGTTCTCGTGGTTAGAATTCTTGTTGGAATTTTGACGCTTGTGGCAGTCATGGGTCTCACCGGCTGCGAAGAACAAAAGGCGCCGGAGACAAGCGAAGTGCGCCCGGTCCGCACCGTCGTGGTCAGCCCAATACGCATTGAAGACACGCGCCAGGCCGTGGGCGAGATACGGCCCCGGCAGGAAAGCGACCTGGGCTTTCGTGTTTCCGGTAAGCTTGTAACGCGCGCCGTTGATGTGGGGTTCACGGTCAAGAAGGACGCGTTGCTGGCAAAGCTCGAAGAGCAGGATTACCGCAACAAGCTGCAATCGGCGGAGGCCGATGTAAACGCCGCTGAAGCCGTTCTTGTCGAAGCCCAGGGGGCGGAAGGCCGGCAGCGCAAACTCTGGACCTCAGGGGTGACGACCCGGGCCAACCTTGAAACTGCAACCAAGAACCTGAACTCGGCCCAGGCCAAGCTCGAGTCGGCGAAGGTCGCGGCGGAAATGGCCAATGACCAGTTGAGTTACACCGAGCTGATGGCCGAATTTGATGGGATCGTGACGGCGGTCGGGGCGGAACCCGGGCAGGTGGTCAACGTAGGCCAGATGATTGTGCGGCTGGCAAAGCCTTCGGAACTCGATGCGGTATTTGCTGTGGCGGAGGTGGCGTTTGAGACATTCAAGCCCGATGACCGCCCGGCGGTCATCGTCACGCTGCTGAGCGATCCCACTATCTTGGCAGAGGGTGTGGTGCGCGAGGTCTCACCCGTCGCTGATCCAGCCACGCGGACCTATCAGGTCAAAGTCACTCTGCATAACCCGCCCGAGCAGATGCGGTTTGGTGCGAGTGTATCCGGAAGAATAAGGGCAACCAGCACACCCGTTGTGGTGTTGCCAGGCTCGGCGCTTTTTGACAAGGCGGGAAAGCCCGCGGTGTGGGTTTATCATGCGGACACAACGGCGGTCGCTTTGAAACCGGTCACAGTGGGCGGCTATGAAACGGATCAGGTTGTTGTTTCCGAGGGCCTTGTAGAGGGAGATATTGTTGTCACTGCCGGGGTCAATCAGTTGCGCGAAGGACAGAAGGTGAGGCTGGTTGAGGAAGCCCAACCATGAGTGGTTTCAATCTTTCGGAATGGGCGTTGCGTCACAAAAGCTTCGTCATTTACCTGATGGTCGTTTCGGCGATTGCCGGCTATTTTGCCTATTTCCAGCTCGGCCGCGAAGAAGATCCGCCGTTCACGGTCAAGACCATGGTGGTGCGCACCCTTTGGCCCGGCGCCACTACCTACGAAACACTGCGCCATGTAACTGACCGCATTGAGAAAAAACTGGAGGAGGTGCCGGGCCTCGATTTTGTGCGCAGCTATACCAAGCCGGGCGACGCCACCGTCTTCGTCAACCTAAAGGACAGCGTGCGCGCCTCAGCAGTGCCCGATACCTGGTATCAGGTGCGCAAGAAAATTGATGACATTCGCAACACGCTGCCTTCCGACATCATCGGCCCATTCTTCAATGACGATTTCGGCGATACCTATTCGATCATCTATGCCTTTACGTCGGATGGTTTTACCCATCGCGAGCTGCGCGACTATCTTGATCAGGTCCGAGTCGAGTTGCTGCGCGTGCAAGATGTTGCAAAGGTCGATTTTATCGGGACGCAGGATGAAAAAATCTATCTTGAATTTTCGACCAACCAGCTGGCCTCGCTCGGTCTCGACGCCAATACGCTGATCGAAACTCTTCAGGCGCAGAATGCCGTCGTGCCAAGCGGAACAGTGGAATCGGGCCCGGAACGCATAGCCATTCGCGTTACCGGCAGTTTTGCGTCCGCTGACAGCCTCAAGGCCGTGAATTTCAATCATGATGGCCGCAATTTCAGGCTGAGCGATATTGCCAAGGTCACCCGCTCCTACGCCGATCCGCCGCAGCCCTTGTTCCGCTTCAATGGTGAGCCCGCCATCGGGCTGGCGGTTTCGATGGTCAAGAACGGCGACGTGCTCGCCCTTGGCGAACACATTGAACATCGCATCGCGGAAATCACGAGCAGCCTGCCAGTCGGCATTGGCGTTCATCTCGTTGCCAATCAGGCCCATGTGGTCGAGGAGGCAGTTGGTGAATTCACCAAGAGCCTGTTCGAGGCCATTGGCATTGTACTCGCGGTTAGTTTCCTGGCACTCGGCTGGCGACCTGGAATTGTGGTGGCCATCGCCATTCCCCTGGTGCTTGCCATTACTTTCGTGGCTATGCAGTTGCTGGATGTTGCCTTGCAGCGCATTTCCCTTGGTGCGCTTATCATCGCGCTCGGCCTGCTTGTCGATGACGCTATGATCGCCGTCGAGATGATGATCACAAAGATCGAAGAGGGCATGGACAAGGCAAAGGCCGCTGCCTTCGCCTATACATCGACCGCATTTCCGATGCTCACCGGCACGCTGGTCACAATCGCCGGATTCACTCCCATCGGCTTTGCCAAGAGCGGCGCGGGTGAATACACCTTCACCATGTTCGTGGTGATCGCTATCGCCCTCAGCGTGTCCTGGGTGGTTGCGGTGCTGTTCACTCCGCTGACTGGTGTTCTTATTCTTCCTGACAAGATGAAAAGTCATGGCGGCCACGGCCAGTCCAGGTTTTCACGGATATTCCGCAGCGTCCTGGATAATGTCCTGCGCTTCAAATATGCGACCATCGCGGCGACGGTAGGACTTTTCGTGCTGTCGCTCATTGGTATGCGGTTTGTGCAGCAGGAGTTCTTTCCAAATTCCGACCGCAACGAAATTTTCGTGAACCTCACCTTGCCCCAGAGCGCCTCAATACGACAGACGGAGAAGACCGTCGCGGAAGTTGAGAAACTGCTCAAGGCCGACCCCGATATCGTGTATTGGAGCTTCTATGTCGGCCAGGGTGCGGTGCGCTTTTATCTTCCGCTTGATGCCCAACTCGCCAATGACTTCTTTGCCCAGGCTGTCGTGGTAACCAAGGGTTACGCGCAACGACCCGGCGTGCAGGCGCGCCTTGAAAAGGCTCTGGCCACTGGCTTTGACGATGTGATGGTCCGGGTCAGCGCTTTGGAACTCGGGCCGCCGGTGGGCTGGCCCATCAAGTTCCGGGTCAGCGGCAGCGATCCCGTCAAGACCCGCGAATATGCCCACACCTTTGCCCAGGTCATCGGCACCAATGGCCATATCCGGAACATCAACTATGACTGGAATGAAATGGCTAAGATGATCCGCATTGATGTGGATCAGGACCGCGCCCGCACGCTTGGGATCAGTTCGCAACAGCTTTCAGCCGCCATCAATGCCATGCTGTCTGGCACCACGATCACCCAATTGCGCGATGCGACCTATCTAATCGACATTGTGGCGCGCGCCATTCAGGAGGAGAGGGCCACGATTGACACGCTTCAGAACCTCTCCATTGCGACACCGGCCGGCGGCCGTGTGCCGCTGGCCCAAATCGCCAAGGCTTCATTTGTACTCGAGCCGCCTTTGATCTGGCGCCGCCAGCGCCTGCCGACCGTGACGGTTCAGGCCGACATAACGCCAGGCCTGGAAGCCGATACGGTCATCTGGCAGTTGGCGAAACCGATTGCGGAGTTTCGCAGCCAACTGCCGCCCGGCTATGCGGTGGCGGCGGGTGGCGTGACCGAGGACAGCGCCAAGAGCCAAGCAAGCATCGCTGCCGGCGTGCCGCTCATGCTGTTCCTGATGGCAACCATCCTGATGACCCAACTCATGAGCTTCCAGCGTCTGGCCATTGTGTTCCTGACGGCACCGCTGGCGCTCATCGGAGTCTGTGCGGCTTTTCTCATTTCCGGTGCCCCCATGGGTTTTGTCGCCATCCTTGGCATCATTTCACTGATCGGCATGGTGATCCGAAACTCGGTCATCCTGATTGTCCAGATCGATGAGCAAATCGATGCGGGCGAGTTGCCGTGGCAAGCGGTTATCGGCGCAACCGAGCATCGCCTGCGACCGATTTTGCTGACCGCTGCCGCCGCCATCCTTGGCATGATTCCCATCGCGCCGACGGTGTTCTGGGGTCCGATGGCCTACGCCGTCATGGGCGGGCTTGCGGTTGCAACCCTGCTCACGCTGGTTTTCCTGCCTGCGCTCTATGTGGCGTGGTTCCGGATTAAACCGCCGAAAGCTGCCCGGAGTTGATTGCGAGAGCTGGGTCACGCGCTCGTCGTAGCTTATGGCCGGCCTGGTCTTGAAGTCCGATTTCCTCGTTGCAAGACGACCTGGGCTGTGATCAACAAAATCAGGGACGTGAGAAGCACGACGGTGCCGACCGCATTGATTTCCGGGGTGACGCCGCGGCGGATCGAGGAGAACACGTAGATCGGCAGAGTGACGTTCGGTCCCGCCACGAAGAACGTGATGATGAAATCCTCAAACGAGAAGGTGAAGGCCAGCAGGAATCCCGCCAGGATGGACGGGGTGAGCAGGGGTAGCACAACTTGGCGAAACGTTCCCATGGGCGTGGCATAAAGATCTTCAGAGGCCTCCACCAGGCTGCGGTCCATACCGGTAATCCTTGCCCGCACCAGCAGGCAGACGACTGCGATGTTGAACAGCACATGAGCCGCAATCACAGTCCACACGCCCATCTCGATCTTGAAATTCCAGGCCGCCAGCAGATAGGGATTGACGATATTGAACAGGGTCACAAAGGCTATAAGGGTGGAGATGCCGATGACAATGCCCGGCACCATGATGGCCACATAGAGCAGGCCATCAAAGAGATGGCGGAGCCAGCCGGAAACTCGCTCAAGTCCCAAAGCCGTCAGCGTTCCGATAATGGCCGAGAGGAAAGCCGTGGTTCCGGCAATGGTCAAGCTGGTGACCAGCGCTTCGGTGATCAGGGGATTGGAAAAGGCCTTGCCATACCACTCCAGCGAAAAGCCCTGCCAGTCCATGGCATAGCGCCCGGCGCTGAAGGAGAAGCCGACGATCAGGGCGATGGGGCCATAGAGAAACAGGTAAATCAAGATGGCGTAAATCCGCATGGCTACACCATGGCCACGCGGCGCTGGCCGCTCTTGCCAAGCACAAAGCGCATATAGAAAAAGATGGTGACGAACATGATGATGACGAGTGCGATGGAAACGGCCGCACCGAACGGCCAGTTGCGCGATTGCAGGAAGAGGTCGACCAGGGCGTTGCCAATGAAATAGACTTTTCCGCCGCCCAAAAATTGCGGCAGGATGTAATCGCCCATGAGCAGGATGAAGACCAGCATAGAGCCGGTGGCGACACCGGGCAGCGAAAGGGGCAGGGTGACCTGCAGAAAGCTTCTCCAAGGCGTGGCGCCGAGGTCGGCGGAAGCTTCAAGCAGGCGCTTGTCGAGCTTCTCCAGGCTCACGTAAATCGGCGGCACCATGAGCGGGAGAAAACCATAGACGGCGCCGATGAGAACTGCCAAAGGCGTGTTGATAATCCGCACGTCATCAATGCCGATCCATGCGAGCCAGGAGGGAATGCCTTTGGCCCCAAGGATCAGTATCCAGGCGTAATAACGCAACAACTGGCTGGTCCAGAACGGAGCCATGACCAGAACAAGCATGGTCACACGCCAGCGCGGCGAAACCTTCACGGCGAGAAAATAGGCCATGGGATAGGCAAACAGCGCGGTGAGCAAGGTGCCGAGGGGTGCCAGCGTCAGGGTGTTGATGAAGGCTTTGCTGCGCGCCGGAAGGTTCAGGTAATTGTCGAAGGTGAAGGCGGGAGCATAGCCGCCCGCTTCGGCGCGTTCGCCGAAGGAATAGACCAGCACGACAATCATCGGCAAGATCAGCAGGAAAAAGAAAAACACCCCCGCTGGTGCAAGCAGCAAAGCCGTTACGCTGCGGGAGTGTTGTCTGTCGCTCAATTCTATCAGGCCGCCTTGAAGCGGGCCATCACTTCAGCGCGCAACGGACTGGTCAGCGTTGCCGCGGCTCCGAATTCAAGCGTCGAAAGAGACTCCGCCGCCGGATAGAGAATGGGGTTTTCCAGCATTTCTTTCGGCAGGAGTTTGTTGGTGCGGGAGTCGGTCGAGGGTGCTCCGTGCGCCAGCACTTCCTTTGCGTTGATCTCGGGTGTGAGAATATAATCCAGGAACGCGTAGGCCGCCTCGCGATTTGGCGCGCCTTTCGGAATCGCATAATGGTCAGTCCAGATTTCGCCGCCTTCCTTGCCAAGAACAAACATCATCTCCGGAATGTCGCGATGCAGCTGGGCAGCGTCGTTGGTCCAGCACATGGACATCCAGGCGTCACCGTTGCGCATCGACGGCTGATAGTTGGAATCTATGCCAAAGAGATTTGGCTTCACGGCCAGCAGGAGTTTTTCGGCGTCCGCCATTTCCTTCTCGTCGATGGAGTTGAAGGAATAGCCGAAATACTTGAGGGCGCTGCCGATGGTGGTGAGCTGATAGTCATGGACCATGACGCGGCCCTTGAGGTCTCCTTGCGCCAGGTCAAAGAATTCCTTCCAACTCGCCGGATTTTGCGGGGCGTTCTTGGTGTTAACGACGAAACCGGTAGTGCCCCAGTCCTTCGGCACAGCGTAGGTGACGCCGTCGATGGTGCCAGGTCCGAGGAAACGCGGGTCCTGAGCGGCAGGATCATAATTCGGCATCAGCTTGAGGTCGAGCGGCTCGACGAGATCGAGTTCCTTGTAGGTAGAAATAGTGTAGTTGGTTGGCACGAAGACGTCCCAGCCGGTGGAGCCCGCCTGCAGCTTTGCCAGCATTTCCTCATTGGAGCCGAAAATCGACACGTTGATCTTGACGCCGGTGTTCTTGGTGAAATTGTCGAAATTTTCCTGGGAGAAATAATTAGGCCAGGTCGTGAAGTTCAGCGTCCCTGACAGGGCCGCATGGGCCTTGCGCGGGCGAAGCCCGGGCATGGCGCCGCCCAGCACCGCGGTCGCCAGGCCAAGCCCGGTGACACCGAGGAAATGGCGGCGCGAAACCGAACCTTTTTGATAGCGGCGCAGTTCGTCGATAAACTGCTGTGGTGTCATGGTGCTTTTGTCTTCAGTCATTTTACGTCTCCCTGTTTATTCTTATGTACTCACGTTGCGGCCAAGACGAGAGCCGCTTCTGGCCGCCAGCCAGCCGCTGCCGTATCGCCGATCTCAAAGGTGCCGCTGTCGCGTTCGGATTTGCGCGGCGACAGCACCATGAATTCTCCAAGCGCGTCGTGGGAGACGCGATATTCGGTGTTTTCTCCAAGGAAAATGCGGTTGAGAACTTTTACCTCGAAATGCGTGCTGAGGCCTTCCGGCAGCACAGCCCCGCTCGCGGCAATTTCCACCAGTTCGGGCCGCACGCTGATAACAGTGTCCTTGGTGGGCCCCGCAAAGAAATTTGACTTGCCGACAAAATCGGCGACATAACGATTGATTGGCCTGTCATAAAGCTCCCTGGGAGAGCCCGACTGGATGATGCGCCCCTCGCGCATGACACAGACGCGGTCCGACATCGAAAGCGCTTCCTCCTGGTCGTGGGTTACCAGGAGAAAGGTAATCCCCACGTCACGCTGCAGATTTTGCAATTCAATCTGCATTTCACGGCGAAGCTTGCGGTCGAGTGCTGCGAGGGGTTCGTCAAGCAACAGTACGGCGGGTCGGTTAATGAGCGCGCGGGCCAGGGCAACGCGTTGCTGCTGGCCGCCAGAAAGCTCATAGCTGCGGCGGCTCTCATAACCTTCGAGACGCACCATGGCGAGCGCTTCAGTCACTCCCCTAGCAATTTCGCCACGCGATGGTTTAGGGCTGCGCTGGCGCAGACCGTAAGAAACATTGTCACCTACTGAAAGGTGCGGAAACAGCGCATAATGCTGGAAGACCATGTTGACGGGTCGTTTGTAGGCGGGAACACCTGTCATGTTCTGCCCGCGAATGAACACCTCGCCCTCGCTTGGCTGCTCGAAGCCCGCCATCATGCGCAGGCTTGTCGTCTTGCCACAGCCGGAAGGGCCGAGGATTGAGAGAAATTCACCGGCTTCTACGGCAAGATTGTTCTCAACAACCGCTGCCACCTCACCAAAGCGTTTGGTGACATTCTTGAATTCGATGACCGGGTGTTCCACGGATTTATCCGACGATGGCGTAAGCCACCATTAATGCAGTGAAAATTTAGTTCCCTGCAATACTGCTGCCAAGCCGGGGAATTGGCAAGGCCAAACTTCCGGCATGCGTGGTGCCAACA
>Ga0214473_10003103_pt1 | contig 20272 bp, 18 predicted proteins | sample RVTome_7_FD_203509 | JGI IMG/M metagenome (GOLD analysis project Ga0214473, IMG submission 203509) | Soil microbial communities from uranium-contaminated site in the Upper Colorado River Basin, Wyoming, United States - RVT98D197 | ecosystem: Environmental > Terrestrial > Soil > Contaminated >... | reverse complement strand
CACCGGACCTGCCCGGCACGGAGCGGCTGCTCGAGATCATGCGCCGCGCCGGCCAGGACCTCGGCGTCGAGGTCAAGGCCATCCGGACCGGCGCCAGCTCCGACGGCAATCACACCTCGGCGGTGGCTCCCACCCTGGACGGCCTCGGCCCGAAGGGCAACCGGGCCCACAGCGCCGAGGAGTTCATCGAGGTGGCCACGCTGCTCGAGCGGACGAAGATGATCGCGCTGTTCCTGGACCGGTGGGCGGCCGAGTTCGAGATCGGATAGGGCCTGCGGCTCGGATGGCCCCGGGGGTCGCGAGCCCCCCCAGGGACACCAGGGACCAGAGGCCGATGGCACAGAGCGCGACAGCGCGGGCGCGCCCCGCCGATGAGATAGGCGCGCACATGTCCATCGAAGGCGGCCTCTATCGGGCGCTCGAGCGCGGTCAGGCCCTCGCCTGCGGAGCGGTGCAGATCTTCCTCAAGAGCCGTTGCCAGTGGGCGGGCCGCTCGCTCCTGCCCGAAAATGTGCGCGCGTTCGCCGCGGCCCGGCGCGCGACGGGGATCCGGCACGTGTTCGCCCACGGCAGCTACCCGATCAATCTCGCCGCTCCGGGCGCGGCGCAGTGGACGCAGGCCATCGACGCTCGGCTCCAGGCTCGATCGCCACGAGCACATCGGCCGGGGGTTCCTCGGGCTGGTGCCTTTCCAGCTGCTCTTTGCCGACGCGCGCGTCGAGCGCGTGCCGAAGGTGCTGGAGACGCCGAAGGAGCCCAATCCCCTCGCGGACCGGCGGAACCTCGCGGCACTGCGGCGGCTGCGGATCGCGCGCCGGCGGACACCACGTCTGTGTCACTACTCCAGAATTCGGTGACGCGCCGGACCGGGGCGGGGAGAACTCGAAGTCTCGCGCCTACGAGGATGTCGGGGTGGGGTCGGCATTGCCGGCTTCCTCCCGCTCGGAGACCCTGGCTTATGCATCTGCGGGCCGCGGAGAAGGGGAGTCAGGCCACGACGGCAGAACCCGGCGAAGGCTCGCGCCCTCCGAGGCGACAGCGAACCGCCTCTATGCTCTTCCACGCTTTTTTTTCGGTTGCCCAGCGGCTTGTGCCAGTTCGGAAGAAAGACGATTCAGAGCCGCGCGGGCTTCAGCAACGATAGATTCAGCGAGCGCGTCGCGGCTCTGGTCCGGCTGATCGCCCAAGTCTCCCGGTGGCCTCTTACCCCACGAGCCCGCCCTTTGTGCATCGTTGAGCCATAGATCAAGCACCGAGACAAACTCCCTCTCGTCGCGTTCCTGGAATTTTGATGTGCGCTTTGCGCTGGCGACCGCGTTGGCGACTCGGTCGAGAGTCGGCAGCTGACGGAGCAGCAGACAAATCGCGAGCCGGCGAAAGGTATCGTAGACGAGCCGGACGGTGTCGCTCCGGTGTTGGCCGGCACGTGTAATCCAAACGTTCTGGTTTGGATCGAGCGTGCGTATGACCTGGATGACTGGTTTCAGCTCGAATAAGGGATTCGCTCGGTTCTCGTATTGCGATCTGTGGCGCCACAGCGTGATAATCGCATCGGCCGCCTGCGACTCCTTCGCACGCCGGTCTTCGCCTTCAGGCCTCGCCTCGGCGTCGAGTATGAGCCGGGCTACGTGATGGGCCATCCACCGACCGAGCGTGTCCACGCCGGGATCGAGATTAAGCTCTGCGATGAGAGCCTTCCCAAGTTCCAATGCGTCCCTTGGCGTCCTCGACTGATCCGTCCGCTCTGAGGAGGAGAATCTTGTGGAAGGTTTTCTTCTTGGTTTCTGGTTCATAGGAGCGATGATACTCGCTTCGCAGTCGACGGTCGACCTCCACTTCGCAGATCAGATCCATCTCGCTCTTCATAAGGAGCGACTTGATAGCTTCGGGGCTGGCCCACAACCGCCAACCGTCGCATCTCGCGGCCCGAGAGTCGTAGTCCTGGTCGCGCTCGGGTTCGTCGCACCATGTCTCATACACGAACGCCGGCGTCTTGGTATCCATGCTGAGCCAAGCACGAGTCGTACCTTGCTTTGCAACAAGCTTGAGAAGCGCCGTGATCTCGCGGCCTGGCGCCCTGCAAATGCGATGGACCTCGTACCGCAACGGATCGCGTTCGTCGAAGCGCATACTGTTTTCGTTATAGGCGAGCCAGCCTTTCAGGCAATACGGCGGCTTATCGAATTGTAGGTTATCGTCTTCGGTGGGAATGCGGAAATCACGTGGGTTCGTTGCGGTCTGCAATGCGCGGACAAGCGCTGAAGCCGTGCCGTTGGACACCAACGCAGTCGAGATCAGCACGTGTGCGTCGCGCTTTGCAAGGTGGCTCGTGTGCGAGGCAGCCACGGCCACCCAGCCGTCGCGTGGCGGTTGGCCGAAGATCTCCCACTGGAATTCCTCTAGCCGCATCTTTCGAATCCACCCGTTGTCGGTCCGGGGATCGTCCATCCAGAACCGAGGCTCGAGAGGCGTAGCGCCCCGATGGTCGCAGAGCCATTCCGGGGGCTCCGTTGGCAGGGACTCGCCAATCCAGTAGTCAAGGCTCCCGTAGCCGGACTCGTTGGATACCCGATGGGTCAGGAGCAGCTCGCCAATCACACAATGCATCGCGTTCCATTCCAGGTACGTTCCGTAGCGCTCGACCGTGGGGTGTTCACCGTGCCTGTGGCTCCACAGTGGGAATCGCCGTTCGTCGTAGCGGGCCTTTCGCGGCTCCTTATCCCACCGGTTCGCTTCGGGGTCAGCGCCCCACTTGTCGAGTATCCATCGGTCGGCCAACTCTAGGACCTTGGCCTGAGAAATGGCAGGGAAGATCCCAAGGATGTCGCTGTACCAGTACGGGATGGTGTCCATCACATCGAACTTGAACCGGCTCTCCTTGCGAGTAGTGCGATCGGAGGAGCGGTAGGAATGACGCTCCTTTGCCACGGTGCCTTTTGCGGGGCGGTTCACGACTGACAATTGCGCCTGCTCTGCCGACGATAGGGAGACGACATTGGCGCTCCCCAATTGCATGAGCGCGCGCTTGGCATATTCGCGTATGCCGATGTGCGGGAGGTCCCGGGAGGTCGCCAGCCCCAGAAGCACGTCCTTACAGTCCTTCAAAGCTTCTGGTGTTTCCGCAGCGATACGATACAGCGCGAGCAACAACCAGAGGCGTGCGGCGAGGAAATAGAACGGAGCTGTCGGATCGCGGAAGGCGTCGTCTTTGGATCTCCCGTGCTCGGCAACGGCCGCGGCGAGAGGTTGAAGGGATCGCAACCGGCCTAAACGACGCAGCGCATGGGCGGCTTTCCAGCGCACGCGCGTATCGATATCGCTCATCAGAGCGAATAGGAAGCGGCCAATAGCCTCCGTGATTTCTAGCGGAATGTCCTCCAATGGGATGGACTCTTGATCCTCGGCAGGCAATCGCGCGCGGAGCCGAGCAGCGTACCAACTGAGGATCAGGGCGGTGTCGCCGGCCTCGAGCCCGCCCGCGACGATGTCAGCTATTCCGAATAGCGTCCGGCTGCTCAGGGCCGCACCGGATTCCGAAACCCCTTCAAGGATAGTGCGCAGCCGTCCTTCTCCGTCAAGCTCCGTTAAGTCCAGAAGTGTCGGAAGGGCGGCATTGCCTTCCTTGAGCCATCGCGTTGCGCCAGAAAACTGTGCGACAATGATGCGCGGAAGCACATTCCTGCGCCATTGATCGACCGCAGGAATGCCGCGCCATTCAGAGACGGCCTCAGAAATGAATGCGACACGATCGGTAGCCCAGGCCGTGTCCTCGGGGAGTTCAGAGAGCGCCGTGAGGAAGGGGACCCTGTCTTGTGGCTTGGCCGATGCTCGCCGCATCTTGTGGACGAGTTCGCGATCGGAGTGCCGCAAGCCCGACGATGCAGCCGCCTTCAAGACTTCGGCGATTGCATCAGAGGCCACGAACGCCTGCCCCTTCGGGTCGAATTCGAACTCCTTCGGAAGCTCGTCATTCCGCAGCGGTCGAACAGCGGTTGTCGGTGCCGACGGTGGCTTGGCGTGAGGCTGCTGCAGCTTCGCCTCAACGAACGCGACAGTCTCCTTGAGACGGGAGAGCCATGGACCGTCTGGTTTCTGATCGGCACAGGCCTTGTCCGTGATCTCCTTTCCGAGGGCGTGCCGGGCCCCCTGGGGGTGGAGGAGGAGCACATCCTTAGACAATTCCTCCAGGAGTGCCTTTCCGTTGGCGGCCGAACCGGCTGCAAGAGACACGAGTTGTTTGTGGAGCTTCTCATCGGCTGCAGTCAGCAATAACGTCAAGGCTTGTGCCGTGTCCGGCGCAAGGATCGCCCGCTGCAATGCAGTCGAAAGAAAGGCATTGAGGGTTGTATCAAGCTTGGCCGTTCCGTCGTCTGCCCACCGGCAAATTGCAGCGAGGCCGATTGGCGCGTCCAGGCAGGCCAGGGCATGGACTCCGGACCTCCATGGAAACCCATCGCGGTCTGAAAGGCGCTCGGCGGCGCCTGAAACGAATGTGAAGATGTTCGAGGCGATCTGGCGCCGCTCATCCTTCCCGGCCACCTTGGCGCGCTCAGCGGCTGCCGACAGGAAGTCGATTTGGTCGATCGCCTCCAGATCTATTTCCTTGGCAATGGAAACGGCATCATTGAACAGCGCTTCCGCATCGCAAGGGCTGATCGGCAGGAGGAGCCGTGACAGGTGAACCATTGATCCCAGTTTGTCGGACGCGGCCGCTCGCTGTGCCCTGATGGCCCTCGCCGACTGGGCCACAAAGTCAACCAGAACCTCCGACTCTGCAGTGCGAAGCCGCATGGCCCTCCAGAGCGGCAGCCGGCGCGCAGCAAAATAATCGACGTGTCGTCCCTGCACCAAGCTGCCGGCGCGTGCGGTCAGGTCCTTAGCGCTGATGGAGTTGACAATCAGTAATCGCATCACACTGCAAGCGGCCGTTTCGCGGAGGTAAGTGCTGTCATGGTCGTAGTCAAAGTCATAGAAAGTGGACGCGATTGCACCGACGGCATCGAGCTGCTTGCTCGTGATCTGGTCGCCCTTGACTCCCGACGCGAGGATGTCGATTCGCGCGACGTAAAGCGGGAACAGAGCGCGAATCCTCTTGTCGCGACGCTCTTCTTCTTGTCTGTGTCGCTCTTTCCCTTGTCTGTCTTGCTGCTTCTCTTTCTTGCTCTTTGTGCGCCTCGCCCTTAAGGATGTTGGAACCGTAGACGGGGGATCAAGCGTTCTGATGTAATCGAGGAAGTCGTGCTCCTTGAGTGGCTTGCCGGAAGCGGTTGCTTCAAGGAGCCAAGAACGCAGGAGCCCGTCGAGGCGATGGGCCTCCGAGGTGTAAAGTTGGCGGCTTTGCTTTCCGTGAAGAACCTCAAGTACGCGTGTGACGGCGGCACGGATAGTCGTGTTATCAGCTCCGACCAAGTAACCCAGCTCGCAGGCGGTGATGAACGTATCGAGCAACTGTCCTGGCCAGTTCTCTCCGCCGTACTTTGGGGCAAGCGCGTTCGAGTCAGGTATGACGCGTCGGCGGATCCGCCTGAGCGAGTTCTCAAGAGCAGGCACATCGATTGGGACACCCGCCATAGCCAGGGGCACTCTGACGAGAAGATCCCAGGGCCGAGGGATGGAAGCCTCATCCAGAAGTGCGCGCGCCTGATCGGCTCGCCCGGAGGCGATCAACTGCGGAACGAGAATGTCGGCGACCCGAAGCGGCACCGTGCGGGGTCTCCAGGACATCGCCTCGCGAAGGGCAGCCGTGGGGCCGCCCAGCGCAAGAATGGTTTCAACTCGCGCGGCAACATCGCGGTCGGTGATACCCCAGTCGCTCAGCTGATCCTTTGGGATCTCGCGTCTGCGTCTGAGCCAGGCCGCATAAAAGTGCAGCTGTTCGCGAGCCGTTACCCGATCCCGGGCCCTTATGGCACGGACGGCATCCTGCGCGAGAAACGAGCCATGATCCCGAACGCGGTCGGGATCGAGAAGAATGGTGCGGCGAAGGGACGAGCCGCCAAACTCCACAGAAAGATCAAGCTCTTTCGCGAGAACGTCGGCCAGCGTGCTGTCGTCCCGTTCGGCCTCCGCGCTAATCAGAATGGTTCTCAGCGCATCCTGCGTCGATCCGGCGTGGCGGCAGGCAGCCAGGGAGAGCTTGAGGCGCCGGACCTGCACCTGGCGGCGCAGGATTGGGTCTCCGATAGCCGCCGCGTGGGGATCTCGATCAATGACCGATGCGACCTCTTGTGCGCGATCTGCCGCGATGAGAGCGTCAGCTAGGTGAAACGAGCAGTAGGCGTCCGTCTTGTATCTGGCTGTGAAATACGTGGCGATATCCCTGGTGACCGCTGCGCGGACCGACCCTGCGCGATCCTTGATGAAGGAATGGAAATCCTCGTCGGCAGTGGATATCGTGTCGTCCTTCAGACGGAGGCCCGGCGAAAGGTCGAGCGCGAGGTCTCGGACGGCATCGTCCGTGGACCCGGCCACCCCGGCGACTGCCGAGACCACAGCCGGTGCTGGAAGGTACGCGAGAGCGGCAACGAGCTTCTCGAATATCGTGCGTTGCCCAAGCTTTTGGAGCGCGGTGTCGAATGTGGCCTGCAGCACGTCCGGAAGCGATTTGCCGTCGGGCAGGAGGACCGCAATAGCACGGGTTAGGTCCCCGGCTGCCGCCGCAATGGCGTAGGCCTGCACGCGCGGGTTTGCGTTGGATAGGCTGTGAAACTGCTCGACGAGCGCGTCGCTGACACTCGTGAATGCGCGGTCGAGATGAAGCTGTGTTTCATCGCGGCTGAAGGCAGGACAGACGACCTCTCGCGTTCCCGCGGGCAGGCGAAGGCTATCGCGGCGCGCAGTTCTTGCGGAAAAGACAAACCGGACATTGGCTGGCAGCTTGCCAAGATGCGCCTCGGCAAGATCAAAGATAAAGGGGCGCTCTTTGGAGTCGGAACTCTCCGCAGCCGAGACAGAGTTGTCAGCTGCGTCAATAGTGATGAGGAGCAAGGCGTCGGGGGAGTATAGTCGGAGGGCTTCGCCGGCGGTTCGAACCTTGCTCAGGAACGACTGGATAGTGGCAGGGTGCTTGAAGTTCCTGGGAATGAAGAGCGGGAGCTTGAGAGCGAGCGCCAGCTCATTCGTGAGCTGCAGGAACGCATTCTCAGGGAGATGCCGCTTGTCGTCTGAGTAGATGCACCGGCCACCGCCGAAACAATCGAATACTATGGATACTGAACCGCCAGGTAGACGATCGGCAATCTGGCGCATGAGAGTTGTCTTTCCACAACCCCCTGCTCCATGGACGAGCAAGAGCTGCTGCCCAGCCTTGAGGAGGTCAATCGCATCCTTGGCTGCTGCTCTTGGGATGGGATTTGCGGGCAGGCGGATGTCAGCGGGCGACGGAAAGAGTCCATCTCGGCCGCTCAGGCCAAACCAAAGAAGGACATCCTCTTCAGCAATAAACTCGCCTCTGCGCTCCGGCAGCATCAACTCGCGAATCCTGCTCTGGAGCTCGCGCACCTCCGAGGACACGTCGTTTCCCAGTGCTGTTGCGACGAGATCGAAAACTCTTGCTTTGGTGGCGAAACGGGAAGCCCGCCCCGTCTGGCCAAAATCAAGGCTCTGCAGGAACTCTGGGAAATCGGATTCCGATAGGCCGGCCGCAGCGCGCAATGTCTCAAGGTTCCGGACCAACTGAGCGTCTAAGCCGGCTCCTGCCAGGTTACCGGACCAGCGCGCGCAGACAGCTTCATTCAGCTCGGAAGAGAGGCCTTGATTGCTGATCAGGCGAATCTTGAGCCGGGCCCCAGCCTTCATCCGCGCCCTCGCACCCGCAAAGTCATCGGCCATCCTTCGGATGACGGAATTGTTGGCCGTCTTGGCCGTGCTGTGGGATAGTCGCGCGATGGACCAGTCTTTGTCAGGATTGGCGGCTGAGTATTTCAGTTGTGCGAATTCAATTGCGTCAGCGCGCTCAAGCGTCGGCCCACCGAAATAGAGCGCGCAGTCCACGCCATCCCAAGTCGGATCGTTGGGATCTGTGGGTTGGACTTTCGAGGTCACCCCCTCTACTGATACTGCCCGAAGAGGTGTCCCAGGAGACAGTAGTTCGAGAATCTGTTCCAGGGCCCAGTACTCATGAAACTGGTCGCCAGCGTTGGAGCCGCGGGCTCCCTTGAAGGCAACGCTTCGATTAGACGATCCCATCTCGGTGCACTGGAGGATGTTTCCCTCCACTAGCTTGTGCGGCGCCGGCAATTGACTCGCACACCGCAGCATCTGTCTGGTTCGCGCGATCATTGTACCGCACGTAGCGACACCTCAAGACGCGGGCGGCGCCAGGCTTCGGCAGGGCGGGGCCGGAGCTCAACCCTGAGGGGCCGGTCCCCCGGACCGCGAGGATCTTCTGGATCACGGAGGGATCATGGATGGTGGCCATCAGCCGCAGGTGGCCCCCGCAGTTCGGACACACCAGCACATCGATGGGGCGAACGCCCGATGCATGAGGGCCGCCGGGCTCCAGGTGCGCGGACTGCCCTTCACGCGTGTGCGGTTCAGGGCCGGGAGCAGTGGCGCGGTCGAGACGGGCGGCTCGGGCGCGACGCGGCCGTATACGACGACTCGCTCGCGCCACCGGGGACGTGGGGCCAACCCGCCATGGCAGATCTGCAGTTTGCTCTCGGGCCGCGGCGTCATTGCGGCCAAGCATTGCAGGAACTCCAGGGGCGGGCTTGAACCGCAGCTCGCGCGTCCCGTCGTACCACGCCCGCTTCAGCTCGAAGGCGACCGGGCCGTCGGCTCGGAGGCGCAGCCACGCCTGAGCGAACGGTGGGCGCACACGCACGACACAGGCGCTCCGTGGCACGGCCGGGTGCCTAGGGCCTCCGGCCCCCGCATCGCCATCGCCGGAGGCCGCGCGGCTGATAACACCGCGTTGTGCTACCTAAGCTCGCGCACGGTCGACATCCCGAGACCGTGGGTGAGGCGGGCGGTGATCGCCACGGGCCTCGACACCATTTCTCACGCGACGCGGATGACACGCCCCGCCCCTGAGAATGCCTGCGGCTCGGGCAGGCGCCCGTCGCGGATGATCGGCTGGCCGTTGACGAACGACCACCGGAGGCCGCTGGCGCGCGCGATGAAGCGCGGGCCGCCGTCGGGCATGTCGTGGACGATCTCTTCCTCGTGGCAGGCGATGGTGGCGGGGTCGAAGACGGTGATGTCCGCGGCCAGGCCGGGGGCGAGACGGCCGCGGTCGGGGATGCCGAAGATCTCCGCCGGAGCGTCCGTGATGAGGCGCACCGCTGCTTCCAGCGACAGGGCCTGGCGCTCGCGCACCCAGTGGCCGAGGAGCTGGCTGGTCTGGCCGGCCTCGGAGAACTGGGTGATGTGGGCGCCCGCGTCGGAGAGGCCGAGCACCGCCGTCGGGTGCAGGAAGATCTCGGCGACCGCGATGGCGTCGGTGTTCATGGTGGCGGACAGGAACTCGGTCCGGAAGTCGTCGGCGAGGGCCAGGTCGAGGAAGGCGTCGATCACGTCCTTGCCCGTGTCGCGGGCCATCTCGACCACGGTCTGGCCGGCGAAGCGCTGCAGCTCGGGCTTGACCACGCGCTTGACGCGCAGGGGGGCGACGTTGCCGTTGAACAGCGCCGTGTGGCGGACGCTGTCGCGGAACTCGGCGCGGAAGGCGGGGTCGGCGAGGATGGCGCGCCACTCCGAGGGCCTGGCCTCCAGCACGCGCCGCCAGGCCTTGTAGCGCCCGAACACGAAGCCGTTCGTGATCGTGAAGGTCGAGGTGAGGGGCGAGCAGGTGCCCTGCGGGTGCAGGCGCAGCCCCTCGCGCCAGGCCGCCTCCACCTTGGCGAGGATCTGGCGGTGCTCGTCGGGGCGCACGGGATTGTGGCGGACCGAGACCATGGTGACCGGCCGGCGCGCGGCCCGCGCCAGCTCCATGTAGCGATCGACCTCGGTCACGCGGTCGGGGCGGCTGCCGCCGATGGTCAGCTCCACGATGCCGCGCCCGGTCGCGCCCATGGCGCCGGCCAGGTAGTCGAGCTCGTGGTCGGTGCCGAGGCGGCTCGGCACGGGCCGGCCGCGGTCGCCCACGTGGTTCATATTGGTCGTCGACGAGAAGCCGATGGCCCCGTCGGCCATGGCCCGCCGGACCTCCGCCCCCATGCGCGCCAGCTCGTCGTCGGTGGCCGCGCGCTCCCACGCCGCGTCGCCCATGACGAACTGGCGCACCGCGGAGTGGCCGATCAGCGGGGCCACGTTCACCCAGAGGGGCAGGCGGTCCAGCGCGTCCAGGTACTCGCGGAAGGTCTCGAACTCCCACCGGATGCCCTTCTGCATCGCCTCGAGGGACATGCCCTCGACGTACTCGAGCATCTTCATCAGGGTGAGGCGGTCCTCGGGGCGGCACGGGGCCAGGGTGAAGCCGCAGTTGCCCGTCACGATGGTCGTCACCCCGTGCCACGAGCTGCACGAGGCGCTCGGGTCCCAGGTGAGCTGGGCGTCGTAGTGCGTGTGCGGGTCGATGAAGCCGGGCGCCACGACGAGCCCGCCCGCGTCGATCTCGCGCGCGCCCCGGCCGGAGACCGCGCCGACCTCGGCGATGCGGCCGCCTGAGACGGCCACGTCGCCAGCGTGCCCGGGCGCGCCGGTGCCGTCGACGATGAAGCCACCGCGGATCACGAGGTCATACGCCATGGAATCGCCTCCTGTGAGTGGTTGCCGAGCGTCACGGCAGCAGGATCAGCTTCCCCGTCGACTCTCGCGACTCGAGGTAGCGATGGGCCTCGGCCGCCTGGGCGAGGGGGAAGGTCTTGCCGATGTGGAGCTTGAGCCGCCCCTCGCGCATGAGGGCGAAGCAGCGCTCGGCGCTCTCGCGCGTCTTGTCGGGGAAGCCCCGGCTCACCGTGGGCAGCATGAAGCCGCTCACCTTGACGGACTTCGGGGAGAGCGACGCGACGTTGAGCGGGTCCGTCGGCCCGCCCGCGCGCCCGTACAGGATGAGGTGCCCGAAGGGCGCGAGGCAGCGGAGGCCCGCCTCGAAGGTGGGCTTGCCGACCGCGTCCAGGATGAGGTCGACGCCGCGGCCGTCGGTGAGCCGCAGTGCCTCGTCGGCGAAGCTCTGCGTCGCGTAGTTGATGACGGCGTCGGCGCCGTGCGCCTTCGCCAGCGCCGCCTTGGCGTCGCTCGACACCGTGGCCAGCACGCGCGCGCCCGCCACCTTGGCGAGCTGCACCGCCGCGAGCCCCACGCCGCCGGCGGCGGAGTGGACGAGCACGCTCTTGCCCGGCCCCGTCGCATCCGCGGTGTGGAGCAGGTGATAGGCGGTGAGCACCTGGATCGGGAAGGCGGCGCCGTCCACGAAGCTCACGAAGTCCGGCAGCGGGATCACCATGTTCACCGGGGCCAGGCAGTAATCCGCGTAGGCCTTGACGGTGAAGGCGGCGACGCGGGCGCCCGGGCGGAGGCCCGTCACGCCCTCGCCGACCGCCTCGATGACCCCCGCCGCCTCCATCCCCGGCGTGTCGGGGAGCTTCGGCTGCACGACGTAGATCCCCTGGCGGAAGCGCGTGTCGGCGAAGTTCACGCCGATCGCGTGATTCTTGATCAGCACCATGCCCGGCCGCGCCTCGGGCCTGGGCACCTCGGCCAGCGCCAGCACCTCGGGCCCGCCCGTTCTCTCGAAGACGATGGCCTTCATCCGTTGACCGGCGCGAGCCCCTCCTGTCGTCGCACGTCGTTGATGACCTCGAGGACCCGCGTGTGCAGCCCGGGGTACTCGACCCCGAACTCCCCGGACAGGCGGCTCCAGTCCACCAGGTAGTTGCCGGAGTCCTCGCGCCCGCCCTCCTCGGCGAAGGTGATCCGCGCGTCGGGGAGGAATCCGCGCACCAGGTCCGCCAGCTCGCCCAGGCTGATCGGGATCCCGCCGGAGTTGTAGAGCGCGTGGCGGGGCGCGTCGGCCAGCAGCACGCGGGCGAAGACCTCCGCCATGTCCTCCACGTGGATCAAGAGGCGCATGAGCCCCTTCTTCGGCAGGTGCACCGGCTTGCCGCGGGCGGCCTCCGTCATGATCTGCACGTGATCCGTCGAGCCCCGGACCTTGTCGGGGCCGGTGACGTTGGCGGGGCGCACGCCCGTGATCGACATGCCGTAGTTCTTGATGTACTTGCGCGCCTGGAACTCGTTGAAGATCTTGTGCACGGCGTACTGACTCGTGCCGTAGGTCGGATCGTCCTCGTTCACCGCCCGGTCGCCGAAGTGACTCTGCTGGCCGCTCACCGCGATCGAGCTGGCGTACACCACCCGCTTGACGCCGCCGAGGCGCGCGGCCTCGAAGCAGTTGTCCATCCCGAGGACGTCGAGGCGCATGACCTGGTGCGGGTTGCCCTCGCCCGCGCCGAGCCCGTAGGCCAGGTTGATGAGCCGCTCCGGCTTCACCTCGAGCACGGCCCGCATCACGTCCTCGAACTGCGTGACGTCGCCGCGGATCACCGGCCCGCGGAGGGCCACGTCGGTCGACGACGCGGCGAAGGGATTCACGTCCATGCAGACGACGTCCTCGCCTCGCGCGACCAGCCGCCGGATGAGCCGCGGGCCGATGAAGCCGGTGCCGCCGATCACCAGCACCGACACGCCGAGCCTCCTTCCGAGCCAGCGGGAGCCATCTCGATCCCCTCGCCCCCGGAGGGGGAGAGGGCCAGGGTGAGGGGGCGCCCAGGCCGCGCGCTAGGCATCGGGCTGTCGCGTCGATTGCCAGGCGATCATCCGCCACTGCCCGGCGGCCAGGGTATAGACCGCCAGGTAGCGGATGGTGAAGCGCTGCTCCTTGCCCGCGTTCTCCACGTGCATCTCGGACACGCCGTTGACGACGCCGACGCCCCCGTGGACGCGCACGCGCCGGTCGCGGGGCGCGATGCCGCGGTAGTGCGGCTTGCCCGCGCGGAGGTTCGCGACGTGCTCGGCCTTGGACTCGAGCCGCGCGGTGGAGTGGACGTAGGTCAGGTCCTCGGCCAGCGCGGCGTCGAGCGCGGCCCAGTCGCCCCGCGCCATCGCCTCGAACCGCCGGTCGTCGGCGCGGAGGACGTCGGCCTCGGCCCCGGCCGGCTCAGCCACGGCCCACCATCCCGCGCGCATCGCCTGCGATCGCCACCGTCCCCGTTCGCGTCATGACACCCTCCCCGACTGATAGTCGTGAAAACGTCGCCATCCTAGCACGGACCCGTTCGGCTCCGCCCGGCGCTCAGGCCGCGCTGCGATCGACCAGCCCCTCGGGCGGGGCGCTCCCCTATCCCCGCAGGTTCTTGTTGAGGAAGTCCACCGTCCGCTGCCACGCGAGGCCGGCGGCGGCCGCGTCGTACCGCGGCGTGGTGTCGTTGTTGAAGCCGTGCTGCGTGCCCGGGTATCGGTGCATCGCATACGTGACGTTGTTCACCTTCAGCGCGGCCTCGTAGGCCGGCCAGCCGGCGTTGATCCGCTCGTCGTTCTCGGCGTAGTGGATCAGCAGCGGCGCCTTGACCTTGGCGACCTCCGCGGCGGGCGGCTGGCTGCCGTAGAACGGCACGGCCGCCGCAAGATCCGCCCCGCGCGTCGCGAGCAGGTTGGCGATGCCGCCCCCGTAGCAGAAGCCCACGACGCCGATCTTGCCGGTGCAGTCCGGACGGCTCTTCAGGAAGGCGACTGCGGCGACGAAGTCCTCGCGGGCCTTCGGCTGATCCAGCTTGGCGAACAGCTCACGCGCCCTGTCCTCGTCGCCGGGGTATCCGCCCAGCGGCGTCAGGGCATCGGGCGCGAATGCCATGAAGTTGTCCAGCGCGAGGCGCCGCGCGATGTCCTCGATGTGCGGGTTCAGACCGCGGTTCTCGTGCACGACGAGAATGCCCGGGAGCTTGCCGGTGGCGGCTTCCGGCCGCACCAGGTAGCCCCGCACCTTTCCCGTCCCTTGCGGCGACTCGTACTCGAGGACCTGCGCCTTGAGCCGCGGGTCGTCCTTGCGCACCTGCTGCGCCTCCGTGAATCTCGGGTTCAGCGCGTCGAGCAGCATCGCGGCCGTCATGCCGCCGACCGCGAACCTCGCGGCGCGGTCCAGGAAGCCGCGGCGGTCGATGCTCCCGTGAACGTACTGGTCGAAGAGGGTCAGGAGGTCCTGATCGAAATCGTTGGCCGTCCTTCGCTCCACGCTCGTGTCCTCCGTCTGGCTCGTGTTGGTGGTGTGGGGGAGCCGCGTGTCCGGCCCCCGGCGGCTACGCGCTCTTGAACTCCGGCATGACCTGCGCCGCGATCCGCTCGATGTCCTCGGTCTCTGTCCCGGGAACGGCGAAGAATGGGAAGGATGCGATTGATTTCGTGCAATTCCTCCTCTCCGCGGAAGGTCAGAGCATCTTGAAAGAAACCGGCCAGCCGCCGGTGGTTCCGGCGATCCGGAAGGGGGAGGTGCCCGCAGAGCTGAGATAAGGGCTCCTTCCCATTCTAGGCGGGGCCGGCGTCGAGCGTCAGCAGGCGTCGCGGGTTGTCGACGAGGATGGCCTGCACTTCCGCCTCGGAGAAGCCGCGGCGGCGCATCAGGGGAACCACGTTGGCGAAGATGTGGCCGTAGCCGTGGCCGCCCCAATGGACGAGGCGCGAGCGATAGCAGATGTCGTGCGAGATCAGAACCTGCGCCAGGTACCCGCGCTCGATCAGCCCGCGGATCGCCTGCAGGCGCACGGCGTCATTGGGCATGTCGATGTCGGCCAGCGGGTAGTACGCGGACTCCTGCCCGAAGAGGTCCCACTCCAGCACGCACCCGGTGTCGGCCAGCCGCCGGAGCCGCTCGGCGTCGAAGACGGTGCGATCGATGTGGCTGATGATCACCCGGTCCATCCGGCCGCCCTTGACGCGGATGAAGTCGGCGACCTCCTGGGGCTGGTCGGCATGCCGCCCGGGATGGACATTGATGGCGGCGCCGGTCTGGCGCTGGGCGAGGACGGCGCCCAGCATGACCCGCTGCTCCTGCGCGGTCCACGGCGCCTGGCAGCCGATCTCGCCGATGATGCCCGCGCGCACGTCCGTGCCCCAGGCGCCGTCCTGCACCGACTCGACCATCTCCTCGGCGAAGTCCTCGACATCGCGCGTGGCATTGGCGGGGTCCTGGTAGTCGTGCACGTAGTGGCCCGCGCCCATGACGATGTGGGCGCCGGTGCCGCGGGCGATCTCGACGAGGCCGAGGGGATCGGGGCTGAGCCCGCCCGAGGACAGGTCGACCACGCTCCGCCCGCCCGCGGCCAGCATGCGCCGGACCTCGTCGGCGGCCACGCCGCGCGCGTCGAGGAGGTAGTTGCGCGCGGCCCGCTTGACCGTGCCGTAGTTGATGGCCCAGACATTGTCGAGGGCCAGCTCGGGCCCGAGGGCCTCCGGCTTGCGCTGGGACGGGTGGCGGATGTCGCAGAGGAGGTGCTCGTGCATGAGCGTCGGCCCGAGGTCCTCCGGGGCGATGGGCCCGAGCACGGTCTGCACCTGGCCCGGCCGGGCGGGACGGTTGGCCGATGTCATCGCGGGCCCCACCCTACGCCGCGGGCCCCCGGGCGTCAATGCCGGGCACGCCGTTCCCATGCCCGGTGCGGTATGATCGCTCGGCACCCGCGGACGCGAGGAAACCAACCCGCGCGGGCAAGGGGAGAGTGACATGAAATTCGGGATCCACATCGGCCACATGGGCGGTCCGCTCGGCGAGATGCGCAAGCTGTGGAAGTTCGCCGACGCGAGGGGCTTCGACTGGTTCTCCGTCTCCGACCACTTCCAGGAATCGCCGCCGCGCGGCGGGGACATGGACTGCTACGAGGCCATCGCCACTTTGACCGCGGCCGCGATGGACACCACGCAGATCCGGCTCGGCAGCGGCGTCTACTGCGTCGTGTACAGGAACCCCGCGCTGCTCGCCAAGTCGCTCACCACGATCGACCATCTGTCGAACGGGCGCGTCGACTGCGGGCTCGGCGCCGGCTGGCACGACGTCGAGGCCAAGGCCTACGGCTATGCGTTTCCGTCGATCGGCCCGCGCGAGGACATGCTCGAGGAGTACGCGCAGATCATGCGCCTGCTCCTCGACCCCGAGCAGCGGCGCGCGAGCTTCGAGGGCAAGCACTTCCGCGTGTCCGACGCCCCGAACAATCCCAAGCCGCTGCAGCCCCGCATTCCCATCTGGATCGGGGGGCGCGGCGAGAAGCGCACGCTCCGCGCGGCCGCGAAGTACGCCGACGGCTGGAACGCCGCCTACATCGGCCCGGACGACTGGCAGCACAAGAGCCGGGTGCTCGACCAGTGGTGCGAGAAGGAAGGGCGCGACCCGAAGACGATCATGCGCACCGTGAACCTCGGCTTCTACCTCGGCGCCGACGCCAGGGGCGCCGCGCGCGCCGACGAGATCTTCCGCGGCCACTGGGGCGGCAGCCCCGATCGCGCGGACCGCACGGGCTACCTGCGGGGGACGGTGAAGGACGCGCGCGCGATGGTGGACCAGTTCCGCGCGCTCGGCTGCACGCGGCTCAACATCGCGTTCCGCGAAGGGCCGTACGACTGGGAGGCGCTGGAGGCCTTCGCCGCCGAGATCGTGCGCGGGGGCTGACGCCCGGGAACCCAGAGGGGGTTGCGGACGTTTTGTGTGTTATAGCCTGAGGAAGGGAACTGATCCCGCAAGGAGGACGCATGCTCAACCCAGGAGACAAGGCACCCGATTTCACCGGCCGCGATCACACCGGCAAGACCGTGAAGCTGTCGGACTTCAAGGGCAAGCCCGTCGTGCTCTGGTTTTACCCCAAGGCCGACACCCCCGGCTGAACGGCGGAGGGTTGCGGGTTCCGCGACCTGAAGGCCGAGTACGACAGCAAGGGCGCCGTGATCCTCGGCGTGTCCTTCGACACCGAGGCCGACAACAAGAAGTTCGCCGAGAAATTCGCCTTCAACTTCCCGCTGATCTGCGACACCGACCGGACGATCGGCACCGCCTACGGCGCCAACGTCGACCCGCAGAAGGGCGCGCAGCGCGTCGGCGTGGTGATCGACCGCGACGGCAAGATCAAGGAGTGGCACGCCCGCGTCGACGCCCGCGCCTGGCCGGCCGAGGTCGTCAAGACGCTGTAGGCGAATCCCCGCACGCCTTGCCGGCTTGTCATCGTGTGACGTCGAGGAATGCCGACAGGGCGGGGTCGGCCGCGATGCGATCGGGCGAGAGGCTCGCGAGCGCGGCACGCATCAGAGGAAGGTCCCGCGCGGCCCACGCCAGCCCGAGTGCTACCCGCAGCTCCGCCGGCGCCAGCAGAGCCGCCTGACCCGCGCGGAGGCGCTCGAGCGCCCGCGTTCCGACGAACGCCCGCTGAAGCGAGAGGCACAGGTCGCGCGCCTGGGAGGTCGCCAGCACGGCCCGCGCGGCGGGCGTCACTCCTGCCGCTCGAGCAAGGTGATGTCGGCGATGTCCTGCGGCGAGCCCCGCAGCCGCTTGAGCCCGACGAGGCCGGCGCGCGAGACCACCGTCACGGGATGTCCTTCCCACTCGGTGCTCGTCCGCGTCTGCCACGCGCCCTCGGTCGCGCCCGGCCGGACCTCGATCACGTCGAGCACCAGCACGTCGGGGTCCGCGGGGACGATCTTGGTCAGCCGGTGCATCACGACCTCACCCTCGGCCAGACGCGTGGGCGTCCGCTCGCGCCGAACGAACCCGTGGGGCAAGAGCACATCGACGATCTTCACGACGGCGTCCGCCGGTGCCAGGAGGTCGATGTCGATCGTCGCCCTCGGGTGCGCGTGAATGGACATCGCGATCCCCCCGCAGATCGCGTAAGGAACCCGCGCGGCGCCGAGGGCGCCCACGACGGTTCGGAATTCCTCGAACAGGTTCGGCATGCGGGTCTCGGGGGAGCGTATCACGGCGACCGGTGGGACATGCCCATGCCGGCGCAAGCACGGCGTTGACGTCAGTCCGGCATCACACAGGGCACCGTCTGGCGGCTGTGACGGCGGTAACGACCTCGTCCAGGCGCGAGGCTCAGGCGCTCGCGAATGACGTCGGACTTAGCCTGCTCTATTCACGAACGCGTGTTCCGCGTCCCATGCGCCCCCTCACCCTGTCCCTCTCCCCCTCCGGGGGCGAGGGGATCGAAACGGCTCCCTCTCCCTCTCCGAGGGAGAGGGTCGGGGTGACGGTGGCGCATGCGTTCACGCATAATCCGGGTTAGAGAGCTTGCGCCCACGAGACTCCGCTTCGATCTCGGCCACCAGCACCTCGGGGAGTCTCACTGTCACGGTCTTCATGCACGGATCGTAATACGTGACCGTCAGCCTGGCAATACAGCCCGAGGCCCGCCCTCGTTCCCGTGGTGGCGGTGCCGCGCTGTCGTAAGCGCCGAGGGCCCTTCGCTGCGGCATCGGCCCCGCTGCTTGATCGCGCGGCGCCATCATCGTATCTTCTTCATCGTCAGGCCGACGCGACGTGGCCGAATCGGGATCCCTTCGATGCGCTGATCTGCACGGCGGCGCGCCACCTCGAGCTGGCGCTCCTGACTCGAGACAGCGACATCCGGCAGTCGGGCCTCGTTCGAGTGATCTGGTAGGAGGGGACGGACGGCGATGGAGCTGGGACTCGAGGGCAAGGTCGCGCTCGTGACGGGCGCCAGCGAAGGCATCGGCATGGCCATCGCGCGGGAGCTGGCCGAGGAAGGTGTGCGCGTCGCCATCTGCGCTCGCACCGAGGCGAAGCTCACGGAGACGGCGGTCGAGATCGCCCGGGCCACCGGGATGGAGGTCGTGCCGATCCCGGCCGACCTCAGGACCCTCGCCGGGTGTCAGGGCTTCGTGGAGCAGGCGGCGGAGCGACTGGGCGGCATCGACATCCTGGTCAACAATGCCGGGGCCTCGGCCTTCGGGGCATTCGTCGATCTGCCGGACGAGGTCTTCGTCGATGCGATCAACGGCAAGCTCCTCGGCTACATCCGCTGTGCGAAGGCCGTGATCCCGCACATGCGCCGGCGCGGCGGCGGTGCCATCGTCAATATCACCGGCACCACCCAGCAAGCCGTGCCCCTGCACACGCCGGGCAGCGCCTGCAATGCCGCGATCCGGATGTTCAGCAAGGAGCTGTCCATGGAGCTGGGCCCGCTGAATATCCGGGTGAACAGCGTGGCGCCCGGCCGCATCCAGACCGCCCGCGCCGACCGGCTCCTGGAGGCGACGGCCGCGGCCCAGGGCATGTCGCCGGCGGCCCTCCTGACCGAGCTCGTCAAGACGATCCCCTCGGGCCGGGTGGGAAAGATCGACGACGTCGCCGACGCGGTGTGCTTCCTCGTCTCCGACCGGGCCACCTACGTCAATGGCGCCGCCCTCGTGGTCGACGGGAGCAAGTCGGTCGTGATCTGATGGACCGATCCTTCCCGATCGTGAGACACCCCGCGCCGGAGACGCGCACGCCGGTGCTGGTGAGCGTGCCCCACTACGGCACGGAGCCGCTGCCCCACATCACCCGCGACGATTACAGCGAGCCCTGGTTCGAGACCTTCGCCTATGGGTACGCCGACACCTTCGCGGGCGATCTCTACGGCGACCTGCACGAGCATGGGGCCACCGTCCTCGCCACGCCGTTCTCGCGCATGTTCGTCGACGTCAACCGGCGCCGCGACGACTTCGAGCATCACGAGGGCGAGGTGCGCTCCCGGCGGGGGGTGGTGCGCACCCACACCATGCGCGAGGCGCCGATCTTCGCGCGCCCGCTCGGGCTCGCCGACCTCGAGGCGCGACTGCAGGCGCTCTACGATCCCTACTACGCGGCGCTGGAGCGCCTGCTCGCCCAGCTCCGCGGCGCCCACGGGCACGCGATGCTCCTCGACGGCCACACCGGCAGCCCGCGCCGGATGAAGGACCACCAGGTGATCATCGGCACGCGCCACGAGGCGACGTGCGCCCCCCAGCTCGCGGCGGCCGTGGCCGCGATCTTCACCCGTCACGGCTTCGAGGTGCACGACAATGTCAGCGGCTATACCGGGGGCAATATCGTGGCCACGTTCGGGCACCCCCGGACCCGGCGTGTCCACGCCCTTCAGCTCGAGATCAACGCCGCGCTGCTGATGACGACCAGCCGCGAGGAGTTCATCGCGCATGTGTCCCGCGGGGGCATCCCCGAGAAGGCGAAGGAGAACATCGCCCGTGTGCGCCGGTGCCTCGGGGAGGTGCTGGCCGTCCTGCCCTCGGTGCTCGCGGCCGTGCACGACGCATAGCGCCGCGCGGCGCTCGGCCCGACGGTGACCCCCTCGACGAC
>Ga0214473_10003102_pt1 | contig 20279 bp, 13 predicted proteins | sample RVTome_7_FD_203509 | JGI IMG/M metagenome (GOLD analysis project Ga0214473, IMG submission 203509) | Soil microbial communities from uranium-contaminated site in the Upper Colorado River Basin, Wyoming, United States - RVT98D197 | ecosystem: Environmental > Terrestrial > Soil > Contaminated >... | reverse complement strand
AAGTAGAAGTAGGAGCCGCTCTCGATCCCCGCAAAGAGGGGGGTCTCCTTTTTAATCTCCACGCTGTTCCAGCCCATGTGGGGGATGGGCAAGGGCTCGCCGACCTCCGGGTCGCGGATCGCCTCGGGGAACCTCGTCACCCTTCCCGGCAGGACCCCCATCCCCTTGTGAAGACCGAATTCATCGCTCTCCTCAAAGAGGAGCTGTAGCCCCAGACAGATCCCTAAAAAGGGCTTGCCCTTCTCAATGGACCTGATGATGGGTTCCAGGAGATCGAGCTCCTCGAGGTTGCGCATGCAGTCACGAAAGGCGCCCACCCCGGGGAGGATGATCTTCGCTGCGTCCATAATCTCCCGGGACGCGGCGGTCACCCGCGCCTCCGCGCCCACCTGTTCCACGGCCTTGTGCACGCTGCGCAAATTCCCCATGCCGTAGTCGACAATAGCGATCATGACTGGTGGTACTCCTGGAGGGGCCGGACGCCGATCTCACCCTTGATAAGGGCCGCGATCCCCTCCACCGTGGCCCATGCCCCGGGGATCGTGGTGACGATGGGAATATTGTACTGGAGTGCCGCCGTCCTGATGGCCACCTCATCCGCTTTGGGCCTCTTCCCGCTGGGGGTGTTGATCACTAATTGGATCTCGCCGTTTTTGATCAGATCCACCACGGAGGGCCGTCCCTCCCCCACCTTGAAGACGTGCCTGGCCGGGACCCCGTTGCGCTCCAGCACTTTGCCGGTCCCCTCGGTAGCCACGATCTGAAAGCCCATGTCCATCAGCCCCCTCGCAATCATGATGATGGCCCGTTTGTCCCGGTCCTTGACGCTGACAAAGACCGTCCCCGCCTGCGGCAGATTCTGGCCTGCGGCGATCTGGGACTTGGCATAGGCCCTGCCGAAGTCGCGATCGATCCCCATCACCTCGCCGGTGGATCGCATCTCCGGCCCAAGGAGGCAGTCCACGCCGGGGAAACGGTTAAAGGGAAAGACCGACTCCTTGACCGCCGTATGCGTTATCTCCACCTCTTTGGTGATCCCGAGGTCGGCGAGGGTCTTTCCCGCCATCACCCGCGCCGCCACCTTGGCCCAGGGGACGCCGGTGGCCTTGCTCACAAAGGGGATGGTGCGGGAGGCCCGGGGGTTCACCTCCAGGACGTAGATATCATCCCCCCTGATGGCATACTGGATATTGAGCAGCCCCACGACCCCCAGTTCGGCGGCCAGGGCATAGGTTTGGCTTTTGAGCTCATTAATTTGCTTGTCGCTCAGGCTGAGAGGGGGGATGGCGCAGGCGCTGTCACCGGAATGGACCCCTGCCTCCTCGATGTGCTCCATGATCCCGGCCACCACACACCGGGCGCCATCGGCCACGGCGTCCACATCGATCTCAATGGCGTCCTCGAGGAACTTGTCGATGAGGATCGGGTGCTCTGGTGAGGCCGCAACTGCCTTTTCCATGAAGGCCTCCAGGTCTTGATCGTCGTAAACGATCTCCATGGCCCTGCCTCCCAGGACATAGGAGGGGCGCACGACCACGGGATAGCCGACGCCGTGGGCAACCCGCACCGCCTCCTCAATCGAGGTGGCGGTTCCATTCGGGGGCTGGCGCAGGCCGAGCTTGTGCAACACCGCCTGGAACCGCTGCCGGTCCTCGGCCTGATCGATATTGTCCGGAGAGGTCCCGATGATGGGGACGCCCGCCTTCTGTAAGGCAATGGCCAGGTTCAGGGGGGTCTGCCCTCCGAACTGGACAATCACCCCCTGGGGCCTCTCGCGATCACAGATGTTGAGAACATCCTCAAGCGTCAGGGGCTCGAAGTAGAGTTTATCGGAGGTGTCATAGTCGGTGCTCACCGTCTCCGGATTGCTGTTGACCATGATGGTCTCGTAGCCATCCTCCTTGAGGGCCATGGCGGCATGGACACAGCAGTAATCGAACTCTATCCCCTGGCCGATTCGATTAGGGCCGCCGCCGAGGATCATGATCTTGGGGCGCTTCCCCCCCCTGCTTTCGTCCTCCTCTTCATAGGTGGAGTAGTAGTAGGGGGTGTATGCCTCAAACTCCGCCGCGCAGGTATCCACCAATTTGAATACAGCCTCTATCCCTTGGCCCTTACGGTAGTGGCGTACCTCCCCCTCCGAACAGCCCAAGAGGTGGGCCACCTGCCGATCGGAAAAACCATACTCCTTGGCCTGACGCAGCAGCTCAAGCGGTATGGAACCAAGGGGAAACTCTGGTCGTCCGGCCGCGCGGTTCATCTTTTGCTGGCCCGCCTGATAACGGCGCAGCTCTTTTTCCATTTCCAGGATCTCCGTGATCGGGTGCAGGAACCACGGATCGATGTGGGTGAGGGCATGGACCTCTTCCACCGCCAGCCCCGCCTCCAGGGCGCGCCTGATCCAGAAGATCCGGTCCCCTCGAGGGGTGCGTAGCCTTTCTCGGACCACCTCTAAAAACTGCTCGCGTTTCTTTGGTGAGGTGGGGATGGCTCCATTATCTTTGCCATCTGCCCCCAGGCCATAGCGGCCGATCTCCAGGGATCGGAGCCCCTTTTGTAAAGCCTCCTTAAAGCTTCTGCCGATGGCCATGGTCTCACCCACCGACTTCATGGAGATGCCGAGGGTTGGATCGGCGCCGGGAAACTTCTCAAAGGTGAAGCGCGGGATCTTTACCACGCAGTAGTCGATGGTCGGTTCGAATGAGGCCGGGGTCTTCTTGGTGATATCGTTGGGGATCTCGTCCAGCGTATAGCCGATGGCGAGCTTCGTCGCCATCTTGGCAATGGGGAAGCCCGTGGCCTTGGAGGCCAAGGCAGAGCTGCGGGAGACGCGGGGGTTCATCTCGATGATTACCATCCTCCCATTACTTGGATCGACGGCAAACTGGATGTTGGAACCGCCGGTCTCCACCCCGATCTCCCTGATGACGGCGATGGCGGCATCCCGCATCAGCTGATACTCCTTGTCGGTCAAGGTCTGCGCCGGTGCCACGGTGATGGAGTCGCCGGTGTGGATCCCCATGGGATCGACGTTCTCGATGGAGCAGATGATGACCACGTTGTCCTTGAGGTCCCGCATCACCTCCAGCTCGTACTCCTTCCAGCCGATCAACGATTCTTCGATGAGGATCTCGCTGATCATACTGCTCTGCAGCCCTCGAGCGGCAATGGCCTCAAACTCCTCCCGGTTGTAGGCGATCCCCCCGCCGGTCCCCCCGAGGGTGAAACTGGGACGTACGATAATCGGAAACCCGATCTCCTCCGCCACCTGCCTGGCCTCTTCCATGGTGTAGGCAAGACCGCTGCGGGGTAGGTCCAGGCCGATGCGTGCCATGGCCTCCTTGAAGAGCTCACGATCCTCGGCCTTGCGGATGGCCTCTTGATTGGCACCGATCATCTTTACTCCATAGAGATCCAAGACCCCTGCCTCGGCAAGCTTGATTGCCACGTTCAAGGCGGTCTGCCCCCCCAGCGTGGGGAGTAGGGCGTCGGGCCGCTCTTGCGCGATGATCTCGGCCACGACATCCGGGGTGATGGGCTCGATGTAGGTCCGGTCGGCCATCTCCGGGTCGGTCATGATGGTGGCCGGGTTGCTGTTGACGAGGACCACGAAGAATCCCTCTTCCCGCAGGGCCTTGCATGCCTGGGTACCGGAGTAGTCGAACTCACAGGCCTGGCTGATGACGATGGGGCCGGAGCCGATGATCAAGATCTTGTGGATATCGTCCCGTTTGGGCATCTCAGCTTCCCCGGTATTGCTTCATCATGGTGAGGAATCCCTGAAAGAGCCCTCGCGCATCGTGAGGACCAGGGGAGGCCTCGGGGTGGTACTGAACCGAATAGATAGGGAGCTGCTTGTGGCGCATCCCCTCGAGGGTCCCGTCGTTGGGATTGATGTGGGTCAGCTCCACCTCTTCCGTATTCATGGATTCGATGTCTACACAGAAGCCGTGGTTTTGGGAGGTGATGGCGATCGTGCCCGCGCGCAGGTCCTTGACCGGCTGGTTGCCCCCCCGGTGGCCAAACTTCAGCTTAAAGGTGCGTCCCCCAAAGGCAAGCCCCAGGATCTGGTGGCCGAGACAGATCCCGAAGATCGGGCGTTTACCCAGAAGTTTCCTCACCTCCGCGACGATATAAGGTGCCCCGGCAGGGTCACCAGGTCCGTTGGAAAGGAAGACCCCATCGGGGTTGAGGCCAAGGATCTCCTCGGCGCTGGTTGCTGCCGGGACCACCGTCACCTCGCACCCGAGACCTGCCAAGATGCGCAGGATGTTGTGCTTGGCACCAAAGTCCATAGCCACGACCTTGAAACCCCGGGGGGTAGCGGTTGTCTGGCCGGCAGACCAGAGATATGGTTTCTGGCAGGTGACCTCTTTTATCAGGTCCCTCCCCACCAGGCCGGGGGCTGCCTGGGCCTTGCGCACCAGACGCTGGGGATCCAGGTCCTCGGTGGAGATAATTGCCTTCATCGCCCCAACCGACCGGATGTGGCGGGTGATGGCCCTGGTGTCGACCCCCTCCACGCCGATAATGGCGTGCTGCAGCAGAAATGCCTCCAGGCTCTCTTTTGCCCGCCAGTTGCTGTAGTTCCGGATGTACTCCCGAACGACAAACCCCTCCACGTGGGGTCGGGAGGACTCCACATCCTGAGGATTGACCCCGTAGCTGCCGATCAGGGGATAGGTCATCGTAACGATCTGCCCTTTGTAGGAGGGATCGGTCAGGATCTCTTGATAGCCGGTCATGCTGGTGTTGAAGACGATCTCCCCATGCCGTTCCCCCCTGGCACCGAAGGCCTTACCCTCAAAGACCCTCCCATCCTCCAGGGCGATGATGGCCTTTATCTCTCTTTTTTTGGTTGTCATCTCCCTGCCTTTATTCGCTCAAAAAAAAACCCCCGTCCAGGGGGTCACCTTCGACCTTACAAACCTTTCCCGTGCCAATTTTTTTCATACTATATTTTTATCATACGTTAAGGGTGGAGTCAATCACCGTTTCTCCTTGCCTTCTAGTCTAGGCCTGCCTTGCTGGCAAGATTGTAATTGACGATGAAGAATCTTTGATTTCTATCCAGATCCAGGATCCTGGGTTTATCGTATTCTCGGCCGTCCTTGTCGTGTGTGATCTTTACCACAGGACGCATCAGGCTGGCCCTGTTTCCCTCTACCACCTCTGCCTTTTCCCCGCTGTTGAGTTCCACGCGGCTCCCCACGGGCAGGAGGAAAGAGGCGATTAAGAACTTAAGTACACTGGCGGGGAACCTTCCCTTTTCCTTTGCCACGATCTCCCTTATCGCCTCAAAGGAAGAATACCGTTTCTGTCGGTAAGGGCGGATGTGCGTAAGGCTGTTGTATATATCGGCAATGCCTACGATGTAAGCGAATTCATGGATCTCCCCCCCGGAAAGCCCGTGGGGGTAGCCGGTGCCGTCCATCCTCTCATGCTCCTGCACTACTACCTCGGCAACCTCCTCTATCGGCTTGAGAAGCTCGTACCCAGAGAGTGGATGTCTCCTGATCGCGTCTCTTTCGGCGGGGGTGAGGCCCCCCTTCTTCGTCCATATCTCTGAAGGCAGCTCCTTCATCCCTACATCGTGCATGAAGGCTGTCAGGGCTACCCGCTGTAACTCATCATCACTGTAACCCATCCCCTGCGCCACCCCAACCCCCAGAGCGGCCACGTTTACGCCGTGGTATGGAAGGTACAACTCAGGTTCTTCCCCGAATACCACCTTCTTCATTATCTCCCTGTCCATCTTGATGGACGTGATAAAGGCGGGAAGGTGCCGTTTGATCTTCTCTGTTAGTTCGATTGCGCTTTTTTGCCCTTTTTTATAGCTGTCTTTGTTCAATATTTCAATCAAGTCATTATACAGGTTTTCTCCCTTGACCGTTCGCTTCTTGCCGCGGCGAGGCCCTTGCCCAATGTTTATAATATGGCTCTCCGCTAAGCTATCTCTGCCTCTACCGAGAGCGGCGCTTCTAGAATTAAGTCGGCCCATAGCCGTAGCCCTTTTTTATTAACGTTGACCTCAAAAGCTGTTGATACTGATTAACGAGAAGATTCATTATCTCGTTGGCTGACATCATTGTGCCACTGTGATGCAAAAAAAACCCCTTCCCGGGGTCTCCATTGACCTTACCAGCTTTTCTCTGACCAATGTTTCCTTCTTTTATTATAATACCATGCGATGGACGCTGAGTCAATCAGTTTCCCATCTTATCATTGTCCTTCCAAAGTGGATATGTTAAGATTTTTTCTTCTATTTTTTATAAAGGAGCAATACTGTCTATGACCACTGACGACCTCTCCAAGCTGAAGATAGATAAGGACAAGGCGGCCTTTCGACCGAGAAGGAAAAAAACTTTTTTCTTTCCGATCCTGATAGTGGTGGGCCTGCTTATGGTGTTGCTCGCTGTCCTGGGTATTTTAAAACCCGCCATGAAGGTCCGGGCAGCAACCGTCACACAGATCTATCCCTCTCAGGCCTTTACCTTCCTTAATGCGAGTGGCTATGTAGTCCCTCAGCGCAAGTCCGCCCTCGCCTCCAAGGTAACCGGGCGTCTTATCTGGTTAGGGGTCGAGGAGGGAAGCCGGGTGAAGAAAGATCAGGTGGTGGCACGCCTCGAACGCCAAGACGTGACAGCTGCCAAGGACCAGGCGAGTGCTAATGTCAAGGCGGCCCGTTCCAACCTCGAACAGGCAAAGGCCGAACTTCGAGACGCGAACCTTGCATACAACCGCAATAAGGAACTGCTTGCAAAGGGCGTCATTGCTCAGGCAACCTATGATACCGCCCTTGCCCGTTACGAAAAAGCAAAGGCCGCCACCGACGCGGCAGAGGCGACGGTGAAGGCCAGCCTCGCCGCACTGGATGGCGCGAATATTGCGCTGGAATATACCCTGATCCGCGCCCCCTTTGCCGGGGTGGTGCTGACCAAGGATGCGGATATCGGGGATATCGTCACCCCTATCGGTGCCGCCACGAATGCAAAATCGGCAGTTATCACCATGGCCGATATGGATTCGTTGCAGGTCGAGGTTGACGTATCGGAATCAAATGTCAGACAGATCACGATCGATCAACCCTGTGAGATCCAACTCGATGCCCTGCCGGATCAACGGTTCCGCGGCGTCATCCACATGATCGTCCCCACCGCCGATCGCAGCAAGGCGACGGTCACCGTCAAGGTTCGCTTCCTCGATAAAGACAGTCGCATTCTGCCCGAGATGAGCGCCAAGGTGGCTTTCCTCTCCCGTGCGGCAACCTCGGAGGAGCAACGGCCGAGGACCGCCGTCAGCCAATCGGCTCTTGTGAACCGCAAGGGTAAGGAGAACGTATTTCTTATTCGCGGGAACAAGGCAGCGGAAACGCCGGTGCGATTAGGAGATAAGATTGGGGACATGGTCGAGGTCCTTGAGGGGGTGAAGGCCGGAGATAAGATCGTGCTGAATCCTTCCGAGCGATTGAAGAATGGCTCAAAGATAAAGATTGAAGAACAGTAGTGGCGAAGAAAACAAAGATTCCAAAGATTGTCGAGATAGAGCACGTGAACAAATCCTACCACAGGGGTGCCCTCACGATCCCGGTGCTGGTGGATATATCGCTCGACATTGCCGACGGGGAATTCCTGGCATTGATGGGGCCGTCGGGCTCGGGCAAGAGTACCCTGCTCAACCTGATTGCCGCCCTCGATCACGTGGATAGCGGCACTATTCGGGTGGGCGGGATCGATATCACCTCCCTCTCTGAAAATGAGCTCGCTGCGTGGCGGGCAATCAACGTCGGCTTCATCTTTCAGTTTTACAACCTGATCCCGGTCCTGACGGCCTTCGAAAACGTCGAGCTTCCCCTTTTACTCACCGGCCTCTCTCGCAGAGAACGCAGCGAGCACGTGGAGTTGGCACTCCACGTCGTCAACCTGGCGAATCGCATGGACCACTATCCGACCCAGCTCTCAGGGGGAGAACAGCAGCGGGTCGCCATTGCGCGCGCCATTGTCACCGACCCCGTCATACTGGTTGCCGATGAACCGACAGGGGATCTGGACAAGGTGTCGGCCAAGGAGGTCCTCGATTTGATGGAGCGGCTCAATAGCGATTCTGGTAAAACCATCGTTATGGTCACGCATGATCCACGATCCGCCGAAAGGGCAAGGGTGATCCGACATCTGGAAAAGGGGTTCTTGAATAATGTACATTCTCAAGTTGGTCCTTAGAAATGTCTTCCGCCATAAGCTCCGTACCTCCCTGACGATACTCAGCATCACCATAGCGATCCTGGCCTTCGGACTGCTCAGGACCTTCATCAGTGCCTGGTATGCAGGCGCCGAGGCCTCCTCCGCAAGCCGCCTCGTCACCCGGAATGCCATATCCCTCATCTTTACACTTCCGTTATCCTATAAAGATAAGATTCGGCAGATCGACGGAGTCAACCGACTCTCGTGGGGGAGATGGTTTGCCGGTGTCTACATCGACGAGAAGAACTTCTTTGCCAACTACGCCATCGATGCAAAAAACTATCTGCCATTATACCCGGAGTTCATCTTCCCCCCCGATCAATTCGCGGCATTTCTCGCCGATCAAAGGGCCTGTTGCGCCGGCAGGAAGCTTATTGAGAGATATCATTGGAGAATCGGGGACATTATTACCTTGAAGGGAACCGTTTTCCCCGGCAACTGGGAGTTTGTCCTTCGCGGGATATATAGCGGGAGAGATGAGAGCACCGACGAACGGCTCTTCTTCTTCCATTGGAACTACCTGAATGAGTCGTTGAAAAAAACGGCCCCCAACCGGGCTGATCAGGTAGGCTGGTACATCGTCGAAGTGACGGATCCGAACCGTGCCGCCGAAGTTGCTCAGACCATAGACAGGTCCTTCAAGAACTCACTGGCTGAGACCCTCACCGAAACCGAACGGGCCTTTTTCCTTTCCTTTATATCTATGGCAGGCGCCATCATTGTGGCCATCCAGTTGGTTTCTTTGGTCGTGATCATCATCATTATCGCCGTGACGGCGAATACCATGGCGATGACCGCCCGGGAACGGATTGGCGAATATGCCGTCTTCAAAACCCTGGGTTACCGGGGATGGCGTATCGCCGGCATGGTTATCGGGGAATCTCTGCTCATTACCATGATCGGCTGTCTCTTCGGGATAGCCCTTACCCCTCCCGCGACCAAGGTCTTTGGCAAGATCGTCGGCACCTACTTTCGCATCTTGGGGGTGGATATGGCGACCATCTACATAGACATTGGTGCCGCAATCCTGGTCGGTCTCTTGGCAGCCATCGTTCCCACCTGGCGTGCCACGAGGATCAGCATCGCCGAGGGGCTAAGCAGGATAGGATAGTAGTTCTATGAAGGGGTCAAGGATGCGAGGGTTCAGGGGTTCAAGTGTTTAAAAATCTAAGAAATTGAGTTACTAAAATATAAATTTAGGTTATGTATCTTATGCCTTGGCCGATAAATTATTTCCTTGAACCCTAGAATCCTAGACCCCTAGAACCCTTACGTGTGGTGGAGGTATTATTGGGAATTCCCATCTCGTACAGTTTTCGCAACCTCTGGACGCGTCGGCTGACCACCGCGCTCACCGCCGCCGGCATGGCGCTTGTCGTCTTCGTCTTTGCTGCGGTTCTCATGCTGGCCGAAGGACTACGGAAGACGCTGGTTGAGACGGGCTCGTTTGACAACGCTATCGTGGTTCGCAAAGGGGCGAATTCCGAGGTCATGAGCGGGGTGACCAGGGACCAGGCATCTATTATTGAGACCCAGCCTGAAATAGCGATCGGAGCAGATGGTCAACCGCTCCTGGCGAAAGAGATGGTCGTCCTCATCACCCTCCCCAAGCGGGCGACGAATACCCCCGCAAACGTGGTGATCAGAGGCATTGGTGCCAGCTCACTCGCCCTGCGACCGCAGGTGAAATTGATGGCAGGGCGTATGCCGAGGCCCGGCTTAGCGGAGATCATCTCCGGTCGAAGCATCGCGGAGCGGTTTAAGGGTGGCGGTATCGGTGAAGTACTCCGCATCGGTATGCGGGATTGGATGGTCGTGGGTATCTTTGACGCCGGCAACACGGGGTTTAGCTCGGAGATCTGGGGGGATGGAGACCAATTGATGCAGGCCTTTCGCAGGACGGTCTATTCATCCGTCATCTTTAAGCTGAGCGATCCCTCCGACTTTGCAAGGGTAAAGGAGCGCATCGAAAGCGATCCGCGCTTGACGCTGCATGCAAAACGCGAGAGCCGCTTCTACGCCGACCAATCGGAGAACATGGCCAGATTCCTCCGCATTCTCGGAACGGTGTTAACAATCATATTCTCCCTCGGTGCCATCATCGGTGCCATGATTACCATGTATTCGGCAGTGGCCACCCGCACCCGTGAAATCGGAACGATGCGTGCCATCGGCTTCAGGAGAATCAGCATCTTGGGAGCTTTTATATTCGAGGCCTTGCTCCTCGGTCTGGTCGGCGGTTGCGTCGGACTCTTTTTGGCATCCTTTTTACAGCTGCTCACGATCTCTACGATAAATTTTCAGACCTTTTCCGAACTTGCCTTTAGCTTCACCCTTACCTTTAACATTTTTTGGCGGGGGCTCCTCTTTGCCTTGATCATGGGTTTTGTCGGCGGCGTGTTGCCGGCAATCAGGGCATCGCGGATGAATATCGTCGAATCCCTACGCACCAGCTGACACGGACTCATTGCTGCATAGTCCAACAAGAGATAGAAGGCTTATGTTGGTCTCTTCCGTGGGCTCGTATAACATCGATCCATGCACAAGGTGTGTTGTCATTGTCCATGAAGGGCCCCTGTGATAGGATTAAGCGAGGTATCGCGCGAGGATATCATGTGAAACCTCAGGAGGAATACCATGCGAATTCCGTTCTTAGAGAGGTTGCGCACCCTGAAAGTAGATAGAGATAATCCCTGGCACATGGGGATAATCGGTGTGGCGATCGGGGCTCTGGTGATGGGGCTTATCCTCTACGTTATATTTGGACAGCGGGAGCGGCAGATGTACGCCGACACACGGCTCAGCACCGTGGATATCGCCGATCAATTATTGAAGAAAAACATGTCCGAGGATGCACTGGCGATATATAGAGAGGTGTTAAAGAAGGTGTCAGCAAAGGGAGAACCAGAGCTCTATGGCCACGTTAAGAATAACGAGGGGGTCTGTTATTATACCTTAGCCCTTGTTGAAGATAAGGAGGCTAACCTCACCAGGGCTATCAGCGCCTTTAAAGAGGCCCTCACAATCAGAACCGAGGAGGAGTATCCTTTCGGGTTAGCCACCACGCAGAACAATCTCGGAACATCCTATTGGAAACTCTCTGAGGTCAAGGACAGGCAGGAGAATTTGATCAGGGCAATCGCTGCCTATGAGGAGGCATTGAAGCGGAGGACCCTTGAAGCTGATCCTTTGGATTATGCCGCCACCCAGGATAGTCTCGGAACAGCCTACGCGGATCTTTCCGCGATCAGAGATACAGAGGCGAATCTGATCAAGGCTGTTAATGCCTACGAGGAGGCCCAGCTGGTATATACCGCGGAGAAATACCCTGTCGGCTATGCTACAACCCAGGACCATCTCGGCACGGCTTACACCGCCCTCGCTGAGGTGCGTGCAAAAGAGGCCAATCTGGTCAAGGCCATCGCCGCCTATGAAAACGCCTTGCGGGTATATACACCGGAGCAGTATCCGATAGATTACGAGATCACGCAGGACCATCTCGGCATGGCTTACAGCGCCTTGGCCGAGATAAAGGATAAAGAGGCCAATCTGGCCAAGGCCGTCAGCGCCTGTAATAAGGCCTTGAGGGTATACACCCAGGAGCAATACCCTGCTGGTTACGCTGCCACCCAAAACAATCTCGGAAACGCCTTCCGAGGTCTTTCTAAGGTCAAGGACAAAGAGGATAACCTCTTGCGATCTGTCCGTGCCTATGAGGAGGCCCTCAAGATCAGGACACGTGACCGCTACCCCGTTGATTATGCCGCTACCCAGAACAACCTCGGCACCGCCTACTGGGGTCTTGCTGAAATAGGGGACAGAGAGGAAAATTTGGACAGGGCCATCGCCGCCTATGAGCAGGCCCTGCGCATCAGGACCATGGAGCAGTACCCCATGGATTATGCAGCCACCCAGAACAACCTCGGTGCCGCCTACTGGACCCTTGCCGAGGTCCGGGATAAGGCCAAGAATGCGGCGCGCTCCATTGCCGCCTATGAGCGGGCCCTGCGGGTATATACCCTGGATGGTTATCCGGTGGATTATGCGATGATCCAGAACAACCTCGGTGCCGCCTACTGGACCCTTGCCGAGGTCCGGGATAAGGCCAAGCATTTGGCTAGGGCCATCGCCGCCTACGACGAGGCGCTGCGGGTATATACCCAGGAAAGACATCCCGAGGACTATGCGATGATCCAGAACAACCTTGGCGCCGCCTACCGAAGCCTTGCCACGGTGATGGATAAAAAGGAAAACCTGGCCAAGGCCATCAATGCCTACGAAAAGGCCCTCAAGATCTATACCGCCGCACAATACCCCCTTTACCACAAACGGGTAACGGCGAATCTGGAGTTGACCAGGCAGCAGATGAGGAGATGAGTTAATGAAGATGTGACCCGCCTTTCTTCCCTTTCCCCGCCCCATTCCCTGATTACTGAGCATGCCTTGCTTAGATTTTGCCTACGGAACTGACAAAAAATGTCAATAGAGAAGGCAGATCCGTGCCTGCCGAAATTAAATCCTTTTTATTTCAATTAGTTATATTAACATATAACGTCTCTCGCCAAGGCACAAAATTTGCACTTTAATAGCAGATATTGGCAGAGGGAGAAGTAAACGTATGCCAAGACCTGCATATCAAGTAGATACCATATCGTCCTCGGCGAGAGGTGTCTCCAGATCAACGTAGCAAACTCTGTTTTCTACCTATGACTGCACAGTCGCTTACCAAAGGTACTATGGTGGAAGAGAGACCGATCAGGGTTTTGCTGATTGAGGCTAATCCTGAAGACGTCCTGGTCATTGAGGAGATGTTGGCTCGAACACATGCCGCGCGGTTCGAGCTTGAGTGCGTTGATCGGCTCGCAGCCGGGCTGGTGCGCCTGGCAGCCAATAATATCGGGGTGGTCTTGTTGGATCTCAACCTCCCTGACAGCCAGGGGTTTGACACCTTTGTTAAGGCACACGCCCAAGCCCCAAAGATGCCCATCGTAGTGATGAGCAATCGCGCTGATGAAGATTTGGCCATTAAGACCGTTCAGGAGGGCGCGCAGGACTATCTGGTGAAGGGTCAGATCAATAGCGATCTGCTGGTGCGCGCCATACGCTCTGCTGTCGAGCGCAAGCGAGCGGAGGAAACATTACGCGCTCAGGCCCTCATTTTTGAGAATATACACGATGGCATTGTTATGACAGATTTGGAGGGTAACATCATCAGATGGAACCCCGCAGCGGAGAGGATATTCGGCTATTATAAAGACGAGGTCTTTCGCAAGACCCTTGGTACGCTGACCACGAAAATTATCAAAGGACAATTACGCGATGACCGCTGGGCCGGTGAGATGGGCTTCACCCGCAAGGATGGAACTGAAGGCATTTGTGAGACAATCGTTATCCCCCTGCGAGATGAATACGGTACTATAAGCGCTGTCCTTGGGGTATCCCATGACATCACCGACCACAAGCAGACCGAGGAGTCGCTGCGCAAAAGTGAGGAGAAATATCGAAGCATTATTGAGAACATGCAGGAAGGCTATTTCGAGAATGACCTTGCCGGCAATTTTATCTTCTTTAATGATGCGCTGTGCAGAATTATAGGATATCCCAGAGAGGAATTGATCGGAAAAAACAACAGGCAGTATACAGATGAAAAAACCGCTAAAAAAATCTATCAGGTCTATAATAGAATCTACAGAACAGGGGAACCGAGTAAGGGGATTGAGGAGGAATATATCAGAAAAGACGGGACTAAATTGTTTGCCGAACTTTCGGTATCTCTTATCAGTGATGCAGAAGGCAAACCGATCGGATTCCGGGGTATTGCTCGGGACGTCACCGAGCGCAAGAGGGCCGAAGAGGCGCTGCAAAGAAGTTACCACCAATTGCGGGAATCCCTCATCACAACCGTCAACACCCTTGCATCAACCATTGAACTGAGAGATCCTTATACTGCCGGCCATCAACGCCGAGTGACCATCCTTGCCTGTGCCATTGCCGAGGACATGGGGTTACCAGAGGCGCAGTTTGATGGACTCCGCCTGGCCGGCCTGGTTCATGATATCGGCAAGTTCACCGTGCCCGTCGAAATCCTTAACAAGCCCGGCCGCATAACCGAGACCGAATTCAACATTATCAAGACGCATGCCGAGGCCGGCTATAATGTATTGAAAGAGATAGAATTCCCCTGGCCCGTTGCCCGGATCGTGTTACAGCACCACGAGCGGCTTGATGGCTCTGGCTATCCCCAGAGGCTTAAGGATGCTGGGATCATGCCGGAAGCTAAGATTCTGGCGGTTGCCGATGTGGTAGAAGCCATGGCCTCTCACCGGCCCTACCGACCCGCCCTCGGCATTGAGGCGGCATTACACGAGATCTCCATGAATAAGGGCATCCTCTATGACCCCGACGCAACCGATATTTGCCTGAGACTCTTCACCAAGAAGGGGTTTGCGCTCAAACAGGAACTGTAGCAGCCACCCCTGGCGCTCACTAACTCTTAAGCTCCTTGATACACTTCCTATTCACCCCTTATTTCTGTCTGTAATTCTCCCTGCGTTTTTTTAATTTCCTGGCAACTATCTCTATATCCATCTCCCCATGACGAGGGCTCCTTGACTTTTCCGCTCCCTCTGGATATGGTGAAGTACTACGTGCAAGCGGGCACCGCGGATTGAAATCTTATCCGCAATCACAAGCAGATGGTCTTCAACCTGGAGATCTATCTCTCCGTCTTGCATCTCTTTGTCGAACATACGAAGCCCGCGTGGCGAGGAATGAGCTATGCCCCCGCAGCAGAAATCAAAGAGCAAAGAAAAAATAGTGAAGACCGCCTGCTCCAGCCATTGTGGAGGCAGGTGCGTGCTCGAGGTTCATGTGAGCGATGGGGTCATCACCCGCATAGAAACCGACAGAGGGGAAGAACCGCAACTGCGGGCCTGCCTCAGGTGCCGCGCCTACCGCCAGCGTGTCTATGATCCGGACCGCCTTCGGCACCCAATGAGGAGAACCGGTCAGCGTGGCGAGGGGCAGTTTGAACGAATCTCCTGGGACGAAGCCCTCGATACGATTGTCAATGAGTTAACCCGTGTGAGGGGCACCTATGGTCCGTCAGCCGTTCTTTTTTTAGGTGGCGGGGGGGATGCAACTCAGCTTCACACCGCCCGGCTGCTGGGAGGATTGCTGGCCATGACCGGCGGTTATACCGATAAATGGGGCATCCAGTCCTTTGAGGGAGGTCTCTTCGCCTCGCTTGCGACATATGGCACCCTCTCGTCGCACAACGCATTTGACGACCTCCTGAATTCTCGCCTCATAATCATGTGGGGATGGAACCCCGTCACTACCATACATGAGACCAATACGAGCTGGTATCTGCTCCAAGCCAAGGAAGCCGGGACGAAGATTATCTCCGTGGACCCGCGGTATACAGACTCAGCTGCCGTTCTGGCCAGCCAGTGGATACCTCTTCGACCAGGTACCGATACCGCTATGCTCATCGCCATGGCGTACGTGATTATTATGGAGGATCTTTCTGACAAGGCCTTTCTTGATGCCTATACCATCGGATTTGAAAAGTTTAGGTCATACGTCCTTGGAGAGGAGGATGGCATACCCAAAACGCCGGCCTGGGCCGAGGCCATCTCAGGGGTATCTGCACAGGTCATTGAAGATCTCGCGCGGGAATACGCCACAACAAAGCCGGCGGCGCTGGTCGCCGGTATCGGTCCGGGACGCAGCGCCTATGGGGAGCAGTACCACCGCGCCGTCAAGACCCTCGCCGCCATGACCGGTAATATCGGCATCCATGGCGGCTGGGCAGGAAGATCGAGCGTGCCGCAAGTCCAGTTCGGAGGATATGATTTTAAATTGGGCAAGATGCCGGATGGCGGCGGCAATCCCATTGAGCGCGGGGTTCCTCCGCGCAAGGATGCACTGCCGACCTTGCATAACTCCGACAGTGGGGCGAGGATACACACGGCGGAGATCGCCGATGCTATCCTCAAGGGAAGGGCAGGCGGCTATCCAGCAGACATTAAAATGGCCCTGGTAATGCACACCAATCCCGTTAACCAGTATCCCAACACCAATAAGATGGTGCAGGCCCTCAAGAAGCTGGAATTCCTTGTTGTTGCCGAGCAGGTGATGAGCGCGACCGCCAGATTCGCTGACATCGTGCTCCCTTGCTCTACCGCTCTAGAAAGAAGCGACATCGTCGCAGGGGGGGTAGGGCCTTTTTACGGCTACGTAAAAAAAGTCATAGAACCGCTCTATGAGTCCAGATCGCCGCTGGAGATATGCCAGGGACTTGCCAGCCGACTGGGTATCTCACTGTATGAGGGCAAAACCGATGACGATTGGCTGAGAGAGCTGACAGAGAAAAGCTATATCCCCGACTATGACGCCTTCAAGGAGAAGGTTATCTACCGCATACAATCGACGGAACCGCACGTCGCCTTTAAAGAACAGATTGAAGATCCAACGCACAACCCCTTTCCCACACCGTCGGGCAAGATCGAGATATATTCGCAGTGGCTGGCCGCCATGAACTCGCCGGAGATCCCGCCGATCCCCACCTATATCGAGCCATGGGAAGGCCCCCACGATCCCTTGGCTACCAAGTATCCGCTGCAACTTATTACGACGCACTTCAAGCGGCGGGCACATACGCAGTTTGACCGGGTGCCCTGGCTTCGAGAATTGATGCCCCAGGCGATATCGATCAATACGAGAGATGCTGAGGCGCGCGGCATACGAGATGGCGATACGGTAAAGGTATTTAACGAAAGAGGTGAGATACGCATTCAAGCAAAGGTGACCGAAAGGATTATGCCCGGCGTTGTCGATCTGCCGCAAGGAGCATGGTACGACCCCGACGAACAAGGAATAGACCGGGGAGGCTGCGCCAATGTCCTGACGCGCGACAAACGGTCTCCGGGTGGCGCCGCGTGCCACAATACCGCGCTGGTTGAGGTTGCAAAGGTTGACGAGGAAAAGTCTTGAAGCTCGCCTTTTATTTTAATGATTCACGCTGCACAGGCTGCTACGCATGTGTGGTCGCCTGCAAGGATTGGCACGATATTCCCCCTGGGCCGGTTGCTTTTAGACGCGTCGTCGTCACCGAGCAGGGTCACTACCCTCGGGTCTCGGTCCGTTTTGTCTCCACTGCCTGCCACCATTGTGATAAGCCGCTCTGCATTGCCGCCTGCCCGGCTGAAGCAATCAGCAAGCGGGCTGAGGATGGCATCGTCACGGTGGCTAGAGAGCTATGCCTCGGCAGGGAGGCGTGCGGCGGCGCCTGCCAAAAGGCCTGCCCTCATGATGCACCTCAATTTGGAACAGAGCCGAATCCCAGGATGCAAAAATGTGATCTCTGCTGCGACAGGTGGGCAGAGGGGAAAAGGCCTATCTGTGTAGAAGCCTGCCCTATGAGGGCCTTAGATGCGGGTGATCAAGATACCTTTGAATCTCTCTATGGCAGGGTCAAAGAAGGGGGTCAGTCATGAGCCTACCGAGTTTTGCACTGGAAGGAAAGGTGGCCCTTATCACGGGAGCGAAGCGTGGCATTGGTAAGGCCATTGCCTTGGCCTTTGCCGAGGCAGGGGCCTCAGTAGCGGTTTGCAGTCGGGCTGTTGCCGATGGTCAGCTTGAGGCGGTGGCTGATGAAATCAGACGGCGAGGCCAAGGGGGCCTGGCGATACAGGCGGACGTCTCTCACAAGGCCGATGTCGACACCATGGTGCACAAGGTCATAGATACCTATGGTGCCATTGATATCCTGGTAAATAACGCAGCCGTATCTATCAGTGCGCCTCTCATGGATACAGAGGAGGGTGATTGGAATACCATTATAAACGTTGACCTCAAGGGGTATTTCCTTTGCTCTCAAGCAGCCGGGCGAAGGATGATCGAGCGAAAAAGAGGCGCTATTATCAATATTTCTTCCAGGCTCGGCCTAAAGGCAGCCCCCTTCATGGGGGCCTATAGCGTTGCCAAGGCCGGCGAGTTGATGCTTACCCGTATACTGGCCGTGGAGCTGTCGAAGGATAATATCAGGGTTAACGCCATTGCCCCAGGCATAGTGCGGACCGAGGGGTCTGAATCCGTGTGGGGCAATCCTGAAACCCTCAAACGGTTCGCATCGGCAATCCCGCTCGGGAGAATTGCCGTGCCAGAAGATATTGTGGGGGCGGCCCTCTTCTTGGCCTCTGACGCCTCTGCCCATATCACTGGTCACACTATTGTTGTTGATGGGGGGGTGCAGGCTTGAATGGCGCCCGCCTCCTGGAGATACCGCCTACAGGCCTTCTAGGCTAGTCAGAGGACCAAAATTTTTTCCTTTGACTTTTTTTGATTTTATGATTAAATAGTAAAATTTCACTATTGAAGATCGGAATAAAGGATGGACCTGCGTTTGGTGATCATGGGGCTCCTAATGAAAGGCGCCACTCATGGCTATGACCTGAAGCAAACCTTGGAAAGGGACCTCAGCCCCTTTTTTGAGGTCTCCTCTACCCCCCTCTACTATACATTAAAAAAACTGGAGCATGAGGGGTTGGTCACCAAGTGGAGCACGGTCACTGGCAGGAGGCCGAAGAAGGACGTCTACAGCCTGACCGCCAAGGGGCAGGAGGAGATCAAGGATCTCCTCCTCAAGAATATCACGTATCTGCATCGCCCCTCCTTTAATCTCGACATCTCTCTCTATTTTCTCAACTTCCTCAACTCCCCTGATGTAGTAAAGATGTTGAAAGGGAGGCTGCGGGAATTGCGCAAGGTGCGGTTTTTGCTCGAGCGCCAGAAGAAGGGATTAAAGCTTGATGCCGCGAGGAGGAGGGAATATATCATCACGGCCCATAACATCCGGTTTACCGAGGCAGAGATGGAGTTTGTTCAGGATCTGATGGAGGCGTTTTCCCAAGGGAGCTTGGAGAAAGCGCGAGTTTTTAACGAGGTGAAGAAAGAGCATGATAGTCGGTAAATATCTGCAGCGACAGGCGCTCGAGAGGCCCGATAAGGTTGCCATCATCTGTAACGAGGTGCAGATGACCTTCTCCGATCTCAACCTCAAGACCAATAGGTTAGCCAACTGGCTCCTTGCCCAAGGGGTGAAAAAGGGCGACCGCGCCGTGATGTTGCTCCCCAACTGCGCCGAGTTCGCCGTGGTCTACTTCGCCCTGATGAAGCTCGGGGTTGTTGCCGTGATCCTCGATGTTCGCCTGAGCCCCGCGGAGATGGCCCCCATCTTCGACGAGACAGAGGCAAAGGTCATCATCACCCATGCCAAGCAGAAGACCTTCGCCCTGCGGATGCTGCGAGAAAAGAAGGACCTTCAATATGTCGTTTTACTGGGGGATGAAGGAGGCGCAAAAGAGAAGAAGGAAGAGGGTGTCTACCGCTATGAGCGGATCGTAGAGAAGGGGGATAAAAAGGAACCGAATGTCACCCTGCGCGAGGAAGATGAGGCCCTCTACCTCTATACGTCGGGCACCACAGGCAAGCCAAAGGGCGTGATCCTGACGTACGATCACCTCACCTATTTCCCCGAAACGATGAAGGCCATGAAGCCCATCAGCGGAGAGGAAGTACAGGGGTCTGTGCTTCCCATGTCCCATATCTCAGGACCGATCGTCCTTAACTTGCTGGTGGACGCGGGCCACACCATAGCTATCATCGACGAGATCAGGCCCAAGAAGATCCTTGAAGAAATAGAGCGCAACAGGATCAATTACTTCCACGCCGTACCCCCCATCTATAAGATGATCCTCAACCTGCCGAACCGGGACCGCTATGATGTGAGCAGCCTGAACTATGTCTCCATGATGGGGACGGTGGTCCCGGAAGAACTCATGGAGGAGTGGGTCAAGGAGTTCCCTCATTGCCGGGCCCTGCAGGGGTATGGTGCCACGGAAACCTCTCCCTTGCTAACCCTCACCCACTATGACGATGCCCCCCGCAAGATGGCCAGCGCCGGTCGTGTCGCCCCCAGGGCTGAAATCAAGATCGTGGACAAGGATGGCAAGGAGCTTCCCACCGGCGAGGTGG
>Ga0214473_10003101_pt1 | contig 20280 bp, 19 predicted proteins | sample RVTome_7_FD_203509 | JGI IMG/M metagenome (GOLD analysis project Ga0214473, IMG submission 203509) | Soil microbial communities from uranium-contaminated site in the Upper Colorado River Basin, Wyoming, United States - RVT98D197 | ecosystem: Environmental > Terrestrial > Soil > Contaminated >... | reverse complement strand
CTCCAGGGCGGCGCGCGAATCGACGGCTTCCCCGGCGCCTTCGCTCAGCGAGTTTGCTTCCGGCACTCGAACAACGTTCAGCGCAATGATCTTTCCCTGCGGGTGGAGCAGGCGCACGGCCAGCTCCAGGTCGGCGCGCGCTGAAGGCGCATGGACGACCGGCAGCAAGATCTTGGTGTTGGCCATGATGGAATTAAATCTCCGAGCGATGGCAAAATCCTTGGTCGCGCGCTAGCCCCCGAACATCTTTTGCAGCATTCCCTTTGCGCGCGGCTCTTTCTCTCCGGCGTCCCAAAGTTTTAGCAGATAAGGTTTCTCGGTTTCGAAGATTTCCGCCTGTTGCTCGACGACCCGTTCCGCCTCCGCCGTGCTCATATCCGCCGTCTCGTTGATAAAAGACGCGACCCGGGCCTCATAGAGCGGGCTCATCAGATCCACCAAGGTGGTTCGGTCCTTGGGCCAGTGGTGAAACGTCGCGGCGGTATCGTAGAGAATATGAGCCCAACTGATAACGTCCAGAAGAAAGTTCTTGCGTTCCGAACTCGCCAACTTTTGCACGGTCGCGTAACAGGCGGAGCTGAGTATTTCTTTCCATACCGGGCCGAAGTGCTGAAACCCCAATTTGAAATTTTGTATCAAAAGCTCTTGATTGACCTTGATCGCCTCGGGTTCCGGGAACTCGGAGGCGCCGAACGTCTCCACGGCTTCACTGCTATGAATTTCCTTCCAAATCGGCGCGTGTTGTTCCATCAGCGTAAAAAGCGTCCGCACGACTTGCCGAAACATCGGCCCGAGGGACATACCCGGATCTTTAGCATCGTGCACCTTCATGCCGAGATTCGCTTGGCACACCCGGTACCCTCCGGCGATAGCCTCCGTCGTCATCCAGATGTCGATGCCGAAGCGCGCGACGTCGGTCATCCAAACGTTGTGCGTGAGATACGAGCGAACGGTGTTACTCGACAAGCCAAAATCCCCGCCGATGGGCTGGCGTATCCGCTTACCGTACAGAGCGCGGGTCAAATTGTATGCGACGTTGTTGGTAATCGTCCCGTCCCACTTATAGCGGGAATAGATCGGCGCGACATAGTCATAATTCTTGTCCAGGACCGGTTCTAACAGGTAACGCACCCAGTCGGGCGTAATACTGCGCAGATCCGCGTCCACCACCGCGCAAGCGCGCGCGTTGAGCTTGTCCGCCGCCTCGAAGATCGCGCGCAGCGCCGTGCCCTTGCCGCCGATGCCGCGGTAAATGAAAATCACTTTTTCCTGCCACGGCATGATCTCCTGTTCGCGGGCGACTTCGCGGGTATCGTCCGTGGAGCCGCCGTCGGAAATGATGACCACCGACCTCGCCGACTTATAATGTTTGGCCAGTCCGTAGCTGACTTGCTTAAGGACGTTGACGATCGTTGCGTCGTTATTGAAGGACGGGATTCCGACGACGATGTCCGCCGACTCGATCTGTTCGATGCGCTTGGTCAGATACGGTCGAAAGGCAGTATCGTATTCCATGTTCTGCCCTCCCCTTGCTGTTCGTTCCGCAATCGCGCGTACTTCGGCGCGCGGCCGCCGTCAATCGTGTTTAGCACTTTTCGGTGACACGAGAAAAACTCCACTGAAGGAGCGGGGGTGTCACCAAAGTCGTCACTATCACCATGACGAGTATAGCCGAAAAAGCGGCTTCGTCCAAAACTCGCCGGCCATCGACCGTTGGCGTGAGGCCGATGCCGGCGAAGAAGATGATCCCCACTTCGGCGCGCGGAATCATGCCGACGCCGCCGGCAGCAAAACGACCAGAGCCAAGAGCAGAGGGGTTAGCCCGTCGCCGTGACCCGTGGCACCCAGAAGAAATAAGGGCGCGGCGAGCAGGATCCATGTTCTCATAGTTCTGTCGCCTACAAGCATCGTTCGGCTCATGGCCGGCCTTCAATGAACGCAAACTTACGACCGCAGGACAATTTATCATACCGAGTCTCAAGGCACAGCCCCGGAGATTAAGAAAGAACTTCGAGTTGGCTTATTGACGGTGGATTCCCACGGCCTTAGCCTACACCGCCGAAGCAGTCGCTTCGGCTACGAAGGCCGGGCGCCAAGGCTACGGAGGGTGCCCACCTCGCATTCATCCACGGGTTTTCACCCGTGACTTTCTGCGAAGGACGGTAAGAACCTCCTCGAAAATGAGTCCTTACACTCCCGGCTTCTCTTTGAAGATAACGAAGCGATCACGCCGGTTTTTCTGCCAGCAGGCTTCGTTGTGCTCTCGGCAGACCGGTATTTCCTCGCCGTAGCTATTCGTGGAGATACGGCCCGCCGGTATTCCCAACGTCACAAGGTAATCTTTGGCTGCTTGGGCCCGCTTGGCGCCGAGCGCCAGATTGTATTCGCTGGTTCCACGCTCGTCGCAGTGACCTTCGATCTCGATTCGCGCCGCGGGATTTTTTTCAACCAAACCAAGTTGCCTTGGAGAGTCGCACGCGCGTCCGTCGACAAATCGTGCTTGTCGAAAGCGAAGTAGATCTCCTTCAATGGTGCCCCCGGCGGCGTCACGGGAGCTTCGCCCCGCTTGAGCGAGTCGAGACTCGTGTTCGCTTGAGTTTTCCGTACGTCAGGATTCGATTTTGCCGGCGGCGCCATTACCGCTTGCGGCGCCTCCATGGGCGTAGTCTCCTTGGTCGTCGAACAGGCCGCCTACGAGCGTTACTTTGCCAACAGCTTTTTCATCTTCGCGACGATGTCGGGCGACTGGCTGGTCACCTCCTTTGCGAGCTTTTCCAGCTCGTCGCTCGTCGATGGATCAATCTCTAGTTTCTTTTTCGTAGCGTCGGCGTTCGCGGCCTCGTCCTTCAAAACGCGATCGAATGCATCGCGGATGATCTTGACCCGTTCCGCGGGCGTGTTGGGCGGCATGACGTAGGGGCGCCCGAAGTCCCCACTGGCGAGAACCAAGGTTGCCAGGTTTCGCCCGGCTTGCTGTGTCTTGTACTGATCCATCAGTTCATAGATCGTCGGCGTGTCCTTCAGCCGCTTGTCCCGTTTGCTGCCCGACTGCACCAGCACGTTGACGAACTTGTTCTTGCGCCAGGTGGTGAAGGGTTCTCGGGCAAAAAATGCCGTCACGGTAAAGGCGCGGCACACGACCTCGTTTCTCTCCACCGCCAGATCGATGTCTTGTCCGGCTTGATAACCGAGCACGACGTCAAAATTGGTCCCGATCGTTTCATCCAGCAATTTCGGTACGTAATAGGCCGTGGAACTGGTCCCCGTGGCGCCGCATTTCGGCCCCGGCGACGCCTTGATGACGTCGTGTATCGTCTTATACGGCGAATCCGCGCGCATGTAGAGCAGATGGTTCGAAGTAACGGGGCTACCGATCCACATGAACTTGGACCAGTCGTATCGGACCTCCTTGCGCTGCACGACCTGGTCGAAGTATAGGGCGGGAAAAATTGCGCCGATTGTCAAGCCGTCGGGGTTGGCGACATTGTAGACGAAATTAGCAGCGATCATGGAGCCGGCGCCCGCCATGTTTTGCACGATGATGTTGGGATTGCCGGGGATGTACTTGGGCATAAATTGCGCGAAGTGGCGAGCGTAAAGATCGTAAACATCCCCTGCCTTGGTGCCGGCGACGATCGTGATGGTCTTGCCCGCGTAATAAGTCGACTGCGCCATTCCCGCCGAAGTCCATGAGACTGTAATGAATGCGAGGAATAATACGCTAAATAATTGTCTGATCATGTTTGCCCTCCAAAATGTTTAAAGTCATAATTTTTGGCACACCCGACATCCCCAGCATTTTTTTTTAGGCGCACAATGACGCCGGACCGTTGATCGATTCATAATTTCCAAAACTCCGTCGCGCGTCCCTGCGCCTACAGAGCAGGATCTCGCTCGGCTCATCAGCCGGCCCAAAGACTTCGCACCATCTCCCCAATGATCCGCACCCACTCGAAGAGCAGGCCGTCGGGAAATGGGAGCTGTAGTCCGTAATCAAACAAGCCGTAGAAAAACAGCCAGCAGGCCGCAGTGATCGCCAGCGTGACCAACCACCTCTCACCGGCACGGAATTTAAATCAATACTCAGGTGACCCGCTTCTCCTCTCCGTAAGCCGCTCGTGGTTTGGTTACCCATCCAACGGTCAACCTCCTGCCTTTTGCGCCTGTAGCCGTTCTTGCAACTGGCGCCTCGTCAGCAACCTCGTTCCAGGAATCGGATGACTGAGAAGCTGCTTGAGAAAACGGCTCGAATACCCGGAACCACGGTCCAGAACCACGATTATCTCCATCGATGGGTTGATGTCGCGCAGATTGAAAATTGTTTCCGTGACGTTGATCAACAAGCCCCGCGAGACCAACACGGCCCCATCGAACGATTCACGGTGAGCTCGCTCAAACGCGGTCCTGCCGTCCTTTACCGTGACGACCTCGCCGCCGGCGGCGCGCAGGCGCTTTTCGAGAATCGTCTCGTCGTCGGATCCAACCAGGATAACCTTGCCAAGCTTCGGTATTCGCTCGGCGTCGGGTGAAGTCGCCATCATTTCGTTGACAGCCCGAGAGCTTCGGCTTCCTTGCACGTTTTTCTCCACAGCCTTAGGTTGCCGCGAAATTCGCGGGTTCAGCTTCGCTCAGGGCGCTCATAGAGACTCACCCGACGATGCCGCACCCGGTACTGATAACGCAGCGGTTCGCGCAGCCGCTTCGACCCAGGCTTTTTGTGTACGCGCTTACTGTGCCATTGCATCAAGCCAAGCCGCAGATAACTCGGATTCAAGCGCAGGGTTTCGCAGATATTTTCGAAGGAAAAAGTCGAGGCCGTATCCCGGTTGGAAATCCAGGCAGCCGCATCATTATACAAGGCGCGACTTTTCGCGTCCGTCGCGCGGGCATATCTTTGGAAGCATTCGATGGCATCCGTCAAAACCGCGAACATCAATTTTTCTTCCGCGATCGTATGAGGCTTTTGCCGAAAAACGTGGAGGTATTGATATTGGGAGTCAGTGTCGGGTTCGTACGATAAATAAGAGCTTCTCTGCTGGCCGATGGATGCCGCAAGGTTGTTCACGACGTTCCCCCTTGTTGTCTGTTTCAGTCAACATACAGCAAGATGCAAACCAACAAGACATAGCCGTTATAAGTCGGCGAGTTGCGTTGACGACCCAAGAACCGGAACACCGAGATTCGCGCGCCTATGTGAAGATCGTTTACACGAGCACGATTACCGTGGCTAAATGTGGCGCGATAGGTGACACGACGACGACGACGCGCAATCGTCGACGGCAAAAGATTTGCAAACGCAGGAACTTACGGAGCTGAAAGCTAATCAAGCGTGTGCACGACTTGCGCACTCAGCCCAGGTGATGCTTACTGAGTTTGTTATAAAGCGCGCGCCGGCTGATGCCGAGAATCGACGCAGCCAGTTTTTTATTTCCCGCGACATGCGCGAGGGTCATGCGGATGAGTTCTTTTTCGACCGAATCCAGACTCGCGCCGACTTTGATGGAACAGGTGGGTCGGGCTGCATCTGAATCCGCATTCGCCGCGTCCTTGATCCTTTGCGGGATCAGCTCAGGCGTGAGTTCTTTTCCTTCGAGCATCAGGACCGCGGTCTGAACGACGTTTTTCAGCTCGCGAACGTTGCCCGGCCATCGGTAGCGTCTAAACAGCCGATAAGTTTCGGGCGACACTCTTTCCACATCCTTGCCATAGATCACGGCGTAGCGCGAAAGAAAATGATCGGTCAGCACGGTCACGGCTCCCGGGCGATCGCGCAACGCAGGCACGCTTATGTGGAACACATTGAGCCGGTAATAGAGATCTTCCCGAAACCGTTTGTCCTGAACGGCTTTTTCTAGATCCTCGTTGGTCGCCGCAATGATTCGCACATCGACGGCGATGCTCGTGTTGCCGCCGACCCGGCGAAAACTCTTCTCTTCCAGGACCCGGAGCAAGGACACCTGAGTCTTTTCATCCATCGTAGAGATTTCATCTAAGAACACGGTCCCACCGTCCGCCTGTTCGAAAATACCGGCAGCCGCTTCTTGCGCCCCCGTGTAGGCGCCTTTTTCATGGCCGAAAATCTCGCTGGCAATGAGCTCGCGGGCCATCGCACCCGTGTTCACAGCTATGTAGGGGTTGCCATTCCTGGCGCTGCGCTTGTGGATGGCGGCGCCAATGAGGTCTTTACCGGTTCCGGTCTCGCCGGTGATCAATACCGGAATATCGACCGCCGCGGCTTCCATAATGCGCCGGATAACGGCGCCCATGGGCAGGCCAACCGCGACGATTCCTTCGAACTCGATCGGCAGAGTGATCTCTGGAGCGACGCCGCACTTCTTCGGATTCATCTGTCGTTTGGCAGATATATTCATGGCTGAATCGTCAGCGATTGCCGATTTCCCGGCGCTCCGGCTTTGTCTCGCTTCCCACTCCATCGACGAGGGATACTCCAATATTTGCGACGACAACGCAAGACTAGCCGGGTCTCGATCACGCGTCAGTCGAGGCGCAAGTGGAGCCCCACGCCCTTAGCCTACTCCGCCGAAGTAGCTTCGGCTACAAAGGGCGCGCGGCCGTGGCGCCTCTCCACGCGCATCGTATGGCGGAACCCTCCGAAGCTCACCCTCCTTCGCCAAGGCTACGGAGGGTGCCCACCTCGCATTCATCCCCGGGTTTACACCCGTGGCTTTCTGCGAAGGCGGGCAAAATCCTTTTGATATTTTCGCCCGCGGAGGTTAAGAAGAAATGTAAGGAAGAATTAGCCATGGCCGCCGGCCCCACGGACCGTTTGACGTCCAAGATTATAGAGATCACCATCGACTCAGCCCTGGCCGCTGTTCGCATCGTCCTGATCGTCGCCGTCGCCTATGCTCTGACAAGAATCGCGCGCGTGGCGCTCAACAGCCTGGAGTCGCTTCTCGTCCGCGCCTCGGAAGCCAAGGAAAAAGAGTTCGGCGCCGCGGCGAAAAGAGTCAAAACCCTGATCAACGTTCTCTGGACCATCAGCGCCGGATTGATCTGGTTCATCGCCGCGCTGGTATCCCTCGGACAAATCGGCATCGACTTGGGACCGATCCTCGCCGGCGCCGGCATCGTCGGCCTCGCCGTCGGCTTCGGCGCGCAGCATCTGGTGCGCGACCTGGTCAGTGGTTTCTTCCTGATCCTGGAGAATCAGATCCGCGTCGGCGACGCGGCGGTGATCAACGGTACCGGTGGTCTTGTGGAATCGATCTCCTTTCGAACCGTCGTGCTGAGAGATCAAGCCGGCGTGGTCCATGTTTTTCCCAACGGTTTGATCAGGACGCTATCCAACATGTCCAAGGACTGGTCGGCTTACGTAATCGACGTGCCGGTCGCGTACACAGAAGACACCGACAAGGTCATTCAAATCATGCGCCAGGTCGGCGATGGGATGCGGGCGGAACCCCAATACAGCGCGGTGATGTTGGAGGCCATGGAGATCTTTGGCGTCGACGCCTTCACCCAATCGGGCGTTACCATCAAAGCGAGAATTAAAACCCAGCCGCAGCAACAGGACCCCGTGGGCCGCGAATACCGCAGAAGGTTAAAAAAAGCGTTTGAAGCCGCCGGGATCGAGATTCCGGTTTCCTCCCGTCCCAATGCGCCAACGGCGGGCGCCGCCGCGCCGGTGAAAAGCGACGAAGAGCCGGAGTGAATCTTGCCGCGATAGCCGAAAATCGAAGATGCCCCTTCCCATTTCGGCCGAAGCGTGTAAATTAGATCGCACCGTGATCGACACCTGATATGACGGAGACCACGCCGCACCTTGAGTGACAACCAGCATTCCTTTTCCCGGTCCGAAATCGCGCCGGTCATCGTCGTGAGTCTCATATCCGCGCTGCGTCTGCTTGGTATCTTTCTCATTCTGCCGATCTTTAGCGCCTACGCGGTGCGCTATCCGAGCGCGTCCCTCGCCCTCGCCGGCGTCGCCTTCGGCATCTATGCGGCGAGCCAGTGCGTTTTTCAAATTCCTTTGGGCTGGGCCAGCGATCGCTGGGGACGCCGCCCGGTACTGCTCGCCGGCCTCGCCGTTTTTAGCTTGGGGAGTTTGGGTTGCGCGCTGGCCACCGATATCTACGGCCTCATTTTCGCTCGCGCCTTGCAGGGCAGCGGCGCCGTCGGCTCAGTGGCGCTCGCGGCCCTGGCCGATTTTACTCGACCGTCGGTCCGCACCCAGGCGTTCACCATCACCGGCATCGCCATCGGCTCGGCGTTTATAATCGGCTTGTTGGGCGGGCCCGTCCTCGCCGCGCACATCGGCCTCAACGGGCTTTTCTACGTTTTGGCGGCGCTCGGATTTTTGTCGATGCTTCTCGCCTGGACTTCGTTTCCGCAGGCGCGTGAACCTTCGAAGCATGAGCCTCCGCTGGCGCTTAAGCCGATTCTATTCAGCATCGACCTCCGTCCGATTTTCATCGCCACGTTTGTCTTGTCGTTTGCGCTCAATCTTTTTTTCTTTACCTATCCGCTAAGCTGGACGGAAATCGGCCTGGAGAAAGCCGACTTGTGGAAAGTTTACCTGATCATCTTTCTTCCAAGCATCGTGCTGGTGTTTCCGTACATGCGGCGAGCGGAGAAACGGAGGCACTATCGCCTGCCGATACTGCTCGGGTGGTTGACGGCCACCGCCGGCTACGTGGTTTACCTGTTAGGCGCGCAGTACGACTTTTTGCTCTACCTGAGCGGCGCGGCTTTTTTTCTCGGTTACAGCTTGTTCCAGCCCATGCTGCCGGCGTTTCTCACGCAGCGCATTCCCCAGGGCGGGCGCGGCGCGGCCACGGGCGTGTATACGTTCTTCGGCTTTGTCGGCTCCTCCCTCGGCGGCATGCTCGCCGGCGCGCTCATTCATATCTCGCCGTCGCTGCCGGAATTGCTCGGCGTTATTCTACTGGTGGCCTGGTATTTCTTGGGACTTCCCGTTGCGCCGGAGTCCACCTCGTAGTTTCGCAGGCGCGGTTTTTATCGATTGATCCTTTGATTGACTTGGTGTAGTCAAAAGCATGCCCACTATTCGCAGACTTGAACCCCCAGGCCGTGTTCTGCTTATTATTGCTTTTCTAGCGCTTCTGGCGCCGGGCTGCGGCAGCAGCTATGAGGAAACCGTGGCTGGCGTAAAAGTTCCGATACCTAGCGGAATGAAGAAGTCACAAACCAAGGGAATCGAGCTTTCGCTGCCGGGATTCGGCGGGGCTCAAACTTCTTTCCAAGGCAATCTGGAACCCGATAAAATCATCGACTTCTACAAAAAAGAAATGCCGAACCGCGGATGGCAGCCCAATATGGAGCTGACTTCGAAGGGCGGCATGCTAACCTATACAAAGGAAAACCAGACCGTCGTCGTTATGGTCACCAAAAGTGACGGTGGCTCCAGCCTGTCCATCACGGTCGGAGGGACCGGGCGTTAACCCAGTTCATGGGTGGCGCGCCGTCCGCGCGCGACCGAAGAGCACCGAACCAAAAAAAGGAGTGTCGCTATGAAGGGAAATAAAAAGGTCGTTGACGTGCTCAACCAAGTCCTGCGCAAAGAGCTGACGGGAATCAACCAGTACTTCATCCATGCCAAGATGTGCGAAAATTGGGGCTACGATCGCCTGCGCAACCTGATTCGCAAGGAATCGATCGAGGAAATGCACCATGCGGATCGGATCATCGAGCGCATTCTATTTCTCGAAGGCACGCCAAATATTTCCTCCTACGACAAGATCACGATCGGCCCCGACGTAAGACAGCAGCTCGATAACGACCTCGCCTTGGAAATCGCCGCCCTGGTCGTCCTGCGCGACGGCATCAAAACCTGCGTCGAAACGGCGGACGACGCCTCGCGCGAGCTTTTGGAACACATTCTCGTTGACGAGGAAGAACATGTCGACTGGATCGAATCGCAATTGCACCAGATAAAGGAAGTCGGATATCAAAACTATCTGACCCAGCAGATCAAAGAAAAGGACTAGCCGTACGCGGGCTCTACGAGCTACGGGGCTTAATTCGAGGATGGAAGATGGACGATCGTAGTCCGCGAATCGCCATCTTCAATCCTCGATCCTCTATCCTCTATCCTCGACCCCTTACTCCTTACCCAGCGAGAGCAGGAAAATCCCGCCCACGACCATCGCCGCGCCGGCGATCTTGCGCCAGGTCACGCTTTCGATTCGCCGCGCCATAAGCGGCGTCAATATCAGCACGAAGACCGCGTAGCTGTTGATCAGCGGCGAGACGATGGAAACCTTCTCCATGCTGAAGGCCTGGTACATGAACAGGAAGGCGCCGCCGGTGAAACATCCGGACGCCAGAAACCAGAGAAACACGCGGCGCGGCGGCAGTGAAAATCTTTCACCATGGATCAAGCGGGTGATTAGAAATATTTCGATAGTCGAAGTCAACGCGGCGATGCCGGCGGCGAAGATCGGCTGCCCTCCTCCGCCACCCAGTCCCCAGCGCACCGTGACGTCTTTCAGCGAAAACAGCAGGGCGGCCAGAAATGGATAGATTAACTCGATCTTTTTGTAAGACGTTTTCTCCCCGGCCCAGGAAACCGCGATCAACCCCACAACTGTCAGACAGACCCCCAACAACACCAAAGGGCCCGGCCGCTCGCTCAGAACGAGGATGGCCAGCACCGTCGAAAACATCGGCGTGGTATTGACGATCGTCGAAGTGACGGAGCTGCCCATGGTGCGAATGCCGCGAAAGCTCAATACTCGGGTCACACCGGGCACAAACAGACCCACGGCGACGAAGAGCAAATTTTCGGCGGCCCACAACCGGGTATCTGATGAATTGAGGGCGAAATGCGCCGCCAATAGGAACATGGCGTTGCCGGCGATGGTGATCCACGCCCCCCACGGCGCCGGCGACTGATGATAGCCGCGCTGAGCGAGCAGGCTGGCGACGGCGAAGCAAAGCGAAGTCAAGATTCCAAATAGGATCGGCACCATGGCGAAATAATCATTTCCTTATCGGACGTTTTGGTTTAGACTGCCGTTTATAGCCGATTTCTTGCCGAACTTCATTGATGCCCCAGAAGAATTTCTCTTCCATTCGCCGCAAGCTGCTCCTCTGGTATGATAAGAATCGCCGCGACCTTCCCTGGCGTCGCACCGACGATCCTTACGCCATCTGGGTTGCCGAAACCATGCTGCAGCAGACTCAAGTCGCAACCGCAGTCCCCTACTACGAACGCTTCCTCGAAAATTTTCCCACGGTCGATGCCCTCGCCCGCGCGCCGCTCAAAAAGGTCTTGGCGCTGTGGTCCGGTCTCGGATACTATCGGCGCGCGCGCAATCTCAAAGTTGCCGCCCGGATTCTGGTTCGACGGCATGGGGGCCGCCTCCCAGCCCATTACGATGATCTCCTCGCCCTTCCCGGCGTCGGCGATTACACCGCCGGGGCGCTGATGAGCATCGCCTTTCAGAAGCCCTACCCGGCCATCGACGGCAACGCGCGCCGCGTCCTCGGCAGGTTGTTCAATTCAACCGGCGAGAAAAAGCTGAACGCCGCCGCGATGGCGCTCGTTTCACGCTCGCGGCCCGGCCAATTCAATCAAGGCTTGATGGAGCTCGGCGCGACTCTGTGCACGCCGAATTCGCCGCTCTGTATCGAGTGCCCCATTGCGCTCGAATGCGCCGCGCGCCTGAGCGATCGGGCGGCGAAAGAAACTGCTCCTCAAACCAGGCAAGCCACGAGGCAAGTGACGTGGCCGCTCGCCGTCGTGCGCCGCCGGGGTAAGATTCTCTTGCGCCGCCGATCCGCCGACGGGATTCTTGCCGGCCTTTGGGAACTGCCAGGAGGCGAGCTTGACGCAAGCCGTAGCATTCGTACCTGCCTCAAGAATCACTTGGGAGTACTAAACGGCGGTCTGAAATTCCGGTTACGCATCGGCGAGCTGCGCCATGGCATCACTAACCGCCGGATTCGCGCGCCGGTTTTTCTTTTCGACGTCCGTCCCGAAACTGATTTTCACCTTCCCGAATTTCACTGGCGCTGGGTTTCTCCGGATTCCATGCGCGGTTATCCGGTATCGTCGATGACCTTGAAAGCCCTGAGGATTTTGGCCGCCCATGAAAAAAGTTTTCTTTAGCAGCCTGATTTTGACTGCGCTTGTGGGTGGTCTGTTTTATTTTTACCAATCGCTGCCGGACGTCGCCGTTCTGAAACAGAGAAACCCCAAAAGCTCGGCGCTGATGGAGCTGCGTGCCGAGGAATACCGGCAAAAAGGCATTCGTGTCGCGCGCCAGCAAGTCTGGGTTTCTTACGGGACGATCTCGGAACATTTGAAGAAAGCCATTCTGCTTAGCGAAGACGCGGCGTTCTTCAGCCACAAGGGGGTCGATATGAACGAACTAAGAGAAGCCCTGAAGAGGGATTGGGAGACCGGCAGCTTCAAGCGCGGCGGCAGCACGATTACCATGCAGCTCGCGAAAAACCTTTATCTAAGTCCGTCAAAAACTCCTCTGCGCAAAGTCAAAGAGATCATCATCGCCCGGCAGATCGAACAAGCGCTACCAAAGCGACGAATTTTTGAAATCTATTTAAACGTCGTCGAGTGGGGGCGGAATATTTACGGCGCCGAGGCGGCCGCGCGTCACTACTTCGGCAAATCGGCCGCCGGCCTCGACATCCTCGAAGCCGCAACCCTGGCCGCCCTGCTTCCGAGCCCGAGGGATTCGCGACAGAGAGGCGTGCTCTATCGGCGCAATGTCATCTTAGGACGCCTGGCGAGCGTCGGTTACCTCACCCAGGCGGAGTACAGTCGGGCAAAACAAGCGGGGCTGTTTCAAAAAGTCCAGGCCGGGGAGCCGTTTCTGGAGCAAAACGAGTAACCCCTGGCGGGGGGCATCCAGTCTTTCTGAATCGCTTTTTTCGGCCGCAGCGAATTTTCACCAAACCTTTTTCAATATGGATCGTCTAATGAGTGTAAGTAGATCCCCACGGAAAAACCCGTGGGGCGGAATCCTGAGCAAGAGGCCCCGGCCAAAGCGGGGCTCGAGTCGAAGGGCCGATGACAGGACCAAGGAACATGGAGAATCCCAAAGACAAAATCATGGTTCCGTTTCGAGAGCTTATCGCCGCCGCCGGCGAGCTGGCATTTGAATACGCGGAAAACGACAATGACGGCCGGCGCTTGGCCCGGCTCGCATTGATTGAATTTCTTAGAAATACACCCAAAGCCGTGAACTTAGATAGCGATTTCCCCGCGCCGACAACCGGCCGCCAGGCACTCCACTAGCCTGGAAAATTCTTGCTTTCACGTGAAGCACCAACAGGCCGATGGCCGAGGGATGAAGCCTGGAGGGAGAAGGCACCCGGACGTAACGTCGCGTCAAGTTGCTTGCACATGGTCACACGCCTACTAGATTTCACTGTTGTTAGATTCGAACGAGCGGTTCGCAATCTACTTCAAGGCAGAGGTCCATTGCCTTCTCCCGGAAGGCTTTTCCCCTCGGTCACTGTCTACTATGAATAATGCAGATTAGCCAGTCATCCCCTTGGCGCAAGTGGGCTTCCCTTTAATTCGACCATATTTCCCGCAGGTTTCCGGCTACTGGGAACTCTAAGCGACTCTCGGCGTTTTCACTGGTGAGACCGGTAATTAGCATCCAAATTAGCCCGGGCATCATCTAAGTCGTTGATAGCAAACCTGCGGAGGTATGATTTAGCTCAAATGGCGTGGAGGCGAAGACTTCAATTCCTGCCGCTCTGGCTGACCGCCGTCTTGACGATCTGGACGCTGCGGCTCGGTGGCGCTCATGCGTTCAATATCGGCAGTCCCGCTCCGGAAATCACCGGGGGGCCGTGGATCAACAGCAAGCCACTCACCTTGAATGACTTAAAGGGCAGGGTCGTATTGATCGAGTTTTGGACTTACGGCTGAATCAACTGCAAGAATGTCATCCCGCAGTTGCGGGACTGGTACGAGAAGTACGAAAAGCAGGGCTTTACGGTTGTCGGAGTGCACAGCCCGGAATTTTTCTGGGAGAAATCATTGGACAAGGTCAACGCTGCTGTAGAAAAATTGCAAGTCCGCTTCCCGGTTGTGCAAGACAATGACTTCAACACTTGGAAACGATATGGCATCCGAGCATGGCCGACGACTCTACTCATCGACAGAAGAGGAGTGCTCCGCTACGGGCATATCGGCGAGGGCGCTTATTCGAAGACCGAATCGGTGATCAAACAACTGCTCGCCGAGTAGGTTTGACAAAATTTTTTGAGATGGGACAATGCGGCAGTCACGCTGAGCAGGAGGTTCAATGTTGATCAAGGAACCGAACGACATCAAATCATCCGAGATAACCCCTCGGGATCTCTACATGAACCGGCGCCAGTTCATCCGCGCGGCGTCGGCAACGGCGATATCCGCCGGCGCGATGCTGAGCGGACTGGACGTGCCCTTCAACGTCGGCGAAGCAGGCGCCGCCCAGAAGCTCAGCAACGTAAAGAAAAGCACTTACAGCACCAGCGAAAAATTGAACTCCTTAAAGGACATCACCACCTACAACAATTTCTACGAGCTGGGCGTCGACAAAGGCGACCCGGCGCAAAACGCCAAATACCTGACCACCCGGCCCTGGACCGTGGCGATCGAGGGCGAGGTCAAGAAGCCCAAGACCTACGATATCGACGATATCATGAAGCTCAGCCCTCTCGAGGAGCGCATCTATCGTTTGCGCTGCGTCGAGGCCTGGTCGATGGTCATACCCTGGATCGGTTTTCCCTTGAGCGCGCTGATCAATAAAGTGGAGCCCACCGGCAACGCCAAGTTCATCCAGTTCGTGACCCTCTACGATCCGAAACGAATGCCGGGCCAGCAGAAAAGCATTTTCGGCAACGTGCTGGATTGGCCCTATGTCGAAGGGCTGCGGATGGACGAGGCGATGCATCCGCTCACGATACTTTCGGTCGGCCTCTACGGCGAAGTGTTGCCATCGCAGAACGGCGCGCCGGTGCGCCTGGTGGTGCCTTGGAAGTACGGTTTCAAGAGCATCAAGTCCATCGTCAAGGTCCGCTTCGTCGAGAAACAGCCGGCCACGGCATGGAGCTTACAGACGCCCAACGAATACGGATTTTACTCTAACGTCAACCCCGAGGTCGATCATCCACGCTGGAGCCAGGCGACCGAGCGGCGCATCGGCGAATTCTTGCGCCGCAAGACGCTGATGTTCAATGGCTACGGCGATCAAGTCGCGAGCCTGTACAAGGGGATGGATCTGAAAAAGCTTTATTAATGCAAAAAGCAAATTGCATAATGCAAAATTCAAAATTTCGGAACGAACGAGGTCGCGGTCGCGATTCGGGTCCGGGTTTCCGAATTCCATTTTGCACTTTGCACTTTGCGCTTTTCACTTTGCAATGAAGACTTCTTTCCTAAAGATCGCGGCGTTCGGCGCTTGTCTCATTCCCTTCGGTCAGCTGCTTTACAACGCCTATCAAGGTGATCTGGGCGCCAATCCCATTGAAACAATCACGCGGTTCACCGGCTCTTGGTCGCTAATTTTTCTGCTCGTCACTCTCGGTGTCACACCGCTGCGCAGGCTCACGGGCTGGAACGACCTGATCAAACTCAGACGCATGCTCGGTCTTTTTGCCTTTTTCTACGTGCTCCTTCACTTTTCGACCTTTCTCGTCTTAGATCACTTCTTCGACTTCGACCGCATCGCCAAGGATATCCTCAAGCGGCCTTATGTCACGGTGGGTTTCACCGGTTTCGTCCTGATGATTCCGTTGGCGATCACCTCGACAGCCAAAATGATCCGCCGCCTCGGCAAACGCTGGCAGCAGCTCCACCGTTTGGTTTACCTCGTTGGCATCGCCGGCGTGATTCATTTTTACTGGCTCGTCAAGTCCGATATCCGCCGCCCGGCCCAATACGGCGCGGTGCTCGCGGTTTTGCTCGGCTACCGGCTCGTGAAGCAACTACTGCCTTCCGGCCTTCCCCGTCTCTTCAGCCGAGGCGCGAAGTTGAACACTACGGTGGAATGACGCGAAAATACTTTCGCGGTGGAGCCCCACGGGCACGCCCGTGGGGCGGAATCCTGAGCAAAGGCTAAGGGCCAAGGCCGGGGCTCGAGTCGAAGGATTGACTTCCGCGCGTCTCTTCCCATACTTGGTCGGTATGAGCTTACAGTCCATATCCATTAAGCATGCTTTCGGCCTCGCCGTCGGCAGCGAAATTACTCTGCGCGGCTGGGTGCGCTCGCGCCGGGACTCCAAAGGCATTACTTTTATTGAATTGAATGACGGCTCGCGCTTCAAGAGCATGCAACTGGTTGTGGATTCCGGGATCGTTCCGGACGAGGTCCTTAAGCAGGTAACCACCGGCAGCAGCATCGCAGCGTCGGGCATCCTGGTCGAATCGCCCGCCAAGGGACAGGCAGTCGAGTTAAAGGTCGCCGCGATTCAAATCTACGGCGGCGCCGATCCTGCGACCTATCCGCTGCAAAAAAAGGGGCACTCGCTTGAGTTCCTGCGGGAGATTTCCCACCTTAGAGTTCGCAGCAATACTTTCGGCGCCGCTTTTCGCGTGCGCAATGCGCTCACCCACGCGATCCACACTTTTTTCCAGGAAAGAGATTTCCTCTACATCCAGACGCCGATCATCACCACGTCCGATTGCGAGGGCGCCGGCCAGATGTTCGGCGTCACGACGTTGAACCTGCAACAGCCGCCGCGCACGCCCGACGGTAAAATCGACTGGCAGCAGGATTTTTTCGGGCGCCAGGCTTACTTGACCGTCAGCGGCCAGCTCGAGGGTGAAATCTTTGCGCTGGCCTTTTCCAAAGTCTATTCCTTCGGCCCCACCTTCCGCGCCGAGAACAGCAACACGCCGCGCCACTTGGCGGAATTCTGGATGATCGAGCCGGAGATGGCCTTCTACGAGTTGGCGGACGATATGCACCTGGCCGAGGAATTTCTCAAGTACACGATCCGCTATGTGCTCGATCATTGCCGCGAAGACCTGGAGTTCTTCAATCAATTCATCGAAAAATCCGTCCTCGCGACTCTGGAGCATGTGGCCGAGTCGCAATTCGGTCACATCACTTATACCGACGCGATCCAGGAACTGAACAAGTCCGGTAAAGCTTGGGAGTTTCCCGTCGATTGGGGCAGTGATTTACAAACCGAGCACGAACGATTTCTGTCGGAAGAAGTTTTTAAGAAGCCGGTAATCGTCACCGACTATCCCAAAGAGATCAAAGCCTTTTACATGCGCGTCAACGACGACGGCAAAACCGTGCGCGCGATGGACGTGCTGGTGCCGCGCGTCGGCGAGATCATCGGCGGCAGCCAGCGCGAAGACCGCCACGACGTGCTTCTTGAGCGACTGCGCGACGCCGGCTTGGACGAAAAGCCTTATTGGTGGTATTTCGATCTCCGACGTTACGGTTCCGTCCCCCACTCCGGTTTCGGTCTTGGATTGGAACGGATGATGATGTATCTCACGGGTCTGAAGAACATCCGCGACGTTATCCCCTTCCCGCGCACGCCGGGCAACGCGGATTTCTAATTTAGCCGAAAGCTCCAACCAAGCCAAACTCGGGGTTTCCGGATTGCCGTTTAACGACTGCAGGCGCCGCGAATCCGTTCCCCCATTGGAATATTTCTCAGGTTTGGCGCCGCGGTTCGGATTGGGTCGTATACAGCAGGCGCGGGAGCTCCGCTTCGGCGGGAGTTATCCGTGGATTGGGGAAACGGAGCGCGCGCCAGCAAAGCCAGACAAGCGGCAAAGCGCCGCCTACAATGAACAAAATATCGCCCGGCAGCCGCGCCCATTCAAGCAAGTTTATCCAAGGCAGCATGAGAAAATCGAGACTGCGCGCGTGCCAGTAGCCGGTGTCCACTGAGTGATAGAGTTGGACGAGCCCCAGCGGGAAGAGATTGAAAAACGCCATCCAGGTCAAGCCGATGTTCAAAGACCAAAAGGAAATTTTCGCCGCGCGATCGCTCCATTTATCCGGTTGAGTAAGATACCGAAGGCAGAACAAGAGAAGCCCTGCAGCCAACATGCCGTATACTCCCATCATCGCGGTGTGGGCGTGATTGGCGGTCAGCGCTGTGCCGATCTCATAGTAACTCACCACCGGCAAATTGATCAGAAACCCAAAAACGCCGGCGCCCAAGAAATTCCACACGCCGACCGCGACTAGAAACCGGACGGACCAGCGGTGCAAGTGGTAGCGCTCGACGGCCCTTTGTTCGCCGGATTTGATGAAGCTCCATGCTTCGAGCGTAAGCAACATCAGGGGAATGACTTCCATCGCTGAAAAGGTTGCGCCAAGAGCTAGATGGGCCACGGGCGTGCCGCTGAAATAGAGATGATGCATGGTGCCGATCACGCCGCCCATGGAATAAAGAATGATGTCCAAGTAGATCACCCGCAACGCCGTCGCTTCGCGAACGACGCCGAGCAAGACGAACATGTAGGCGACCATCACCGTGGTAAAAAGCTCCAGGAAGTCCTCCACCCAGAGATGAACCACCCAGAAGCGCCAGAAATCATTCACGACGAAAGTCGCTCGCGGACTGGTGAGAAGCCCTACCGAGTAAAAAGCCGGTATGGCGAGCGCCGCGTAGAATAGCATCCACGGCATATTGCCGAAATGTTGCTGGCGAAGCGGGCCGCGCAGACCACGAAACAAAATGAACACCCAGAGAAACAGGCCGACGATGAGGAGGATTTGCCACAATCTTCCCAGGTCCAAGTATTCCCATCCTTGGTGGCCGAGCCAGAACCAAAAACCCTCGCCTAACCAACCTTGAGCACCGGCATATTCGCCGGCCAGGCTGCCGAACACCACGATCGCCACCGCCACCAGGAGCATCACGGTGAGGACGCTCTGACCGCGCGGCTCTTTGCCCGCGATCAGCGGCACGATAAAAATTCCGGTCGCGAGATACGATGCGGAGACCCAAAAGATCGCAAGCTGCACATGCCACGTGCGGACGATGTTGAATGGCAGCACGCTCGACAAATCGACGCCGAAGAAAACGTCCGGCTCCGCCCGATAATGAGCGATCAGCCCTCCCGTAAGTGTTTGTAAGACAAAGAGCAAAGAGGAGACCAGAAGAAACCAGACCACGGCCCTTTGTGCGGGGGTGTTGGCGACATCCTCGACCGGTCTGAACCGAACCGGACTCGACTGCTCAGCGCCCCACCCCAACCAGTCGTAGCGTCCAAAGAAATAAAAAACCAGGCCCGTCCCGCCCAACAGCGCGATGATCGAGATAATGCTCCAGATGATGGCGTCGGCGGTGACAAAATTTCCCGCCAGCGGTTCCGGCGGCCAATTGCTCGTATAGGAATATGTGTAGCCGGGCCGGTTCGCGGTTGCCGTCCAAGCGGTCCATGCGAAAAACGCCGTGAGCCGGCGAATGTCGTCGCGATCGGAAATCCAGTTTGCCTGCGCGCCGCCGCGGCTGGATTTCGACTGAAAAACAGTTCGGTAATACTCGATCAACGATGCGTGCGCCTGTGCGCGGGCCTCGCTCCAGCGAAGCCTGTCTTCGGATGGGTCGTAGCTGTTTTGGTGAAGCTCCGCGACCACGCGCTCGCGCGCCGAAAGACCGGGTTGCGAGGTTTCTTGATAACGACTGACGAGAAACTCCGACGACTTGTGAAGATATTCGGCGGTGAAGTCCGGACCCAAATAAGCGCCGTGGCCATAAACCGAACCGTATTCCATCAAACCATAGCGCTGAAAGACGTTCATGCCGTTCACAACGTCATCGTGGGTGAAAACGATTTTGCCGCCCGCCACGACCTCTCTGGGAACCGGCGGCTGATCGCGATAAACCAGATACGTAAGAATTCCCAGTACCGTAAAACCGATTAAATAGGTTATCACCGCGCCTTGAAACCAGCGATTGGAGATCGGCATTGATATACGGGCCATGGCATTTACCTCGAGATTTTTGAGTGGAATGAAAACCGCCGCCCCCTCAGAAACCCTCACCCGAGTGTAAGGTCAACTGCACTATCAACGGCGTGTGCCATCTTTAACAGGCTGTTGAAAAAGGCTCATTTGCGTCGTTGCGCTCGATCGCCTCGCTCCAACGTACCACTTAAGTACGCCTCCGCTCGTCGATTTTTCGCGCGCCTCGCAACTGAAACCTTTTTGACCAGCCTGAAAGAGAATTTTTTCAACAATCTGTTTAAACAACCGGGAGAGCAAAAGCAACCCTGGGTTCAAGGCTCTCGATCCTATTTCCACCTGCGCTCACCGCACCAGTCTACAGAAGATTGGTCGTTTTTAAACAAAGTCC
>Ga0214473_10003100_pt1 | contig 20284 bp, 24 predicted proteins | sample RVTome_7_FD_203509 | JGI IMG/M metagenome (GOLD analysis project Ga0214473, IMG submission 203509) | Soil microbial communities from uranium-contaminated site in the Upper Colorado River Basin, Wyoming, United States - RVT98D197 | ecosystem: Environmental > Terrestrial > Soil > Contaminated >... | reverse complement strand
CATCAGGATCAGGATCAGGGCCGTCGTCTTCATTTCCCCTCCTTCTTCAGTACCCGAGTGTCTTGAACCTTGCGATCAGTTCCTTGTCGTTTGCCGGTGCGGGTAGCGGCTTGATCTTCCCGAGCCGCTTTTTCAGCGCGTCTCTCTCCGCGATGAGCGGCCCGACCTGCCGCAGGTATCTTACCTCCCTTTCCTGGATCGTCTTTTCGTAGCTCGCGGCCTGGTCCTTCAGCTGTTGGATCATCAACGCGACCGTTCTCTGTCGGACCACGTACCCGGTCGCCGCGCTCGCCAGCAGTGCCACGATCAGGACGATAATAAGGGCAAGCATCGGCCTGGTAGCAATCGCTGTAACCCAGGAACTTGCCACACGCTTCACAGACGGCAAATCGGAATCGCTCATCGCTTCCCTCCATCGACTATCATGCCTGCTTCTCGAAGAACGGCCTGACCCAGTTCGAGTACATCTCCCAGATCACTACGGCGAGGCCGCCGGTCTGGAGGCCGACGATGACTCGTGCCTGCACGGTGGCGACGGCGCTGGGACTGAACAGCACGGAAAGTCCCGTCCCGATGAGGAACGTGAGCGGGAGAAGAATCCTTTTCCACCTCGGGGCGACGGTGAAGGAGCCCTTGCCCGGTTCCGCCGCTGGGTCGGGTGGCAACCAGATCTTGATGATCTGTACGAGGATCACGGTGACCGCGGCCAGCCCCTTGTCTGCCGAGATGAAGAACTCCTTGAGTTCGTTCATTTGGCCCCTCCGAGTCCCTGGTACCATCCGCGAACCTTCTCGACGACCCAATCTCCACCAAAGTGCCCCAGAACGAGTCCGATGATGAGCACCGATAAATATGCGATCATGGCTTGTTTGCCTCCTTTGGTTTTTCTATCTCCTTGATCTCCCGCTCCAGGTTCCCGATCTCTTCCCGCACCTCTTGCGGTGCCGGGCGGCTTGCAGGGAACACTCGCTGGAGCTTCTCAAGCCGATCCTTCAGCCACCAGTAACGATCCTGCTGGATCTTCTGCTCCAGCCGCATGTCAACGAGTTTCAGGTGTTCGGCCTTCGCAAAGTAGTTCGTCGCACCAATCGTCCCGCCGACGATGAGAACCACGACCAAGAGGAACGTGTGAAAGTTCTTCCAGTCGGGCATGGTTTATTTCCTCCTTGTCAGCCACCAGATGACGACGGCGAAGATTGCGGCCAGAAAGATCCCCAAAAGTATTTTCACTGTCCCTTCCTCCTTCTCAAGTACCAAGCGACCACCGCAACGCCAGCGACCACCAGAAGCAGGACCGCGAGCCACGGGTGGCCAGTTGCGAAAAGAGCCAGCGCCCCCAGGACCGCCGCGACGAGTAGCGCAATCAGTTCACCGTCAACCCCGTCGGGGCCTTCGGAACCAGGAAAGGGACGGTCTTGCTAACCGCCGTGGCCTTTGCGCTCGTCTGCCCTTCCAGCAGCGCCTCGACCGTGTACCAGGTAGTCCCTCCCGGCGCGGGGTCGGGTGCCGTCGCATTCGTTACTCCCGGCGCCGTGGTCGAGTTCAGTGTCCACGGTCCCGCCGAAGCCGCCCCCGTGTAGCTCTTGTAGACGATTGCGGAGATCTTCGCCGCCGGGATCGCGGTGTTGTCCGTGTAGGTCGTCGGCGCGTTCCAATTAAGACCAGCACCCCACGAAAGAACCGGCAGGCAGAGCAGCATAGCAACGATCAGAAACCGCTTCATGACTTACCTCCTCTTCCCCTGTATTGCTCTTCAGGGGCTTTTGGTTTGTTTGACATCATTCTAAGCCGGCATCCTACAAGACACCTTATTGGTTTCTCAACCGTCGATCTTTAGCAATCCTTACCCCGCCAGACTCGATGTGTGGCCACGCATCACAGATGGGGCACTTTCCGGGGCGGACCAGTTGGCCATGTTCGGGACAGATAAACCGTACTCCTCCCCCGAACAGAAAGCGAAGCCACTCCCGGAAGTTCATTGCCTACCTCCTCTTCCCCTTGTGACGGTACTTCAGGGGCTTTGATAGTTGAGACGCCGCACCGTCAAGCACGGCGTCCATCGTGAACTGATACGTTTTCCCTCTCTCCATGCTGACACTTCCGACGCAGGTCGACGTACCGACGTTCTGCCCAAATATCAGCCATGGAGCGTCGCCCCCTTTTTCTCTGTAGTAGCATCGGTAGATTATATCCGGCCGCTTCTCCGCAGGAATCGCACCACCCTGTGCGTAGGTCTTCACGGGCTTGGAGGACAAGGCTTTCGACACCACGTCCCCCCACGACGTGGAAGGGAGTATCAAGGCGAGCGCCAAGACGATTCCCGTTACTCTTTTCAATCCTGACCTCCTTTCGGCAGGAACCGAAGTTCCGCAGGCACAGGGCGCACACATATCTCACCGTCCCCCTTCTGGACTTCAGTTCCGGGAACTCCCACGCCTCCGGTGGAAGCCGTCCGCCATCGCAGTATCCACCTCCCATCATCCATTCCGTGCGGCATCCCACTTGGAGATGCTCGCGGCGATTGCTCCGCAGTAATCAGTCATTGTAGAAAAGTCTCGGAGCCAGATCGCCTCGGCGTCGTTCGTGATAAACCCAAGCTCCAGAAGTGCTGCTGGGCACCTCGTCTTCCGTAACACGTAAAAATTATATTCCCTGTCCGGGTCTCCGTCTTCCGTGTCCTGTCTCATCTTTCGATCTGGGAAGGTCTGTTCAATTTGCCGGTACAGAAACGTCGCATATCGATCGGATGCCATTTGCCCCACAGAGGTCCATACTTCAATGCCCTCCGCAACAGCATCCAGCGCGGCGTTGCAGTGGAGAGAAAGAAACAGGTCGGCTTCGAACTCGTGTGCGATTTCCACCCGCCTCTCGAGAGAGATATAGGTATCATCTTCTCGCGTCATCATGGCCTGATGGCCGTTACCTTGGAGGTAGGAGCGCAGCATCTTCGCATAATAAAGCGCGACATCAGCCTCCTCGATTTTAAGTCTCGAGTTTACCGCTCCCGGGTCTTTCCCGCCGTGTCCTGGGTCAATTACGATGCGCATGCTGCCTCCTCGCTACCCATTTAAGTCTGCGACCACGAGAGTCAGCGGGTACAACCCCTGGCCGTCGAACATCTCCGCGTAGAGCGCGTCAGATCCATAGAAAGTCCCTCCTTCCGCTGCCCCCCAGAACCCGACGTGCGCCACCGTCGCGCCTGCCGGCACGTTGAACTGGTACGTGCTGTCCCCCACGATCTCTCCGCCGTCCGCAGCCGACCACGCGATCGGTCGCCGCGCGTAGGCGGGGCTGCCTCCCGAGAGTTCATTCTCTCCACTCGCTCCGGGATCTCCGGAATGAAGAGAGATGTGCGTGACGAGCCCACCCAAGGTGTTGAGCATCGCGTTCTTCGCCGCCGTCGAATATCCCACGATATCCTCCTATGATCCCCAGATCCCGCCCTGCGAAACGCAGAGATAATCCCCAGTACCAGACAAGAGCGCTTTCCTTCGAGACGCGGGCCAGGAAGCCGTGCCGACGAGCTCCAGCGCACGGACCCGTCGCTCTAGGTCGTACAGCAACCGCACGATGACCCCGGACGTGTAGCCAGCGATGCGCGCCAGGTACGCGTCCATCGAGGCCACGTAGTCCATCGGCCCGAGCGTCGGGGCGGCTTCTTGCTCCGTGAAGGTGATGTATCCCACCGCATATGACGCGAGAAGGTGCGGATATCCGTTCGCAAGGTGGGTCGGCCCCTCTTCTGCTGTCCCGCCCTCGATGGCCAGGACCGGGATGCCGTGCTTCTTGACGACAAGATATGCCATGCCCTCCACCCCTTACGGGTTCAAAATCTCCACCGTTAAGTCCCCTGGGTCCATCTTCCCATAAACTCCCAAACCCGGCCCATCATCAGTCGCCAATTCCATATACATAGTCTGTGTCCCGCTTACTCCACATAGATTTATTATATAATTTATAGTTTTATAAGCCGTTCCTAATTGGCTGCCTTCTCCTGAATATTGTGATCCAACCCGAAAACGTTGATATGCCGTTCTTTCCGCATTATTGCTTTTAATCTTGCCTGCAATAGTAAGGCGTACTTTACTATTTGAAGAAAGTGATGGAAGATAAAAAGAGACGGAACCTGCTGCACCCCAAGAAGGATATGTAGTTAATAAAAATGCCTCAGTGATTCCTTCATAGTGCGCCCCGGTTGTAGGGATCGGAGAAGACACCTCAACCCCATCGAAGTAGGCGCTACCCGCAGCACCACCGTCTCCGTCCACGCCTCCGATCACCATCACCCTCGCCCATCTCGCGTTCGACGGCGGAGCCGCAAAGTTCTGGAACAGCCTCCACGAGGTCGGGTTCGCTGTACTGTCGTAGATCGTAACCGCCGTGTAGGACGTGGTGGCGAGTGTTGCGTAGAACCGAACCTCGACCTGGTTGTGCATCCCCGCGACGCTCGCGTAGTGCATGAAGGAGACCTGCACCGGGTGGTTCGGGGAGACGGCGAACTTGTCCGTGCATCCGATCAACGCGCCGCCCGCCGATCCAGGAGACGAGATCTTCATCGCGTTCGCCCCGTGTCCGTTGAGGGCCGTTTCCTTGGTGATCGACCCGGAGAAGATGTCGAGGGAGTTGGAGTCGCCGCCCCAGGAGGACGGGTACGTATCGTCCCACTCCTCGAAAGAGCCGTTCGGGACGAGAGATCCCCCACCGCCTCCCCCGCCCACGCCGAGGTTATCGTAGATCCAGATCAGGCTCTCCCGGATTGCATTTGCCCACGACGCCTTCGTCGTTTGCCCTACGGTCACATCTGCCGGGGGGTTCCACGCCATGTCATCCTCCTATTGCCACGTACTCGGCTGATACGATTCTGGATCGATCGGCGATACGTCGTCCGCGAAGTCTCCGTCTGAGGTCCAGTATCCCGTGTTGTCTCGCACCCACTGCTTCTGCTCCGCGTCCCACGCCGGGTCCCAAGGGTCCGTGCTCCCCCCGCCCATCGAGCCTGGTAGATGCTGGACGAGGTCCGGTTCCAGCAGAGTCGGGCGCACCCAGAATCCGGGCTGTCCTACCGTCGTCCCGGGCGGGATCACGATCACCTCTCCCCCAGGTAACGGCGGCGCGTAGAACACGATTCCTCGCTGCGTCCGGGCGACGAGGTCCACGGCGCCCTTGTCGGGGTTCGGGCGAACCTCCAGGACCTCGAAGACTCCCGCGATCCCGCGTCGCATGTAGTTCACGTTCACGAAGTCCGCAGGGAGCAGAGAGAGAGCCTTCTTCGCCACGCGCATCTTGTACTCGCGGTAAGGTTCCCCCTCGTAGGAGGCGACCTGTTGCATTGCGTACCAGGCGTCGGCCCGCTCCACGAATGGTACCTCCCAGTCCTTCTGCAGCGGGACCGGAGAAGCGCGCAGGTGTTGAGATACCTCCCGGTTGTGGATCTCGATGAGCCAGTAGTCCTTCAGTGTTTTGTATCGATACTTCCCTCGCACCTGGGAAACGACCTCCCTCGCGTCGGTCATCTCCTGGATCGAGAAGATCTCGTCCTCTTGCAGGGACAGCGCCGCATAGCCCGAGGGGATCTCGTAGACGATGTATCGGTACTTCCCGAAGAAGTCGCTCATCAGGTAGGTACAAGCAGCGGCGTTGATCTTCGAGATGATCTCGTTGGCCTCGATAGACTCGTTGATGTAGATCGAGAGCCGCGCCCTGCCCTCCAGCTTCTCCTTCGCGATGTCGAACGAGGACGGGGGGACATCCGAATACTCGGCCTGCGCGTAGAACTGGTACATGAGTTCCGCGACTTCGTTCAGTCTCCCGTACTCCGCCTGCGCGTAGGCTTGATAGATGATGTGCGGAGTGTCCCTCGAATACTCCGCCTGCGCATAATGCTGATAAACTATGACGGACAATCATGTCACCGCCTTCATTCCGCCTTCCAGCGCGTTCACCTGACCAACAGTCCACGCGACGCCGGTATCCGGGTTCGTTTCAAAGAGGTGAGTGACGTTCACACCGACCGTATCGGGGACCTGTTTGTCCGCAGAGAAGTAGTTGCTCCCATTGGACCGTACCGCCATCTGGATGTTCTGCGGGGTCGATCCGACCTCCTTGAACGCCCGAGTAGATAATTGAACTGACTTTACAGAAAGCGCGTCTCCGGGGAGGTCCGAGAGCGTGTAGAGGTCCGCCGTGTCGATGATGTCGGTAGCCACGTAGTCGGCATCGGAGGGCGGCGCCTCGTCTACGCACTGCCAGTTATCGCCGGCAGAGGGAGTAAATTGAGTGAGTGCCCCGGCTCCGATAGGTGCGAGGCGTGCGATACGGGAAGGACCGACCCACTCTTCGGAATCAAACACTACGTCGTCAAAGTAAACGTCTTGAAGGCCTACCCATGCCCCTATGGATACTGTATCGTAGTAAGCTTCCACTATGTCCGATCTCGTGTTCCCGGAATAGTTCAGAACCACGACGTTGTTGACTTTGACCTGCACGATCCCAACCGTGGGGCTCAGTAGCGTCCTTGTCTCCACGTGATACACAGTCCCAATGGAAAGCGATGTATCGGAAATCGCAATGTACGTAGGAACTAATTGCGTAGGGCGAAGGGCGACACGAATATACCCGGTCGTCTCGATAAAGATTTCGATCACAGCCGTTCCTGAGAACCAATACCTAGCGAGCATTACCCGGTTGTTCGTATTGACTTTTTGCACTCGGGAAGATGTGTAGAACTCCACCGGATGGGAGGGAAGAAATTTATTCAGGTGAAGATCGCTACCTCCCGAATAAAATCTTGCCGCATATGATCCGGACATCCCGGCAGGTGCCGCGATAAATGTCAACCAGGATGTTCCAGAAAGGGAATCCCAATTTCCTTCGTTCCCTCCCTCAAACCCGTCGATGAAGATGCGTGCCATCGATCACCCCCTACCCGAAGGACCAACAAGATGGCTTGTAAGAGTTCGGGTCCGCGTCCAACGCGTACTCGCTCTCGCACCAGTACCCGAGGTTTGCCCGGACATACGCTCGCTGCTCGTCCGTCCACCCAGGGGACCACGAATCAGCCGACCCTCCGCCGAGAGACGCGGGGAAGTTCTCCGCATCACCCGTCCAGTGGCCGTCCTGCCCGGCCGGTCCTCCGCCGCTACCACCGCCGCCCGGGATCTCTCCGCGAGGAGCCCCGAGGAGCAGGTCCACGGTAAACGATTCATAGTTCCGCTTTACCTCCAGGACCTCGAACGTGGCGCTGACGCCGCGTCGCGCATAGGACAGGGAGATGAAGTCTGCCGGGAGGAGGCTCCACCCCCTCCGGGAGACGCGCGCCTTGAACGTGCGCTGTCGGTCCCCCTCGAACAGCGCGATCATCTGCGCGAGCACCTCCGCGTCGCTTCCCTCGTACAGCGGAACACGGAGCTCTTTCAGTAAAGGAGCAGGTTCCCCCTGAAGGTGTTGGGCAGATGGGTTCTCGTACACCAACACCTGCGAGTAATCCTTGGACGGTCGATAGCGATATTCCACGCGCACCATGCTCACGATGTCTTTTGCGTCGGTCATCTCCTGGAACAAAAAAACCTCGTCCTGAGTGAACGAAAGGACCGAGGCGCCGGTCGGGGCGGAGTAGGCGCGGTATCGGTACAGCCCGTCGTAGTCGCTGAACAGGTAGGTCCCCGACACCTCGTTGATCCCGGAGATCACCTCTGCGGCCTCGGTCTCCTCTTTGATATAGACCGACAACCGGGATCTTCCCGCGAGGGCTGTCTTTGCGTCGTCGAAGTATCCCATCGCCTTATCCGATGCTGCTCGGGGCTTCCCCGAGGTAGGTCAGGAGAATGTCCTTGATCACGTCGGACGGGTTGTCCATCACCGTGATCCCGTCTTCGAGCGCCTTGCCGATGAAGTCCGCCGCGACCTCGGCAACCTGGTCCCACGAGGGAAGGGTAAACTGCGCGTTTGGCGGATCGTAAGTCACGTCGATCTGTCTCACCCAGCCGCCGGTCGCCTCGTTCTTTACCCGAGTCTCGATGAACTCGATGATCGGGTGTCCGGCCACCTGAAAGATCTTGTTTGCCAGATCGACGCACACGGGGGGCACGTCGTAGATCTTCCCGTAGGCGATCTGCTTCGGCTTCCCGACGTCGCTGTCGCGCAAGCCGGGGTACTCGTCGCGATCGTAAAAGGTGGTCGGGATCTTCTTCTTCGTGCGAGACTTCCACTCCTCGAACTGGAGCGTGAACTTGTCGTCTCCCTTGGTCCACGTCTTCGACAGAAATGTACCGATCGTGTCGTACTCCGAATAGATCGCTGGCGCGTCCGGGAGATCGATGCCTATCTTCAGAACGACCACGCCGGCGTCCCACTGGAGCCCGGACAGCGTGTCGAAATACCCGTCTCCGTTTGCAAAGGAGATCGACCCGCTGCCAAGCTGCCCGGGGTCTCCGAACTTCCTCTCGATCCGCAACGAGAGAGACGGGAGCGAGACGATCCTCGGTTCGTAGTAGACGTCGTTCAGGACCCTGGCCTTCGTGGCCATGTAAAACGGAACGATCGCTTGCAGCGTTACGCTATCGGTACTGACGTCCCCGACCGTTCGAACGTAGACCTTCCCGCTCGCCGCATACCAGGACCCGGCGTTTGCTTCCACCGCATCGACGGACGACTGAGACGTAAGAGACACTCCGTTCTGCTTTACGTCAACGGGCAGAAGTGAAGAGTCCGCCTCGTAGGTATACGTCTTGCCGGCAGTAAGTGACCACAAGAGGAGACGTTCTCCCGCGGTCAGCTCCGCGATCACCACCGTATCGGCGGAAGGTCGCCCCAGGCGATCGGTTAAGACCGTCATGTCACCAACTCCCGAAGATCAGCCTTGAGAGTCTTCACCCACCCTTCGTCCGGGTCCCACGCCCGCACCTTGCAAGACGGCTCTGCGCGGAAGACCACGTAGTAGAGATCGTTCGAAAGGTCCGGGTAGAGGTTCACGAAGAAGGGCGTTCCCATCTTCACGGCAAGATAAGCCGCGAACACGGCGTCGATTGTGGACTGGAACGCGCCGTCATAGGCAAACTGCACCCGTCGATACTCTCCGCGCTCGTCCGTCCAGAGCTGTCCACCGAGAGCCTCTTCGCTTTCCGACAGGTCGACGTACTCCACCTGGTAGTTGTCATAATCCGGGTCCTCGTCGAGAACCACCACCGGTCCAAGGTAGATCCGCCCGACGTCGCGCGTCTCGCCCGAGGCGCTCTTCGTGAAGGTCACTCTCCAGTATCGGTACGTCTGCGCGGCGGGGAGAAAGTACTTGATCACATCTTCCGCCCAGACCAGGGTAATGCTCACCGCAGGGGTGTCCCAGGAATCCGAGCTGTTTCCCTGAAGGCGGATGAGCGTGTCCGATCCCGTGAGGTCGTGGTTGTAGATCACGACGGCGCCGACCGCCTTGGCGCTCCCCAAGTCGAACTTCACCCACTCTGCCGCCGTGGAAGTGCCGGTCCTCCACACGCGCGACGGGAACGGGTGAGCCACGTTCGACGCCGGAAGATCCGAGCCCTCCGAGGACGCGGCGATCGTGACGCCGGACAGGTCGATCAGGTTTTCGTAGAGAAGCCTCGTGTTCATCAGGTCAACCTCAACTTGAGCCGCCCGTCCCGCTGGCCGGCGTGGATCTTGTCATACAAAAGGTCGTCTCCCAGGTAGATCGTCAGGTGCAGCGGTTCGTTCACTCGCCCGGACCCTACCGACGCCGCAGGAGAAACCGCGCCGCCCTCTTGGAAAAACGTTCCAGGAGCACGCACGGAAACGGCGGGGACCGGGAAAAACACATCTCTGGAGAAGAGCATCCGGTTGATGGCTTCCAGCGTGCGCGCTCCGTAGAACTCGACCGCCTGCTTTTTGACCATATATTCCCCACGCGTGGCGAGGATCGGAACATCATCCTTCGTACCAGACCCTTCATCGATATACCCTCCGGCACGCATTCCTTGAGGAGGTTTCGATTTTGCGATCATAGCCACCTGCGCGAGACCAAAGGCAATCGCTGCCGCCGCGGCAGCCATAGCAAGAGCAGGGCCGACATAGGGAATGCCGACCATTGCGTTATATGCTTTTACTGCCGATTCATAGGTCTTAATCGTAGTCTCTGCGATTGAGAACGCCTTTTGCAGCTCAAAAAACGCCCGGATTTTTCCCCCGGACGCTTCAAACATAGCTCCCATTGCTTGAGACCATGCTCCGAATAGTTTCACTGCTGTATTTAACTTGAATTGCTGGACTTCCTGTGCCTGTCGAAGCTTCATCGCTGCAAGGGATTTATATCTTTCCCATGCCAGCTTATCAATCGCTTGTTGCTTCGTTAGATATTCTCCATGAATCAGGAGTAATTCATCTGTGTGTTCGAGATAGAATTTCTGTTGATCTTCATACCTGCTATTCAACGATTCGGCTTCGAGCTCGTGTCTTGCTTCAAGTTCTGAAAGCTCGTTGTCTGCTCTTTCAATCCGCATAGATATCAACTCTTGGTTGATAGCACGTTCAGATTCCTGCCTTCTTTCGTTAAACGTTTCGACATCGCGAGATTCTTCTTCTTCAATCACAGAGAACTCTTTCCGCCTATTTCTTCGGATCGCCAATATCTGATTTTCTATCTCTTGCTGTCGCTTTGGCTCCCCGGCCGCCTCTTCTTGTTTCCGTTCCAACTCGTCGATCTCTATCTGTGTATTCTCTGCAGTTACCCTTCTGCGCTCTGAGTAATAAGACCGAATGGATTCGATCCCGAAATCATGCGTAGTCTCCATGACACGAAGCCGCTCTTCGTTTTCTGCAACGGTCGCCTCGAGTTCTCCCTGTCGTACCGTCTCGTGGAAATCCCGGAGCGTGCGCGCCTCGTCTCTCAGCGTCTTGATGTTCTCGACGCGCGCCCGGGTTTCCTTGACCTTGATCTCGGCGATGATCTCTTCCCGGCGCTCGGGCTTCGTGCTTTTCGCCGCGGCCTCTACCTTCAGCGCGGAGATCTCCCGCCGAGTGTTCGTCTCCACCAGCACCCTGCGCCGGTCATAATACTCCTGCATATCGACCAGCCCCCGCTGGTATGAGTCATCGAGGACAGCGAGCTGGAAGGCGGTTTCTACCTCCATGATCTTCTGCTGCGCCTTGAACCTCGCAGAAAGCACTTCCGGCGGGAGCACCCCCGGGGGAGGGATCTTCCTGAACTCCTCGACCGACTTGATCGTGTCGCGCAGAGCCTTGTCTCGCGCGTCCTCCTGAAGGTTCGCGAGGCGCTCGTTGTACCCGGCCCACAGCGCTTCCTTCTCTCCGAGAGCCTTCTCCAGCGACGCCGTGGTTTCCGCTGCCCCTGTCACGTCTCCGAGCGCTATCCCGATCGATACCTCCGGCGCTTCCGGAGTTCCCGCCGTAATCGCAGCCTTTCTCTTGGAGAGGTCGAGGATCTGTTCCCGCAAGATCTCTCGCTCTTTTTCCAGGTACCCGATCCACGTCTCTTCCGCCGACCTTACTGTTGCCCCGGAAAGGTTTTCCCGTTCCGCGACGAGGTCTCGCGTCTTGCGCTCGTTCAGCGCGATCTGCTCTCCGAGGCTCTTCTGCGCGTTCACCGCGCCCGTATCGCCGAACGCTGCTGCGGCCGCTTCCGCTCCGTCAGCCACCTCGACCACGGATTCCTTCTGCTTTTTCAGTTCAGCGGTCTGTGAACGAAGCGCGGAGATCTCCGAATCGATCGCCTTGATCCGCTCGTCCGAAGTCTGTTTGATCTCTCGGTGCGCGAGGATCTGCTTGTCAAGTTCCGTCTTCTGCTTGGCGAACACACCGGCGGCCGTTTCCCCGGCGTCTCCGGCAGCCTTGCCGAAGTGAACCCAGGCGGCAGTCAGCCCCGTGATCCCGAGCAACGCGAAACCTACCGGGCCGCCGATCGCCATCCACGCTGCTCTGCCGAGCAGCGCCAACCGGGAGAGAGCCACACCGAGAATACTGGAAGAAACGGTCAGCCTGCCGAACAAGACCTCTAGCCCCACGGCGGACAGGTAGGCGCTGCGCAGCGTAACAACCGCCTTCCCAACAGCCGCCACCAGTGCGGTACCAAGTGCGAGGGCCAGGCGCGTGCCCGCCACGATTGCGAGAGCCTGGAGCGCGGTCACCACGGAGTCAAAGTGCTTCACCAGGAGGTTCGTCGCCGGCAGGATCACGCTCAACAGCTTGTCCCCGATCTCGATCGCCATCACCGTGAACGCGGCTTTTAACTGCCGGAACTTGAACGCTGCGTCCTCGCTCATCTTCTTAAACGCTTCCTGCGTTTGTCCCGCTTTCCGACTCATATCGTCGAGGATCGCAGCGTAAGACTTCGCCATGCTCCCACCGAGGGACAGCACCCCGGAGAGCCCCTCGACGCGCCCGAAGAGCTCGGCGAGCTTTTCCGCGCTGCCTCCGGTCTTGTCGGCCACGTCCTTAATCCATGCGGCAAACCCCTTGGCCTTGATCGCAGCAACGCTGAACTCGATCCCGAGCTGTTTAGCGGTAGTGACCGCGCTCTCCTCCTGCTTGAGCACCGCAACGAGGACGGAGCGGATCTGCGTCATCGCCTCCGCCGTCCTTACCCCGCCAAGGGTCAGGGCCGCGGTTGCGGCGAGGAGATCGTCGAGAGCAACCCCGGTCTGCGCCGCGATGGTGGCTACGTTCCCGATGTTTTGGGAAAGTTCATTGATCGTCGTTTTCCCAGCCTTCATCGCCACGAACATCGCGTCGGTCACGTCGGTCGCGCTCTTGACGCGATCCCCGTAAGCGTTCATGACCGAAGTCAACCCGTCCGCCGCCGTGAAGACATCCGTCAGTCCGCCGACCGCGAGTTGATTCGCCGCACCAAGCACCTCTTCCGCTTTTGCGGTATCGGTAAACCCGGCCGAGATGATCTGGTAATACGCCTTCGCCTGCTTCTGCGGCTCGGCGCCGTACAGCTTTGCTGATTCCAGCGCTCCTTGGCGTAGTGGCGCCAGGTCCGTATCTTTCGGGAGTAGTGTGGACACCTCGGCCATCGCCTCCCCGAACTCGACGGACGCCTGACCCGCGCGCTTCAGCTGCGAGATCAGCACTCCTACGGAGAAGGCACCCGCGAAATACTTGGCGATGTTCGCGGTGGTGGAACGAACCTTGGACTCGATGCCAGAAATTTCCGTCTGCGCCCGCTTGATCCCGGCGGACATCTCTTCCGTCTGCGCGATGAAGCGCAGGATCAGTGTGGCAACGTCGCGCTGGTCAGCCACCTTTCTTCTCCTTCGCCGGCTTTCCGCCGAGAAGCATCCTAAGCTTGCCGACCTGTACGGGGTTCATCCCTTCGGCGCTTCCTGAACGCTCCGCCTGACGGCGAGAGATCTCCATCCGTGCTTCCCGCACGTAGTTGCCCCAGTGGCGATCCGACTGAAGCGCCGCGCGGAAGGCATGAGAGAGCAGGAAGTGTTCGTTCCTCTCCCTCTCGTCGATGGCCTGCGCGAACGCCTGAATCTGCGGCAAGGTGTATACCTCCAACACGTCTTTCACCCGGTGTCCACGGGAGATCAGCCGCTCCACCGCGCGGACGATCTCAAACTGGTCTACCCCGCGCTGACCCCCGCGGCCTTTGCGAAAAAACTTTTCCAGTAATCCACGTTGGTCACCATGATCGACAGAAAGAGCGCAGTCATGGCGGCGCCGTCTTTCTCGTCGGCTTCTTCCGGCGTCATCCCGAGCGTGACGGATAGCACCTCCGGCGCGTCTTCCAGGAGGCTCGGCACGAGTTCGTCCAGCGCGGATAGGACGTCCTTCGTCGGGACATCCTTCACGTTGCTCCAGTCGATCCCCTGCTTTTCCTGCATCCAGGCCATCACCTTCCCGACGATCCGTACCACGGCCGGAGTGACCAACCGGGTCTGCTTCAGCGACCAGGGGCGGATATCGTATCCCTCGACCCGGATGTCCGGAAACAGCGTCTTCAAGAAGTCGGGGTTCGGCGTGTCTTTACCCATCGGCTGCTCCTGTCGTGGGGGGCAGGGATCTCGTAGCCCCCGCCCCCCGGGTGGACGTCTTTACGACATGTTGATCTCGGTGATGATCCCGTACTCCTGTGACGGGTGGTTGTCGATGTCCGACTGTACCTCGCCCTCGAAGGGAACCGCTCCCCAGTCATCGTTGATGAACGGAACCTCCGCCGTGGGCTGGATCGCCACCTTCCAGAGGTCCACCTGGAAGTTCGGTCCGACGTCGTTTGCCCCCACGAACCGCAGGGCTCCCTCGATCGTCGCGTCGGCCAGCAGGTTGATGACTCCGCCGCTGTGCGTGCCGAGCAGGGCCAGGGCCAGGTTGTCCCGGTCATACTCGTCCAGGGTGAACTTCGCCGTCAAGCCGGCCTGCGTGATCACCGTCTTGTCCTTTTTCTTGATGCCTTCCCGCGAGGAGAAGTGTTCGAGCTTCTCGATCGCGGGCGTGATCGTGAAGGAAGTGCAGTTTCCCAGGTCCCGATATCCCTCGGGCACACCGCTTACCAGGCGGTTGAAGGAGAGAATCCCCTTCCCGAGGTAGTAAAGGTCCGTGCTGTGAGCGTTTGCCATTCTATGATCCTCCGCTCGGTGCTTTGGCGAGGGTGTAAGGATCCCCCGCGACGGTTGAGAAAGTCACGATGAAACGCATGACGAGGGCGAAGAGGAACTCGTCAACCAGGTCCTTATCCGAAAACCCCGCAGGGTCCTTTGCTACACGCATCGCGTACTGCCTGATCCCGGTGTCTGTCGGGATGTTCTTGATGACCTCTGCCTCGACGAGGTCCGCAGCGTCGGAGGCCGAGTCCTCGTGAACGGGAAACCAGACGTCGATCTGCACCGGCATCTCGTAGTAGTCGATCCGGTTCTTCTCGGTGATCGTCGTCGCCTCGTCCCACAGGTGCGCGAGGACGCCAGAAACGGTCTCCTTCGTGACCGGCATGGACGGGTTGCGGATCACCTTGTCGATCCCGCTGATGTTCTCGAGCGCGTCCTTGAAGGCTTGCAGGAGGAGCGTCTTGACCGGAGTTGCCACGCTACTTCACCTCCACCGTGACGTTCGTCACTATCTTCCCGAGCGCCTGGATCACCCGAGGCTTCCACCAGCGAAAGATCGCTTCTGGATCGACACGCGCCGGGATCTCCACCTTCTTCACGAGCAGGAACAGTGGCACGATCTTCCCACGCGCCTGTCCCGCCCGGGCTCCGCGTTGAGCGACGCGCTTACCGAACAGGATCAGGTTTCCCCTCTTCGAACGCTGGAAGAAGGTTTCTCCCCACACCCCGGACTGCGCCGAGCCGCGCAAGGTGCCCGTCGGAGTCAGCGCGGCGTCCAGCGGGATCGTGAGATACTTGCGCTTCTTCGGCCTGATTACCGTCTTGCTTCCCCGACGTCCGAAGTGGATCGGCGCGTAGATCGTGCCGACGTTGATGCCACCTTCGATCCCCTCTGCTGTTCGCCTGATCAGCGCTGGTTTCGTCGACGCCCTCATCCTTCCGGTACGCACCCGCAGCCTGGTCGGGGTCGTCCCCCCGGTGAGATGTCTCTCCTTCACGTACTCGGCCAGCTCGATCGATTGGAGCATCATCTCCTTGGCGATCTCACCAGGGAGACGCGCGCGAAGTCTCCCTGTTCCTGCGGCAGCGTCGGTCACAGCAGGATCCTCCTATACCTGTTGAGTGTCTCCTCCACGTCGGGGAGCCACTCGGAGATCTCATGCTTGGAGACGCTCCCGTCCGGGTAGCGAACGCCGGAGAGTCCGGGATCTTTCCGGCGCCGGAACTCGTAGGACGCCTGCTTGATGACCTTGTACCGCAGGTCGCTCGGGACCGACTCATCGCCGTAACCGCCGGAGAAGGTAATATGTACCCCGTCCCTCCCGGCCTGGAGCTCGCCGCTGCGCACCTTCACGATTCCCCTGGCCGCATTGACCACGTAGTCGTCCGAGTCGATGAGCTCCTCTTCGTCCCCCGCTACCAGTTTGACCGACACCCCAGAGACGTTCGTGTAGCTGAGCGCGAAGATCGCGTTGAACCCGTCGAACTTCTCGGTGGTCCCGGAGACGGTGGAGAAGTACTTGAGGCCCATGTACCGTTCGGCTTCGATCTTCAAGGCCGTGAGGATCATACCAAGCAAGTCGCTGAAGGATGTCGCCTCGTCCACGGTCAGCCCAAGGAACGTCTTGAGGTCCGCGAGCATGGTCATGATAAAGTTCTCCTCTTCTCGGTCTTTAGATCACTGAGAGGCTGCGGTTCCGGGTAGAGCTTCTTATGACCGATGAACTTATAGACGTCCAGCTTACGTAGCACCAGACGCCGGCGCGGTCGGTACAACACCGCGTCCATCGAGGCCGTGCCTGCGGTTCCCTTCGATAGAAAGGCGTCCAGTGAAAACGAGAGCAGGAGCGTCACCCCGGCGAACAGGATCGCGTCCAGGGAAGAAGACACGGAGAGGCTGGAACGCAGGTACGCGTCGAGCACCGTGGATTGAGAAAGCGCGGCAACGAGAAGGCCGTCCGCGTCGACGCTCACCGATAACGATGCGGACAGGTACCCATCCATGTTCGCGGAAACGAGGTTGCCCTTGAGCAGCAGCGCGTCCAGCGCGGTAGTCGCCTCCAGACCAGAGGCCAACAGCAGCGCGTCCAGGTCGAACGTCTCTGCCATCGTCTTCCGGAGGACCGCATCCATCGAGGCGAGCCGCTCCACGGCCTGAGACAGGAAGGCGTCGAGGGACGCGGATACGGTCAGCCCGAGCTTGGAGAGAAACGCGTCCACAGAGGCCGACTCCGTAAGGCCAAGTTTATTCAGGAGCGCATCCACGGAAGTCTCGACAGCCGTCTCCCCGGCAGCCGACAGGATTGCGTCGAGTCCGGCGGTTTTTGTCGCAAGCGCCAGGAGCAGCGCGTCTGCGGATACCGTCTTCTCCACAGATAGCACGGACAACAACGCGTCGATGGAAACACCCTTCGTGAGCCCGAGCTTCGAGAGCAGCGAGTCGATCGAGGTCTCTTTCGCTACCTCCCCGAGCAAGCAGGCGTCGAGCGAGGAAACCTTGCCGACCACCTTCCGCAAGAGTCCGTCAAGGGAAGTCTCCGTGGTGCCCGCCGCGGACAGGTACCCATCCAAGGATGCGGCGGACGCATACTCCTTTCGGAGATAGGCATCGATCATGACCGACTTCGTGAGCGCAGCGGTAAGTAACCCGTCCACGTCGGCCGTCTTCGCGCCGGACAGTAAGAGAAGCGCATCGAGGGAGGCGGACACAACCAGCGCAGCCTCTTGAAGCAGCGCGTCAACACCTACCTGCTGCACCTGCGACGCCGTGAGGTATGCGTCCAGGGAGGCGGTCAGGTAGTATGTGATCGTGGCGATCAACAACGCGTCGAGGGAGGCAGCCTCCGTCTGCCCGACGGCATTCAAGAGCGCGTCCACGCTCGTCGACTTCGTGAGTCCGGCGGCGTTGAGCAAGGCATCGATCGCTGACTCTTCCGTGAACCCCTTCGCGAGGAAGGCGTCCAGTGCGGCCGTCTCCTGAAACGAGGCCTGCAAGAAAGCGTCTATCGAAACCAGTTCTGAAAGGCCGGCCTGGTTCAGGAGCGCGTCGGTAAGCGCCGCCTTTGTCCGGCCCACCTCGTTGAGCAACGAATCAAGGTCCGTTGACTTCTCGGTCCCGGCCTTTGAGAGCAAAGCGTCGAGATCCGCTTCTCCGGAATACACCGCCTGTAGATACGCATCAATATCAGCGGTTACTTCCAGCCCGATCTTCTTCAGCAGGGCGTCGATATCCGCCGTAGAAGTGAGCGCCTTGAGAAGCAGCGCGTCGGCACCCACGGATTTTTCGATCCCAGCCTTTGCAAGGAGCGCGTCGATTTCCAACGACGCTGCGAACGTGGCCTGGAGTATCGCATCAACCGCAGCGGTCTTCTCGATCCCAAGTTCGAGAAGGAGCGCGTCAAGCGACGCCGCCTTCGACTGGCCGACCTTGTTCAGCAGGGCATCGAGGCTCGCGTCAGAGGACAGCCCGATAGCGTTGAGCAACGCGTCGAGGTTCGAATCCATCGTCAGCCCCGCCTCGTTCAGCAGGGCATCGATGCTCGTCGTCTTGACGAGATCGATCTCGTTGAGCAGGGAGTCGAGGTCCGCCGCCTTCTCCTGCGCGAGTTTCTGGAGCAAGGAGTCAACGGAGGATGTCTTCGCCTGCGCCTTCGACAGGTACGCGTCGAGAGAAGCGGGCTTCGACAGAACCTTCTTCAGGAGCGCATCCAGGCTGACCGTCTCGGTATAGGTAACAAACGCCGCCACATACTCATCCGCCCCGATGTCCCACGTGCCAGCACCCGTGGGGCGTGTCTGCCCGTCGATATCGTCGGTGAACGTGGCAGAAAGATCAGTCCCCGCATTTTGCCAAGTAGTATCCCCAACCGCAAGGTGGAAGTCGTCGTTATCTACATCAACGAAAGTAGGCGCAGTAGAGGAACAGGTTGTTTGTGTGATCGTTCCAGCGAATCCAGTGTTGCAGTTTGCTGCTCCACAGTTCCTCGCATTGAAAGTACCAGATATTGCTTGTTTGAATCCAGTGTAGCAATTATGAGCCGTGCAATTATCTACGTTAAATGTATCCCCAGCAGATCCAAGGTATATTCCATTACAATCCGCTGTACCTCTTATCCAGTCATAAATTATACAGTTCCGTATATTCCCTACTATGGTTGCCGCACCTGCATAGAGTGATATACCATCGCTATCTGCGGCTGTGCCTGAAAGAACTCCCTGAATAATACACTTTTCAATGAACAGTACAGAAGCCCCGGCAGTATCCATAGCGTGCAGAAATATACCGGCAACAGATCCAGCCGATGCAGTTACTTGTATTTGTATCCCATATATTCTGAAGTAGTTTTCGCGGTTGTCAATCCCACTAGCGGTGGTTTGCAACCGGTATATATTGGCATTCCACTTCCCGCCATGGCTACTCGCTGCCTCGGTCTGTATGTACCGAGTCGCATCCGTAGTCCAGCCGTCAATCGTGACGGCGGTCGTATCCGCACTCCCACCGCCCGCGTCCTGGTTCGAGGCGCAGATGACACGCTCGATGATGTCGCCGGTAACGAGGTCGGCCTGCCTTGCCGCTTCCCAAATAGAGAGGGACGCGTAGGCGCAGTTTGCGCCGGAAAGGGCGTTGGTAGTCCCATTACCGCCAGCGGCGGCGTCCGGATCGACATATCTTAAGTTTGTGGTGGCCAAATAACTACTCCGTCAACCTGTCTTGACGTACGGCGCGACCTGCGCCGCCGTCGCCGTCATCACCCTGCCATCGGCGATGATCTGGTCCACGAAGGCCGGGGCAAGATACTTCTGTCTCCGGCAAATGGTTCCCTCGGAAGACTGTTGAATCTCATCGCGCACCATTTGAATCACCACGTCCCGCCCGATGTCGAAGATAATGACGCCACCCGTATTGGAAACAACCGTGCCGTCCTTCTCCGTAACCGCATCAGAAAACATCTTCTCAAATGCTTCCATCGTCATCCCTGGAGGGAAAGGAACCGCATTGTAATCAGCCGATACCCGATGAACGCCGGCCCCTTGATCGTAAGAAACTTCAGTGAACACGATAGGCGAGACATCCCTACCCCAAAAATTCCTCGACTTCACGATGCTGAAGATGGAGATATCAAAACGGACTCCGTTCTGCACCACATTGACGATCTGCCCGCCCCAATTCGTGATGAACTCTTCCACCTTTACTCGCGTGAGATGGCCTTTCCCACTTACGTTCGCATTCGTCGCCTTGATCTCCAATCGCCAACCGTCAAGGGGAACGGAACGCTGGATGACATTGTAAGTGATCGCCCGTTGCCATTGGTTCATGTAGTTTTCGACCTGTGCTTTCGTGACTCCCGTAACCTGAAGTATGACAAATGGGTGCGCAGGAGGATTGACGTAGGGTTTGTCGTCCTCAAAGACCTCGACCACATACCCCTTCTTGTAGCACCCCCGGTACTCCTTCTCCGGGTCGGCATGAAGGTTGTCCTTGTCGTAGATCATCAAGATCGCCACAGCATCACCTCGTGTTCACAGGTAGAGTTCATAGTCGGGACGGGTGACGATCACTCGCCCTGTCGACGAAAAGACCCAGAGCCGATACCGGTTCGTCTCGACGACTTGTAGGTATTCAGAATGCGTCTCCTTCTTCGGGAAGCCGAGCTGGTTCAACAGGAGCCCGAAAGAGTTTCTCGTACTCAGCCCGGCGTTCGATATCAGTTCGCGCAGGGAGGTCGGTC
>Ga0214473_10003099_pt1 | contig 20286 bp, 16 predicted proteins | sample RVTome_7_FD_203509 | JGI IMG/M metagenome (GOLD analysis project Ga0214473, IMG submission 203509) | Soil microbial communities from uranium-contaminated site in the Upper Colorado River Basin, Wyoming, United States - RVT98D197 | ecosystem: Environmental > Terrestrial > Soil > Contaminated >... | reverse complement strand
GTGGGTCGGCCGCCGGCACGATGGTGATGCTCCTGGCATCGAGCCATTTGCCGAGCGCCGGCAGCTCGACGCGCGCGCGGGAGAGCGCCTGGATGGCGCCGACCTGCGCCTGGGGCACGTTGGCCACCACCCGCAGCGTCGCAGGGTCGAACCCGGTCATGAGCGGCTTGCCTGGCGCGGCCATCTCGCCCAGCTCGACGTGCCGTGCGGCGACCACTCCGCTGTAGGGGGCCACGATGGTGGCGAAGCTGCGCTCGGTGGCCGCGACGCCCGCGCCAGCCAGCAACGCCGTGAGGCGCGCCTGCGCCTGCTTGAAATCGCTCTCGGCCTTCTCGAGCGCGGCGGCGCTGATGAACTTCTGCTGCATCAGTTGCTTGGAGCGCTCGTACTGGGCGCGCGCATTGGCGAGCGCGGCCTGCGCCTCGCGCACCTGCGCCTCGCTCGCGGCGAGCGCCTGCGCCGCGGCGCGCTCGTCGATGCGCACGATCACTTCGCCCTTCTTCACGTAATCGCCGACGTCGAAGCGCAGCTCGACGATGCGCCCCGCGACCTGCGCCGACACCGTCGACTGGCGCACTGCCTCGACCAGCGCCTCGGTGCTGTACGCCAGCTCGATCTCGCGCGACTCGACCAGCGCGCTCTTCAGCCCGGGCGTCGGCGCTAGCGCCGGCGGCGGCGGCTCGCTTGGGCCGCAGGCGGCGAGAGCAAGCATGAGAGCCAGCGCCGCGCCGCGACTCATCGTCCCCCCTTCAACGCGGTTCTCCACGGGGCAACCGAGCGCGATGCCGGCGCGGGCATATTTTCCCGATCGGGAAAATTCAGGCGCCTGGCCCCCGCAGGGTGCCCGCGAGCTGGCGTGCGCGGCTCGAGTCGGCGACCAGAATCCAGTTCCTGTCCGGCATGTGGAACGCTCCTTGCGGAAGAACTCAGTGCGACATCAGCACTGGCACGGTCATGGATTGCAGCAGCGTGCGCGTGACGCCTCCCATGACTAGTTCCTGCAGCCGCGAGTGGCCGTAGGCGCCCATCACGATCAGGTCGGCCGAGTGATCGAAGGCCCGCGACAGCAGCAGGTTGCCGACGTCGATGTCGGAGGCCTCCTGGCTGGAAACGGTCACCTTCACCCCGTGGCGCGCCAAGTGCAGTGCGATGTCGCCGCCGGGAACTTCGCCATGCGCGCCGCCTGCGCGCTTCGGATTGAACGCGATCACATGCACCTGTTTCGCGCGCGCCAGCAGGGGCAGCGCGTCGCTCACTGCGCGCGTCGCTTCCCGGCTCGCGTTCCACGCCACCACCACGGTCTCGCCGACCGCGCGGCCGTCATGGGCGTAGGGCACCACCAGCACCGGCCGGCCGCAGGCGAGCACCAGCCGCTCCTCGAATTCCTTGCCGACGCCCGAGGGCCATTCCTCGTTCTTCTGGCCGATGATCACCAGGTCGGAATAGCGCGCATGCAGCCCCACCACGCCCAGCGCATCCTCGGCGCTGGCGCGCCATTCCACTTTGCCGTAGCCCGCGCGGCGCACGCATTCGTCGTAGCTATGGCGCGTCTTGGCGAGCATCTCGGCCTGCGCCTTCTGCTGCGCCTGGCGGAAAATCTCGCCCGCCTCGGCCGCAAGCGAAGTGACCGGCACGGCGCTGAGCGCGTACAGGCATACCAGGTGCGCGTCGTGGCGCCGCGCCAGCGCGAGCGCCAGATCCAGCCTCTGCGCCATCGTCCTGCCGGCGTCCAAGTGCACCAGGATGGTCTTGTAATCCATGGCTGCTCCCGATGAGTCTAACAATTTCAGTTTGCCTAACGGCGCGCTGCCGGAATTGACATGCGTCAAGCGCGGCGAAGAAGCTTGAGTGCCTCGAGGCCGAGCACGCCCGCCAACCCGGCCGCGGCGGCGATCGCCACGTCGCCTGCCGCCAGCGGCGCGAAGCGAAATATCTCCGCCAGGGGCGGGAAGTACACCGCCGCCGCAAGCGCCGCGAGCGTGCCCAGAAGCACCCACCAGAGCGCCGGGTTCGGCCGCGCCAGCGTCGCCACGATCGTCCGGTCGCGCGAGCGGTGCCCCAGGATCATGGCCAGGTTGCCGAACACGATGGCGGCGAAGCCGATGGCGCGCACCTCGCCCTCGGCGCGCCCGGAACCGTGCGCCCAGCCGTAGGCGAGAAGCACGCACGCCAGCACCGCGGCGCCCAGCAGCAGCGCCCCGAGCAGCATCGGCAGGTTGAACAACGGATCGGCCGGATCACGCGGCGGCCGCTGCATCGCGCCCTGCTCGCTCGGCTCGGCCTCGAACACGATCGCGCAGGTCGGGTCGATGACGAACTCCAGGAACACGATGTGCACCGGAAACAGGAACAGCGGCCAGCCGAAGGCGAGCGGCAGGAACGACATGCCGGCGGTCGGCACGTGCACCGCGATGATGTAGCGCATCGCATTGCGGATGTTCTCGTAGATGCGCCGCCCCAGCCGCACGGTGGCGACGATCGAGCCGAAATCGTCCTCCAGCAGCACCAGCGCGGCCGCCTCGCGCGCGACGTCGGTGCCGCGTTTTCCCATGGCGATGCCGATGTGCGCCGCCTTGAGCGCGGGCGCGTCGTTCACCCCGTCGCCGGTCATCGCCACCACTTCGCCGCTGGTTTTGTAGGCGGCGATCAGGCGCAGCTTCTGCTCCGGCGTGATGCGGGCAAAAACCCCTACGTCGCGCACCGCCGCGGCGAGCGCCGCATCGTCCAGCGCCGCGAGCTGCTCGCCAGTGAGCACCGCGCCGTCGCTCGCGATCCCCGCCTGGCGCGCGATGGCAAGCGCCGTGGCGGCGTGATCGCCGGTGATCATCACCACCCGGATCCCGGCACGGCGGCAGAGCGCGACCGCCGCCGGCACGGTGGCGCGCAGCGGGTCGGCGAGCGCGACGAAACCGAGAAACGTGAAGGCGAAGGCGCCGGGTTCGCCCGGCCAGGCGCCGACCGGCCAGTCGGCCCGCGCCACCGCGAGCAGGCGCAGGCCGCGCTGCGCCGCGCGCGCCACGTCATCGAGCGCCGCGCGGCGCGCCGCTTCCTGCATGCGGCACAGCGCGAGCACGGTTTCCGGGGCGCCCTTCATGGCAACGCGCGCAGTGCCATCCGGCAGCCGCCAGCCGTGGCACACGGCGAGAAACCCGCCCGAGAGCGGGTAGTCGCGTTCCAGTCGCCATTCGCCGCGCTGCCGCATCACCTGCGATGCGTCGCGCTCTGCGGCAGCGAGCAGCGCGCGTTCCATCGGGTCGAACGGATCGAGCTCGCAGGCGAGCGCCGCGCTCTCGAGCAGCCGTTCGCGCGCGATCCCTGGCGCCGCGATGGTTTCGGCGAGCGCCATGCGGTTTTCAGTCAGCGTGCCCGTCTTGTCGACACACAGCACGGTCGCCGCGCCGAGCGTCTCGACTGCCGGCATGCGGCGCGTGAGCACGCCGTGGCGCGAGATGCGCCAGGCGCCGAGCGCGAGGAACACCGTGAGCACCACGGGAAACTCCTCTGGCAGGAGCGCCAGCGCCAGCGTCAGGCCGGCGAGGATCCCGGGCAGCCACTCGCCGCGCGTGGCGACGTGAAACAGGGTGAGCAGCAGCGACAGCGCGACCGCGCCGAGCGCCACGATGCGAACGATGCGCGCAGTCTCGCGCTGCAGCTTGGTCTTCTCGGGCGTCACGCTCGCGAGCGTCGTGCCGATGCGCCCGAACTCGGTGCGCGCACCGGTCGCGAGCACCTCGGCGCGGCCGCGGCCCTTGACCACCAGGGTGCCCGAAAACACGCGGCGCTCGCGCGCCTCATCCGCGCCGGCGCGCTTTTCCACCGGCACCGACTCGCCGGTTAGCAGCGACTCGTCCACCATGAGCTCGTTTGCCGCCGCCAGCTGCGCATCGGCCGGCACGCGATCGCCCTCGGACAGGATCAGCAGGTCGCCGCGCACCACCTCGGCGCCGGCGATGCGCTGCTCGGCGCCGTCTCGGATCACGTGCGCGCGCGGGCTGGAGAGGTCGCGCAGCGCCTCGAGCGCGCGCTCGGTGCGCCGTTCCTGCACCACCGTGATCGCCATCACCACGATCACCGAGGCGGCGAGCACCAGCGCCTCGCGCAGATCGCCCAACAGCAGGTAGATCCCGCAACCAGCGAGCAGCAGCAGGAACATCGGCTCGCGCATCACCTCGAGCGCGATCGCGAGCGTGTGCCGGCGCCCGGCGGCTGGCAGCGCGTTCGGCCCCTCGGCCGCAAGACGGGCTCTCGCTTCAGCGGCACTCAGGCCTACGGCGGCAATGGCGTCCATACGTGATCGCATTTCATCGTCGGCAGAGTCTGCGTTGCGCTGCGCCAGCGGGATTGACGCTTGTCAACCCCCCGAACCCGGCCACAAATAGGATACTGCCGGCAAATGGAAGGTCTGTCGCAGCACCATTATCTGACGCCCCTGTTCGAGCCCGGCTCGGTCGCCATCATCGGCGCGAGCCAGGAACCCGGCTCGGTCGGAGCGGTGCTGATGGCGAACATGCTGGCCGGCAAGTATCGCGGCGCGCTGCATGCGGTCAACCCGAAACACCGTGCCGTTCAGGGCGTGCCCTGCTTCGACGCCATCGGCAAGGTGCCGCAGCGCGTCGACCTGGCGGTGGTGGCAACGCCGGCGCCGGGCGTGCCGGATTTGATCGAGCAGTGCGGCGCCGCCGGTGTGCGCGCGGCGGTGGTGATCAGCGCGGGTTTCTCGGAAGCCGGTGCGCAGGGTGCCCGCCTGGAGCGCGCGCTGCTCGAGAACGCGCGCCGCCATCGGTTGCGGCTGCTGGGGCCGAACTGCCTCGGCTTGATGCGGCCCGAGCTCGGCCTGGACGCGACCTTCGCGCACGGCGGGGCGCTCGCCGGCTCGCTCGGCTTGATCTCGCAATCGGGCGCCGTGTGCACTGCGATGCTCGATTGGGCGCGTCCGAACAGGGTCGGCTTCTCCAGCGTGGTTTCACTGGGCGGCTCGAGCGACGTCGATTTCGGAGAGATCGTCGACTTCCTTGCCAACGACCCGCGCACCGAGCACATCCTGCTGTATGTCGAGGGGGTGCGCGACGCGCGCCGCTTTGTTTCCGCCTTGCGCGCAGCTTCGCGCGTCAAACCCGTGATCCTGATGAAGTCGGGGCGCCATCCGGCGGGCGCACGTGCAGCGGTCTCGCACACCGGGGCGATGGTCGGCCTGGACGACGTGTTCGACGCGGCGGTAAAGCGCGCAGGCGCGGTGCGCGTCGCGACCATCGGCCAGCTGGTTGCCGCGGCGCAGGCGCTGGCGTCGCGCGTGCGCCCGCAGGGAGAGCGCCTGGCGGTCATCACCAACGGCGGCGGCCCGGGCGTGATGGCGGCGGACCGTGCTGCCGATCTCGGCATTCCGCTGGCGCAGCTTGCGCCGCCGACGCTCGAAGCGCTCAGGCAGGCGCTGCCGTCCAACTGGTCGCATGGCAATCCGGTCGACCTGATCGGCGACGCGGACGCGGGCCGTTATCGCGCGGCGCTCAAGGCATGTCTCGACGACGATGGCGTGGACGGCGTGCTGACGATCCTTTCGCCGCAGGCGATGACCGCACCCGAGGACGCAGCGCGCGCCGTGATCGACGCCGCGCGGGGATCGTCCAAGCCGGTGCTCGCATGCTGGATGGGCGAAGGGCAGGTGGCGCCAGCGCGCCGCCTGCTGGCCGATGCCGGCGTTCCGGTCTTTCGCACGCCCGATCCGGCGGTGGAGATGTTCGCTCACGTCTCGTCCTTCTTTCGCAACCAGCGCGCGTTGCTGCAGACCCCGGGGCCGCGGTCGCACCAGCCGGCGCCCGACGTCGACGCCGCGCGCGCGATCGTCGACGACGTGCTGGCCGAGCGCAAGAGCGTGCTCTCGGAGATGGAATCCAAGGCGCTGCTGGCCGCGTTCCGCATTCCGGTGGCCAAGACCATGCTCGCGCGCTCGGCGCACGAGGCGATGCTGATCGCCGCGGAAATCGGCTTCCCGGTGGTCATGAAAGTCGATTCGCCCGACATCACGCACAAGAGCGACGTTGGCGGGGTTCACCTGAACCTGGCGAACGCCCAGGCGGCGCGCGCCGCCTACCAGGCGATCAGCGAGGCGGTCGCGCGGCTGCGGCCGGAAGCGCGCGTGCGCGGCATCGCCGTCGAGCCGATGGTCGCACGCCCGAACGGCCGCGAACTGATGATCGGCGTGCTGCGCGACCCAGTGTTCGGGCCGGCGATCACGTTCGGCACCGGCGGCAGCGCCGTCGAAGTGCACCGCGATCGCGCGGTCGCGCTGCCGCCGCTGAACGCGTTTCTGGTCGCCGACATGATCCGCGGAACTCGCGTCGCCAAGCTGCTGGGCGCGTTCCGCAATCTGCCGCCGGTCGACATGCACGCGCTCGAATCGGTGCTGCTGCGCGTCTCGGAACTGGTGTGCGAGCTGCCCGCGATCGACGCGCTCGACATCAACCCGCTGCTGGTGGACGAAAGCGGCGCCGTTGCGGTGGACGCGCGCGTCGTGCTGCAGCGGCCAGCGCCGCCGCGCGAACGCTACGCTCACATGGCGATTCATCCCTATCCGTCACACCTGGTGAGCGTCTGGCAACCGCCGGAAGGCCCCCTGGTCGCGCTGCGCCCGATCCGCCCGGAGGATGCGGAAATGGAGCAGGCGTTCGTGCGCGCGCTGTCTCCCGCGAGCCGCTACTTCCGCTTCATGGACACGCTGCGCGAGCTCACCCCGAGCATGCTGGTGCGCTTCACGCAGATCGACTACGACCGCGAAATGGCGTTCGTCGCCACTGTCGGCGAGCACGGCGTCGAGCGCGAGATCGGTGTCTGCCGCTACATCACCAATCCCGACGGCGGCAGCTGCGAATTCGCGCTGGTGGTGGCCGACGAGTGGCAGCGCCGCGGCCTTGGCCGCCGCATGATGGCGCTGCTGATCGACGTGGCGCGCGCCCGCGGCCTGCGCGAGATGGTCGGGCACGTGCTGGCCGAGAACGGGCCGATGCTCGCGCTGTGCGAGGAGCTCGGCTTCGAGTCCGCGGCCAGCAGCGAGGGGCCGCAGGTGCGGCGCCTGCTGCTGGCGCTCGCCCGGCCCTGAGCGGACGTCAGATGCCGAAGGCGCGCAGCACCAGGAAATAGACCACGATGCTGAGGATATCCTGGATCACGGTTGCGATCGGGCCGCTGCCTAGCGCCGGATCGCCGCGCAGCCGTGCCAGCAGCCAGGGCAGGCCGAGGCCGAGCGCAGCGGCCATGCTGCCGGCGGCGAAGATCGCGCCCGAGACCGCAACCGCGAGCCGCGTGTCGCCGAAGGCGACCAGGGTCGGCAGGAATGCGAGTGCGCCGAGCGTGGCGCCGATCAGCATCCCGGTGCGCAGCTCGCTGGCGAGCAGCGGTCCGATGCCGGCACGCGTCAGCGACAGCCCGCGTACCGCGATCGCCTCGCTCTGCGTGCCGATCGCGTCAGCGAGATAAACCAGGCCGGGCACAAAAAACGCCGCGGCGATGTTCGCCTGCAGCGTGGATTCGAACCCGGCCATGGCCGCGGTGGCGAGCATTGCGCCCACCAGTCCGGCCAGCAGCCACGGCAGGCGATGGCGCGCCTGCCGCAATGGCGGGTCCTCGATCGCATGCCGCGCCTTCGCGGTTTCGCGCTGGATGCCGGCGAGCAGATGCAGGTCTTCGATGTGCTCCCGGCGCAATACCTGGAGCAGCGCTTGCGACGGCATGACGCCGAGGAGCCTGCCTGCTGCGTCCACCACCGGAAGCGCATCGGCGCCGTGATGCAGCGCGAGTGATGCGGCATGCTCCTGGTCGGTACCGGTCGTGACGCGCGGAAACGACGCCTGCATCGTGTCGCCGATGCGTGCCGCGGCATCGAGCGCGAACAGCCTCGAGACCGGCAGCGCGCCCGCCAGCCGGCCTGCGTCATCCACCACGCAGACCAGCTCCGCGCTCTGCGGCCGCTCGCGCGCCAGCCGCGCGAGCGCCTCGGCCGCGGTATCGTCGGCGCGCACCTGGGCTGCCGCCGCGACCATATGCGCGTCGACCGTTTCCCGGCGCCGCGCGTTGTGGTCCGCCTTCACGCGCTGCGGCCCAGTGGCGCGCTACATTTCCCCCGGCATGCCGGCGCCCGGCGGGCGCGGCTCGGGGATTCTCGCCACCAGGCAATCGGTGGTCAGGATCAGGCCCGCGATCGAGGCCGCGTTCTGCAGCGCGCTGCGCGTCACCTTGCAGGGATCGAGCACGCCCATCGCCACCAAGTCGCCGTACTGTCCGGTGGCGGCGTTATAGCCGTAGTCGCCCTCGCCGGCCAGTACCCGGTCGAGCACGACCGCGGGCTCTTCGCCGGCGTTGGCCACGATCTGCGAAAGCGGCGCCTCGACCGCGCGCATCACCGTGCGGATGCCGCAGTCCTGGTCGTGGTTGTCGCCGTGCAGCTCGCCGATCGCGCTGCGGGCGCGCAGCAGCGCCACGCCACCGCCTGCAAGAACGCCCTCTTCGACTGCGGCGCGGGTCGCGTGCAGCGCATCCTCCACTCGCGCCTTGCGCTCCTTCATCTCGGTCTCGGTGGCGGCGCCGACCTTGACCACGGCGACGCCGCCCGCGAGCTTGGCGGCGCGTTCCTGCAGCTTCTCCTTGTCGTAGTCGCTGGTCGAATCCTTATGCTCGCGCTTGATCTGCGCGATGCGCGCCTCGATGCGCGCCGGGTCGCCGGCGCCGCCGATGATGGTGGTCGCCTCCTTGTCCATCTCGACGCGCTTGGCGCGCCCGAGCTGGGCGAGCTCCGCGCGCTCGAGCTTGAAGCCCGCCTCCTCCGCGATCACGCTGCCGCCGGTGAGGATGGCGATGTCCTCGAGCATCGCCTTCCTGCGGTCGCCGAAGCCGGGCGCCTTCACCGCGCAGGCCTTGATCACGCCGCGCAGGCTGTTGACCACCAGCGTCGCCAGCGCCTCGCCTTCCACTTCCTCGGCGATCACCAGCAGCGGCTTGCCCGCCTGCGCCACCTTCTCCAGCAGCGGCAGCATGTCGGCGATCGATGAGATCTTCTTGTCATGCACCAGGATCAGCACGTCCTCCAGCACCGCGCGCTGCTTCTCGGGCTGGTTGATGAAGTACGGCGACAGAAAGCCGCGGTCGAACTGCATCCCCTCGACCAGCTCGAGCTCGCTCGCCAGCCCGGAGCCGTCCTCGACCGTGATCACGCCTTCCTTGCCGACCTTCTCCATGGCGTCGGCGACCAGATCGCCGATGGTGCGGTCGTTGTTCGCCGAGATGCTCGCTACGTGTGCGATCTCGGTGCGCGTGGCGCACGGCTTGGCGCGGCGCTTGAGCTCGGCCACCAGTGCTTCCACTGCCTTGTCGACACCGCGCTTCAGGTCCATCGGGTTCATCCCCGAGGCCACATACTTCATGCCCTCGAGCACGATCCCCGCGGCGAGCAGCGTGGCCGTGGTGGTGCCATCGCCCGCCACCTCGGAGGTCTTGGCGGCGACTTCGCGCGCCATCTGCGCGCCCATGTTCTCGAACGGGTCGGGAAGCTCGATCTCCTTGGCCACCGCCACCCCTGAATTGATCACCAACGGGGGGCCGAACGAGCGCTCGAGCACCACCGTGCGCGCCTTGGGGCCCAATGTGCCGCGGATCGCGTCCGCGAGCAGGATCACGCCGCGGACGATTTTCTCCCGCGCCGCGTCGGCATACAGAATCTGCTTTGCTGTCATGGATTACCTGCTGTATGGATCTGGGTAGTACAAGGGTGACCGCCCGGGCGCCGCGCGCCTTGACGAGCGTCAAACAAGGCCACCCCGGCGAGCCGGTTCAACCCTTGACGCACACGTGCGGGCGCAGGCAGGCGACGCGGCGCGCGAGACCCGCGCGCTCGGTCGCTTCCGCCACCAGCTCGACATCCTTGTAGGCGCCCGGGGCCTCTTCCGCGACGCCGTGCATCGAGCGGGTGCGGATGAGGATGCCCTGCGTGGCGAGATCGTCAACCAGCTTGCGTCCGCGCCAGCGCCTGAGCGCGGCATGCCGGCTCATCGCCCGGCCGGCGCCGTGGCTGGCGGAGGAAAAAGCGAGCCGCTCGCTGTCGAGCGTGCCCGCGAGCACGTATGAGCGCGTGCCCATGCTGCCGCCGATGATCACCGGCTGCCCGACTGCGCGGTAAGCTTCGGGCAGCTCGGCATGGCCCGGACCAAAGGCGCGCGTCGCGCCCTTGCGGTGCACGTAAAGCAGCCGCGCCTTGCCGCCGACCTGGTGGCGCTCGGCCTTGCAGGTGTTGTGCGAGACGTCATAGACGGTCTCCAGCGCCGCGCGCGGAAAAACGCGCGCGAACACTTCGCGCGTCAGGTGCGTGAGGATCTGGCGGTTGGCGAGCGCGCAGTTGACCGCGGCCCGCATCGCGCCCAGGTAGGTCTGCCCCTCGGGCGACAGGATCGGAGCACAGGCGAGTTCCCGGTCGGGAAGCACGATTCCGAGCCGGCCGGCGGCTTTCGCCAGGCTGACAAGATACTCGGTTCCGACCTGATGCCCTAGGCCGCGCGAGCCGCAGTGGATCGAGACCACCACCTGCCCTTCGGTCAGGCCGAACGCAGCCGCCGCCTCGCGGTCGAAGACTCGCTCGACCGATTGCACCTCGAGGTAGTGATTGCCCGAGCCGAGCGTACCCATTTCGCCGCGCTGGCGGCGCTTGGCGAGCGGCGAAACGCACTCGGGCCGCGCCTCGGCCATCGTGCCGCGCTCCTCGATGTACTCGAGATCGCGCGCGTTGCCGTAGCCCCGGGCGAGCGCCCACTGCGCGCCGCCGGCGAGCACTTGGTCAAGCTGCGATTCGGACAGCTTGAGCTCGCCCTCCTCGCCGATGCCCGCGGGGATGGTCGCGAACAGCTCGGCTGCGAGCTCGCGCGCGCGCGCCAGGATATCGGCTGTGCCCAGATTGGCGCGCAGGAAGCGGATGCCGCACGAGATGTCGAAGCCGACTCCGCCCGCCGAGATGATGCCGCCTTGCTCCGGGTCGAAAGCCGCGACGCCGCCGATCGGAAAGCCGTACCCCCAATGCGCGTCGGGCATGGTGGCCGCGAATCCGACCAGCCCGGGCAGGCGCGCCACGTTGGTGATCTGCTCGAGTACCTTGTCGTCCATCGAGGCGAGCAGCTCGCGCGCGCCGTACAACCGCACCTCCGCGCGCGTCTCGCCCGCCGCACGCGGCACAGTCCAAGTCCAGTCATCGATGCGCTCGAGGCGGCCGAGATCCATGGCGCTGCCCTGTCAGACGTCCACCACGCAGCGCGCCTCCCAGCCGTCCGGCCCCTGCCGCACGGAAAGCGCGGTGAGGGTTGCGCCCTTCACCTCGACACCGCGCTCGAGGTCGCGCCTCCACCGCTCGCCGCGGCCTTCGCCCCGCCAGCGATTGCCGTCGCGCGTCAACCGGAAATGCGCGAGCTCGAGGCCACGCGCCTTGGCCTGCCCCAGCAGCGTATTCAGCCATGCGACCAGCGCCAGCTCGAGGTCAGCTTCCTCGAACTCGACTGCCACCGATTCGCTGTCGCCCACTGCTTCGAGATCGCCCTGCAGGGCGAACATCGCCGCAGCCGCGGCAGCGAACGCCTGCTCAGGCGTCGCGCCCCGGCCTATCACCCCGGCGTCGGCATCGTGCTCGAAGTAGGCCTGCGGCATGGCCGCGCACCGCCGCGCATGGCCGTCAATGGTCCTCCAGGCGCGGCACCGATTCCTCGGCGAGCTCGCCGGTCTCCGGATCCCGCCACTCGGCGATGCCGATCTCACGCTCGGCTTCCTCGAGCGTTTCGCCCGGCTCGTAGTCAGTATCCTCGGCCATTTGCATGTCGGCCACTGCTTCAAGCAGCGTAGCAAACGGCCCATGCTCGCGGTTGGTCTGCTTCACTCTCCAGTAGAAGCCGTCGGGGCGCTCGATGATTCGCGTGCGGTCGAATTCGGGGGGCGTGGTGGGAATCGTCTGCGTCATGCGAACAGCTCCTGGTCTAGTTCAGAAAAGCAGCACCACCGGGCAGGCCAGCTCTTCGAGCATCTCGGCGAGCGCCGCGCGTTGTCGTGGCGCAAGGCCGGGCCACACCAGCGCGGCGGCGCCATGCGAGCGTACCACTTGGGCGATCGCCCGTGGCCCTTTCTCGGGCACATGCAGATAGCGCGCCGCCGCGCCTGCGAGCCGCTCCCGGGCCCGCTCGCGCTGCGCGCGGAACTCCTGCTGGCCGGCCTCCTGGATCAGTACCGTAAGCTCGCCCGCGGTGCGGCGCGCAATCGCGAATGCCGCATCGAGCGCGCGCCAGGCCTGCTCGGACTCGGTCAGCAGCACTGCCACCGGGCGCATGGCGAGCAAGCGGAACGGCGTCTTGCCGCCCCCAGGGCGACTGCGCGCAAAATCGGCGCGCCAGCCTCTCCCCACGACCAGCAGATCCTCGGGGCCAAGCCGCTCGATCGAGACCGCCATGAGATCGCCGCGCGCCACGTCGAGCGTCCACTTGAGCGCCAGCGGCCCTGCCGCGTCCGCAAGCATGCGGCGCAAGCGCCCGGCCTCCGCCTGGAAGGCATGCTCGATCTGCTCGCGCCCGAGGGTCCGCAGCAGCGCGGAGGTGCGCCCGATCTCCTGGCCGAACGGCAGCGCCGCGAGCCGCAGCAGGCGCTCGTCCTCGACGAACAGCGCCGCCAGCTCGCTGCCCATGCCTGCGGCCAACGCCAGCGCCGCTTCGAGCGCCGCTTCCTCGGCCCTGCCGCACTCCAGGCCGAGCACGATGCGCGCGGCCGAGTGGCTAGCTGCGCCCATTCGACTGTGGCTTGCGGCGCCTCAGGCTGACGCGCGGCGCGCCTGCAGGCGCGCGGCGCAGTGCACTGTACTCGTGCAAGCGCTGTGCCACGCGCCCATTCACGGTTTGCGGCTGCAGTTCGCCGGCCAGTTCGGGCGTCCCTGCCGGCACTCCGGTAAGCAGCTCGATTGCCTCGTCCACGGTGCTTACCGCGTAGACGCGGAACTTGCCCGCGGCAGCGGCGGCGACGACGTCCTCGCGCAACATCAGGTGCTCCGCGTTGGCCGCCGGAATGATGACGCCTTGCGTGCCGCTGAGGCCGCGGCCCGCGCAGACGTCGAAGAATCCCTCCACTTTTTCATTCACGGCGCCGATCGCCTGCACTTCGCCCAGCTGGTTCACCGAGCCGGTTACCGCGAGCGACTGCCGGATCGGCAGCCCCGACAGCGAAGACAGCAGCGCGCACAACTCGGCCAGCGACGCGCTGTCGCCCTCGACCTCGCTGTAGGTCTGCTCGAACACCAGGCTTGCGGCAAGCGAATGCGGGCGCTTGCCGGAAAAGCGCGCCGCCAGGAACTGCGACAGCGTCAGCACACCCTTGGAGTGGATCGCGCCGCCGAGCTCGACCTCGCGCTGGATGTCGATCACCTGGCCGTCGCCGACCCGGGTCGTTGCGGTAATGCGGGTCGGGATGGCGAACGGGAATTCACCCAGCTGAATCACCGACAGCGCGTTCACCTGGCCGGGCTTGGCGCCGTCGGTGTCGATAAGCACGGTGCCGCGCGCGATCGCCTCGTGCAGCCTGCGCTTGACGCGGTCTTCGCGCTTACGCTGCCCATCGAGCGCGGCGTCGATGTCAGCGCTGCCGATCGCGGCGCGCCCGGCGCCGCGCGCTAGAAAGTCCGCCTCGCGCGTAAGCCGGGTGATCGTCGCCGCCTCGATGGATACCTTGCGCGCGTCGCCTGCCCAGCGCGATGCATGATCGATCACCCGCGCCACCGCAGCAGGCTCGAGCGGCAGCAGTTTCTCTCGGCGCGCCGCACCGGCGATCATGCGCGCCAGCTCGTCTTCGGATCCCCGGTCGCGGTCCAGCGATTCCTCGAAATCCGCCACCACGTGGAACAGGCGCCGGAAATCCGGATCGAAGGCTTGCAACAGGTAATAGATATGGCGCTCACCGGTCATCACCACCTTGACCCGGAGCGGGATCGGGTCCGGATCGAGCGATTCGGCGGTGCCGAAGCCCCAAAGTTCGCCGATCGGCTCGATGCGCGTTTCGCCGCGCGTGAGCGCGCGCTTGAGCGCCTCCCAGGCGAACGGCTGGATCAGGATCTTGAGCGCGTCCACCACCAGGTAGCCGCCGTTGGCCCGGTGCAGCGCGCCCGGCTTGATCAAAGTGAAGTCGGTGACCAGGGTGCCGAAATGCTGCATGTGCTCGATGCGGCCCACCAGGCGCGCGTAGGCCGGATGGTCCAGCAGCACCAGCGGCGCGCCGTCCCCTGGATGGCGCTCGACCAGCAAGTTCACCGCATAGCGGCGCAGCTCGGTGTCGCGCCCGGCCCCCGCCAGGCCGGGGATCGAGATCGCGCCCGGCTCGGCGCGGCGAAAATCCTCCGCGTTCTCCAGCACGTCGGCCTTGACCGCGCGCAGGTACTCGATCACCTTGGGCACGCCGGCGTGTCGCTCGATCAGCTCGTCCACGTGCTGGCCGACCGCGAGCATGGTCATGTCGCGGTTGAGCTGCCGCACCCGCTCGTTGCGCTCCTTGCGCCAGCGCAGCACCTCGCGGATGGTCTTTTCCAGCCGCTGCTGCAGCTGCGCCACCGTCTCGGCGATGCGCTCGCGGTCCTTCTCCGAGAGCTGGTTGAAGTCCTCGGCGCTGATCACCTCGCCTTCCTTGAGCGGCGCGAAGGTGAAGCCGCTGGGAGTGCGCAGCAGCGCGATGTGCTCGCGCGCGGCGTCCTTGCCGATCTCGGCGATGGCGCGCTCGTGCCGCTGGGTGAACTCGGCGTCGATCTGCTCGACGCGGTTGGTGTATTCCTCGCTCTCGAACACCGCGGGGATCGCGGTACGCAGCTCCTCCACCAGATGCCCCATGTCGGCGCGCAGCTCGGTACCGCATCCTGCCGGCAGCTCGATCGCCATCGGCCGGTGCGGTGCGGCGAAATTGTTGACGTATATCCAGTCCGACGGGGCGGGCGCCTGCTTGGCGCGCGCGGCGAGCGTCTGCTGCACCAGTGTGCGCTTGCCGCTGCCCGACGGTCCCATTACGAACACGTTGTAGCCGTCGCCCGCCACCGCCATGCCGAATTCGAGCGCCGCGGCGGCGCGCGCCTGGCCGGCTACCGCTTCACCGTCTGCGAGCTCGGCGGTGGTGGCGAAGCGGAACACGGCCGGATCACAGCGCCGGATGAGCGCTGCTACGGGGAGTGCCTTGCTGTCATCCATTACTGCTTCCTCATGTGGCGGCCGCTTCCGGCTGTGGCGCGAGCCAGCCGCGCCGCTCGAGCAGCAGGACGATGTCGGCCGCGGCTTCCCGGGGCGACTCGATTTCGCTGCGCACCACCCTCTCCGGGCGCAGGGGCGGCTCATAGGCGGCCTGCGGACCCGGCAGGCTCGCCAACGCCCCCTGTCTCGCCCGCGCATAGAGGCCCTTGGGATCGCGAGCCTCGCAAAGCTGCGCCGGACAGTCGACGAACACTTCGACAAAGCGCGCGATGCGCCGGCGCGCAGCGTCGCGGTACGCGCGCCGGTTGGCGGTGGCGTCGAAGATCACCGGCACGCCGCGCTGCACCAGAAAGGCTCCCAGATGCACCATCGTTTCATAGAATAGCTCGCGCTCCGCTTCATCGTACCGCGCTTGCGGCGTGATGAGCGCGCGCAGCGCGTCGGACTCGAGCCACGCGGGACGGGCGCCGCGCGACTGCAGCGCGGCAAGCAGCTCCTTCGCAATCGTGCTCTTGCCGGACGCCGGCAGCCCGGTCAGCCAGACGGCGAAGGCAGCTTCCACCCTCAGGCCTCGCTGTAGCGGTTCGCTGACGCCGGGTCGAAGCGCTCGGCATCGAGCACCCCCAGGATGAAGCGGAACAGCTTCTGGCGCAGCAGCGGATCGAGCGTGGGGTACCAAACCGGATTCGCCATGACGAGCGCGCGGAAGGCGAGGAACGGCGCCACTACTTCGAGCATCTCGGCGTCGCCGGAGCGCTCCAGATAGCGTTCCCAGAAGCCGCGGTAGAGCTGCTCGAAGCCGCCTTCCAGGCGCCCTGTGCGCTGCAAGGAGAAGAACAGGTAATTGAGGCTCAGGCAGGCGACGTCGTCGGCCGGGTCACCCCACTCGCCGCGCGAGCGGTCGAGCACGGTGAAATCAGTGCCCTCGCGAAACAGGATGTTCCACGGATGGAAATCACCGTGCACCTGCCTGAGCCGGTGCGTGCGCCGCTTCAGCTTCCAGCGCCACGCGACACAGCGTCGCTCGATATCTTCCAGCAACTGCGGGGTGACAAAGCCGGCGCTCTCGGGGTAACTGTCGCAGATGCCGAAGATGCATTCGCCCAGGCCGACCAGCTCGCGGATCCGCCTGATATACAGCCCGGGGTCGGGGCCGGGCACGCGGTGCACGGCGACCAGGTAGTCGCACAGCGCCTCGGCACGCTCGAGATCGAGCCGGCCGAGCGCCGCGCCATCGCGCAGCCGCAGCAGATCGGCGGCATATTCGCGCCCGGCGACGAATTCAGTGACGATGAAGAACTCCTCAGCGGCGCCCAGCGGCAGCAGCGCGCCGTCGGCGCGCACCGCGCCAACGTCGAGCGAACGCACGTGCCGCGGCAGCGTGGCGAAGGCGCGGTGCGCCCAGAGCAGCGATTGGGCGCGGTCGGCCATGTGCTCGTGGCCGAAAGGACCAGGGCGCACCGTTTCGAGCACTGTGCTGTACGGCTTGCCGCCGATCTCGTAGTCCAACCGAATCGGCACGCCGTAACCGTAGCCCTTATCGCCAGCCGACCCCGCCTTAAGCGGCAGTACGCGCAGCCGTGTCACCTCTTGTCCATGCACCGCGCGCAGGTACGGCTCGAGCGCCTGCGGCGAAAAGGGGCCAATCGGGGCGAGCGGGGTGGCGTGCGGCGCGCTCATAGAGCAAATCCTCCCGCATCACGACGTGCCATGTTTGACTTTGGTCAAGGATGGCCTGTCGTGGCCAGCCTCACGCATCGCTGCCGCGAAGGGGCGGCTCTGCAAGCCGGTTGTTTGCCTCAGATCAAGTGATAGCGGTCGATCCGGCCGTATGTTTTGCACGTCATTGGAAACGCTTGCTTTTCACCGCAGCAATGGAGACATGGCCATGGGAAAAAGAGAAGATGTTGTGATCACCAAAGGCGAACTGCAGAAAGCGCCCTCGCGGGTGTTGGGCCCGTTCGAGGAGATGGAACGCGTGTTTGACGATTTCATGGGGCGCGGTTGGTTACGGCCGTTCCAGCGAGGGGAGCGCCCGCTCCTTTCCGGCGCCTCATTCGGGGCACCGAATGTGGAGGTCGTTGACCGGCCCGAAGAAGTGGTGGTGCGGGCTGAAGTCCCCGGCGTGCGCAAACAGGACCTGGAAGTGTCGATCTCGGGCAACATGCTCACTATCAAGGGCGAGAGCAAGCTCGAGCAAGAGGAGCGCCAGGGCGACTATTACCGCAGCGAGATCACGCGCGGCGCGTTCGCACGCACGATCGCATTGCCCGCCGAGGTGCAGGAATCGAAGGCCAGGGCGGCGCTCAAGGACGGCGTCCTGGAGCTCACGCTACCCAAGGCCGAGGAGTCCAAGCGACGCTCGATCAAGATCGACTGAGCCACGGAAGGAGGTCCGATGGTGCGCGCTGCAAGAAAGAAACGGCTGCCGCCGGAACCCGAGTTGCAGCATGGGACAGGCCGCAGCAGGCAAAAGGACGACCGCATGAAGCGGATCGTCAAGAAGCATCCGCCTGCGGGCAAGCCGATGCCGGAGAGCGTGGAACCGGGGGGCGAGACACCGGCAGCCTGAGATCCGGGCCGGGAAATGTGAAGCCGAATGGACCCGTCATTGCGCAGCTTGATACTCGAGCTGCTACAGCGGCACAACATCCTCACGCTCGCGACACTGCGCGAGGACGGCTGGCCGCAAGCGACCACGGTTGCCTACGCCAACGACCACATGACGATCTACGTGGCCACGGGCGCCGACGCGCAGAAAGTGCGCAACATCCGTCGGGACCATCGTGTCTCGTTGACGATCGATCACGATACGCCGGACTGGAACCGGATCCAGGGGCTTTCCATGGCCGCGACTGCGGAGACGGTCACGTCGCTCTCGGAAATTCACCACGCGACCGGGTTGTTGAAGAAGAAATTCCCCGCGCTGCTCGAGTTCGGGGATCCTGAGCAGCAGCGAGGTTGGGCTTTTCTCAAGATCACTCCGCGCATCGTTTCGGTTATTGACTACACCAAGGGGTTCGGCCACACGCTGCTGCTAAAGCTGTGAGCGCATGCCGCGGCCGCGCGCGCCCATTTTGCGGCGCGCTCAGCGCGAAGGCGTAAGTGCGTTGCGAAGCTCCGCGATCTCCGCCTCGCCCAGCGTTTCGTTCTCGAGCAGCCGCCCTGCGCCCCGTTCGAGCGTGGCGCGTTCGCGCGCGAGGATCGCAAGCGCCTTGTCGTAGGCGTGGTTGACGATTTCGCGCACCGCGACGTCTATCTCCCGTGCCGTCTCCTCGCTATGCTCGCGGGGGCTCGCCACCGGCACGCCGAGGAATGGCGCGCGCTCCTCCTCATAGGCCACCTGGCCGAGCGCCTTCACCATGCCGTAGCGCATCACCATGCTGCGCGCGATGCCGGTCACCTTGACGAGATCGTCCGCCGCCCCGGTAGAAACGTATCCGAACACGGTCTCCTCGGCGGCGCGGCCGCCGAGCAGCACCGCCATCTTGTTCTCCAGCTCCGCGCGCGTCATCAGGAACCGATCCTCGGTCGGGCGCTGGATGGTGTAGCCGAGCGCCCCCACGCCGCGCGGAATGATCGAGACCTTGTGCACCGGGTCGCAGCCCGGCAGCGACAGCGCCACCAGGGCATGGCCCATCTCGTGGAAGGCGACCGTGCGCCGCTCGGCTTCGTTCAGCACCCGGTTCTTTTTCTCCAGGCCGGCGACGATGCGCTCGACCGCGTGCGTGAAGTCTTCGAGCGTGACCGCGTCACTGTTGCGGCGCGTGGCGAGAAGCGCTGCCTCGTTTACCAGGTTGGCGAGATCAGCCCCCGAAAAACCCGGCGTCAGACCGGCGATCTTCTCCAGCTCGACCTCCGGGGCGAGGCGGATCTTGCGGATGTGCACGGCGAGGATCTGGATGCGCCCCTTCCTGTCCGGGCGGTCCACCAGGACCTGCCGGTCGAAGCGTCCGGCGCGCAGCAGCGCGGGATCGAGGATCTCGGGGCGGTTGGTCGCGGCGAGCAGCACCACGCCGATGCTCGGATCGAATCCGTCCAGCTCGGCGAGCAGCTGGTTGAGCGTCTGCTCCTTCTCGTCGTGGCCGCCGAGGCCGAAGCTGCCGCGTGCGCGGCCCACCGCGTCCAGCTCGTCGATGAAGATGATCGCCGGCGCCTTCTGCCGCGCCTGCTCGAACAGGTCGCGCACCCGCGCCGCCCCGACGCCGACGAACATCTCTACGAATTCCGAACCGCTGATGGAAAAGAACGCCACCCCGGCCTCGCCGGCGACTGCCCGCGCAAGCAATGTCTTGCCCGTGCCTGGCGGGCCGACCAGCAGGATCCCTTTCGGCACCCGGGCGCCGAGCCTGCCGTAGCGCTCCGGGTTGCGCAGGAACTCGACCACCTCCTGCAGCTCCGCCTTGGCCTCGTCCACGCCGGCGACGTCGGCGAAGGTCACGCCAGTCTGCTTCTCCACATACACCTTGGCGCGGCTCTTGCCGATGCTCATGAACCCGCCCAGGCCCTGCTGCCCGGCCATGCGCTGCGCGAGCAAGTACCAGACGCCGAAGAAAACCAGCGCTGGCAGCACCCATGAAAGCAGGTCGCGCAGAAAGGTGCTCTCGTAGACGCGGGTGTATGGCACGCCATAGCGGGCAAGGCGCTCGGCGATGTCGGGCGCGACGATGTTCGCCACCGCCACGGTTTTGCCCTTGTCATCGGGGCTTCTGAGCTTGCCCGTGATTTGCCGCTCGCCGACCACCACCTCGGCAATGCGGTTCTCGGCGAGCAGCCGCTCAAACTCGCTATAGGCCACCACCTCGACCTGCTGCGCGCCCTGCCACCACTGCTGCGCCAGGAAAATCGCCAGCAGGGCGAAGATCAGATAGGCGACGTTGAACCGGGTCCTTTGTTCCATAGTGGCGCCAGAAACGTGCCGTCAATCTACCCGCTGGCACCTTGCCGCAGTTGATCGCCGTCAACGACGCTGCTCCCCGGCGGATAGTCGTTTGCGGCGCGCGTGGCGCAGGTGGTTGACTTCAATCAATACCGCAGGCCGCAGCGAACTTAAAGTTGCGATCGT
>Ga0214473_10003098_pt1 | contig 20287 bp, 14 predicted proteins | sample RVTome_7_FD_203509 | JGI IMG/M metagenome (GOLD analysis project Ga0214473, IMG submission 203509) | Soil microbial communities from uranium-contaminated site in the Upper Colorado River Basin, Wyoming, United States - RVT98D197 | ecosystem: Environmental > Terrestrial > Soil > Contaminated >... | reverse complement strand
CCTGATCCCCCGTATCCAGGCACAGCGAGGCCAGGCGGTGATGCACGCTGTACCGGTCCTGGTCCCACGCCGTCGAACCCCGGTCCACCGACGCGAGCGTGTCGCCTTCGCGCGCCGCGTTGCGCAGATATTCCTTGGCCTGGTCGAGCGCGCCACTGCTTAGACAGATTTTGCCAAGATGCAGGTAAGAGCGCAGCAGCCGGAAACGCGCGTCCATGTCGGCCGGGTTCTCGGTCACGATCTGTTCACGCAGCTGCAGAGCCCGTTCCACCGCTTCACGGCCCGCGGCGCCGCGACCCAGCTCCAGCAGCTCCATCCCCTCGCCGCTCAGGGCTTCGGCGAACAGGGCCACCCACGCCAGCCGCCGTCCCGAACCGGCTTCAAGCTGAGCGGTGCACAGTTCGCCCGCACGCTGGAACTGTCGCAGACCCGCGGTGTGCTCGCCCGAATTCCGCAAGTAGGTTCCATGGGCCAGCAGCAATTGGCACAGCTCGGAGCAAAGCGCTTCTTCTTTGGGTCGGCGCTGGACAGCCTGCTCGCCGAATCGCAGGCCAGGCTCGAACAGGACGACGGGGTCGCTGGATACCGTGGCGAGCTTGCGGTAGCCGCGGATCACACGAGCCGCCAGCTGCACGTCATCCGGGTGGCGCGCCGCTTTCCGCGAACTGTCATCCAGGAACTTCTGGTAATAGGCCTGCGCTTCGGCGTGTCGTCCTTGCTGCAACGCAATATCGCCTTGCTTCTCGGCCAAGCTGGTGCGGATCGAATCCAGCGCCGTGTCGGACTCGAGCAGGGCTTCCAGTGGCGGCAGTTGGTCGGACAAGCGCTGGATCATCCGATCGCGCACCACCAGCCCGCCCGCCAGCGGCCGCACGGCCTCCTCCATGTCTGTCAACCCGGCATCGAAGAGGTTGTACGCCAGGCGTGCCGATTCCCGGGCGTTGTCACGCTGGAGGCGCACGTGCTGCCAGGACACCGCGATAGCCACCGTGGAAACGAGGATCGCAAGCACGATTACGCCCGCAAACGCCGCTGGCACGCGGTGCTTCCTGAGTGCTTTCCGAACCCGGTACGCCGTGCTATGGGCGCGGGCGCTGACGGCATCGCCGCGCAGCCAGCGCTCCATATCATCCGCCAGAGCCTGGGCGGACTGGTAGCGCTCGTCCTTCGACTTGGCCAGCGCCTTGGTCAGGATGGCTTCCAGGTCCCGGTCAATGGTCTCCAACCCCGGCGCGCGGACCGGCGCTCCCAGCGCTACGGCCTGCCGCAGAGGCATCGGCTCTGTGCTCATGATCGTTCGGCGGATGGCCGCCGGATCGCCCGTGACGGGATAAGGAGGGCGATCCGTCAACAGCTCATACAAGATCAAGCCCAGGGCGTAGATGTCGGTGCGGACGTCGGTCGTGCCGTCCCCCGCGCCAGCCTGCTCCGGACTCAGGAACGGCAGCGTGCCGGCCCCCGGCCCGGTGACCGAGAAGCAGCCATTGTCGCCCTCAGCCCAGAGATCCTTGGCCAGGCCAAAATCATAGACCCGCGGCTCGCCTTCCTCGTCCACGAGGATGTTGCCGGGCTTCAGATCCCGATGGATGATCCCGTTCTGGTGCGCGTGGTGGACCGCGTAACAGACCTTCACCATGAGCTGCACAATGTCGCCCGGCGGCAGGTCGTGCCGTACCACGTAGTCGTCGATGGACTGGCCATCGATGAACTCCATGGCGTAGAAGTTCCGGCCACGGACCACGCCACTCTCGTGCACCGTCACGATGTTCGGATGCCGCAGCCGGGAGATGATCTCGATCTCGCGCACGAAGCGGTGCCGCTGACGCTCGGAAGCGACCGGTCCGTCCAGGAGAACTTTGATCGCCACGATGCGGTTGGTGCCGCGCTGCCGGGCCCGGTAGACGACCCCCTGCCCGCCGTAGTGGACGCGCTCCAGCACTTCGTACTTATTCAGGGCCTGCCGCAGGACGCGCAGCTCCTCCTCCAGAACCTCGTCCCACGGCCCCACGCCCTGTTTCGCGTGATCGGTGTTCATGGCCTGGTCGCGAATGGCCAGGAGCATGCGCAGGTCGCGCAGCCGTTTCCCCAGTTCCGGCATGAGATCAGGATGCGCATGCTCGACGGCCTCGTCATTCACGGCCTCGCCGGCCTCCAGCCGGCGGGCCAGCTCCGATAGGACCGCGTCCAACCGACGGATACGCTCCGGGTCGGTGAACCCCACGCGACCAGAAGCGTCGGTTGGCCCAGCCTCTTTTCGGTTCATCTCGGCTCTCCCCGCTCGGACTTGATTGGCTCGGCCGAACGCGCGTCGGTGAAATACTTGCCCGCGTCCCCCAGAAAGGCGCACAATTGGCGGCGCGCCTGGACGAGGAGGCTGTTCACCGCCGCAGGGCTGCGCCCCAGCTGATCAGCCACCTCTTTCTGGGACAAACCCTTGATGTAGTACAGTTCGATCGCCCGGCGCCGCGCCCCTTGAAGGCGCTGGATGCCGATGAGGACCGCGTGCTGCGCCTCATTTGCATGGGCGATCCGGCTGGGGGTCTTGTCGGGCGAGTACACGCGCCCCAGGAGATCGGAGAATGTGGTCAGCCGTGCCCGGGCTTCTGGCGTGACCGGCCGGTCACCGCCGCGCCGGCCGCGCCGGGCGTTGCGAAGGACCTCGGTGAGCCTGGTGTTGGCAATTGCCCGGAGCCAGTGGTCGAGCGTGTGGGGGCCCCTGGGCTCGAAGCGCGGCAACGCACGATACGCGAGGATCCAGACCTCCTGCAGGATGTCGTCGGCGGAGATCATGGACCGCAGGCGCGCCGGAATCGATTTGGCGACGTAGTCGCGTAGCTCCTGGATGCGCGGGAGCAGGGCCGCGTGCAGCGTCTTCAGGGTTAATTGCGATACGTCGCTGCTGTCCGGCGTGGGGGCGTTTATGGCCGCACCCTGACAAAACTCCCAGATTCTCTGCCCTTCCCGAGCGTTTCCATGAGCGCTCGCTGCCCAATTGGCATTTAGGACTGAGAGGCGCATTGTAACAACGCGGCGCGGACCGTTGGACCTAGTTCTACTCGGAGTGGTCACGGATGATCACGCAGAGCCGTTCTGAGCCGGCTGCCAAGACCAAGACACCTGCCAGACCGCTGTTCGCTGGTAACTCCTGTCAGATTAACCGCTTGCGCGCGGAGAGCCAGCCCTGGGTTTTGGCAGGATCCGCCCCATGACGGGCTGGCAGCCGCGCGGGCCACAAAGGGCACCGCGGGTCAGAAAGACGCGAGACCGTCTGCTACGGCGGCACCCCTCCGCGCTCGTGGTAGAGGGTCTGCCCCTGTGCCGCCAGGCGCTCATGCGCTTGCTGTCAAAGGTCCTGGGAGTCAAGGCGTTCGCCGGTGGCAGCGCGCCGCACGAGATGTGGTCGCAGCTCCGCCAGACCAAAGCTGACTTGCTGGTCCTTGATCGCGACCTGCTCAGCGAGGACGTCTTCGGGTTCCTGCCCTGGGTGCCACGGCTGGCCCCGGGGTGCCGCGTGATTTTCATGATGACGTGTGTGACGGCCCGCGACCTGCTACTGGCTTCGCGGGATCCCGTCGCTGCGTTTCTGCCCAAGATGGCGGACGCGGAATGCATCGAGCAAGTCTTCAGGGCCGTGCTCCGCGGCGAAACGCTTGCGCCGCGCGCGTCGGAAGAACAGTCGTGGCATCCATGGTGTTTCAACGCGCGCGATGCCCACGCTCATCGGGCGGCATCTTTGCTGTCGAAACTGGAGTGTGACGTCCTCGTGCGACTGGCACGCCGACTGCCGGTTCAACAGATCGCCGAAGAACTCTCGCTGAGCTCCGAAGCCGTGAACCGCGCCCAGTGCCAGGTGATGGACAAGCTGGGCATCGACGATCAGGTTACCCTGGCACGCTTTGCGATCCGCGAGCGCTTGATGGACCCGTAGGAAACCCACGACCAAGGCCTGCAGGTGTGCGGCGGTACAGACGCGCGATCGTGGCGCGGTGCGGCAGAGGGTAACCGACCGAGCCTCTCACGAGCACGCCGGTGGAACCACCCCGGAGCGGGGTACCCCTTGCATCGCTCTGACGGGCTTCCTAGAATACATAGGAGACCGCTGAGGTTCGCAAGGAGCCGCCTGTGCCGCTGCGTAAGCCGCAGATCAACTTCCAGGTCGAGCCCGCCATGAAGCTGCTGTACGAGGAGGTCAAGGCAGACGGGTACTTGGCCACCCGTCTCTGCGCGGCCGGGTTCCTGCTGATGGTGGAAGACGTGCAGGCACGCGCTGGTGCGCTTCGCCGGCTGCGGGAATGGGAGGCGGAGTTCGATGGTGCACCCCGTGCCAAAATCCGTGCGTTCGTCGAGAGTACTTACGACGACGAACGCGGCCAACCTCTTGTGGAGCAATACTTTCGCACAGTTCGTCGAGGCCGGACTGGCAGGAAGCCTGTGAGCGAATGACCGCGGCCTCGCCATCGCGAACAGCCCGCCCTCCAGCACAGCCTGTTCGATCTTGACGATCACCTTCAGATGGTCGGGCGACCAGCGCAGGTAGAGCGTTTGCGGGATGTACTGCTCGCAGAGGAAGCGAAAGTCGCGTTCGGCCCTCGTCTTGCGATCCGGGTTGACCACCGCCGGCAGTTCGTCTATGTCCCGGCCCGAAAGCGGCAGCTCGAGGTTCCGCTGTCGTGCCCGCTCTTTGTGCCCTTCGTAGCCGGTCAGCCCCTCGGCCTCGGGGCGCGACCGATGCCGTTCGAGTTCCAGCCACGGCACGTAGCGCAGCAGATCAACGTGCCGCCCGTCGCCGATGCGGAACCCCGCCCGCGAGCAATGGCTGTGGAGCCGGCGCTCGCTGATCACTTCGCCGAGCGGTTTCGAGTTCAGCAGCCGCACCAGTTCGGTCGGCTTCAGCGTGCGCGGGTCAACTGGCACCAGACGCCACCTCCTTCACGAGCCACGCCGCGTAATGGACCAGGTTCAGCGTCCCGTCGGCGTGTCCGACGCCACGTCGGCTTCCAGCATCTCGACGTCGATGCGCTGCCCCCCGGGCGGCGCTGAGCAGCCGGGCGGCGTCGGCCAACGGCAGCGCCGCAGGGTTCACGCCCGGCCGGGCTGCCGAATCGCTGTCAGGCGCGCCTAGCACACCACGGCCCTCCCTGTCGGCCGGCAGGCATGGCCGCCAACTCGGACCTGCGGCGGCGCGGCAGTCAAGCTGCGCGCCAGGCGGCGGCGCCAAGGACTGCAAGAAAATCTCCGAATTCTGGCCGAATCGCCTTGCTTTCCGGCCAAACCCAGGGACTCATGTGGCTGTACGTCGAGCGCGTACCCGGGCCGCATGGGGCGGCCGGAACCAGGAGCGCAACGATGAAGAAGAGCACGAAGAAGAGCACCAAGCAGAGCAGAGGCACGAAGGCGGCGGCGAAGCCGAAGGCGGAGCGCAAGCCCGCCGCCGAGCCCAAGCCGAAGCGCGTCAGCGCCCCGGACGCTGCCCGCCGAGGTGCTGAAGACCGAGGGCAAGCCGATGCGGGCCAAGGACCTGATCGAAGCGATGGCAGCCTGGGGCCTGTGGTCCAGCCCGGCCGGCAAGGCGCCGGAGGCGACGCTGTACGCGGCGATTTGCACACACCTTTGTATCTGCGCGTCCGTCCCCATGTTGCACCTACCGTCGGGCAGCGTCCGGGCGGTGCGCCCCGGCAGGTGCGACCACAGCGCACCGCCCGGACCGGCGGGTCATGACTCCCGCGTCCCGATCAGCGGAAAGCTACCGCACAGGTCACACAGCGAAAAGGGGTAGTGGCGGGGGTGATATCTATGTCCACCCCCCGCGGGGGCGGTCCCGGAACCGCGGGGTGCCGGTCAGGTGCCCGTAGGCCGCGGTGCTCAGCCGGTGGGCGCGCCGGGCGGTAGCCGCTGACCCTTCCCCTCGCGCGCACGCGCTAACCCTGCGCATTCGTCGGTCGCTGAATCGAAGACCGTGCACTTTTCGGCCCGCCGTACGCGCCATGACGGACGGCAGGCCACGCGGGTCGGCCGGATCACCCTGCCCGCGCCGCTTGCGTGCCTTCTGGCGCTGGAAACCGGGCGCCAACCGGGGTTTCCCGCCGGCGGTAGGGCCGCAGGGCCGCCAGTACGTCGCCGATTCGCTCCAACGGTGCGTGCCCCGCCGCTTCGGTGTCGCCGAGCTGGGTAATCGTCACGCCGGCCCGCTCCAGCCGGCGCAGGCAAGCCGTAAGCGCCCGAGCGCTGCGGCACAGTACGCAGAACCCGATCCGGTCGGGTCCCCAGCCGCCGAAGTCCACGTAGCCGTCGCGGCAGAGAATCGCGTCGTGCCGGTCATCGCCCCCGCGGAACGCGACGGGCGGGTGCTCGGGCGGTCGCCGCGTGGGCGGGACGGGCGCCCCGTCGTGGAGGTTGCGCAACCGGTAGCCGTGCTCCGCGGCGTACTGCCGCAGGTCGAAGGCGGTCACGGCTGCACCCCCGGCCCGGCGTTCTGGACCAGCAGCAAGATCGTCTGCCGGACGTGCTCGGGCAGCGTCGGCCACGCCGTCACCACGGCCCGCAGGTCGGGATCGGGCGGGCTGGCGGGGGCGGTCGCGATGGCAGAATCGCGGCGAAGTGCGCCGGATTCCGCGCCGCCTTTCGACGCAGACGCGGTTTTCTCAGGGTTTCGCGCGGGGGGTTCGGGTCCAGTATCGCCCAGTCGGGGAGTTCGGGTCGGCGAACAGGTTACGCGCGCGGGCGTTTCGGGGGGGATTCGGGCGCGGCGTATCGAGATTACCGGACGCCTTGAGCGGAGGCACGGAATTCTTGGGCAAATTGCTATTGCGTTTTGGGGCCGCACCGAATATCAATGAACTTATGCGGGATGGTCGGAGGGTGCCGCCGACACGCTCGCGCTGCGCCCCAGAACGTGCGCTCTGGGCGTTCATGGCAGGTCGGTATCTTACTGGAAGGAGCGAAAACACGATGCACGCAACCCACAACTTGTGTCGCGCCGCGGTCCTTGCGGCGCTGGTCGCCCTTGTGGCGCTGCCGGCCGTGGCCGGCTTAACTTCCTTCGGGCCGGAGAACCAGCGGCCCGGCGAGCGCCTGATCGCGCTGCCGAACTCGCCCGGGGTCGCTGCGGTCTGGACGGAGGTCGAGCCGGACGGGCTGGTGGTTCAGAAGTACGCCGTTAGCTTGGACGGCCACACGTTCTCATTCCCTATCGAGACGACGTACCGCATCCGGCTGCGCTATGCCGAGTTCGACCCGGCCATCGACACGCCGGTGGTGCCGCAGCACTTGCAGGCCACGCCGGACAACGGCCTGTACATCGTCCAGTTCTACACGCAGCCGCTGGAGGCGTTTCAGACGGCGCTGAAGGACTTGGGCGCCAGCGTGCGGGACTTCCTGGCCGACAACGCCCTCATCGTCGCGATGACGCCGGACGTCCGGGACACGGTGGCCGGCCAGGCGTGGGTCCGCTGGGTTGGGCCGTATCACACGGCGTACAAGCTGGACGAGGCGATCCTCGACCTGCTGGCGGCCGATCCGACCAGCACGGAGATGCGGGACTACTCGATCTGGGCCTCCGGCGAAGGCATGGCCTTCCAACAGCCGATCGTCGATCGGATCCAGGCCCTGGGCGGCAGTGTGATGAACACGGCGCCCGATGGTCGCCGCATGACCGTGACGCTCAACGTGGAGCAGGTGCTGGCGGTGGCGCGGATGGACCAGGTGCAGTTCATGGATCCGTGGGGCCCGGGTGAGGTCGACATGGACGTCATCCGCGTGCTCAACGGCGTCGATCCGAACATCTACGCCCTGGGCTTCAAGGGTCAGGGCGTACGGGCTGAGGTCCACGACACCGAGGTGCAGTCCAACCACCCGGAGTGGGGCGGCCAGGCGCCGCTGGTTCACGGCGTGAACGGCAACTCCGGGACGCATGGCTCAAGCGTGTACGGGATCTGTTTCGCGGTTGGCGTCGTCCCGGCGGCGCGCGGGCTGTGCCCGCAGCGCGAGCAGGGTATCTTCTATTGGTATCCGCAAAGCACGCAGTTCGGCGGCGGACAGACGCGTTTGGCCGCCAACACGGAGGCGACGGACCCGAACGGTCCGTACCGTTCGGTGTTTCAGACCTCCAGCGTAGGTAGCCCTCAGATCACGACGTACACGACGATCTCCGCCGAAACCGACGACTACCTGTTCAAGGTGGACTACCTGAGCTTCCAGTCGCAGAGCAACGTCGAGAATTCGCAGAGCTCGCGCCCACAGGCGTGGGCCAAGAACATCGTCTCCGTCGGCGGCGTCACGCACGGCAGCAACCCGAACCGGCAAGCGCACTACGCGTCCGGAAGCCGGGGGCCGGCCAGCGATAACCGCATCAAGCCGGACCTCTGCAACGCCTATGACAACATCTACACGACGACGGCTGGCAGCGGGTATACGAATTTCGGCGGCACCTCCGGCGCCACGCCCTGCACCGCCGGCACGTCGGGCCTGCTCATGCAGTTGTGGCACGAAAAGGTGTTCCCCGGCTTCGGCGGCGGACCGTCCGTTTTCGCCGATCGGGCGAAGTCGACCACCGCCAAGGCTTTGATGGTCAACACGGCGTATCGCTATCCGTGGACGGAGCCCGGCTACAGTACCAGCCTGTACCGCGACCGGCAGGGCTGGGGCTGGGTCAACATTGAGACGCTGTACAACGCCCGCAACAAGATGAAGATCATCAACGAGACGGACATCCTCAAGCCGCTCGAAGTCAAGACGTACAACGTCAACGTACCGGCCAACGAGCCGGAGCTGAACGTCACCATGGTTTACATTGACGTCGCGGGCAACCCCGCCAACCAGGCGCAGCACCGCGTCAATGACCTCACACTCAAGGTCACCGCCCCGGACAACACCGTGTACTGGGGCAACGAGGGGCTGCGGCTCGGCAACTACTCGACGCCGGGCGGTGCGCCGAACACCAAGGACACCGTTGAAAACGTGTTCATCAAGAACCCGGCGGCGGGCAAGTGGGTGGTCGAGGTCCGCGGCGACGAGATCACGAAGGATACGCACGTCGAGACGCCCGAGCTGGATGCCGACTACGCCCTCGTCATCCGCGGGATCACCCCCGGCATGAAGGGCGACCTGAATTGCGACGGCGTCGTCAACAACTTCGACATCGATCCGTTCGTCTTGGCCCTGACCGATCCGGCGGGTTACAAGGCGAAGTACCCGAACTGTGACATCATGAACGGCGACTGCAACGGCGACGGCGTGGTCGACAACTTCGACATCGACCCGTTCGTCAAGCTGCTGACGCCGTGACAAATCGGCGCCGGTGAGGAACCTCCTCACCGCACGCGATCAACCAAGGCGGCGGGCCCGGCCCGCCGCCTTGTCTGTTCCAGGTGGCCAGACGCGACCGGCGCGCGGCGCGCGCTTCGCTTGACACCGCCGCATGCGCCTCTGCTCAATCGCATCCAGCCGCTCGCAGATCTCCGGCAGCGCCCGGTGCCGCTGCGGCAGCTCCGTCTGGGGTTGCGACGGGGCGTCGAACCGGTCACTCGGGGTGCGCGCCCGCCCGCCGAATGTGTTTACGTTACCCGAGGCGCGGCGTACACTTCTGGTGCGTTGGTCGCCGTGCGGCGCCTGGCCCGAAGCCGAAATAGCACGCCCGGCCCGCGGCGGGCCTTCGAGCGGTGCGGACCAGGCTGGGCGATCACCCGGACCGAGTGTGCCGGGCCCATAGCTCAGGTGGTCAGAGCAGCGGACTCATAATCCGTCGGTCGCAGGTTCGAATCCTGCTGGGCCCATCCGTGCCACGACTGTGCCATCGCGGCCGAGGTCACCCCGGGCCGTGCCCGGCCGACAGCTCCGGTCTTGTGCTCGGCGCGGCGTCTGAGGGGCAGCCATGTGCCTGAGATTTCGCATTCACGCGCCGGACGGGTGGCGGCATGCTTCGAAAAACGATCGACCTCTTCGATCAATCCTCTGCCCGAGGGCCTGCCGGCGCAGGCTCTTTCTCCTGGACGGACTGGTCCGAGAAGCTCGACCGAGAGGCGTCCGCGCCTAGGCGGGCGTCTGCAAGGGCGAGGTGGCCGCGGCGAAGTAGCGACCGCTGGTCGCGACGATCGCGTACAATCATGCGGACCGTAGCGCTGGACCTCGGCGTGCGAGGTCGCGGCTTATGAACGAAACACCTACGGGCAGACGCCCGTCGTCAGGCAGACCACGAACGGGTCGATGTCAAAGTTGTTCACGAGTCCATCCAGATTCATGTCGGCCAGCATGTAGTCGCAGTTCGGGTAACGCTGCGCGTAAGCAACCGGGTCCGTCAGCACGAGCACGAACGGGTCGATATCGAAACCGTTGGTTACGCCGTCGCAATTCATGTCGGCGATGCGGTTCAGTCGCTCGCCCACGAAGCATGCGCTGAGGTCAAAGTCGCTCGGACGGCCCACGCCGTTCACGGTGCGCCAAGAGTAGCCCTGCCCCGGCCCGCCATTGGCGCTGAACCACAGGAAGTAGCAGTTTGTTGGGTCCTCGTCCTTGCCGGAAACTGACACCCAGGTGCGGCTGGCGACTCTTACCGCCGGGTTCAGCCGGGCCGCGTAGAACTTCAACTGGCGGTTGCCGGAGAGCTGCTTGACGGTCTGCACCGTGGCGGTCACCAGGTAGGTCTGGCCAACCTGCTTGGTCAGATTGGGCTGATGCCCCTGGGGCCCAATCGTGTTCCGCCAGAACTTGATCTCGAACGTCGGCTGCGGGTCGTCGCACTCGATCCAGCCGTTCGGGTCACGTCCGAGGTCCAGACCCCACCAGTGCAGCTCGCTGACCGCGTAGCGGCCCCTGGCGACGAAGTCCTCGTAGTGCACATAGACCTTTGTGTTGATCGTATCGCTCGTGCCGGCCGTCCACGCCACGTATTCGGCCACATCCGGCAGTTGGCTATACAGCGTGCCGGGCGGGCACTCGGGGCAGTAGGCGCCTTGGCAGATCGTGTCGTCGCCGAGGTAGTAGCCCTTTTTGGTAACCTCGCAATCGACCTCGTTGGTGATAACGCAGTTGCCGATGCCCACGCAGCAGGCGCCGGCGCCCGGCTGGCAGCCCTGCCCGCCGAAGTCGTCGCGCGTGAATTCGATAAGATACTTGACCGCGCAAGACACTTTCTCCAGGACGCTGGGGCGCACGACCACGTACCAGTCGCCCGGCACCAGGCACGTGAAGAAGCTGTCGCGCTTGCCTGGGGGACTGGTCTTGGCGTCCTTGAGGAACCGCGAGTTACAGTTGGGCTGCCCGCTGTTGTCGTACAAGCCTACGACCACCTGGAACTCGGCTTGCCACTCGACCACGAGTTGCGTTGCCACGGTCGAAACGAACATGTGATACCAGTCCGCGTCGCGCGTCTTCTCGCCACCGGCGACAAAGGTACCGGACTTGGCGCAGAAGGCGCGGTGGTTCTGCCCCGGCTTGAACATCTCGAGGGCCTTCGGCCGCAGGGGATTGTTCAGGCAGCCACCGTTGTATGTGTCGAAGTACCCCGGCCCACACCTGGGCTCGCCCTCGGGGTCGCCTTCGATGCCGTCGCGGCAGACGAGACATTCACAGTGGCAAATGCAAGGAACCGCGAAGCCGAGCCAATCGCCGCCCGCGGCGCTGCACTGCGCATAGTTGGACTCGAAGCACGGGCGGCCGCAGTCCGGGTCACGGAAGCAGCAGGCGCCGGTCCCCTGCCCGCATGGCGGGCTAAGCTCTGAGCACTTCTGGAACGCGACGAAGCGCTCTTCCAGGCCGAAACAGTCGCCGACGTATACATCGTCCCGGCATGTTCCCGTAGCATCGTCGCAGCACGCTCCCACCGTCCTCACAATCTCAAGATCGTCGTAATAGGTGGAGTACGAGATGTTCGCGTAGAGATCGACGGCGGCCAGGTCGCGCGCCCCGTCATCGCCGCAGAAGACCCCCTTGCTCCAGGACTTGTCTTTGGCCGCGCGATAGCCGCCGTACCAGAAGTCGTACCGGTCACCGTCAAAGTCGATGTCGACGCGGAGTTCGACCCACCGGTCAAAAACGATGTTCGTATCCGGAGGTTGTGGGGGACAATTGGCGTTGTCCACGTGCACCTTTTTGGTCGTCGCGTCGAACCAGACCTGCACGGACCAGCCCTTGGCGCCGCCGTCCTCATACGTGTGCATGAGAATAAAGTACGTCTTTCCTACGAAGCTGGACGGAATGTACTGGTACGCCCGAAACGACCAGCGGCCGGACGTGTAGCCGGAGAACTCGTGCACCACGTCCGAATCGCCGCCCGGCCGCCCGATCTCCAGCGCGTTCGGCGCGCTGCGGACCGGATTCGGTGCGCAGCGGACGTAGGCCTCCCCCTTCCACCCACCCCGGCCGTTGATGTTCTGGTCACAGGGGTACGAGTCAAAGTTGTCCGACCATTGCGCTGCCGCCGACACAGCCAGCAGCCCGCAAACCAGCGCAGCCTTCAGCACGTTTCCCATGGTTCGCCTCCTGTTTTGCTTGCCTCAGCCCAGTCGGAACGCTCCGGAGAAGCCGGTGATGCCTTTCGAGCGGCGCTGCCGAGCGGGGTCGGCGCGGCGCGCTACGCCAGCGCTAGCGTCGCGGCGTGGGGCCCGACCTGCCACCCGGATCGCGAACTCGCATATAGCCCCTTTCCTGCCGGACAGGAGTCTCGTGGATTGGCCGAGATCACCAGCAGCCCGGCCCCATCCATCAGCGAAAGCGCATTTTACTTCCGGGCGCCAATGTCGGTCAAGTGATTACCGACCTGGCCGACGGCCGTAACCCTTGATTCGGTCAACACTTATCACCATTTCCTAGGTCTGGCGGGACACCTGGTTCCGTCGCTCCGACGCGACTGTTCGATGCGCGGCCGCGCGGTCGGACGGCTCTGGCGTTCAACTGAGCAGCCGGTACCATCGCCGCGGTTCAGCGCGGTGGGTGTGACCATGACCCAGACGCGTCGGGTTTTCATTTCGGTCGCCGAGGATTCGGCGGACGTGCACGCGGCGTCGCTGCTGCGCCGGGCTGGGGAGATGCTGCCCGAGTATCGCTTCTATGGGCTGACCGGGCCGCGGATGCGCGCCGCCGGGGCCGAGACGCTATACGACTTCGTGTCACACGCGGCCATGCTGTCGGGCGCGGTTTCGCTGGTCGGACGGGCCCGCGCCGTCCTGCGCACGGTGGAGCGCTCGTGGCGGGAGAATCGGCCGGACCTGGTCGTGCTGCTGGACTCGCCGGAGCTGCATTTGCGCATGGCCCGGCGCGCCAAGCGGCTGGGGCTGCCGGTGCTGTATTACATCGCCCCGCAGACGTGGGCGTCGCGGGAATATCGCCATCGCCAGATCGCGCGGGACGTTGACCGCCTCGCGTGCATTCTGCCGTTTGAAGAGGAGTACTTCCGTCGCGCCGGCGTGCGGGCGGAATTCGTGGGGCATCCGCTCTTGGAGGCGCTCGCCGACGAAAAACCCGACGCGGAACTCGTACGCCGCCTGCGCGGCCCGGACGGCCCGCAAGCATCCCTGGCAGCGCCGCTGCTGGCGCTGCTGCCGGGCTCGCGGCAGCACGTCATCGACGCCATGTTGCCGCGACAGCTTGACGTCATGCGACGACTGCGTAGCGCAGGCTTCACGCCGCGCGTGGCCGTTTCTTGCGCCGCCGCTGCGCGTCTGGCGCAAATCCAAGGGCACTTGCACGCGGCGAATGTCACGGCGAAGGTCGTGACCGATGACAACGCGAGCCTGCTGACCGCGGCGGATCTCGTGCTGGTCGCATCGGGTACGGCCACGCTCCACGTGGCGTACTATCGCAAGCCGATGATCGTCATGTATGACGCGGGTCGGGCACTGTACTGGCCGCATCGGCTGCTCGGGCGATGGTTCCTGAAAACGCCGCACCTGTCGCTCGTGAACATCCTGGCGGGCGCCCGCGTCGTGCCGGAGTTCATGCCCTTCGTGCGCGACACGCGGCGGATCGCCCGCGTGGCGGCCCAGTTGCTGACGGACGAGGCGTGGCGTGCGCTGATGCGTCGGCAGCTTGACGCGCTCGTGCGACCGCTCGAGACGTCGCAGGCGAGCACGCGCGTGGGCGCGCTCATCGCCGAGCTGACGGCGTCGTAGGTGGGGACGCGCGGCGCTACGGTTTGGGGGCCGGACCGTTGGCTTCGTAGCGGGCGATCACGTCGCAGAGCTCCTGGGCGCTACCCACCCGGCCCACGGCGGCCCGGAACTCTTCCACGTTCATCAAACGACTGATCTTGGCGAGGGCCTGAATGTGCGGACCCGTCTGATCGGGCGGGCTGACGAGCAGGACGACGAACGTAACTGGCCGGTTATCGAGGCTTTGGAAATCGACCGGCGTCGCCGGCTTGCCCGCCGCCATGACGAGCTGCTTGCACCCGTCACTCTTGCCGTGGGGAATCGCCAGGCCGTATCCGATGCCGGTGGTCCGCTCGGCTTCGCGCTTTAGGACGGCCTCCAGGGCGAGTTGCCGGTTGACCAGCGCCCCGCCGGCGTCGAGCAGGTCGATCAATTCGGTGATGACGCCGGTCTTGTCGGTCGACCGCAGCGGTACGCGGACGCGGTCGGGGGTGAGGATTTTCGACAGTTCCATTGCGCTTACCCTGGTTGGCTCCCGCGGGAGCACACCAAAACTGCCAGTATACCGCGCAGCGCCCTACCTCCCAAGAACCGCGCTCCCGCGGGCCGCAAGGGTGAGCCCGTCGAGTGCGGCCTCTTACCGGCCCGGGGGCAGTGCATGAGGCCTGTCCTCGGGGCTGGGACGGCCGGCGCGGCGGCCTGCCGCAATTCCGAGGAGCTTGATCTTGTTAGCACGCCTGCCAACGCCTGAGCGCACCAGCACTTACGCCGGTGTTACCCAACGCCAGCCGTTTCCGCCCCGGGCGACCAGGCGGAGCCTTTCGCGGGGTCGGGGCCGCCGCTACAATCCAGGCAGTCTTGATCTCGGTCTTTTTAGCGCTTTCGGCCGGATGGCCTGGGATACGGGAGCGGTGGCATGGAGTTTGACCTGCCCGAGGATATTGTCGCCCTGGGCGACACGGTGCGCAAGTTCGCGGCCGAGCAGATTCGCCCGCATTCCCGCGACTGGGACCGCGACCAGCTCATCCCCGACGAGATGGTCGCCCAACTCGGTGAGCTGGGGCTGCTGGGCACGCTCACGCCCGAAGAGTACGGCGGCGCGGGTCTGACCTACCTGGCCAATGCCGTGGTCATCGAGGAGATCTCGCGCCAGGACGGGGCCGTGGGCCTGATGGTGGCGGCCCACAACGGGCTCTGTCTGTCGCACCTGAATCTGGCGGCCAGCGCGGAGCAAAAGCAGAAGTACCTGCCCAAGCTGGCCAGCGGGCAATGGCTCGGCGCGTGGGGCTTGACGGAGCCCGGCGCGGGCTCGGACGCGGCGGCGCTGGAGTCGCGGGCCGAGCGGGACGGTACGGGCTGGCGGCTGACCGGGCACAAGCAGTTCATCACGAACGGGCTGCGGGCCGAGGTGTTCGTGATCATGGCCCGCACCGACCCGTCCCAGGGAGCCAAGGGCATCTCCGCGTTCATCGTGGAACGCGGCGACGAGGGCTTTGTCGTCGGCAAAAAAGAGGATAAGTTCGGCATGCGGGCCTCCGACACCGTCACGCTCGACTACGAGAACGTGTACGTGGGCCCCGAGCGGCTGGTCGGCGAGTACAACCTGGGCTACATCGATGCCCTCAAGGTGCTCGAACGCGGACGCGTGGGTATCGGCGCTCTGTCGGTCGGCATCGCCCGCGGCTGCCTGGAGGAATCCATCGCGTACGCCAAGGAGCGCGTCGCGTTCGGCAAGCCGATCGCCGAGCAGCAGGCCATCCAGTTCATGCTGGCGGACATGGCCACCGAGCTGGAGGCGGCCCGGCTGCTCGTGTACGACGCGGCCACGACGCTGGATCGCGGCGAGGACGCCCGCCTGAAGGCCTCCATCGCCAAGCTGTTTGCCAGCGAGATCGCTACGCAGGCCGGGCTGAAAGCGATTCAGATTCACGGCGGCTACGGCTACACGAAGGACATGCCGGTCGAACGGTACCTGCGCGACGCCAAGCTGTGCGAGATCGGCGAGGGCAGCAGCGAGATTCAACGGATCATCATCGCCCGCGAGCTGCTCAAGGGCGCGGCGAACCTGTACTGAGCGCGGACGATCCGGCAGAGAGGATTACGCGGTGGACTTCCGACTCGACGACGATCAGCGGCAGCTTCGCGACCAGTTGCGCGAGTTCTGCAAGCACAAGATCGCCCCCCAGGCCGCGCAACGCGATGTCGACGGCCGCTTTGAGGACGGCCTGATCGAGATGCTCGGCGAGATGGGCCTGTTCGGGACGTACGTGCCGGAACAATACGGCGGCACCGGGCTGGACTGCGTGACCTACGTCATGACGGTCGAGGAGCTGTCGCGCGCTTGCGGTGCGACGGGCATTCTCGTTTCGGCCCACCATTCGCTGTGCGTCGACCCCATCCTGAACTTCGGCAGCGAGCCGCAGAAACACAAGTATCTGCCGAAGCTCGCCCGCGGCGAGTGGATCGGGTGCTTCTCGCTCACCGAGCCGGGCAGCGGCAGCGACGCGGGCGCGGCCCGCTGCGCCGCGGTCGAGAAGGACGGCGGCTGGGTCATCAACGGGACGAAGAGCTTCGTGACCAACGGGCTCCAGGCGCACGTCATCGTGCTGTTCGCTGTCACCGACCCGCAGACCCCCAAACGCCGCCTGTCCGCGTTCATCGTCGAGAAGGATACGCCCGGCTGCACGATCGGCAAGGTCGAGCACAAGCTCGGCATCCGGGCCAGCAGCACGACCGAGCTGGTCTTCGAGAATTGTGTGCTCCCCAAGGACGCCCTGCTCGGCGAGCGCGGCCGGGGCTTGCGCGTCGCTCTGGAAACGCTCGACGGCGGACGACTGGGCGTCGCGGCCCAGGCCCTCGGCATCACCGAAGCGGCCCTCGAGTGCAGCCTCGGATACAGCCAGCAGCGCGTGCAGTTCAACCGGCCCATCGCCGACCTCCAGGCCATCCAGTGGAAACTGGCCAACATGGCGACGGAAATGGCCGCGGCCCGGGCGCTGACTTACCGCGGCGCCTGGCTCAAACAGCACAGGCGGCCCTACGGTACCGAAGCCGCGATGGCCAAAGTGTTTGCCAGCGAAGTTTCCAGCCGGGCCACGAACGCCGCCCTGCAAGTCTACGGCGGGTACGGATATTGCACGGACTACCCGGCGGAGCGGCTGCTTCGCGACGCGAAGATCACGGAGCTGTACGAAGGTACCAGCGAGATACAACGGCTGGTGATTGCCCGCCAGTTAATCAACGAGCCGCAGTGGGTAACGAGAGGATAGCACCATGCCCCACCACCACGCGTACATCGTCGCCGGCCAGCGCAGCCCGATCGGCAAATTCCTCGGCAGCCTGTCGAATCTGACGGCGATGCAGATCGGCAGCCAGGTCGCCAAGGCTCTGGTGAGTCAAGCCCAAGCAGACCCCAAGGGCTTCGACGAGGTGTACATCGGACAGGTACTCCAGGCCGGCTGCGGGCAGAACCCCGCCCGGCAGGTCGCCCTCGGCGCTGGTCTGTCCGACACGATTTCTTGCTGCACGGTCAACAAAGTCTGCGGCAGCGGTCTCCAGGCCGTCATGTTCGCCGATCAGGCCATTCGGGCCGGCGACGCCGACTTGGTGCTCGCCGGGGGCATCGAGTCCATGAGCCAGGCGCCGTTCCTGTCGCGCGGCATGCGGGCCGGCAACAAATTCGGCCATGCGGAGTTCGTGGACGAGATGCTGTACGACGGCCTGACCAACGTGTACGGCAACGAGCTGATGGGCGAGCTGGCGGAGTACACCGCCGAGAAGGCCGGCATCACCCGGCCGATGCAGGACGAGTGGTCGGCCCGCAGCCAGCAGCTCGCGGCCAAGGCCGCGGCGGCCGGTCTGTTCAAGGACGAGATCGTGCCGATTGAGTTGCCCAGGGGCAAAGGAACGTTCAGCGCAGACGAGACGTACCGCGCGGACACGACGGCCGCCGCTCTGGCGGGTCTGAAGCCCGCGTTCAAAAAGGACGGTACCGTCACCGCAGGCAACGCGTCCCAGCTCTCCGACGGTGCGGCCCTGGTGATCGTCGCGAGCGAAAACGGCCTGAAACGTTGCGGCGTCAAGGCGACGGCACGGATTGTATCGACGGCCACCGCCGGCGCGGCGCCGCGCGACCTGTTCTTCACGCCGCCCAAAGCGGTCAAAATGGTGCTCACCAAGGCCGGCTGGTCGCTGGGCGACGTGGACCTGTTCGAGCTGAACGAGGCGTTCGCGGCGCAGACGTTGGCCGGGCTGAAGGAGTTGGAACTCAAGGGCGACAACGTGAACGTGCACGGCGGCGCGATCGCACTGGGTCACCCCATCGGGGCCAGCGGGGCCCGCATCCTGGTCACGCTGCTGCACGCACTCAAGCAGCGCAACGGCAAGCGCGGCGTGGCGGCACTGTGCCTGGGCGGCGGCAACGCCGTCGCGCTGGCCGTCGAAGTCGTGTAGGAGTACGAATACGAGTACCAGCCGCGGGCTTAAGCCCGCGCGGTGCAACGCATGTGAATGACAGGCCAATGGCTGAGGGAGGCTGAGCGATGAACATCCGTACGAACATCAAGACCGTCGGCGTCATCGGCACCGGCACCATGGGCGCGGGGATCGCCCAGGTGTTCGCCCAATCGGGCCGCAAAGTGCTCATGCAGGACGCCAAACCCGGAGCCGTCGATCACGCCATCGTCAGCATCGAGAAGTCGCTCGACAAGCTCGTCAGCAAGGGCAAGCTGACCGAGGACGTGGCGACGCTGACCAAGAGCAATCTCAAAACGGCCGGCCTCGCGGACATGAAGAACGTCGACTTGGTCGTCGAGGCGATCTTTGAGGATCCCGCGGCGAAGCGGGAGCTGTACAGTGCGCTGAGCAAGACCGCCCCGCCGGACGTCATCTTCGCGAGCAACACCAGCAGCATCTCGATCAGCGAGCTGGGGGCCGCCAGTGGCCGGCCCGCGCAGTTCATCGGGATGCACTTTTTCAACCCCGTGCCGTTGATGAAGCTCGTCGAGGTGGTCGTGGGACTGCGCACCGCCGAGCCGGTGGTCGAGGCGACCATGGCGCTGGCGCGCGAGCTGGGCAAGACTCCGCACCGTGTCAAGGACAGCCCCGGCTTTGTGAGCAACCGCGTGCTGATGCCGCTGATCAACGAGGCCATCGCCTGCCACACCGAGGGCGTCGCGGACGCCGAGACGATCGACGAGGTCATGAAGCTCGGCTGCAATCACCCGATGGGGCCGCTGGCGCTGGCGGACCTGATCGGCCTGGACGTGTGCTTGAACATCATGGACGTCTTGCACCGCGACCTGGGTGACGACCGTTACCGGCCCGCGCCGCTGCTGCGGACGATGGTGCGGGCCGGCCTGCTCGGCCGCAAGTCCGGAAAGGGCTTCTACACCTATGAGCAATGAGAAATCGACCACCAGAGTCGAGCTGACGAAGGACGGCCCGGTCGCGACGATCCGGTTCAGCCCGGAAGTCGGCGTGAACATCTTCTCCTCGCGCGTCATCGCCAACCTCGGGCAGCTCGTGGAGCGCGTCGGCCAGGATGCGCAGGCGCGCTACGTCGTGTTCCGCGGCGACGGCAAGGTGTTCCTGGCCGGCGCTGATATCAGCGAGATGGCGCACTTCAGCGAGGACCAGGGCCGCGCGTTCGCCACGCAGGGGCACAATGTATTCAACGCGATCGCAACCCTCCCGCAGGTCACGTTCGCGGTCCTCAACGGTCACGCCCTGGGCGGCGGCTGCGAGCTGGCCCTGGCGTGCGACTTTCGCCTGATGGTCGCCGGCGCGAAGATCGGCCTGCCGGAGACGACGCTGGGCTTGATTCCCGGCTGGGGCGGCACGCAGCGCCTGCCGCGCGTCGTCGGCGAGCCGCAGGCCCGGCGGCTGATCTTCTCCGGGCAGCCGGTCACGGCGGACGAAGCGCTCCAGATCGGCCTCATCGACGAGCTGGTGCCGACGCCAGACGGGCTCGACGAGGCGCTGCGCCGCTGGTTCAAGCTGATCGAGAGCGGCTCACCGCACGCCATCTCGCGGGCCAAGCGAGCCTTGCTCCAGCGCGACGAGATCGAGGAGTTCGGCAAGTGCTTCAGTGGCTCGGACGCCAAGGAAGGGATCACGGCGTTTCTGCAAAAGCGTAAGCCGCCGTGGGGCAGGTCGAGCTAACGCAGCATCTCGCGGGAACCACATTCGAGCAACAACGCTGGAGA
>Ga0214473_10003097_pt1 | contig 20288 bp, 12 predicted proteins | sample RVTome_7_FD_203509 | JGI IMG/M metagenome (GOLD analysis project Ga0214473, IMG submission 203509) | Soil microbial communities from uranium-contaminated site in the Upper Colorado River Basin, Wyoming, United States - RVT98D197 | ecosystem: Environmental > Terrestrial > Soil > Contaminated >... | reverse complement strand
CCGAGGAAATGGCCCGCGCCGAGCGGTACACGGGGACCCAGGGCGGCGGGATGGATCAGGCGATCTGTCTCGGCGCGCGGGCGGGCACCGCGACCCGGGTGGACTTCCAGCCGCTGCGCCTGGCGGCGCGCCCCATTCCCCCGGGCTGGCACTTCGTGGTGGCGTCGTCCATGGCGCGGGCGGAGAAGTCCGGAGGGGCCCAGGAGCGGTACAACGAGCGCACCCGGGAGTGTGCCGCGGCGCTCGCGGCCGTGACCGCGCGGCTCGGGCTCTCGGGGCACGGCTATCGGGAGCTGCTCCGGTCGCGCTCCCGTGACCAGCTGCTGGCCGCGGGGGACGCCGTGCTGGCCGACCCGGTGCGCCGGCGATTCCGGCACGTCATCACCGAGGCGCTGCGCGTCACCCAGGCGGAAGACGCGCTGATGCGGGACGACCTCGCGGAGTTCGGACGGTGTCTGTCCGGATCGCACCACAGCCTGCGGCACGACTACGAGGTGAGCATCCCGGCCCTGGACGAGCTGGTCTCGATCGCGGAGGGCGCGGGCGCGGCCGGCGCCCGGCTCACCGGCGCCGGGATGGGCGGCTGCATCGTGGGCGTCTGCCGCGAGGACGCGCTGGGCGGAGTGCTGGGCGCGCTGCGCGAGCGGTTCTACGCCCCGCGGGGCATCGCCGAGGCCGAGGATCGCCACTTCTTCGTGGCCGAGCCCTCGGCCGGGGCGCGGGTGGAAACGCTCTAGATCACCGCCCCGCGCGCGCGTCGCGGCATGAAGCCGCGCACATGCGGATGCGGCGCCGTCCTACTCGAATCGCACCTTCGGCAGCGCGCGGAACAGGCCGACCGCCGCGAGCACCGCCACCATCGCCAACCCCGTCGCCAGCCGCGCCCGCCCGTAGATCGCGAACCCGGTTGCGAACAGCGCGCTGTACACCACCACGCACCCCAGGAACCAGCACGCCAGCGCCGCCGGCAGGCTGTCCTGTCCGGTTTCCTGGGTCCGGACCGCCTTCCGCCATCCGAAGGGGAACGGCCGGATCCGGTCGTAGAATGCCTGGAGCGTGGCGGTCTCGTCCGGTGGCGTGAGGAAGGTGACCACGAGCCACCCCACCGTGGTGATCCCCACCCCCAGCACCAGCGCGGTGGACGAATCCACCGGGGCGAATCCCAGCGCCTGGTGCACGAACTGGAAGTACACGGCCACCAGGAACGAGATGATCATGGCCGAGATCTCGCTCCAGGCGTTGATCCGCCACCAGAACCAGCGCAGCAGGAACACGAGCCCGGTCCCCGCGCCGATCTGAAGCATGATATTGAACGTTTGGAGGGCGCTTTCCAGCCACAACGAGACCGCCGCCGCCGCGATCACCAGTACTACGGTCGTGATCCGGCCCACCGTGACGTAGTGGCGGTCGGCCGCGTCGGGCCGCAGGAAGCGGCGGTAGCAGTCGTCCACCACATAGGACGAGCCCCAGTTGAGGTGGGTGGCGATGGTGGACATGTACGCCGCCGCGAGCGACGCGACCATCAGGCCGAGCATGCCGGATGGGAGGAACACCAGCATGGCCGGATAGCCCAGGTCGTGCCGCACGATCTGCGGGTCGAGGTTGGGGAACGCGGTGGCGATGCTGGCGAGATCGGGATAGACGATGAGCGACGCCAGCGCCACGATGATCCAGGGCCAGGGCCGGAGGGCGTAGTGCGCGATGTTGAACCAAAGCGTGGCCTTCATGGCGTGGCGCTCGTCCCGGGCGGCCAGCATCCGCTGGGCCACGTACCCGCCGCCGCCGGGCTCGGCCCCCGGGTACCACGTGCTCCACCACTGCACCGCGACGGGGATGACGAACGCCGCCAGGGCGGCGTGCCCGTCGGTGAAATCCGGCAGGAAGCGGAGGTGGGGAATCACCGCCTCGTGGCTCAACAGCCCATGCAGGCCCCCCACCGCCGGATGGTCGAGGGCGAAGTACGCCGCGGCGAACGCGCCGATCATGGCGATGATGAACTGGAGGAAGTCGGTGACGATCACGCCCCACAGCCCCGACGACGCCGCGTAGACCATGGTGACGCCGGCCGCGGCGATCACGATCACGTGCTTGTCGAGCCCCAGGAGCACGCCGCCGATCTTGATCGCCGCCAGCGTTACGCTGGCCATGATCATCACGTTGAAGAACACGCCCAGGTAGATGGCCCGGAACCCCCGGAGAAACGCGGCCGGCGGGCCGGAGTAGCGCAGCTCGTAGAACCCCATGTCGGTGAACACCTGCGAGCGGCGCCACAGCTTGGCGTAGAAGAACACCGTCAGCATGCCGGTCAGCAGGAAGGCCCACCAGAGCCAGTTCTGCCCCACCCCGCCGGTCCGGACCATGTCGGTCACCAGGTTCGGCGTGTCGGTCGAGAACGTGGTGGCGACCATGGAGGTGCCCAGCAGCCACCAGGGCAGCGACCGGCCCGAGAGGAAGAACTCCTGCATCCCGCTGCCGGCGCGCCGGGCATAGGCGAGCCCCACCGCCAGCGACAGGAGCCCGTAGCTCACGATCACGAGCCAGTCGAGCGCAACGAGCCGCATGCCCTCCCTACCCTTCCCCCCCGCCCGGCGGGATCAGTGGTGACGGATACCGGCGTTCGCCGACCAGGCTCCGCAGCCGCGCCGCGACCGGCTCCCGATCGCCCGGATGGGTGATCCCCATCCAGCCCTCCCCCGCCCGCAGCACCGCGACGCCGGTCCGGCCGGCGGTCACCAGGTCGTGGATCGCCGTGCTCAGCGGGTACTCCGCGTCCCGATCCGACCCATGCCCCGCGGCGAAGCGGGTGAACCCCTCGTCCAGCAGCGGCACCACGGCGGCGGTGAAGCCCCAGAGGTTCATCGAGACGGGCGCGTCGAGCGCCACCTCGCGCGGCCGCCCGGCCGGGTCCACTCCCCGGGCGACGCCGTCCGCGGCCCGCACCTCGCGCAGCTCGGTGAGCCCCTCGAGCGCCCCCGACCGGTCGGTTTCGCACACCGCCCGCGACACCCCGCCGTGCGGCGACAGCGTGTCGCCCATCCGGTACGCCACCAGCGCCGGCCCGCGTCCGGCCGACAGATGGGCCGCAAGGGCGGCAAAGGCGCCCGCCCCGTAGAAATCGTCGGCGTTGCACACCGCGAACGGGGCGTCCGTCACTCGGCTCGCGGCCAGGACCGCGTGCGCCGTGCCCCAGGGCTTCCGCCGGCCCGGGTCGATCTCCTGAAAGGCGTAGCGGACGTCCACCTCCCCCCACCGAGCCGCGACGTGGGCCCGCATGGCGGCCTCCAGCTCCCGCCGGATCACCAGCACGACCGGGCCGAAGCCGGCCCGCCACGCGTCGAACAGGTCGTAGTCCAGCAGCGTTTCGCCGGACGGGCCGACGGGCTCGAGCTGTTTGGGCCGGCCATAGCGGGTGGACATCCCGGCGGCCAGCACCACGAGCGAGGGGGTCACCGACTCGACGGCGGCAACCCCGCCAGCGCTCGCACCGCCGGCACGATCATGAGCAGGACCTCGGCCTTGGGCTGGGCGGCACGCTCCAATGCCGCTGATGACGCAGACATGGCTGGTGACGCAGATGCGACCGCTGAAAGGCCGATATCCGTCACGGCCCGCAGATCGTCCACCACGGGACGGATCTCGGCGAGCGCGGGAGAAGCGTCAATCAGCGTCCGGAGCGCGGCGTCGTTGTCCCGCCATCGGCGGAGCCACCACGTGACCGAGTCGCGGGCCGCCCGGTCGCCGGCCAGATGTGCGGCCACGAGCTCGGCGAAGCGGCGGGCCACGTCGCTCTCGGGGCGCGCGGCATCCACCAGCCGGTTCAGCGGGACGACGCTGGTGTACGGCCGGGACCCGGGCCGGGCGTATCCCTTCACCGGCTCCAGCAGATCGGCCAGCACCCGCAGGGGCTCGGTGGGCCGCCCGCCGGTGAGCCGCGCCAGCATAGGCTCGTAGCCCGAGCGGTGCCGCACGCCGGTCCAGTCGAGCCAGCGGCTGGTCGCGTCCAGCCGGCGGTACATGTCGGCCGTGTCCCTCACGGACGCAGGCGACCAGAGCCGCTCGGCGACGGCCGCGGTGCGCGGCCAGATGCGGGAGTCGATGGTCTCGGCGCTCACGAACTCGGCCCACATGCACGCCTCGCCCCCCAGCACCCGGGCCCGCTCCTCGTCTGACAGGCCGGCCGCGAGGTTCCCCAGCGGATCGTTGCCGTAGTGGTGGGCTGCCGACCGCTGGTGGTCCAGATAGTAGCCGCTCGAGAGGATGCCGAGGTAGCCGCGCCGGGCCGCCTCGACCAGCGCCTCGGGGCCGCGCCACGACTGGATCACGACGTCGCGCGGCAACTCGGGATGGAAGATCTCGTCCCACCCGGCCATGCGCTTCCCGTGCCGGACCACGATCTCCTGGAGCCGCCGGTTGAAGTACACCTGGAGGTCGTGATTGTCCGTGATGCCCCGCTCCCGCTTGAAGCGCGCGACGCCGGGGCTCGCGTTCCACTGCTTGCCGTTCACCTCGTCCCCGCCGATGTGCAGAAACTCGTCGGGGAACAGCGTCACCATCTCGCCGAAGAACGCGTCGAGAAAGGCGTACACGGTGTCCCGGGTCGGGTCCATCGTGGGATCGAAGACGCCCCACTGCCGCTCGATCAGGAAGGGGCCCGGCCCCGCGGCCAGCTCCGGGTGTCCCACCAGCCAGGCGGTGGTGTGGCCCGGGACGTCGAACTCGGGCACCACCCGCACGCCGCGGTCGGCCGCGTAGGCCACCATCTCCCTGATCTCGTTCTGCGTGTAGTAGAAGCCGTCGGAGCCCTGCTGGTGGAGGCGCGGAGCCACCCGGCTCTCCACCCGGAAGCCCTGGTCTTCGGTCAGGTGCCAGTGGAGCACGTTGAGTTTCACGGCGGCCATGGCGTCCAGGTTCCGGCGGATCACGTCGGGCGGCATCCAGTGGCGGGCCACGTCGATCAACAGGCCGCGCCAGGGGAACCGGGGGCGATCCACGATGCTTACCGCCGGCAGCCGGAATCCGGCCGAGTCGGGCTCGAGCAGCTGGAGCAGGGTCTCGAGCGCGCGGAGGGCGCCCCAGGTGGTGGGGGCGTCCACCCGGGCGCCGCTGTCCGTGACCACGAGGGTGTACGACTCGTCGTCCCCCAGGCGGGGGACGGCACCCGACGCCGCCACGATGGCCACGGTGAGCGTGACCGGGCGGTCGGCCGGCTGCCCCACGCCGACGGGCAGCCCGGTCTGGCGGGCTAGCCGCCCGGTGAAGCGGGCCAGCGCCCGGTCGAGCCGCGGGTCGGGCGCGCCGGCGGGCTGGACGCGGAAGGCGCCGTCGATGGACAGCGCCCCGGTCCCCCACTCGAGCACCGCGGGCACCGGCATCAGGTGATGGGCTCGTCCCTGCGCCGGGGCGAGCCCCGGCACGACCATGGCCATCAGAACGGCTGCCCGCACCATCCCCCCTTCTTCGAGTGGGTGGGAGATAACGTGGTTCGGGCGGGGGAGGCAAGTTGCCACCGTCTGGTGTGAGCTGTGAGCTGTGAGCTGTGGACCAGGCGTTTCGGCTCCGGAGCACAGTGCACAGCTCACAGCGCACAGCTCACACATCCCCTTGCGGAACGCATCGGGGTCCCGCCAAGTATTCGGCACCCAGGAGGCCCGCCGTGCGCCACGTCGCCCTGTTATTGTGTTTCCTTCCTTCCGTCGCCCGAGGTCAGGTCAAAGTGATCGAGACCCCCAATGAGAACGACATCCCCAAGCCGGTGCCGGCCGACATGTCGCTGGCCGGCTCACCGCTCCCGGACATCGCGCGATTCCTGAACGTGCGCACCGCGGGCGCGCCATCCTTGTCGCCCGACGGCACCCGGCTCGCCTTTCGCACCCAGATCTCGGGCACGCCGCAGCTCTGGGTGGCAGACGCCCCGGGCGGCTGGCCGCGGCAGCTCACGTTCGGCGAGTCGGTGACGTTCCACGAATGGTCGCCGGCCGGCGACTGGATCGTGTACGGCACCGACCGCGGGGGCAACGAGCGCGAGGGCTACTATCTCATCTCGCCTGATGGCGCGGTCGAGCGGGAGCTGCTGGCGCCGTCCGAGGCCTTCCGGGAGTTCGGCGGGTTCACCCGGGACGGCCGCCGGATCGCCTACGCCACCACCGAGCGCAATGGGCGCGACTTCGACATCCACCTGCTGGACGTCGCCACGGGACAGGACCGCCGGATCTTCGAGGGCCGGATGGGCCTGTACGCGGTGTCCTGGCGGCCGGACGGCGGCGCCGTGGTCTTCTCGGAGACCCGGGGCGAAGACGCCAACGACATCTATCTCTTCGACGTGGCCACGGCGCGGCTCGATACCCTCTTCCAGCCGGCCGAACGGGCGCGCTATGGCGGGTTCGCCTGGACGCCCGACGGCAAAGGCCTCTATCTCGCCACCAATCAGGATCGGGAATACGCCGGCCTGGCGCACTACGACGTCACCGCGCGCCGGCTCACCTGGGTCGAGACCCCCGAGCGCGACGTGGAAGACGTGGCCCTGTCGGACGACGGGGTGTTCCTCGCCTGGACCACGAACGAGGGCGGCTATTCCGGGCTTCAGGTGCGGAACCTCCGCACCAACGCGGCCGTTCCGGCGCCGTCGGTGCCGCGCGGGATCTACGGGATCGAATGGGCGCCCCGGGCATCCGTCGCGGCGATCTCGGTCGGCGGGCCGCAGGTGCCGGGAGACATCTGGGTCTGGAACGCCGAAACCGGCGCGGTCACGCGGGCCACGACGTCGGACGCGGCGGGGCTGGACCTCGCGAGGATGGTGGTGCCCGAGCCCTACTCGTTCAAGGCGCGGGATGGGGTGACCCTCTTCGGGCTGCTCTATCTACCCCCTGCGAACCCCGGGCTGGCGCCCGGGGTCAGCCTGGCGGGGAGGAGGCCTCCGGTGCTGCTGGGGGTGCATGGGGGGCCGACGGCGCAGGCGAGGCCCGGGTTCAACGCCGCCCACCAGTATCTGCTCACCCGAGGCATCGCGGTGTTCGATCTCGACTACCGGGGGAGCACCGGGCATGGGAAGAAGTTCGCCCAGTTGAACGATCGCCGGCTGCGGGCCGGAGAGTACCTGGACATGGCCGACGCGCTCGCCTGGCTGGACCGGCAGGGGCGGGTGGACGCCTCGCGCGCGGCGGTCATGGGCGGCTCCTACGGCGGCTACCTCACGATGGCCGCGATGACTCGGCTGCCCGAGCGCTTCAAGAGCGGGGTCGCGTTCGTGGGCGTGTCGAACTGGGTGACCGCCCTCGAGGGCGCCTCGCCCGAGCTCAAGGCCAGCGACCGGATCGAGTACGGCGACATCGACGATCCGGCCGACCGGGCCTTCTTCGAGGAGATCTCGCCCATCCGCTTCGTGAAGGGCGTCCGGGCGCCGGTGATGGTCCTGCACGGCGCCAACGACCCGCGCGACCCGGTGACGGAATCGGATCAGTTCGTCCGGGGCATTCGGGAGATCGGGGGCGAGGTCGAGTTTCTCCGGTTCCCGGACGAAGGCCACGGGATCCGGAAACTGGCCAACCGGATTACGGCCTATCGCCGAATCGCGGCGTTCCTGGAACGGACGCTGGAGGTGAGGCCGGTTCCGTGAATGTGAGCTGTGAGCTGTGCGCTGGAGTCCGCGGGGTTGTTACAGCTCACAGCGCACAGCTCACAGCTCGCACGTTTTCACTGCGTGCCCAGATCCTGCCGTTTCCGCGGCATCATCTCCTCGCGCGTCGCGAGTTGATAAACCGTAAACGCCACCACCACCGCCGCCTGTTTCAGGTCGTCCAGCACCAGGTGATCGTAGACGTCCAGCTCGGTGTGGTGGGTCATGGTGCCGTAGGCGATGGGGTCCTGGATGAAGTTGAACCCCGGAATGCCCGCCCGGTCGAACGACAGGTGATCGGTGCCGCCGGTGTTGCCGTGGCGCACGGCCACCACGCCCAGGTCCCGGAACGGGAAGAGCGTCTGCTCGAAGATGGGGATGGCGGCCTCGTTCATCTGGTCCCAGATGCCGCGCACCTTGCCGGTCCCGTTGTCCACGTTCACGTAAGCCGAGATGCGGGCGTGCAGGTCGGGGTGCTTTTCGACCCAGTTGCGTGAGCCCAGCAGGCCCTGCTCCTCCCCGCTCCACAGCCCGATCCGCACGGTGCGCCGTGGCCGGAGGCCCAGCGTCTTGAGGATCCGCATGGCCTCCATCATCACGATGGACCCGGCCCCGTTGTCCGTGGCGCCCGTACCCATGTGCCACGAGTCGAGGTGCGCCCCCAGCATCACGTACTCGCCCGCCTTGTCGGTGCCGGGGAAGTCGGCCAGGGTGTTGTAGGCCTGGAGATCGTCGCTGTAGAACTTGTTCTGCACGTTCAGCTCGAGCCGGACCGGGACGCCGGCCGACGCGTTCCGGTGGATGTGGGCGTACTGTTCCTGCGATAGCACCATCTCGGGCAGCGGCTCGGGCAGCTTGGCGTCGCGGCCGGCCGTGCTCCCGCCGCCCCGGAGGATCCCGTACGCCCGGGACGAGGGGACCAGCACGGCCAGCACGCCTTCGCGCCGGAACAGCGCGTCGGTCGAGTCGCGCAGCTCGCGCATGCGGCGGGCCCGCTCCTGGAACGTCTCCCGTAGCTGATTACCGAGCGCCGCCGGCGGCTGCGCCGCCGGCGCGGGCGGATTCAGCAGCTCATCGAGCGTCGTCCGGCGAGCCGCGGATTCCCACATGGGCTCGACGTCCGGCTCGCCCTGTGCCATGACCACCGCGCCCTTGAGCCGGCCGCGGTACTGCGCCAGGTCGGGCAGGCTGTCCACCCGCACCAGCATCACGGTCCCGGTCGCGGTGCCCTTGGTGCTGCCGGTCCAGGCGGTGGGCTGCGCCAGCAGCGGCTCCACGAACGGGGTGAGGATCCGGCCGCTGTAGCTCACCCGCTCCCAGCCCCGGCCAAAGTCGCCCCACGGCTCGACCACCACGTTAGTGAGCCCCCACTCCCGGAACTTCTCGGCGGTCCACTCGTTGGCCCGCTTCATTCCCGGCGACCCGGTGAGCCGAGGCCCGATCACGTCGGTGAGATGGGCCGCCAGCGCGGGCACCTGCGAGCGCTGGAGCCCCTCTTCGCGGATCCGGCGCGCGACGTCGAGGTCGACGCGTTCCTGCACCACCTGAGAACTGGCCGACGGCGCCGTGGCCAGCACCAATGCCGCTATTCCGACGACGAATCGCATGACACCTCCCGTAAGAAAGTGTGCGCTGTAAAGCTGTGAGCTGTGAGCGGTGAGCGGTAACAACCCCGCGGACCCCAGCTCACAGCTCACAGCTCACACGCCAGCGGCCTACCTGCCCGTCGGACGCCCCGCCAATTCATCCGCCAACGCCCCGGCGTCATACACCTTCCGGAGGGCTTCCAGGATCCCGCGGGAGTCCACCCACACCGACCGCTCCGCTCCTTCGCGGAACAGGAACCGGTTGGGCAGCTGCTCGATGTTGCCGTCGAAGATGAGGCCCACGATTTCGGCGTTACGGTTGATCACCGGGCTACCCGAGTTGCCCCCGATGATGTCGTTGGTCGAGACCCCGTTGAGCGGCGTGGCGAGGTCGATCCGCGTCCGCGCGTCGATCCACCGCTGCGGCAGCTGCCACGGGTCCTTCCCGCCGAACGCGGCCCAGCGGTCGTACAGCCCGTAGAAGGTGGTGAACGGAGCGGCCAGGGTGCCGTTGTACGGGTAGCGCTTCACGGTGCCGTCCGAGATCCGGAGGCTGAACGTCGCATCCGGCGCCACCTTGTTGCCGAACACCGCGAGGAGCGCCCGCGCCACCCGCTCGTCCTGCCGGGCCTCGCGGTTGAAAAGCGCGGTCACCTGCTGGTCGATATCCCGCTCGAGGGGATCGATCACCCGCGCCAGCGCCACGAACGGATCGGCACACGCCTGAACTGCGGCGGCGCCGCCCTGGGCCAGCTGCCGCACCTGATCGGCGCTCAGCAGCATGCTGCCCCGAACCATGGCCTCGGCCGCCGCCTCGGGCGTCCGGTTGCCGATGGCCACCCGGCGCACCGGGTCGTCGGCCGGCAGGGTCGCCGTCATGGCGGAGAAGAACTGCGCCAGCAGACGCCGCTCGAGCGCCGTGTCCACCGGCGTGGTGCTGTACAGCGTGCCCTCCAGGCGACGCCGGTTGGCTTCGCGGAACAGCGGCTGCCGCTCGGCGTCCGGCTTGGCCAGCTCGGCCGGCATCCGGGTCAGCAGCCCGGCCACCTGCATCAGCCGGGAGCCGTACGCGTTGAAGCCGTGGAACCGGCGGCGGGCGTCGATCGAGGCCAGCTCTTTCCGGACCTGCTCGATCTCGGTCCACGCGGACCCGTACTTCTCCCTGAGTGCCGGATCGGCATCCACCTTGGCCCGGAAGTCACGTTCCCAGGCCTGCTTCTGCGCCATCAGCCGGGGATCCAGCAGGCCGCTCTGGTACCCGCGGGTCGCCTTCTGGCTGTTCTCGATCCCGAAGATCCGGTTGCGCAGCGCCTTGGCCCGATCGTCGCTCATCCCGGCGACCTCGTGCAACACGGCGATCTGCCGGGCGAAGGCGTCGAGCGTCGCGGGATACTGCACGTCCCGCAGGTAGGTGAGCTGCGCCATGGTGTTGAGCCGGCCGGTGGAGCCGGGGTTCCCCACCACGAACACCAGGTCGCCCTCGGCCGCGCCGTTGGCGCTCCAGGTGAAGTGCTCGGTGGGCCGCAAGGGCTGGCCGTTGTCGTACACGCGGTAGAAGCTCATGTCCACGTCGTGCCGCGGGTACGTGAAGTTGTCGGGATCGCCGCCGAAGAACGCGATCGGCCCGTCGGGCGCGAAGGCCAGGCGGATGTCGGTGTAGCGCCGGAAGGTGTAGAGCTTGTACTGGCCGCCGCGGTACATGGTCACGACCTGACAGAAGAGCCCCGGCGCCGTGGCGTTGCAGCGGCGTTGGAGATCGGCGATGGCGGTGTCGCGCAGGGCGGCCGCGCGGGTCGCGTCCACGGTGGCCGGCACCGGGGCGGTGACGCTGTCGGTCACGTCGCGGATCCCGAGCAGCTGGTCCAGCGTGAAGTTGGGACAGGGCCGCTCGTCCGCGCGGGTCCGGGCGTAGAAGCCGTTCTCCAGCAGGTCCTCGCCCTCGCGGGTCACGGCCTCGATGCAGCCCCGGGCGCAGTGGTGATTGGTCATCACCAGGCCCTCGCCCGACACGAACGACGCCGTGCACCCGGGCTGCCGGGCCGCGGACATCCGGACGTGATCCATCCACTGCTTGGACGGGCGGAAGCTGTAGCGGGCCGCCCAGTAGTCGAGCGGCGGGACGTCGAAGGTCCACATGGTGCCGGTCTCGAGACCGGGGTATTCGCCGGACTGCTGCGCGGCGGACGGCACGGCGGCCGCGGCCAGCGCCAGCAAGCCGAGGGAGACGACGAAGCGCTTCATAGGGGAATCACTCCTCCAACGGGACATGCCTCTATCGGGCGGTGCCTGCAGCCCGCATAATGCCCGACCCGGCCATGAAAAGAACCTGAAGTCCGGGTGAATGGAAGACAACGGTGGGCGTTGACGCGCCCTTGACGCCCCCAGCATACGCTGGGTGAAGCGTCAGCCTGGAGCGCGCCATGCCGTTCGCGTCCACCACCCGCCGGGGAATCGTGGTCCTCCTGCTCGGTGTCCCGCTCACGGGCTGCTACTCGTGGCAGGGGTTGCCGAAGAACACGGGACTCCGGGAGTACGTGGCCCGGAAGCGGCCCGGGCGCATCGTCGTACGCGTGCGGGATTCGACCCCGTACGAGATTCGCCGCCCGTGGGTCACGGCCGACTCGCTGGGCGGGACAGCACGGATGCCCGCCCGCCGCCGGGTCATCGCCCTGGGGCAGTCGGATATCGAACGGCTGGAAACGCGAGCCACCCGGCTCGTGGTGCTGCTGCGGGACTCGTCGGTGGTTGAACTGGAGAACGTGTGGACGACCGCCGACTCCCTGGGTGGCACCTGGACGATCGAGGCGCACCTGGGGCCGGTCGCCGTGGCCCTGGCGGACGTGACGGCCGTGCGCGTCCATCGGTACTCGGCGGACGCGACCTTCCCAGCGGTGACGTTGGGCCTCGTGGCTGCCGGTGGGCTGGCCGCCTTGATCGCCCTGTCCAACGCCTGCTACGGGTTCGGCGGCTGCTAGGAGCCGACGTCGGCGAAAGCAAACGGGGGAGCCTCGAGGGCTCCCCCGCTCGCCGCTATTCCCGCTGAAGGGCGTCAGTTCGTCAATTCCAGGCCGGCCTCCAGCGCCTTCTCGATCCGCGCCTTGCTCTCCTCCAGGTGGGCGCGGGTGTACGGATCGAAGCTCGCCGGTGGCGCCAGCCGCGCCGTGATCCGGCGATTCAGCTCCTTGAGCTGGAGCCGCGCCACCGCGCGGGCGTCGGCCGGCGTGCGGGCGGCCGAGTTCACCACCAGTCGGGTCATGGCGTCCACGTAGGCCCGCTGGAGATCACGCCGGATGGCGCTGGTGTTCTTCCCCGGCGCGCTCCACGACTCCTCCCAGATCGCCCGGGTGAGCGCGTCGTACAGCTCGGGAATGGTCAGCACGTTGGCCTGGCCAAACTTGGTCTCGCCGTCGCGGATCCGGGAGAGCCGGAACGGATGGAGCAGCTGGTTCAGCACGGCGGACTGGAAGCCCACGGCCTGCTCGTGGAACGGATAGTCGAGCCGGCCGTCGAACGTGTTCACCGTGCCCCAGTGGAACCAGCGGTTGGCGCCGAATTGGGCCAGCACGCTCTGGGGCAGGTCGAACGCCGCCGGGGCGAAGACGCTGGCGATCACAAAGTCGAGCGCCTCCTTCTGCCTGGCCTTGGGCACGTTCTCGAACGGCAGGCGGCCGTTGGGATCGCCCAGGTGATCCCGATTGATGTACTGCCCGCCGATGTACTTGACCGCCGGCGCCACGGCCTGGGCGTACTGGTTCATGAGCTGGTTAAATCCCTGGGTCAGCTGGTAGTACGCCGTGTTGTCGGCCAGCACGTTCTCCGGCAGGGAGGGCCAGAGCCCGCGGATGATGGCGGTGCGCTCCTGGCCCCAGGCCAGGGGATCGTCGCTCAGGTCGTACACGTTGATGGACGGGTCGAGCGCGCCCGGCCCGCCGGACTCGGCGTTGGTGCCGTAGAGGTGCTTCTTGTCGGCCACTTCACGCGCCAGGGCGGCCGCGCGCGCGTCGTCCGGCGTGTAGGCGAACGAGATGGCCCACCGGTCATACGACCCGATGCCGGGGGTGTAGTAGTTGCCGTTGGGGGTGCCCCGGGGCGCCACGTTCACCGTGGGGTATTCCATCACCGAGCTGAACAGGCCGTTCTCGGCCGCCCACTGCCGGTCGTGCAGCCGGGCGAAGGGGGTGCTGGCCGACGAGCGGAAGTTGTGCTGCAGGCCGAGCGTGTGGCCGACCTCGTGCATGGTGACCCACTTCACCGCCTCGTGCATGAACGCCTCGGGCACCGGGTCGCCCGGCTTCATCTCACCCCGCTCGATCAGCAGCGCCGAGAGGAGCGCGCCCTGCGCCTCGAACGAGCCGGCGAAGCTCGACAGCTCACCGCCCCGATCGGCCCACCGGAGCTCGGCCTCGCTCACCCCCAGCGCCTGCTCCAGCGCCTCGGCCGCGGACACGGGGTTCACCAGGCTGCGCCACGAGTTCCGGTAGTTCAGGAACATGTTGGCTTCGAACAGGATGTCGGCGTCCAGGACTTCCCCCGACCGCGGATCCACCACCGAGGGGCCGATGGCGCCGTAGCCCGGCTCGTCGGACACGTTCCACCGGAGCGTGGCGTACCGGATGTCCTCCGGATCGGCGTCGGCCGGGAGGTCGAGCGCGCGAATGGCGCCCACCCAGCCCGCCGCCTCGAAGGCCGCGTTCCACGCCTCGACGCCATCCTTGAACCCCTGGCGGTACTCGGCCGGCACGTTGGGGTCGATGTAGTAGGTGATGGGATTCCGGGGCCGGACCCTGTCGCCCACCCGCTCGCCCGGCTCCAGCCGCCAGCGGTTCACGAACCGGACGAAGAAGGTCGAGTCCTCCTGCGAGAAGTCCTTGTGGACCGTCAGGAAGTTGCCCACCCGGTCGTCACCGATGCGCGGCTTCATGGGCACATCAGGCAGCGCCGCGAATGTGGTGTGGATGCTGACGGGGATGAAGCGACCGTCCGGAACCGACGCGAGGCCGGTGGGACGTTGCGGACGGAAGGTGAGCTTCACCCGGATGTTCGAGTTTCTGGGGAACGACTTGACCGACTCGAGATAGCTGCGGCTGCGCTCGAACGTGGCCTGACCCGGCTGGCCCGGGGTGGTGGCCACCGCACCCCGCACCCGCTCGCCGACACCGGAGAGGTCCGAGACGAACCAGTTGGTCACCTCGACCACGACGGCCGAATCCTCGCGGATGGACTCGATCTTGGCGGCATCAAGCACCGAAGAGCCGAACGTGAGGTCCACGGCCTGCTGCGCGGCGCCGCCTTCGGTGGCCTCGAAGCGGTGGGGCCGCTGCACCAGGAAGACCTGTTCCCCATGACGCTCGAGGGCGACGAGCTTGCCCTCGAAGATGTCGAGCATGGTGCCCCCAAAAAGGCCCTGGGTGCCGATGCCCTGGGCGATCTTGAACTCCATCAGGAAGTCCTTGCCCAGCCGCGCCTTGGGGACGGCCAGGTAGAGCTTGTCTTCCTTGAGGTAGAAGTCGAAGAACCCCGGATAGGCGGCGGCGTCCTTGGTCAGCTCCGCGAAGTCCTTGTAGGGGCCCTTCTTGGCGGCTTCGGCCGGCGGGGTGGCCTGGGGCCGTCCGCCCTGCTGGGCCTCGGCCCCGGGCACGACGAGCCCGGCGGCGAGGATTGCGACGATCCAGCGCTGCATACGCACCCTCCTGCATGGCGTGGCAAAGCGGGCGGCTGGGGGCCGCCGTGTGCTGGGGATCGCCTAGTAGGACGCTCGGGAAAGGCGAAAAGTTGCGGGTGGGTCCCCGGGAGTCAGGGCAGGATGACCGCCAGCCGGAGGCCGTAGACCAGGTCAATGGCGTTACCGAGGTCGTCGTCGAGCGGGACGAACACCGTCACCCCCGGACGGACCGTGCCGAGTCTCGCTTCGGCCACGAGACCGCCCTGAAAGAGGCTCCGGTCGCCCAAGCCGCCGTCCGTGGTAATCACGGTCATGCTGGTCACCGCGCCGGTGATGGCGAACCGGGCCGACTCGACCCCGGCCTGAAGGGACGCATGGAGCACGGCCTCGCTCTCAGCGTCGCCCACGTCTATCCAGATCCCGGGGCCGCCGCGCACCGCCACGAACCCGCCCCACGTGGACGCCCAGCGATAGCCCGCCAGCGCCGTGACCGGCAGGACATCGGAGGACCAGGCGGGCAGCCGGTCCAGGTCGGCGAAGGCGCCCACGATGACGCTGGCATTGTCGGTCGAGATCGGGATCCGGGCGCCGACCTCACCCCAGGCCCGCGATCCGGGACGGCGCAGCACCAGGCCGACGTAGGGGCTGCCGACGCCCGTTTCCGAGAGGTCGGCCAGGACCGCCGTGAACTTGGCGTGCGCCACGGGCAGCTCGACCTGGAGGGCCAGGCCCGGACTCAGGGACAACCGGCCGGTCAGGTAGGCGGCGAAGCTGGGGAATTCGAGGGCGCTCCCGGTGAACGTGGGATGGAAGACCTCGAGGAGCACCACGCGCGGCTCCGGCCCGAGCCACAGGGACTGGGCGGCCAGCGACCGGGCCGTGCCGAGGCCGGCGAGCACGATGACGGCGTGACGCAGACGCATAGGACGCTCCCTTCAGCTCCAGGAAACGCGGTAGCGGCACACCGCGCCGCCCCGGGCCCGGCACTCCTCCTCGACCACCTTGATCCCGGTGCAACCGCACATCTCCAGCGCCTTCTTGTGCCAGCCGACCACCGTCAGGCAGTCGGGCGCGCTGTACGCCTCGGCGTCGTAGGTGGTGAGCACTCCTTCTTTCTCGCCGGCCTGCTCGTACTCGCGGTGGCCGGTCTTGTAGTAGGCGGCGTAGATGGCGTGGGCCCGGCCCAGGAAGCGATGGGGATCGCCGGGCGCCAGGAAGCTCTTGTGGGAGCCGCCCAGGTTCTGCGCGGCCGAGGCCTCGCCCAGCTTCTCGAAGAACTCGGATCGGCCGCCGCCCAGGGTCGTGACGATGGCGTCGTCCAGCCGCTTGCCCAGCTCGAACGGGTACCAGCCGACGGCGACCACGGTTTTCAGGGTGTCGCGATCCTCGGGCGTCATGACGGCCAGCACCCGCTCGACCGCGTCGCCGCCGCCCAGCTGCTCGATCATGGCGAATCGGGACTTGAGGACGCTGCCCTTCACCTCCTGCATGTCCGGCTCCCCCTGGTGGGTGCCACCAGTCTTGCCCCCCAGCCGGCCTTTGACAAGTCGGGGCGGGTCCATCACTATGCGCGGAGCCGGTCGCGGTGGTCCCGGGTCGAGGCCTCATTCCGCAAGGAGAACGCATGCGTTCGTTGATCGTGTTTGGGCTCGCGGTGGCTGCGCCCCTGTCCGCCCAGGAGGTCCTGCTGCGGATGAAGCCGCCGCAGGGGCAGGTCACCCACTACCTCCTGGACGTCGAAACCTACATGAAGGGCGGTCCCATGGCGCAGATGATGACCGACACCACCGCGCCCTTCATGCGCATGTCCACCTGGGTGACCAACACCGTCACCGCGGCCGCCGGGGACGAGTTCACGCTCAATCAGGTCATGGACTCGGTGCACATGGCGTCGCCGGCCATGCCCCAGCTGGAGCAGATGATGGGCCAGATGACCGACATGATGAAGGGCATGGAGACGGTTTCCCGCATGACCAGCCGGGGGCGGATGATGGCGTTCCAGGTCAATCTGCCGCCCGCCCTCAAGTCCATGATGGGCGCCCAGGGCGGGGCGATGGACATGGGCGGCGGGGCGAACAGCAACAGCATGTCGTCGTTCGTGCTGCTGCCGGAGCGGCCGGTCCGCGTGGGGGCCAGCTGGCAGGACTCGATGACGGTCAGCCTGGACAGTGCGGGAGCGGCCGGCGCCAAGGCCACCTTCACCGCGACGTTCACGCTCAAGCGGATGGAAGGCCGGGTGGCGGTGATCGGGGTGGACGGTACCTTCCGCACGGCCGGCGGCCCGGTGCCGGGCGGCGTCTCGTTCACCCTGACCGGGGAAACCAGGCTCGACGTGGACGCCGGGCGCGCCACGGCGATGGCGGTCGAGATGAACGGCACGGCGCCGACCCCCATGGGCGAGCTGCCCATGAAGATCAAGACGACGATGGCCCAGCAGTAGTCACGGGCAGAAGGGCGCGGCCGAGAGCCCGAGGGCCGCGCCCCGAACGCACGCGCGGTGGACGTAGGGATGCTCGGGGCCGATCCGCCCCGCCAGCAGCGCAACGCCCTCCGCGAACAGCGGCCGGGCGCGCGCCGTGTCGCCGGCGTCGGCGATGACGAGGGCATAGCCGATCTCGGCGCGACGGCGGAATGGGTGCAGGGAATCCAGACGCGCCCGGGCCAGCGAATCCGCCACCCGCATCGCGCCCGCGGCATCCCCCGCCCGGCGGTCGCGGAGCGTGTAACCCAGGGCGGTGAGCGTCTGCACCGTGACGGCCGGGTCGTCGCGGTCGGTCGCCCGCTGGCGGATGGCGAGCGCTTCCCGGAACCGGCGCTCGGCATCGGCCAGGTGGCCCCGGTTGTAGGCCAGGACCCCGAGGGCGTGCAGCACGTAGGCGACCCCGGGGTGGTCCCGGCCCAGCGTGGCGCGGTAGATCGTCAGCGCCCGGGTGAGGAGCGAATCGGCCTCGCCGAAGTCGTGGCCTCGTCCCCGGTGCGCCAGCAGCTTGCCGAGCGAGAAGTACGACTCCGCCGTGTACCGATGGTCGTCGCCCAGCGCCCGGCGGCGAATCGCGAGCCCCCGGCGCATCAGCGGCTCCGCCTCGTCATACCGCCCCGCCTCCCGCAGCATGACGCCGAAGTTGTCGAACCCGTAGGCGGTGATCGGGTCCGCCTCGCCAAAGGCGGCGAGCAGGATGCGGAGGCATTCGCGAAACAACGGCTCCGCCTGAGTGAATCGGCCGTCGTTGGCGTACATCAGGGCGAGATTGTTGAGCGGGTAGGCCCGGTCGGGCGCGTCCCGCCCCAGCACCTTCTCCTGGATCGCGATCTGGCGCCGGTAGGCGGCCTCGGCCCGCGCGTGCTGGCCGAGGCGGCCGTAGGCGATGCCCAGGCTGCCGATGGGCCCGAGGATGGACGGATCGTCCGGTCCCCGGGTGCGGGTGCCGATGTCCACCGCCGCCTGCCAGGCCACGGCCGCCGAATCGGGCCAGCCCAGCTCGTTCATCGCGTTGCCCAGCGCGACGTAGACGTCGATCAGCGCCGTGTCCGGGCTGCCCGCCCGCCGGTGGGTCGCCAGGGCGCGCTGGACGAGCGCCGAGCCGTTCTGGTAGTTGGCCAGCGACAGCTCGATCCGGCCCAGGACGTGCAGCAGCTCGGCCTGCAATGCCGGCTGGTCGGTCAGGGAGTCGACCCGGTCGAGGCCGCGGGCGAGCAGCTCCCGGGCCGTCACCTCGCGTCCCTGACTGCGCCGAGGATCGTTTGCCCGGAAGAGGTCCAGCAGGAAGTCGCGCGTCGCGTTGGACTGCGCCAGCGCCGCGACGGTGTCCCGCCGGGAGCGTTCGGCCCGGCCGCGCTGCCAGAGGGCGACGCCGAGCCCGGTGGCGAGGGACAGGAACACGAGCAGGCCGGCCGCGGTGGCGGCGCGATGCCGTCGCAGGAGCTTGCCGAAGCGGTAGGCCGGAGACGTGGGCCGGGCCAACACCGGCTCCGCCGCGAGGTACCGCGTGAGATCCTGGGCCAGCTGATCCACCGACCGGTACCGCCGCTCCGGTTCCTTGGCGATGGCCTTGAGCACGACCGCGTCGAGGTCGCCGGCGAGGGCGCCGCGCCACCGGACCGCCGGGCCGGTCGCGGCCACGCTAGGCGGCTCCGGTTCCTCGTCCGCCACCCGGCGCGCGATCTCCAGCAGGGGGGTATCGGGAGGGAACGGGAACGGGTGACGCCCGCTCAGCATCAGGTACAGCACGGTGCCGAGCGAGTAGATGTCCGTCGCCACCGTCACCCGCCGGCCGCGGAGCTGCTCCGGGCTGGCGTAGGCCGGCGTCATCGCCCCGCGGCCGGTCAGGGTCTCGTCGGCGGACCCGCCCTCGGGACTGAGGAGCTTGGCGATCCCGAAGTCCACCAGCTTGGGCGTGCCGTCGGCCGTTACGAGGATGTTCGACGGCTTGATGTCGCGGTGCACGACCAGCGCCTGGTGGGCGTGCTGCACGGCCGCGCAGATCCGGAGGAAGAGCCGGAGGCGGGCCGGCAGATCGAGCCGATGCTCGTCGCAGTGGCGGTCCACCGGGACGGCATCGATGTACTCCATCACCAGGTACGGCGTGCCGTCCTCGGTCGCCCCGCCGTCCAGGAGGCGGGCGATGTTGGGGTGGGAGAGGTCGGCCAGAATCTGCCGCTCCACCACCAGGCGCCGCAGCAGCTCCGGCCCGGCGATCGCGCCGCGAACGAACTTGATCGCCACCTTGGCGCGGTACGCCTCGTCCGCCCGGGCGGCGACGTACACCGTCCCCATCCCCCCGCGGCCCAACTCGGACAGGAGCCGGTACGGGCCGACCTCGCGGCCGATCCAGTCGTGCGGCGTGGAATCCGCGGCTCGCGCGATCGCCTCGGCGACGACGCGGCTCACGGCGCCCGTCCCGCTCGCCAGCGACCGGTCGGCGGCCAGCAGCTCGAGCACCCGGCCTACCAGCGTGCCGTCCCCGCCACTCCGCTCGCGCAACCAGGTCTCTCGCGACTCGGGCGGCAGCACGAGCGCCGCGTGAAACAGCTCGCCAATCCGCCGCCACGACTCGGGGTCCGGGTGCGTCATCAGGGTCCTCCGGTGCGGGAATGCGGCCCCGCCTCGCGACGCCCTAGCTGCCCGCCTGCCGCTCGGCGGCTTTCTTGAGGTCGTCGTTGGCCCAGATCGCGACCTCGACCCGGCGGTTCTGCTGGCGGCCGTCCGTGGTCTCGTTGGAGGCGATGGGCCGGATCTCACCGTAGCCGACGGCGTTCAGCCGGTCGCGCGCCACGCTCTGCACGGCGAGGAAGGTGCCGACTGACGACGCCCGGCGGACCGAGAGGTCCATGTTGTACTGGTCGGCCCCGGTCGCGTCGGTGTGGCCTTCGATCATGATGTTGGTGTCGTCGTACTTCTGCAGGATCCGGGCGAGCTTGGTCAGCTCGG
>Ga0214473_10003096_pt1 | contig 20292 bp, 11 predicted proteins | sample RVTome_7_FD_203509 | JGI IMG/M metagenome (GOLD analysis project Ga0214473, IMG submission 203509) | Soil microbial communities from uranium-contaminated site in the Upper Colorado River Basin, Wyoming, United States - RVT98D197 | ecosystem: Environmental > Terrestrial > Soil > Contaminated >... | reverse complement strand
TGGTTGCAAACTTAGCAAGTTCGGTATTAATGCCAAAATAGTTATTGTCTCTCTTGTCATAAATACTGATCCCGAAAACAGGCTCTTCGACCGCTTTCTTGGCTTCGTATTCGATCCTCACCATCATTGGCTCTCCGCTCTGGAAGAGTTTCTTCTCGCAATCACTTCGATCAACGAATCCAACATGTTTGATCTCAATCTCTCTTGTTCCCCACTCCCTTTTGCTCTGATCTTCAAGCAAGGACACATGATACTCGCTGACCACATGATGCGATTTTCCCATGCTGGTAATCTTTCCGTCTTCAAGCAGAACCGCATTCTCACAGATTTGCTTGACCGTCTCCAAATCGTGGGTTACAAAGATGATGGTTCTACCTTCACTTCTGAAAGCACTGATCTTATCCAAGCATTTCTTTTGAAAAGACTCGTCTCCCACAGCCAAAACCTCATCAATAAGGAGAACATCCGGCTCCACATTGACAGCCACCGCAAATCCCAGCCTCATATACATTCCCGAGGAGTAATTCTTGACCTGATTATCGATAAAATGCTCCAATTCGGAGAAGGCCACGATTTCGTCATATTTCCTGTCGATTTCCTTCTTTGACAAACCAAGAATGGCGCCGTTTAGGTAGATATTTTCTCTACCCGTGAGTTCTCCCTGAAAACCGGCTCCCAGTTCCAGCAAAGCGGCAATCTTCCCTCTGATTAAAATCCTGCCGGCGTTCGGCCGCAGAATCCCGGCAATCAACTTTAGCAGCGTTGATTTCCCCGAACCATTGGCCCCGATTATGCCGATTGCTTCACCCGTCTTGACTTTGAAGCTAACGTCTCTAAGAGCCCAAAATTCCTCAAAGCTCTCCCTCGCCAATAGCTTCTCTTTTATGCTGTCAGCTCTATGCCGGTAAATCCTGAATGTTTTTGAGATATTCTCAATTGTCACTGCGTCCATGGATCAAGAATCCCTTTCCATGTTTTGCTTCTATGGGACCTGTTGACAAGCTCTGCATGTCTCTCAGTAGAAGCCTGTCAGCTGCGTCAGCAATCCCTTGACTTATGGTTTCCCTCATCACTCCTGACTCTTCACTCCTCACTGGATTGTTGACCGCCTTTGTCAACAATCCCTATACCCGCTCGGCAAAACTACCTTCGGCTCTGGCAAAAAAATAGTAGGCGACTATCAGCAAAAGCAAGGAAAAAATGAGCAACATTCCCATCATGGCGAAATCAGGGAACTTGTGAAAGAAGACAATACTTTGTGAGCTTGCGATCACCGGTCTTAACGGATTCATATAGTAATATATCTTGAACAACAGAGGGTAGCGCTCCGGAATATGCGCATTGAAAAAAATCTTGATCGGATAGACAATCGGGGTCAGCCAAAACCAAACCATCAGAATAATCCCGAGAAAATGCTGCACGTCCCGAAAATAGACATTTATCGACGAGACGATCAAAGCCAAACCAACAATCAGCACAAGCTCCAGCAGGATAACAAGTGGGAGAAAAACAAGATAGGAGCTCAGCGGAAATCCCAGAACGACCAGAAAAGAAAGGAGCACGATCATCTCCAGGAAGGAATGAAATACGTTTGCCCCGACTGCCGAAAGAGGAAGTATCTCCCGCGGAAAATTCACCTTTTTGATCAGACCGGCCGCTCCGATTATCGATGTTACCGATGCCCCAAGAGAATTATTAAACAGATTCCATGGGATAAGACCGGACAGCAAGAAAACCGCAAAAGGTCTTAGGGAAGGATCCGGTTTCAGAATGTAGCCAAAGACCAGAGAAAAGACAATGAGTACAAGTAGAGGATTGAGCATTGACCAAACGAAGCCGAGCACGGAGTTCTTATACTTGACCTTCAATTCTTTCTTTATTAGAGTCAACAGCAACTCACGGTGGCGCCAAAGATCGACCGTCTTCTTTGGCAAAATAACAAAAGGATTGCCGACATTCGAATCAAGCGAAGTTATGAGCTGAGAACTAATTTCCGGCTCCATGCCTCTCCTTTAACCAGCATTCTTCTCTGTTTTGCATCTAGATTGAGGACAAATACTCCTTCAGAGCTTCTTCAAAATTTCTCATTTCAAAGATACGCGCCTTCTCCAAACAGAAGTTTCTTAAGACTGAGTAAGAAGGACGGTGCGCAGGTCGATCCAGCTCGTCGGAAGTGATGGGGATGACTCGAACATCGGAGATTTCCTTATGGTCCAGTATCAGCTTTGTGAATTGGTACCAGGAGACCTCGCCTTCATTGGTGACATGATACAAACCGTATCTCTCGCTTTGAATCAGCGCTTCAATGCCCAGACTCAAGTCGTAAGTATTAGTCGGAGATCCCACCTGGTCACAAACGACCTTTATTTCCCTCTGGTCTCCGACCAAGTCAAGGACCGTTTTTACAAAATTGCGTTTTGAGAACTTGCCAAAAATCCAGGCGGTCCTGACAATATAATACTTGTCACAAAAAGTCATTATAAACTCTTCTGCAGCAAGCTTGGACGCGCCGTAAGTGTTTATTGGATTTACCCTGTCAAACTCAATATAGGGTTCGCCCTTTGCGCCATCAAATACATAGTCGGTACTAACAAAAACAACTGTTGCCCCGCACTTCTTGCATGCAATGGCAACATTTTGCGTGCCAAACGCATTGACGCTGTAGGCCTGCTCAGGATCCAGCTCACAGCCGTCCACATCCGTCAAGGCAGCGCAGTGTATCACGATATCAGGTGAATTGCGGCAGATAATCTCTTCCGTCTCAGCAACATCTGTGACGTCTAGATCCCGGCGTGAAAAACCCAGAACTTCATGCTTTTCTTCAAGGAGATTTAGTAGTTCGGCGCCCAATTGCCCCTGAGCACCAGTAATAAGAATCTTCAAACAGCTCACCTAACCGGCAGTTTATCATATCTTCTTAGAATTTTGCCTACCAAATATCTAAATTGGATGAAAAAGGAAAAAATAAAAATGTAAAATGACAAAGAAAAATTGAAAAAGTTTAAAAGATACAGTTACATGTTTTGGAGGGTTGAAATAATTTTACATTCTAGATTGTGATTCTTAATTTTTCAGTCGTAATTTTTCATGGCTTGTTTTTTTCACTCTTAACTTCACCCTTATCATAGGTGACCGCAGTACTTGTCTTGACTATTTCAATCCATGTTTGGCCTTTATTCACAGGGATCTCTCTCATCACGCTATCGTATAAATGAAACGGAGCTTTCTCTTCCGCCTTTTCCCAGGTACCTTCCACAACCTTGCCATCCATGAAAACCAAGCACTTATTGTTTCCTACCACTTTAACATCAAGAACCTCTCCGCCGCCGCGAATTCCGGACGTGGGCGCAAAGACTATCACAATATTCTTAGCCTGCAACTCCCGGCCTGAAATCTTGTCCGTCTGGATAGCTCCTGCATTTAGCCTAAGATAAGTGTTTGTTTCTTCCTTATACTGGTATTCTACCTTATAAGTTTGGTTGGAAAAGTCAATAGTGATACTCTGTTTCTCCGGCCTCTTTTTGGGCTTCGCATCAGATTTGAATTTGAAACCGTAACTATCAGCCTCATCGCTATATCCTGCGACCTTCGCTTCCGATTTCACTTTGTAGGTGCTCGTCCAGAGATTATGAGGCGCTCCTCCCTTTGTGCGCCAGAAAGCGGCGTCGCGGTGCATTTGATCAATGTCGGCCACGCTCCAATCCTTTATGGCCTTCATTGCGAACTTCGAGCCGCCGCAGTGAGCAAACACAGCGTCCATGCCCCTCGCAATAGCAACATAATGATTGCGGGCACTCCTTACAGGCCCGATCCGGCCCACATCTTTGTTTGCGTAGACGGCCATGAAGCGGGTAATTCCGCCCTCGGCAAGACCTTCAACCACCACGCACGCTTCACCCAGACCGCACTGCGGCCTTATGCTTTTCATGTTTTCAACCATTACCGCTACGGGCCTCGTCAATTTTGCATCCTCAGCTAGTTCTTGTCCGCAAAACGGGCAGTATACCGGATCATCAACCTCCTCCTTCTTCACCACCTCACGCGGCTCAGAAGAGGACTTCTTACTGCTTTTCTTCTTGCTGCAAGAAGCACCAAGGAAGCACAAGGCAGAAAGTAAAATTGCCAAGATAAGTAAAAACGCCCTTTTCTTCATACTCCTCCTCCGGAGAGACAAGACCCAGGACTCAAGACCCAAGACGCAATAATCGTTTAGCTTCCAGTTGCCAGATGCCGGCTGCCAGGAAAATCAAGACCAAGAACCCAGGACCCAGGACCTAGCCTGCGGGCACTTGCTTTTTGTCTTAGCTGTCGGCTGTCGGCTGTCGGCCGTTAGCTATTAGCCGTCGACTTCTTTCTCACTGGCAGCTGGGAACTGGTAACTGGTCGCCTTCTTCAGCTTCTCCCACCACCATCGATTATCTTGATACCATCTAACTGTTTTTTCCAAAGCGGTACTGAAATCTTGTTCAGGCTCAAATCCAAGTTCCCTTATCTTACCGGTTCTGACCGAATATCGACGGTCGTGACCCAATCTGTCCTGGACATACTCAATAAGCTCCTTGGGTTTGTCCAATATCTCCAGAATCCTTGTCGCAATGTCGATATTTTCCTCCTCGTTCCCGGCTCCGATATTGTAGACTTCACCATTCTTGCCCCGATGGAGGACCAGGTCAATGGCCCTGCAATTATCCAGAACATAAATCCAATCACGGACGTTTTTGCCGTCGCCGTAAAGTGGCAAGGGAATATCTTCAATCGCGTTTGTAATAAAAAGCGGAATCAACTTCTCCGGATATTGATAAGGCCCGAAGTTGTTGGTGCTTCTCGTAATTATCACGGGAAACTTATGGGTGATCCAATAAGAATTGGCAAGCAGATCACCAGCCGCTTTACTCGCGGAATAGGGGCTGCCCGGACTTAGTCTATCCTCTTCACTAAATGAACCTCGTTCAATGCTTCCATAGACTTCATCAGTTGAGATATTTACAAATCTTTCAATGCCGGCCTCACGGCAACAAGCAAGCAGCGTATTTAATCCAAGAACATTGGTTTCAATAAACTCCGCGGGCTTCAGAATTGAGCGGTCCACATGACTTTCAGCCGCAAAATGAAGAACCGCATCGACCCCGCGAAGCAACTTGCTCACAAGCGAATGATCTCCGATGTCACCCTTGACAAAAGCATAGTCCGAATTGGCTTCAACATCTTTCAGGTTATCCAGGTTTCCACAATAGGTGAGTTTGTCCAGGTTGAGGATGCTGTAACCCGGATGAGCATCCAACATATGCCGAATAAAATTACTACCGATAAAACCGGCTCCACCGGTCACCAATATTCTCATTATCACCTTCCAATATGAAGAATGGCCTTTTGAAATATTAACACAAAGACCAAACTCGAGACAGTATGTTACCAAAGAGAACTTACTTCAACAGGAGACTAGCCGTGCCTCAGGGACCAATCATAAGGAATTTCCGGTGTATCATGCGGTAGGCGGTACTCGTCAGGATTATCATAATCAAAGACCTCGGTCGGACAATTGACGACGATTGCCTCTGATTCACTTATGCACTTCCAGCCATGATATAGACGATTTGGAATCTGGATGAGTAGCGGATTGTGCTCACCTATGAAAAACTCGTTTATTTCTCCACCGGTTCTGGAATTTTCTCTCGAATCATACAAGACGAGCTTTAACATTCCGCTTACGACTGCGACATTGTCAATCTGTTTCTTGTGATAGTGCCAGGCCTTGACAACGCCGGGATAGGTTGTTGTCATATACATCTGACCGAACTTGGTAAAAATAGCATCATCACTTCTCAAGCACTCCATGAGCCTACCACGTTCATCAGGAATTACTCGCAACTTCTTGGTCTTGACTCCTTCAATCAACACTCCGCCCTCCGCAAGACTTTTACATCAAACTGATCTTACTGTTATCTCCCAACATTAGCCGGTACGCCCGCGGCTTCAGATCATCCTTGGAGATCTCGACGCCCTTGCCTACCAGGCTCTCTTCAATCCTCGGAACGTCGGAAATTGTGCTGTTTTCAAGAACGATGCTGTGCTGAATCTCGCTATTCTTGATCAGTACGCCGTAGTAGATCGAGGTGAACGGCCCAACATAGGAATTTTCGATAACTGTGTTTTCTCCGATGATTGCGGGTCCCCGGATATTGCTGCTTATGATCCTGGCCCCTTTTGCCAGAGAGATCCTTCCCGTCAGGCAAGACTCTTCATCAACCGTCCCCTCACAGCGGCTTTCAAGGTCTTCAAGGATGATTCTATTTGCTTCCAACAAATCTTCCAGCTTCCCCGTATCCTTCCACCAGCCGTCAATAATATGGGGCTTAACGTCGTAGCCGCGTTCAACCAGATATTGTATTGCATCGGTTATTTCCAGCTCGTTACGCCAAGAAGGCTTTATGCTGTTCACAGCTTCAAAAATGTTCGCATCGAACATGTAGACCCCAACCAGTGCATAATTGCTGGGAGGATTCTTTGGTTTCTCAATTAGTTGAACGACTTTCCCGTTTTCCAGTTTCGCCACTCCGAAAAGCTCCGGATTTTTTACTTCGGATAATAATATCTGCGCATTGGCTTTTCCGTTCCTAAATTCTTCAACTAACGAGCTGATGCCGTCCTTTATTAAGTTATCTCCCAGGAACATTACGAAAGAGTCGTCTCCGAGAAACGTCTGCGCAATCTTAACCGCGTGCGCCAGACCAAGAGGCGCTTCCTGTTCAATATATTCTATTCTTACACCCCATCTGTCCCCATTCCCGACCGCTTTCTTCACTTCGTCTTTGGTTTCACCGACAATTATGCCAATGTCACTGATTCCTGCATCCTTAACAGCTTCAATAGCGTAAAAAAGAATGGGTTTGTTAGCCACGGGAATTAGTTGCTTTGCACTTGTGTGGGTGATCGGTCTAAGGCGGGTACCTTCCCCACCCGATAAGATAAGAGCTTTCATTGTGTCCTCGCAAAAAGACAGAATGCAAAAGTCAAAATGCAAAAGTCAAAATTAAGAATGCTCAAGGAAAAACCAAACATTTTGCACTTTGCAATTTTCATTTTGCAATTGAGGTTTTTTTAGTTACTTAAATAGTCCTTGCCCAGGATAACTCTTATGTCCGCGCTTTCGCCGATTTTCCTGGACACAACCAGCTGAGAGTCGGGCAAGTATTTTTTTACACACTGTGCTTTAGCATCCTGTCCGTCGCGGTACAGGATTTTGGTTTTTTGATATTTCCAACTGTCCGCATCGCCGACTGATACAATCTTAAATCCTTGAGCTGCAAGTTTGCTTTTCGCCTTCTGTGCAACGCCGGTTTGGCCGCAACCATTGAGCACTTCAACTTTGACATTCCCCGGCGAGACCTTCTCAGCGTAACCCAAAACCGGCTCGCTGGGAGATTTACCCTGTTTAACACGCGCAAGAATTGCTTGTATCTTCGGCTCATCAGGAATGACATAAGAAATCCCTTTGATCATCTTCGGAGTCCCGGGCAGAGTAAATGTCTCAATATCCTCTTCCTGAATCGATCTGATCAAAGAAGCCAGACTCAATAGTTCGGTCGTACTCAGATCAGTCGTTGTATTTTCAGCAAAGAAATTGACCAACTGAGGCAGTTTGGTGAGCGAAACCGGCGCCTTTGCCTTTTTGTAAAGAGCTCTTAAAAATCCTTGTTGTCTCTTAACCCGATCAAAGTCACCGGCGGGAGTATGCCTCGACCTGACATAGGCCAGGGCTTGAGTTCCATTGAGAGTGTAATAGCCGCGCGAAAAATAGGCGCCGGCCATCCTGTCTTTCATAGGCTTATCAATATAAATATCCACTCCCCCCAGAGCATCAACCATCTTCTTAAAACCCTTGAAATCGGTTTCAACATAATGATGAATTGAAAAACCAGTGAAGTCTTCGACCGTTCGAACCATGAGCTCAGGTCCGCCATAAACATGCGCCGCATTGACTTTGTTGTAGCCTCTCTCCGGAATCTTGACCCGCATATCACGAGGCATTGACAAAAGCACAGCCTTTTTCTTTTCTACATCCAAATGCAAAAGGATGATGGTGTCGGTTCGCGCTCTTTCTTTCCCTCTGGCATCGCTTCCCAGCAGAAGAAAATTGATAGGCTCATCGCCGATGGGGTCTGAGATCACTTTCTCTAATCCCTTTTCCCCCTTGTGCAACCGCCCTTCCAGATACTTCAAATAGACAAAGCCCCCCGCCATGCAGAGAGATGCGGTAGCAAGCAATACGACTAAAAATCCGACGACAATCTTCTTGATGGGATACCCTGTAGCTTCTTTTTCAACAGCGTGTTTACCCAAGAGTAAAATACCCCTCCGTAGCTTAAGAGATTTGAAAAAATCAAGAATTCGGTAGCGAAGAGCCTGCTTTTTCAGGCCGTAGTTAGATTATCACAATCCGGATGGAATTTCCAACCTGGAAATGACTAATGACCAAATCCTAATACTTAAAGACGTTATCACCAAGTTGATCTTTTCGTCATTAGCCGGTAGGACCTATCTCGCCCCAACCGAACAGGTGCCGCCCTGCCAGTTGTTAAAATACATGGCTCTTTCGGCAACAACCGGTTGGTCGGCCGAGATAAAAGTGCTGACCTCGGAGTCGGGAACGATGGAATTGACATATATCGTGAATCTTCGTCTTCCCTGAATCTCATAGTTCAAAGTCACAACTTCGTGATTTCTTTTCATGAATTGCACGGTCACATTAGTCGTCAAACTTCCCGGGGCCTCGATCAAGATCCACTCATCAAACTGACCGGAAGCGGAGTTGCTGCCGGTAAATCCTTCAGGGAAATACCATTGGGTATCCGCAGTCGGCGTTCCTATTGAACAGTGCCCGTCACTGTAATTGCTAAAATACATCGCTCTTTCCGCAATCACCGGCTGATCCGACTTAATGAAGGTGCTCACTTCGGCGTCGGGCAATAAGTCATCAACGTGGATCGTCTCCCTGCTTCTGGGCGTCAGCGAGATGCTTTTTGTCTCCGTCTGCCCGTTATTTTTCATGAAAGTCACTCTCACATTAGCATCGATGGAATTGGGGTTCTGGATCAGGACCCACTCGTCGAATGAACCGCCGGTATATCCTTCAGCCAAATACCATGTTTTTGATTTGGCTGCGGCTCCCAAAGAACTGTGTCCGCCCTTCATGTTGTTAAGGTACTGCGCTCTCTCAACAATGATATTCTGATCGGAAGAGACATAAGTGCTGACCTCGGAGTCGGGCAAAATATCATCAACATGTATCGTGTATCTGGATTGAGGAGCGACCTGATAGCTTGCGGCTACGACCCCACCGTTTCTCTGCATGAATTCGACGTTTACATTAGCCGTTGCTCCCCCCGGATTTTGGATCAGGACCCACTCGTCAAAATCCCCGGAAGCGGAATTTTTCCCGGTAAAACCCTCCGCCAAGTACCACGTCTTGCTGGGAGAAATCACTCCTATGGAGTCATGGCCGGCCTTCCAGCCGTTAAAATACATCGCTCTTTCCACGCCTATGTTTTGATCGGACGAAACATAAGTGCTGACCTGGGCATTGGGTAAAATCTCATCAACATGGATGGTAAATCTTGAGAAAGGTGCAATCTGGTAGTAGTTCGTTACGACTCCGGCGTCTTGCTGCATGAACTGCACGGTCACATTAGCGGTCACCGCGCCGGGGTTTTGGATCAGGACCCATTCGTCAAAATCTCCCGATTCGGGATTGCTGCCCGTAAAACCTTCCGCCAAGTACCAAGTCTTACTTAATTCCGGAATAGTCCGATTCACTCTCGCCAGCTTGTTGACGGAAGGAATGATTACGCTATTGGGATTGCTGACATTTGTTGCCTGCAGCTTCAAATCATAATCTCCGTCATCCGCCAGGCTTCCGTCATCCTTTGTCCCATCCCAGGCAGATACATGACCTCCTTGTGCAAGAATATCGCCGGGTATCAGTGTCTTGACAACACTGGATCCGTCGTACACGCGTGCGATCACATCAGCTTGGCGAGGAAGAGAATAGGATAATGCCACAGAATCATTCTTGCCATCTCCATTCGGAGAAACAACCGGCGGCATAAAACCAACATTCGATATCCGGCTATATATTGAGCAGGTTACGTTGTACCCCGTCGGCGTCCATGACTCCTCGGTTGCTCCGTTTTTCCACGTAAGTGTAGGCTCTCCGTTTCCGTCAATTCCGACTATCGCTTTCGGGATGATCGGTGGTGACACGGACCAATTAGCAAGCTCCGGCACAGAAACATGGATGGGATTCCCTGTGGTGGGAGCTTCAACAGGTCGCAGATAAAGTTTCTTGTTTCCACTGTCCCTCTTATCCACTCTGATGCCTCCGCTGGCATCGATCAAACCAAGGGCCGTAGCGCCGCGCGGGTAATATCCCAGAGATTGGCCAAAGGTGGAGTATGTTTGGGCATAAACACTCTTGCTCCCGGAGTCTTTGTTGACCACCGGGTCGAGACCCAAATCGCTATCGTTCTTCGGCAAAGAGAAAAGGTAATCGGTTCCTTGCCCGTACATACAGACGTCCCAAAAACAACCGCTCTTATTCTGGCTGAAATATTTCTCGAGCGGCCAATAATAGTCTTTTGAATAGTCCAGTATTTTCTTTCCTGAAAACTCATTGAATCCAAGATAACAAGCAACCATATCGCGCCACAAATTCTGCGACACCCACTCGTTCTCATTATTTGAACTCGTATGGACCCATCCGTACTGCCGCACGTTCACCTCGGCGCTTTTCTCCAGGTCGGTTTTTATCTTGTCCAAATTATCCGCACTTAGACCGATGGAATTCGCGTCCAAAGAGCTCAAGAGACAGAGCAAACCATTGGAAGGATAGATCGAGTAAGCACTCCGCTCGGTTTCATTTACGCTGTAATCCAAGCAAACGGAAAAGTGATCATCCATCCAGGCATATCCATTAAGTGCGTCATTAATTTTCTGTATCTCGGCATCGCAAGTGTTCTTAAAAGCTACGTCCCCTCGAGCATTCGCCATTTCAGATGCCGCCTTGTAAGCCGCGAGCACTTTTACTCCAAGATAGATCTGGTCCTTGGCGAATTGAATTGCATCCGACCCTTGGTCAATGGTATTCGCAGTGTTGATATCCGGCAAGCCGTTTCCGTTGGTATCGGAATTCTTAATGAAGGTCACAAAGGTCTTAATATTGCTATAAACATAATCCTGGTTTGCCCAGGCGTCTCCGGTATGAGTCCAATATTGGTGCATTAATAGGATGTAGTTGGTATTCTCTTCAACCGGCATGTCGTGGCCGTACGCTTGTCCTGCGGCGGACAATGTCTGTCCGATGTCATGAGAGAGATAAGTGCCGTTAATGTTGGACTTCTTATAATCAAGCCATTCCTTCATTTCCATCTTTAGCAAGTCCGGCCAGAACTGAAAATAGAACCAAGCAAGGTTATATTCAACATCAATTGTGGAATGAAACTGGCAAGACGTCCCCTCCCACACGCTGAACCAATCATGATCGGTGCCAATCGGCGTAGAGGGATCTCCGGTTCCGGGGGGTACAAACCCGTCAGACATCAACCACGTATTGGCCAGATAGCTTTGGAACCCAAAGGCAATCAGGTTCTTGGCCTCAGTGTTAAGCGACGTGTCATCCAGCACCCCGTCAAAATATCCCCGTTTTTCTTCAATGGCGTCTTTCTCGGTAGTAGCATAGGATGCTACGTCTTCAACATCAGCAAAATAGTCCCGGTACTTGAAACCGAAATTCTTCCCCGAGGAAAACGAGCCGTTGTTTCGCACCCACAAAACACTTGAGGAATCAACGTATGATGAGATAACAAAAGTCTTCGACTCCGAACCGCCGCCGCCCAGACTAAAATCCCAAACAAAACCGGAGTAGCCCCGAGGAAAATAAGTATAGACTTCTCTGGCAGCCCGCGTAGGAGAATATCCCGGCGATTGATCCCAGAGCCAAGACTTATCGTTGTTACTATAGTGCCGATCTACATCCGGATCACTTCCACCCGCCAAAACGATTGCCTGGTTCGATGAAATACTGCCTCCCGGCCGCAAAGAATCCTGGCCGAAATGGCTGCCGGAAGTATATTGAAATCCCCAGTAGTCTGTATCTTCAAGCGCCGTGAGACTCTCTCCCTTTTTTTGCGGATTGCCAAAGAGTATCTTGCCGGTTTTTGACCCGCCTGAAGTGTTTCTCACCTGGATATCAAGGTAGAAAAAGGGCGCCGTGGAAAGCTTGGTGTCCTGGGGATAAAACGGTGCCTTGAATGTATAGGTAACCTCAATACCGGGTAGACTGGATGAAGTGCAAACATATTGAATGCTTGTCATGGTGATGTTCTGCTGAATGTTTTCCCAAACCTGATACTTGTCCGTAAGAGGCAAGGCTCTTATGGAGCTTCCGTCATCCAACTTCGCCGCCAGGATCAGATCACTCAAATCGTCTGAATAAGTGCCGAGGGGAGATTGCCGGAAACCAAGCCTTTGAGATTCAGGATTAAGATAGAACCGGGATCCCAACTTGGAAAGAAGCGTCTCGTAGCAGCTTGAGCTGGAATTACGGGTCGATAGGCTCATATAATGGCGGTCTCTGAAAGTGTCGACTTCAGCAACTGTTCCAGACCCATTATAAAGCCTAACAGTGCTGACGGTCGCATTTTCCTTGATCCCCCGGAAGCGAAGTTCTATGATGCCGTCTATCGGACTGGCCGAGAAAGTCCTCTGATAAGCGGCATGCTTCCCCACCGCAGCAACCAGATCGACATTTGACAAAACGTTAACACCGTTTAGATCGACGTTAAAAATCCGCTCGTTGGCGTGATCAAACGTGTGCTCACAAAAACTGAGCTCAACCGAGTACTGTTGTCCCGGATCGAGGTCGCAGAGGCGATAATAGAAATCGCCGCCTATCCGGCCTCGTTGAAATTTGTATGTCTGCAGCGTCCCGCCGCCGCTCCCGCTTATGGTATCGTTGCCATGATAGAAAGCGGACGTGTCGCCCTCAATTTCGCAAATTACGGCATCACTGGCCAGAGCCAAAGCCGCATTAAGCACGAAAAACATTAGTGCCAAGAGAGCAACTATAACCGCTCTTATACTGATTCGGTTCACAAAACCACCTCACACGGAACAGGGCTGCTGATTTTTTGGGAAAGATAACTTAGGGGCGCACTATGCAGATTTTAGGCAAACAAGTTCGTGGTCTCTGTTTGTCGCTGCTATTAAACTAGCATAACAATTTGGAGAAAGCAAATCGCTAGAAAACGCTCAGCCGGCCCTATTCACTATCAATTCGAGCGCCTATGGAGCTGTGGCCTCCGTCTTTTCCGTTGTAGTTAAAGTACATTGCGCGTTCCGCTATCACTCCTACTCCATTGGTGGATTCAATCTTGGTGGAGACCTCATCATTGGGAAGGATGTCATCCACAAAAATCGTGAATCTGGAATTGCCGTCCACCGTGTAAGTTCTCTCTATCGTTGAGCCTCCCCTTTTCATGAAAGTAGCCTTGATCTCGGCGGGCGAAGAATTGGGATTCTGGACCAGTACCCAGGTATCAAAATCTCCCCCGGTAAATCCTTCCGTCAGATACCAGGTGTTGGCAGGAGACGTAACTCCTATTGAATCGTGCCCGTCGGTTTTCCCATTGTAGTTGAAATACATGGCCCGCTCGGCTATCACCCCTACTCCATTGGTTGATTCAATCTTGGTGGAGACCTCATCGTTGGGAAGTATGTTGTCTACAAAGATGGTGAATCTGGAATTGCCGCCCAGGGTGTAGGTTCTCTCTACCGTTGAGCCTCCCTTTTTCATGAAAGTGGCCTTGAGCTCGGCCGGTGCCGAATTAGGATTCTGAATAAGCACCCAGGTATCGAAATCTCCCCCGGTAAATCCTTCCGCCAGATACCAGGTGTTGGAAGGGGCGGTAACTCCGATAGAGTTGTGGCCTCCGTCTTTTCCGTTGTAGTCAAAGTACATAGCACGTTCGGCTATGACCTCGACTCCATTGGTTGATTCAATCTTGGTGGAGACCTCATCGTTGGGAAGTATGTCATCAACAAAAATGGTGAATCTGGAATTGCCTCTTACGGTGTAGAGTCTCTCCTCCGTTGAGCCTCCCTTTTTCATGAACGTAGCTTTGATCTCGGCCGGAGAGGCGTTAGGATTCTGAATAAGCACCCAGGTATCGAAATCCCCTCCGGTAAATCCTTCCGCCAAATACCAGGTGTTGGAAGGGGCGGTAACTCCGATAGAGTCGTGGCCTCCGTCTTTTCCATTGTAGTTGAAGTACATGGATCGCTCGGACAATATCTTTTTGTCACTTAACACCTTTATGGAAACATCATGTTGGGAAGCTACGTCATCCACAAAGACCGTCTCCCTGGCATGAGGCCCTAGCACCAGCGTTTTTACCGCACTTTTTCCGCTGGCAAACTGAAATCGGATATGTACTTGGGCTGCTGTATCGTAAGGATTCATCAAGAGAAGGTATTCATCAAAGTCATTATCAGTGTATCCCTCAGCCAGATACCAACTGGCTACAACTTCCCAGGCCGGATCAGCCGGTTCAGACCAAGGCATGCTGGCAGTATGAGCCGGATCATGTCTGAACATCGGCCATGGGAAACCGGAGGCGGAATAAGTCCCTGCCTCGTCCCAAACCGTTAGTCTTCCGTCAGTGCTCTCAACCCCCGCGCCATACAAAATCTCCACTTTTCCATCGTGATCGATGTCGCCCAAACTGGGACTGTTAAAAGTTATGCGATGCACAGGAATCGTATCATAGGTTGAGCCATCTGCGTTCCAGATAGCCAACTTGCCGTAAGTGCCGACGATTATTTCCATCTCTCCATCGCCATCTAGGTCTCCGATAGCAGGCGAGCTCAGAACATCGTCACCTTCATAAAGACCTTGTTTCCAGATAATCCCGCCATTGTCATCAATTAAATAGAGATAGCCGTCGTTGCCGCCGATAGCCACTTCAAGCCTGCCGTCATGATCAACATCACCGAGAGCCGGAGAAGAGAAAAGATTATCTCCCGTTTCCACCGGCCAGCCCGGTAAGTCCGTTCCGTTGTAGCGCAGAGCATAAACTCTGTTGCCGGCCACGTTGGTCCAATAGTGCCCTGTTCCGACCACGACTTCGGGAAAACCGTCGCCGTCAATATCACCAATGGCCGGTGACGACCAAATAACCTGAGCTGTGGATTTGGGCCATCCTTTCATAACCTGCCCATTCCCCTTGAAGGCCCAAATCAATCCACCGCGGGGATACCAATTGGGACCGCTCCAACAATCCGCTCCTATAACCACCTCATTTTGTCCATCCAGATCAAGGTCACCAATGGCCGGCGATGACCAAACAGTGTCCCCGTTGTTAAACGGCCACCCGGCTACAACTCCTCCCTCATAATGCCAAGCCCAGATATTGTGGCTGTAAGAACCTACCACCACTTCTTTGTCGCCATCCCCGTCAATGTCACCAACGGCGGGAGAAGAGAAAACTCCTTTGTTATCCCAGTCGCCGTCGGCCAACTTCGGCCAGCCCCACATACTTAGATCCGCACCCTCATAATTCAGCCCGTAAACGTAGCCGTTATAGGAACCGACAAAGATCTCTAGGGTGCCATTCCCATCAACGTCGGCCAGTGCGGCAGTAGAATCAACGCCGTCTCCCGTATATCTGGTCCACCGGACTTGTCCGTTTTCATCAAAACAATATATATTGCCGTCCAGGTTGCCTATTACGATTTCTTGGGAACCGTCGGCACTGTTGTCAATATTTCCGATCGCGGGAGCTGAATGCTTGAATCCGAGCGGCCTATCATAGTGCCACTTCTCGGTGGGACCTGTAACGGCAAAACCCATATTTGGTAAGAATAGAAACATGAAAAAAGAGATGAGAGCTAAGAGCATTACCTTTTTTGCGTGTGTCCATTTTGTCATACTGCAACCTCCTGACGAAATCAGATCAAGAAATGTGGCTATAAATTGTGACTATATTCAGTTTATCGGCGAAAAAGGGGTCAGGGTAAACTGCTAGTAGCTGGAAAATATGACTTTTAACCAGGCCAAATACGTGGAAAAATAGCCCTTTCGGCTGGAAGTTGGAAGACCTGGAATCAAATCGAAGGCTGGGAATCAAAATCTATAAATTGGATTCTTCTCCGAGGATTCTTTGTTTCTTCCGGCAATTCACTCGAACCCTTGGATCCTCGACTCCTTGAATCCTTCTATAAGCAGCTGTCTTGGTGAAAATTCTCGATGGTTGAGTCTGCGTGCTAAGACAGACAATTACTAACAATAAGCCGGATTAGTAACCGGTATATCCTTCCGCAAAGTACCATTCCTTGGAGGCTTGAGACGCCCCGATGGAATCGTGACCTCCCCTTCTGTCTCGATAGTTGAAATACATGGCTCTTTCCGTCACGACGGGCCGGCTTGAATCAATCGCGGCGGATACTTCAACATCGGACATCCCTGGTATTTCATCGACATGAATCGTATACCTGGAGTTTGGAGGAATGCTATATAGATAGAGCTGGGGAGCTCCGTTGCGAACCAGATAAGTAATGCCGACGTCCGCCGCTACCGGATTTGGATTCTGAATGAGTATCCATTCATCAAAGTCGCCGCCCGTGTAACCTTCACCTAGATACCAATGATTGGAAAGAGACGTAACCCCGATAGAGTCATGGCCGCCATCTTTGCCTTTGTAGTTAAAATACATTGATCTCTCGGCTATTACCGGTATGTCTGAGGCGACCTTTGCCGAGACTTCAACTGCGGACATCCCCGGATTCTCGTCAACATGAATCGTATGCCTTGAGTTTGCGGGGATAGCGTATTGATAGGTCTGAGGTCCGGCGCCCTTAAGGTAATAAGTGACTTCGACATTGGCGGCGGAGGCGTTTGGATTCTGAATAAGAATCCATTCATCGAAATCATCCCCGGTGAATCCTTCAGCCAAATACCAGGAGGTAGAGGCGGCAGTGACTCCCACGGAATCATGACCTCCCTCTCTCCCATGATAGTTAAAATACATGGCTCTTTCGGCTATTACCCCAACACCGTTTGTAGATTCAATCTCAGCGGAGACTTCATCGTCCGGCAGGATAGCGTCAACATAGATGGAAAACCGGGAATTGGCATCCACCGTGTACGTTTGTTCAACCGGCGGACCGGATCTTCTCATAAAAGTTGCTTTGATGACGGCGGGGGAAGAATTGGGATTCTGAATCAGAACCCATTCGTCAAAACCGGCGCCGGTGTATCCCTCTGCGAGGTACCAGGTAGTAGCAGGAGCTGTCGCCCCGATAGAGTCGTGACCTCCCTTTTTCCCGTCGTAGTTGAAGTACATGGATCTTTCGGCCACAATATCCTGATCGGAGGAAACCTTAACGGAGACCTCTGAATGAGGAATGTAGTTATCAACATGAACCGTGCTGCGAGACTTTGCCGGAACTTGCTGATCAAGAGTTGACGTACTCCCACCGGGCAACATGAAGGTGAGGGTGACGTTTGCCGGCACATCCTGCGGATTCGCCAAAAGGACATACTCGTCAAAGTTGTCCGGTTTGAAATAGATCCAGGAACTCTTGAGACCCAGCCATCCTGCAAACTGGCCGTAACCACTGATCTCTTTGGTTCCGGCTGTGCCGATGATCTTGGCGGTTACTACACGGCCACTCACGCCGCGATTGCTTAAGTCAATATTTATGAGTTGGCCGATGTAAGATTCGGAATGACTATTAAAAATGTTCTCCAACTCGGTCCGGGTGAACTGCTTCTCCCACGTATAGCTGCAAAAGCCGCAAGGCACTCCCCTTAGGTAAGGCTTTATGTAGATCGGATTTCCATTTCCCCAGACATTTTCGTTATTTTCGGTGTGGCCTCCACAACTAGCGCTGTATGCCGCTATTATCGGTTGGCCGTTGTAGACGATAATTTTTCCTGCCGTGTCATCGACTGCCGCCTTTGTATTGGGCCTGGTGGCCGGATCAATGTTGGGATTAAAAGCCTGGCAGCAGCCGCCACTGGAGCAGATATCAAAACCTTCGGCGGCGTGTTTTCCCCGGTCGATGACACTCATCGTATATGTTCTGGCCGAAACAATTAGGGTTCTTAGTCCTTCGGTGGGCCAACTGTCGGGTTCCTCAGCCAACCTGTAGAGATAGTCACGCAGTGAATACTCCCTGATCTGCCCGTCCGGACATTTCACCTTGAGGATTCTGTTTTCATCGGTGCTTGCGAAGCTCACTCCGGTATAGTAGTGCCTAATGATATCCTCATAACCCTGACCTGCAAGAGCACGGTTCTTCACACCAAGCATGCACAGACCGACTCCGTGATTATTACCAAAGCCATAGAAATAATATGATTCTTCAGCAAGAGAAGAGGCAGGGAAGGCCATCATCACTATGGATGACAGAAGCAGCAACACTAGAGAGGCCGAGAGAAGACGTCTGTTATCATTCTTGGGCACCAACTTAAACATTCAAAATCCTCCTCGTGGAATACGTTTTTCTATTTCATGAAATCTATCGTGACCGTTGCTGCAGATGAGTTTGGATTTTGGAAAAGCAACCATTCGTCGAAACTTGCCGATGTGTACCCTTCGGCAAAATACCATGTATCGGATAGTGCCGGCAGTCCTGTGGAATTATGACCGCCGTCTTTTCCGTTGTAGTTGAAGTACATGGAGCGCTCGGCGATTACGGGGACATCCGATTCCACTTTGGTTGAAACGGAAGACGAAGGAATTATTTCGTCCACAAAAATAGTATATCGCGAGTTGGGAGACAAAGTATAGTTTGCCTGCTTAATTGAACCGTCAGGGAGCATAAACGTGACTGTCGTGTTGGCAGGGGTTGAATTGGGATTTTGGATCAGAACCCAGGTATCGAAGTCTCCACCTGTGTATCCCTCTACGAGGTACCAGGTTTTCGAGGGCGCAGTGACTCCCGTTGAATCATGCCCGTCGGCTTTTCCGTTGTAGTTGAAGTACATGGCGCGCTCGGCGATTATGCCCACTCCGTTGGTTGACTCAATCTTTGTCGAAACTTCATCGTTCGGCAAGATATCATCGACAAAGACTGTAAACCGGGAGTTGGCGGCTACCGTATAGGTTCTTTCCACCATCGCGCCGCCCTGTTTCATAAAGGTTACCTTGACTTCGGCCGCGGTCTCACCGGGATTTTGGATCAAGACCCAGGTGTCAAAGCTTCCACCCGTGTAGCCTTCCGCCAGATACCAGGTAGTGGCGGGAGCAGTCACTCCAACCGAATCATGGCCGCCGTCTTTTCCGTTGTAGTTGAAGTACATGGCGCGCTCGGCGGCGATCGGCAAATCGGAAGTTACTTTCGCAGAAACCGAGCTTCCAAAAATCATACGGCTCACATTCATTGAGAACCTCGAATTGGGAGCAATACTGAAGATCGTACTGGTTATGCCGTTGAAGTATTTGAGTATGCCGTTGTAGACACCCTGGGCTATCTGTTGTCTGAAATTCGGGTCTTTTAGGAGCTGTTCCTCACTTGGATTGTCAATGAAAGCGCCCTCGACCAGGGCGGAAGGCATCAAGCTATTGCGAAGCACGTAGAAATTCGCACCCTTAACGCCGCGATCGCTTGTCGTGACTTGCTTCATTACTTCCTCGTGGATACAAGAGGCAAGGACCTGTCCTTCCGGCGAATAATCACTTCCGCTCTTCCAGTAATAGGTCTCGGTGCCGTTGCCCGATCCTCCGCCGCCTGCGTTATTATGAATGCTGACAAAGATGGAAGCGCCTGCATTGTTGCCGATGTCACATCTTCCCTGAAGACTCACATCCACATCGGTCGTTCTTGTCATGATGACCTGAAAACCATTGGCGGCCAGGATGTCGCGAAGACGCAAGCCTATATCCAGGTTGGCCTCCTTCTCCTGAAAACCGCTCGGCCCGATGGCGCCGGTTGCACTTCCCCCATGACCGGGATCTACACAAATCAAAGGAGTCTGTGCTGAAACCAGAGTTGTTGTGAGAAGCAGAAAGAAGGCAGTCAAAAGAAGAACTATAGATATGCGAAGAGAGTTGAGGTGCTTCATATTAAAGACTCCACTTTTCGTGAGATCTGCTATTTTTTGATAAAGGTCTCGTCTCTCTCTATTGGCTGTGTCAAATCAAGATGCCCCGACAGGCTTTCCAGTTCCTGCCCTTCAACCACAAATTTCACTTTCTTGAAGCCGGGGAATTCCGTGACCGTGTTGACCACGGA
>Ga0214473_10003095_pt1 | contig 20293 bp, 17 predicted proteins | sample RVTome_7_FD_203509 | JGI IMG/M metagenome (GOLD analysis project Ga0214473, IMG submission 203509) | Soil microbial communities from uranium-contaminated site in the Upper Colorado River Basin, Wyoming, United States - RVT98D197 | ecosystem: Environmental > Terrestrial > Soil > Contaminated >... | reverse complement strand
CCGCGCGACAACATCATCGTCATCGCGACACATGGCCGCGGCATGTGGGCCCTCGACGCCAACACGGTCAACAACAAGTCCACCCGCCGGCGGTTCTATTTCGAGGACTGAAATGCCCCTGCCGGGTGGGGGGGCGGCCGCCGGGCCGTCCCGCACGATCGTGCTCGACGGTGTCGGACCCGTCCTCTTCGAGAAGAGCCGACGGGCCCGCCGCATCGGACTGACGGTCCGGGCCTCGCGGGGCGTGCGGGTTGCCGTCCCAGCGCGCGTCTCGTTCGATGAGGCCCGCCGAGTCGCCCTCTCCAAGCTCGATTGGATCAGGCGGACGCTCGCCCGGGTCGAGCGGGCCAGGGACCGCTGCCACGAAGTAGTCCTCGCTTCCGAACGTCTCGACCGTCGGGCCGCCCGCGCCTTCCTCGCCGGACGCCTGGCCGCGCTGGCCGAAGAGCACGGCTTCACCCCCGGACGATTGAGCGTCCGGAACCAGTGCACGCTCTGGGGCAGCGCCTCGCCCTCCGGCCGCATCCAACTCAACGCTAACCTGGCGATCCTGCCGCAAGAGCTTTCCGATTACGTCATCCTCCACGAGTTCGTCCATACCCGCGTCAGGGGCCACGGCCGGGCGTTCTGGAAGGAGCTCGAGCTGCACGTGCCCGACATCCGCGTCCGCCGGGTCCGGCTACGGGAATATTCCCTGGCTCTATTTTGACTCCATGAGTGCTATAATCGCCCTCTTACGCATGCCTATACGCCCGCGACACCGGTCTCGCCCATACGGAATCCGGATTCCGCGAACGGCCTGCGGCGTCCGCGGGCACACGCCTTTCTCGATTTCATTCCAAACTTAAGGAGGTTCCCGACATGTCACTCCGCATCACCACTCGCCGGGCCGCCGGGATCGCGGCCGTTGCCATTTTTCTTTTCGCCTCTCTGGCCGTCAGCCCGGCACCTGCCGCCAGCACCGAAATGAAGAAGGCCGACAAGGCCAACTACGACCTGGCCTCCCGGTGGCTGTCGGCCAAGGTCGGCAAGCTCGTCTTCGACACCTCCGTAACCCCTCGCTGGCTGGAGACGGGCGACCGCTTCTGGTACACCTACGAAACGGGCCAGGGACGGAAGTGGTATATCGTCGACCCCGTGGCCAAGACAAAAAGGCTTCTCTTCGACAACGTCAAGATAGCCGCCCAGCTGACCCGCGTCCTGCTCGTCCCCTACGACGCCCAGCACCTGCCCATCAAGACGATCAAGTTCATCAAGAAGGACACGGCCATTCAGTTCGAGGTCGAGGTGCCCAAGGACAACGATATCTCCCTCAACGGCAAGATCGTCAAGGCGTCCGAAATCGCCAAGGAAGAGGTCCAGGACAAGGAGAAGGAAAAGGAGAAGGAGCAGGACACCCAGAAGAACAAGGAGAAGGAGGCCGAAAAACCAAAGGAGGAGCCCAAGACCAAGACCCTGGCCTTCACCTACGAGCTGGCCACGGGCAAACTCACGCTCCTCGAGGACTACAAGACGCCGCCGAAGCGGCCCCGCTGGGCCTCGGTGTCGCCGGACGAAAAGACGGTCATCTTCGCCCGCGGCCACAACCTCTTCCTGATGGACGCCGAGAGCTACGCCCTGGCCCAGAAGAAGGCCGACGACAAGAATGTCAAAGAGGTCCAGCTGACGACGGACGGCGAGGAGCACTGGAGCTATGCCCGCTCTTTGAACGAAGAGGACAAGAAGGAATTCCAGAAGGACGAGAAGGACCGCAAGGACTTCCGGTCGCCGGCCGTCGGCATCATCTGGTCCAAGGATTCGAAAAAGATCGCCCTCGTCCGTGACGACGAGCGCAAGGTCGCCGACCTCTGGGTCATCAACTCGCTGGCCAACCCCCGGCCGACCCTCGAGACCTACCGCTACGAAATGCCCGGCGAGGAGAACCAGCCCCAGCCCGAGATCCTCATTTTCGACCTGGCCACGAAGGGAAAGGTCAAGATCAAGGCGGAGAAATTCAAGGACCCGACGCTCCGCATCTTCACGGCGCCTCGCAAGGCCCTCGATCGGGAGCGGGACAACCCGCCGCCGGCCCAGTGGCTCTCGGACACGACGGACAGGCTCTACTTCGGCCGCCAGACGCGCGACCTCCACGGCTACGAGGTCTGCCTCGCCGACACGGCCACGGGCGAGGTCAAGGTCCTCATCGAAGAGCGTCTCAACACCTACGTCGAGGTCCAGCCTCTGCGTCTCCTCAACGGCGGAAAAGAAATGATCTGGTGGTCCGAGCGCGACGGTTGGGGCCACTACTATCTCTATGACGAAACGGGCAAGCTCAAGGCCCAGCTCACTTCCGGCGAATTCACCGGCGAGGGCATCGAGCAGGTCGACGAGAAGGCCCGCGTCCTCTATTTCGCGGCCTGCGGCCGGGAGCCCGGAGAGGACCCGTACTACACGCACCTCTACCGGGTCAACCTGGACGGCACGGGCCTGAAGCAGCTAGACAAGGGCGACGCCTCCCACGCCGCCGACATGAACGACACGGCCCGCTATTTCGTGAATAACTTTTCCCGCGTCGACCTGGCGCCGAAGTCCGAGCTCCGGGACGCGGCCGGCAACCTCCTCCTCGAGATCGAGACAACCGACGTCACGGCCCTCCTCGCGGCCGGTTTCAAGTATCCCGAACCCTTCAAGGTCAAGGCCGACGACGGCATCACCGACCTTTACGGCGTCATGTACAAGCCGTTCGACTTCGACCCGAACGGGAAGTACCCGATCATCGCCTACGTCTACCCCGGGCCGCAGACGGAGAGCGTCTCCAAGACATTCGTGCCGCGCAGCTCGAGCATGACGCTGGCCCAACTCGGCTTCGTGGTCATCGAGGTCGGCAACCGCGGCGGCCACCCGTCGCGGTCGAAATGGTACCACAACTACGGTTACGGCAACCTCCGCGATTACGGTCTGGCCGACAAGAAGCGGGCCATCGAGCAACTGGCCACGCTCCATCCCTTCATCGACATCGACCGGGTGGGCATCTATGGCCATTCGGGCGGAGGCTTCATGTCCACAGCGGCCATGCTCGTCTACCCCGACTTCTTCAAGGTCGCCGTCTCCTCCTCCGGCAACCACGAGAACAATGTCTACAACCGCTGGTGGAGCGAGCAGCACCACGGCGTCAAGGAGGTCGTCGACAAGGACGGCAACGTCAAGTTCGAGTACAGCATCGAGAAGAACTCCGAGATCGCCAAAAACCTCAAGGGCCATCTGCTCATCACGACCGGCGACATCGACAACAACGTCCACCCGGCCAATACCCTGCGCCTGGCCGCGGCCCTTATCAAGGCCGGCAAGCGCTTCGACTTCTTCATCTTCCCCGGCCAGCGCCACGGCTACGGCGACATGAACGACTACTGGTTCTGGATCCGGGCGGACTATTTCGCCAAGTACCTCCTCGGCGATTTCTCGCAGACCGTCGACCTCATCGAGCTCCAGAAGGAGAAGGAGCAGACGGGAGATAAGAAAGGCCGGTAAGTCCCTGCTTTTTCGCCCCGAATTGTTGTACAAATGAATCCGGAAGGCGGTGTCTGCCCATGAACGACAACGCGTCCTCCCCCGCGTCTCACGCCGCTCCTGCCCGTCATTACGGGATGGTCGCCCTCATCTTCCTGGCCTTCTTCGTCATCTCGCTGGTGACCAATGTCATCGGCGCCATCAATCCCGACGTCGGCCAGAGCTTTGGCCTCAGTCTGACATTGGTCGGCCTTCTGGCTTTTTCCTTCTTCATCGCCTACGGCGTCATGTCCATACCGGCCGGCATGCTCCTCGAGAGATTCCGGGAGAAGCCGGTCATGATCGCCGCTTTCTCGCTGGCCGTCGCCGGGGCCATGCTCATCTCCCTCGTTCCCAGCTACCCGGTCTTCCTGCTGTCGCTGTTCCTGATCGGAGCCGGCATGGCCGCCCTCCAGGTGGCCATCAACCCCCTCCTCCGCGTCTCCGGCGGAGAAGAGCACTTCGCCTTCAATTCGGTCATGGCCCAACTCATCTTCGGCGGCGCCTCCTTCCTCAGTCCGTTCATCTACTCCTACTTCGTCCGGAACATCGGGCAGGCTGGCGGCGAGGGCAAGCCCCTCATCGGACTGATGTCAAAGCTCGTCCCGGCTAATCTTCCCTGGGTCTCCGTCTACTGGGTCTTTGCCGTCATCCTCGTCGCCTTGGTCGTGGTGCTGGCCGCCGTCAGGTTCCCGCCCGTCATCAAGAAGGAGGAGGAGCGGGCCGGCGCGTGGGCGACCCACAAGGCGCTCTTCAAGAACAAGGTCGTCCTTCTCTATTTCCTCGGCATCTTCACCTACGTCGGGACCGAGCAAGGCGTCTCATTCTGGATCTCTAAGTTCCTCAAGATCTACCACGGCTATGATCCCCAAACGATCGGCGCCGGGCGGGTCGCCCTGTTCTGGCTCCTGATGACCGTCGGCGGCGTCCTCGGCCTCGTTCTCCTCAAGCTCTTCGACAGTCGGAAGGTCCTGGTCGGGTTCGCCGTCGCGGCCATCGTCTTCCTCAGCCTGGCCCTGTTCGGGCCGGGGCCGCTGGCCCTGGTCATGTTCCCGCTCATGGGTTTCGCCGCCTCGGTCATGTGGCCGATCATCTTCTCGCTGGCTCTGAACTCCGTCTCCAGCCACCACGGCTCTTTCTCCGGGATCCTCTGCACGGGCATCATCGGCGGGGCGCTCGTACCTCCGGTCATCGGCGCTCTCGGGGACGCGTTCGGCCTCCGCCAGGGCATGTTCTTCCTCTACCTCACCCTCGGCTACATTCTGAGCATCGGCCTCTGGGCCCGGCCGCTCATCGCCAACGAAACGATCGCCATGAAGAAGAAAAAGGAGGCGGCGTGAGCGCGGACACGGTCATCGGCGTCGACCTCGGCGGAACGAACGTCCGGGCCGGCCTCGTCGAAGGCGGCCGTCTCACCGACGTCCGGTCCGTCGCCGTCAGGAGCCAGGGCTCGGAGTGGGACGTCCTCGAGGACATGTTCAGCGCTATCGACGCGGTCATGCGGAAGGACGTGGCCGGGCTCGGGGCCGGGGTGCCCTCGGTCATCGACCTCAAGGCCGGGATCGTTTACGACGTCCAGAACATCCGCTCCTGGAAAAAGGTCCCCCTCAAGGCCCGTCTCGAGGAACGCTATCATCTTCCGGCCTACGTCAACAACGACGCCAACTGCTTCGCCGCGGGCGAGAAGTACTTCGGCCAGGCCAAGCCCTACGACCACGCCGTCGGCCTGATCCTCGGGACGGGGCTCGGGGCCGGGGTCATCGCCAACGGCAGGCTCTACTCCGGCATCAACTGCGGGGCCGGCGAGTTCGGCATGCTTCCCTACCTCGACAGGAATTTCGAAGCCTACGCCAGCGGCCAGTTCTTCGCGCGCATCCACGGCGTTTCCGGGCGAGAGCTCGCCGGGCGGGCAGAGCGGGGCGACGGGCGGGCCCTCGAGATTTTCGCCGAATTCGGCGTCCACGTCGGCGAGGCCATCAAGGCCATCTGTTACGCCGTCGACCCGGAGATCATCGTCCTGGGAGGGTCGGTCAGCAAGTCCACCCGGTTCTTCCAGGCGGCCATGTGGGACGCGTTCCAGTCCTTCGCCTATTCCATCACAAAGGACAGGCTGAAGATCGAAGTCTCCGACACCGAGAATATCGCCATCCTCGGCGCCGCCGCCCTCTATTACGACGCCCTGGCGAAATAGCGCGCTTTATTATTTCTTTCTGTTGACAGCCCTCCGGCCAACAGGTATTTTATTAAACTCATGGCGGCTCGTCGATCTGGAGTGATGGACATGGACAGAACAGGAAAACGCCATTTAAAAGCGGCTGCCGCGACGCTCGGCCTGCAGGCGGTCCTCGCTATCTGGCCCGTCCTGGTTCGCGGCGAGGAAAAGAAGCTAGGCCTTCTCGGCCCGTGGAAGGCCACGGCCGAGCTCAGCTTCGTGGTCACGGGAGGCAACACGGCGACTTCGGCCTTCAGCCTCGGCACATCGTTCACCCGGAAGTGGACGAACGACTCCCTCCTGTTCAAGTCCTACATCCTGAAGAGCAATTCCACGACGACGACCCGGACCGCCCGGGGGACCGAGACCGATTTCGATATCATCGAGGAAAAGATCAAGCGCCTCGTCGCCGAAAACTACCTGCTGGCCGGCCAGTACGACCGCCGGATCTCCAAAAAGCTCTCCGGGCAGGTCGGCATGAACTGGGACCGCAACCGCTTCGCCGGCGTTGACGACCGGGTCATGTTCACCACAGGCTTCGGTTACGCCTGGGTCGAAAAAGCACGGGCCCAGATCAGGACCGCCGCCAGTCTGACCTACACGTTGAGACAATACGTGGGCCAGGACACGGCCTCGTTCGCCGGTCTCCGGTTTAGCATCCTCGCCGACCAGAAGATCCTCGATAACTCCTCCGTCTCGACACAGTTCGTCATCGACGACAACCTGAAGCGGATGGATGATTGGCGGTTCGATTGGACGAATTCGGTGTCGGCCTCCATCTCGAAGTCCCTGGCCCTCAAGATAAGCCTGCGGATGCTCTACGCCAACGTCCCCGCTCTCCAAAGCCTTGCCCTCTTCGATCTCGAAGGCCTGCCGACCGGCCTCTTCGTCCAGGTCCCCCTGAAGAACCTCGACACGTTAATGACGACCTCCATCGTAATTAATTTCTAACAAGAAGGGGTCAAACCTATTTTTTACGCAAAAATGCGTAAAAAATAGGTTTGACCCCTTCTTGTTTGTTTGACCCCCTCTTTTTTTCCTAGTATTATAGTCGAGAATAACGGGCGGAGGCCCCCGATGAAGAAACGTTATTGGCGCTGTTTCGTCTGCAACGACATCCACTACGGGGTCGCCCCGCCGGAGCTTTGCCCCACCTGCAAGGTCCTCAACGCCTACATCGAGATCTCGGCGGACGAGGCCCGGAGGATCCTGGGCGACGGGCCCGGCGTCGCCCTCTCGCCCGACGAATTCCGGGCGGCCATCGAGCGGTTCACGGCCGGCAACGAATTCCAGGTCAACCCCGACCGCGAGAAGGTCGACCTGCTCCTCAAGGGCATCTTCGAGAACGAGCACAACCACGGCCTTAAGTACTGCCCCTGCCGGCTGCGCACCAAAGATTGGGACGAGGACTTGAGGCTCATCTGCCCCTGCAACTTCACCATCCACGAGACCTACAAGAGTGTTCCGGACGGGGAATGCTGGTGCGGACTCTTCGTCAGGAGGAAATGATGGCCAACTTGTTTATGTTCCACGGGCGGGAGTGCCCCCATTGCAAGAAAATGATGCCCCTGGTCGAGAAGCTCGAACAGGAGACCGGCGTCCGCTTCGACAAGCGCGAAGTCTGGCACGAAGAGAAGAACGCGGACCTCATGAGGTCCTACCGGCCCATCATCGCGGCCAAGTGCGGCGGTCAGCTCAAGGTCCCGGCGTTCCTCAACCCCGACGCGAACGACGCCGTCTGCGGCGATATGGACTACGAGAAGCTCAAGGACTGGGCCCTCAAGCAGTCCTAGGGACCGACGGGCAGGCCGTCGGCCGGCCCCGCATCGGGGAGGGTGACCGATGATCGAACTGTTCGACCCACTCAAAGGGGAAAGACTCCGGGTGCTCGACGAGACGGGCGGGATGGCGCCCGGCCTGGACCCGGGCCTGGCGGAGGCCGAGCTCCGGACGATCTACGAACGCATGGTCCGGACCAGGGCTGCCGACGCCAAGGCCCTCAAGCTCCAGAGGCAGGGCCGCCTCGGTACCTACGCGCCGAGCCGCGGCCACGAAGCCTGCCAGGTCGGCTTGGCCTCGGCCATGGGCCGGGACGACTGGTTCTTCCCCTACTTCCGCGACCTCGGCATGTACATCACTCTGGGCTATCCCCTGGCCGATTACTACCATCTCTGGATGGGGAACGAAGCCGGCCTGAGGACGCCCGACGGACTGAACATCTACCCCATCGCCATCCCCGTCGGCTCACAGATTCCGCAGGCCGTCGGGGCGGGTCTGGCCGCGAAATATCGGAAACTCCGGATCGCCGTCGTGACGACGTTCGGCGACGGGGCGACCTCGGAAGGTGACTTCCACGAAGGCCTGAACTTCGCAGGAGTCTTCCGGACGCCCAACGTCTTCGTCTGCCTGAACAACCAGTTCGCCATCTCCGTGCCTCGGGCGCGCCAGACGGCCGCGGCGACCATCGCCCAGAAAGCCGTCGCCTACGGCTTCCCCGGCGTCCAAGTGGACGGAAACGATGTCCTGGCCGTCTATGCCGCCGCCCGGGAGGCCCTGGCCAACGCCCGGAACGGCCGGGGCCCGACCCTGATCGAGGCCTACACCTATCGGATGGGCGACCACACGACCTCGGACGACGCCGCTCGCTACCGGTCGAAGGAAGAAGTCCAGGAGTGGGAGCGGCGCGACCCGATCCTCCGCTTCAGGCTCTATCTCGGGAAGAAAGGGCTCTGGGACGAAGCCTACGAAAAAACCGTCCAGGACTCCGCGGCGGAATTCGTGGAGAAGGCCGTCGTCGAGGCCGAGGCCCGGCCGGCCGCGACGCCCGGGGATCTTTTCGCCTACACCTATGCCGCGATGCCGCCGGAGCTCGAGGCCCAGCTCGCCGACCTCAAGGCCTTCCTCGAAGAGGGACGCCGATGATCATGACCATGATCCAGGCGATCAACCAGGCCCTCGCCCAGGAGATGGAGAGGGACGACCGGATCATCGTCCTCGGCCAGGACGTCGGCCGCAACGGCGGCGTCTTCCGGACGACGGAGGGCCTTTACGACAGGTTCGGCCCCGAGAGGGTCATGGACACTCCCCTCGCGGAATCGGCGATCGTCGGCGCCTCGATCGGGATGACGGCCCTCGGCCTCCGGCCCGTGCCCGAGATCCAGTTCATGGGATTCATCTACCCGGCCTTCAACCAGATCGTCTCCCACGTCGCCCGTCTCCGGAACAGGACACGGGGCCGGTTCACGGTGCCCCTGACGATCCGGACGCCCTACGGCGCCGGGGTCAAGGCCCTCGAACATCATTCCGAAAGCACGGAAGCCCTCTTCTGCCAGATCCCGGGATTGACCGTCGTCGTCCCCTCAAATCCTTATGATGCAAAAGGGCTCCTCACCGCCTCGCTCCGCAGCGACGACCCGGTCATCTTCCTCGAGCCGACCAAGCTCTACCGGGCGGAAAAGCAGGAGGTCCCAGAGGAAGCTTACGAGGTCCCTCTGAGGCGGGCCGCGGTCGTGCGGGAAGGGAAAGACCTGACCATCATCGCCTGGGGCGCGATGATCCCGGCGGCGCGGCAAGCGGCGGAGGCGGCCGAAGCCGAGGGCGTCGGCGCGGAGATCGTCGACCTCCGCACGCTTTCTCCCATGGACAGGGAAACGTTCGTCGCGTCCGTCCGGAAGACGGGCCGGGCCCTCGTCGTCCACGAAGCCCCGAAGACCTGCGGCCTGGGGGCGGAGATCGCGGCCACGATTGCCGAGTCCGCTCTCCTCAGCCTCGACGCTCCCGTTCTCCGCGTGACGGGGCAGGACGTCACCGTCCCTCTGTCGAAAAGCGAGGACCTCTACTATCCCGGCCCGGAGCGCGTCCTTCGGGCTATCCGCAAGCTGATGGAGTATTGACATGGCCAAAGAGTTCCGTTTCCCCGACGTCGGGGAGGGCATCACCGAAGGCGAGGTCGTCCGCTGGCTGGTCAAGGAAGGGGACGAGGTCAAGGCCGACGAGACGCTGGCCGAGATCGAGACCGACAAGGCCGTCGTCGAAATGCCGTCGCCTTACTCCGGGACGGTCCTTAAGCTCCATTTCAAGGAAAAGGACCTCATCAAGGTCGGGCAGGTTCTGGTGACAATCGGCGAAAAAGGCGAGGCCATGCCCGAAGCTCGGCCGGCCCCGGCCGCGATCCCGGCGGCCCGCCCTGCGGCTCCGGTCCAGGAAGCGCCCCCCGTCCGGGCTGGCGAGGTCCTGGCCACGCCCAAAGTCCGGGCCCTGGCCAAGGAACTCGGCGTCGACATCGGCGCCGTCCCCGGCACCGGCCCGGCCGGCCGGATCACGGAGGACGATGTCCAAGCGGCCAAGGAGAAACCGGCCGAAAAGAAGCCCGCGATCAAGATCAAGGCGAAATACGACCTCTTCGGGTCGCTCGAGCGGATCCCCCTGCGGGGCGTCCGCCGGGCCACGGCCAAGAAGATGCGGGAATCCCTGGACAAGGCCGCCCACGTGACGCACTGCGACGAGGCCGACGCCGGGGCGCTCGCCGCCCTCCGCGAGAAGATGAAGCCCGAGGCCGAAGCCGCCGGGATCAAGCTGTCCTACCTGCCGTTCATCGTCAAGGCCTTGATCGAGGCCCTCAAACTTCACCCGACCCTCAACGCGACCCTGGACGACGAGGAGGAAGAGATCGTCGTCAAGAAGTACTACAACATCGGCATTGCGGTCGACGTCCCGGACGGCCTCATCGTCCCCGTCGTCAAGATGGCCGACCAGAAATCCGTGCTCGACATCGCCGCCGAGATCCAGGCCTTGGCCAAGGCCGCCCGGGAGCGGACCCTGGACTTGGCCGACCTCAAGGGCGGCACCTTTTCCATCACTAACGTCGGCGGCATCGGCGGCGACTTCGCGACGCCGATCATCAACTACCCCGAAGCGGCTATTCTGGCGACCATGAAGATCGCCGACAGGGCCCGCGTCGAGAACGGCGCGGTGGTCGTCAAAAAGACCCTCCCTCTGTGCCTGTCTTTTGACCACCGGATCATCGACGGGGCCGAGGCGGCCCGCTTCACCCGGGACCTCGTCCGCTTCCTGGAAAACCCGGAGAGTTGATGAAGGTCGCCGTCGGCATGAGCGGCGGGGTCGATTCGTCCGTCGCCGCGCTCCTCATGGTCCGGGCGGGACACGAAGTCTCCGGCGTCTTGATGAAGATCTGGCCCGGCCCGGACGGGCCAGGCGCGGCCCGAAGCGCATGCTACGGCCCCGACGAGGTCGAGGATATCCGGGCGGCCGGGGATGTCTGCACCCGGCTCGGCATTCCGCTCCATGTCTTCGACTGCTCGGCGAACTACGAGGACCTCGTCCTCCGCTATTTCCGGGAAGGATACCTGACCGGGACGACACCGAACCCCTGCGTCCGTTGTAACCAGCTGGTCAAGTTCGGCATCCTCCCCGACGCGGCCAGGGAATCGGGCCTCGAATTCGACCGTTTCGCGACGGGACACTACGCCCGGGTGGAGCATGACGCCGCGCTCGGGCGGTTCCTGCTGAAAAAGGCCGTCGATTCGCGCAAGGACCAATCCTATTTTCTCTACCGCCTGTCCCAGAAACAGCTCGCGGCAACCCATTTCCCGCTGGGGGAACTCACGAAAGGCCGGGTCCGCGCCATCGCCCGGGAGGAGGATCTCCCCGTCCACGACAAGAAGGAGAGCCAGGATTTCTATGGCGGCGACCTGAAGGACATTCTCGGGAGGGACGGCCGGGAGGGCGACATCGTCGACCGCGAAGGGCAAGTGCTCGGCAGACACCACGGCGTCTGGAGCTACACCATCGGACAGCGGAAGGGGCTGGGCATCGCCCATCCCGTCCCGCTTTACGTCACCGCCATCGACGCCAAAAACAACAGGCTTGTGGTCGGCCCGGAAGAGGAAACCTACACGCGGTCGTGCCTGGCTCGAGATTGCGTTTGGAGCATGGTCGAAAGGCTCGCCGCCCCGGCGGAGGTCCAAGTCAAGGTCCGCTCGGGCGGCCGGCTCGTCAGGGCGGAGATATCACCGCTCGACGATGGACGGACTCGGGTCGTCTTCGCCGAACCCGTCTTGTCCGTCGCGGCAGGCCAATCGGCGGTCTTCTATCTCGAGGACATCGTCCTCGGCGGCGGCATCATCGAATCCGCGGCCTGACCCGCCCTTCCCGTTTCCCATCGTTCAATCCCCTTCGCGGGATTCCATGGACGTTAGTCCGTGGAGGAATAGCGAATTCCCCGCTTCGGGGACAGGCGCTCCAACGCCTGCAAAGGGGAGATCCCACGGACGTAAGTCCGTGGAGCTTCAGTGGCCGTGCCGGTGGTCGCTGTCCGGCCAATGGCCGTGGAAGTGGTCCGTCTCCTCGTGGACGTGCCCGCGGACGTGCGGCTGCCGGACGTCCCCTTCGTGCGCGTGGTCATGATGAAGGTCCGAGTGGACATGGGCGTGGGAGTGGGTCATCCGGTCGTGATGATGGGCATGCGCGTGCCTATCGCGGACGACGAGGACCACGGCCGCGGCCATGAGCAGGCCGGCCGCGGCCAGGCCCGGCCTGACCCTGTCGCCAAGGACGAGGATCGAAGCCAGGACGCCGGCGAACGGGGCGATGCTGAACAGGGCACCCGTCCGGAAAGCCCCCAGGCCTTTCAAGCCTTTGATGAACAGGACCAGGCTCAGTCCGTAGCCCAGCGCCCCGACCGCGAGTCCGGCGAGGACCGGGAGCTCCGGCGAAACGCCTTGCCCCAGGGCGAAGGCCAGGCCCAGCGAGAACGAGCCCGAGATGAGCCCCTTGACCATGGCGATTTGGACCGGGTCCTTGTCTGAGATCTGCCGGGTGAGGTTGTTGTCGAGGCCCCATCCGGCCATGGCCGCAAGGACGAGGAGGGGCCCGACGAGCTCGAGACGGCCCTGGCCGGAATTCCAGGAGAGGAGCACCCCGCCCGCGGTCATGAGGGCGAGGGCCGCCCAGACACGCCGCCCGGCGTTTTCCCGGAAAAGCAGAACCGCGATCAGGGCCGTGGCCGCCGCCTCGAAATTGAGGAGGAGAGAGCCGGCGAATCCCGTGACCCGGCTGAGCCCGAGCATCAGGAGGATCGGGGCCCCTATGCCTCCGGACAGGATGGCCCCGGCGAGCCAGGGGAGGTCATGTTTTTCGAGCGGCGCCTCCCCGGCGCTCCCTTGGGACCGGCTCCAGCGTCGGGCGCATCCGGCTGCGCCGCGGTAGACGGCGAGCCCCAGGAAAGCCCCGGCATAGAGAAGCCCGGCCAGCGCGACCGGAGGGATCTCGCCGAGGAGAAGCTTGGCCAGGGGCGTGCTCGCCCCGAAGAGGACGGCCGAGGCGAGGACGGCGACAAGGGGCCTGACGTTCATCGGCTGTAGTAATCGACCATCCGGCCGATGGTCCTCTGGCAAACCCGGCAGAATTCGTTCTTCGGGTTGAAGATCATGACGCAGTGGACCTGGGACCTGTAAAGGCCCTTCGAGGCGTAGCCCGCGCCCTCGAAAACGCCGACCTTGTCGTCGAGCGCCGCGTATTCCGTGCGGACGGCCTCAACCCGGGCGGCCAGGTCCGCGTCGGCCGCCTTATATTTATCCTCGATCCGCTTGATCTCCTCTTCCGGAGCGCCCTTCTTTTTCGCCGCCTCAAGGTCCTTGGCCCGGGCTTCGCGGATCCCCCGCCGCTCGGCCTGGAGGGCCTCGGCCTTGTCCTTGCCATATTCCGTCGGGACACCGATACCGGGCGAAAGGAGGTCCTTCCACTTGACGTTGGCCGGGTCGAGGAGGGCGGTGATGTTGGCCTCGAGCGGCTCGACGCCCTTGGGGTAGAAATCGTTATACGAGACCTCGGACTGGTAATACTCGTCGGCGAGGTAGGCGAAGGAGTGTCCGAGCTCGTGGACGAAGACCTGAGGGCTCGAGGGGTGGTCGACGGTGGTCACGCAGTAGTCGAGGCCGATGCTGCCGCCGCCGTAGCGTTGGCTATTGACCAGGACGATGATGGCGTCGTAAGGGACCTGGCCGGCGATCTCATGCATCCTGTGGTCGTCCTCGACGAGCATGTAGCGGTCGAGGTCGAACGCGTTGAAGGAAGCGTTGAGCACGGTCTTTTTATAGATGCGCTGGCGGGGCTCGTCCATGCCCCGCTCGGCCGACGCCCTGAAGACCGCGCGGATATTGAACCTGTCCTTCATTCCCTTGTAGGGTTCGACCGTGAAGAGATAGGCCGCCATCCGGTCCACGTCAGCCTTGAACTTGTCCCGGTCCCCGGAGGTGTAGCCCTCGGCGACGAAGACGAAATCGACCTTATCGTGGGGGTCGCCGGTGACCTGGGCCTCATAGATCCAATCGCCCGAGGCGGGCTTTTCGCGGCCGATGTGATAGTCGGCTGGGTCGAGGACCTGGCTGAAGAGCGGCTGGAGGAGGTGGCGCTTATCACGCTTTTCGACGACGAAGAGCGCGGGGCGCTTGGGCAGAGGGATGTGAACAGAGCGCTGGAAAACGCGCTTCATGCCGGCGAGCGCCGGGGAGGTCGTCTTGTATTCGGCGAACATCGTGTCGAAGCCGCGCGCAAAAATGAGCCGGTTCGAGGCGACGTCGTAGAGCTTCATGACGTAGCGGCCGTACTCGAAGGGCAGAAGAAGCCCGGACAGGGATTCGGGCCAAAGGCCCTCTTCGTAGACCTGATGGACGGTGACCGTTTCGTCCTTGGCGTCCCCGGCCTGGTAGAGGTCGATCCGCAGGGCCTTGTCGAGGAAATGTTCGTCGAAGGGCGGCTGGACTTGGGCGGCGGCCAAGGCCGGGAGGGCCAGGGCGACCAAGAAAAGGACGAACAGGGGTCTCTTCATGCGGGCCTCCTCGTATCTTCCCGGCAATTATAGGCCGACGCCCGCCGCGACACAACCGGCCCGGGCCTGTCCCGGTCGGGAGGACATTCGCGGCCGGCGGACCCCGCTTGAGCCCGCTCCGATTTTCCGCTATAATAAGATTTCGACTGTTCGATTTCGGTACACCCGTTGGCCCCGCACCGGCAAAACCCCGAACATCCCGACAGGCTTGAATATTTGAAAGGCAGTTTTCTATGAGCACCGACATCGCGAGAATGCGCAACATCGGCATCAGCGCCCACATCGACTCCGGCAAGACGACCTTGACCGAGCGGGTCCTCTTCTACTGCAAGAAGATCCACAAGATCCACGAGGTCAAGGGCAAGGACGGCGTCGGCGCGACCATGGACTCCATGGACCTCGAGCGCGAGCGCGGCATCACCATCACCTCGGCCACGACCAACGTCGAGTGGGCCGACCACTCCATCAACATCATCGACACGCCCGGCCACGTCGATTTCACCATCGAAGTCGAACGCTCCCTGCGCGTCCTCGACTCGGCCATCCTCGTCCTCTGCTCGGTCGGAGGCGTCCAGTCCCAGACGATCACCGTCGACCGCCAGCTCCGCCGCTACAACGTACCGTTCATCGCCTTCGTCAATAAGCTCGACCGGGTCGGGGCCAACCCTTTCAAGGTCCGCGAGCAGATCGCCGACAAGCTCGGCCACAACGCCGTCCTCATGCAGGTCCCAATCGGCCTCGAGAGCGCCTTCCGGGGCCTCATCGACCTCGTCACCATGAAGGCCCTCTACTTCGATGGGCCGGAGGGCGAGGACATCCGGGTCGAGGAGATCCCGGCTGAGCTCGCCGCCGAAGCCGCTGAGAAGCGCGAGGAGATGCTCGACGCCGTGTCCATGCATTCCGAGGCGTTGATGGAGGCCATTCTCGAAGGCCGTCCAACCGAGGACCTCGTCCGGGCCGCCGTGCGTCGGGGCGTCGTCGCCCGCAAGCTCGTCCCCGTCTTCGTCGGCTCGGCCTACAGGAACAAGGGCATCCAGCCGCTCCTCGACGCCGTCGTCCATTACCTGCCCAACCCTTCGGAAGTCGAGAACCGGGCCATCGACCTGGACCAGGACGGCGCCGATCGCGTCCTCACCGACGACACCTCGGCCAAGACGGTCGCCCTGGCTTTTAAGCTCGAGGACGGGGCCTACGGCCAGCTGACCTACATCCGCATCTACCAGGGCAGCCTGCGCAAGGGCGACGAGCTCGTCAACACCCGCTCCGGCCAGAAGATCAAGGTCGGCCGCCTCGTCCGGATGCACGCCGACGCTATGGCCGAAATCCAGGAGGCCGGGTCCGGCGACATCGTCGCCCTCTTCGGCGTCGAGTGCGCCTCGGGCGACACCTTCTGCAGTCCCGGTCTCAACCTGGCCATGACGGCGATCTACGTCCCCGAGCCGGTCATCTCCCTGGCCATCGAGCCCGTGGACAAGAACGCCGCCGACCGGATGGCCAAGGCCCTCCACCGGTTCACCAAGGAGGACCCGACCTTCCGGACCCACGTCGACCCGGAATCCAACGAGACCATCATCCAGGGCATGGGCGAGCTCCATCTCGACGTCTACATCGAGCGCATGAAGCGCGAGTACCGGGCCGAGGTCAAGACGGGCATGCCCCAGGTCGCCTACCGCGAGGCCATCAGCCAGAAGGTCGACTTCGACTACACGCACAAGAAGCAGACCGGCGGCTCGGGCCAGTACGCCCGGGTCATCGGCCGCCTCGAGCCCCTGGCCAAGGGCGCCTACGAGTTCTCGAACGAGGTCAAGGGCGGCCGCATCCCGAGGGAGTTCATCCCCTCGTGCGAAAAGGGCTTTAAGGCCGTCATGAAAAAAGGCCAGCTCATCGGCTTCCCGGTGATCGGCGTCCGCGTCGTCCTGACCGACGGCCAGGACCACCCCGTAGACTCGTCCGACATCGCTTTCCAGACCGCCGCCCAAGGCGCCTTCCGGCAGGTCTACGCCATGGCCAAGCCCCAGATCCTCGAGCCCGTCATGAAGGTCTCGGTCGAGGGCCCGACCGAATTCGCCGGCAGCGTCTTCGCCACGATCAGCCAGCGGCGGGGGACGATCGTCAGCTCGGTCGAAGACGGCACATACTCGCGGGTGGACGCCGAGGTCCCGTTGAGCGAGATGTTCGGCTACTCGATGGTCCTTCGCTCGCTGACCCAGGGCAAGGCCGAGTTCACCATGGAATTCCTGAAATACGGCCGCGTGCCGCCCTACATCGCCGAGCTCCTGGCGGAACAGCACCTCGAAAAAAAGAAGAAAGAGTCCCAGAAATAACGGAGGAGACACCCATGACGCTCACGGTCAAGGAAGAACTCATCAAGCGCAGCCCCCTGAGGATCCTGGAGAAGTCGATCTCCGGCGGGCTGGGGAAGGGCAACATCGGCGTCCTGGCCAGCCGGAAGGGGGTCGGGAAGACGGCCTGCCTCGTCCACATCGCCGCGGACAAGCTCCTTCAGGATAAGCCGATCATCCACGTCTCCTTCGCCAGCCGGGTCGACCACATCATCACCTGGTACGAGGACATCTTCAAGGAGATCGCCAAGAAGCCGAAGATGAAGTCCGCCCTGGACACGTTCGACGAGCTCATCCGCAAGCGGGTCATCATGAATTTCAAGCAAGACGGGGCCAGGACGGAGCAGGTCCTGCGCAGCCTCGAGGCTATGATCGTCCATGCCAATTTCCGGGCCGAGACGGTCATCGTCGACGGCCTGGACTTCACCCAGGCAGGGCCGGAAGACCTCCGGAAATTCAAGGACTTCGCCGGGCGACTCGGGCTCGAGGTCTGGTTCAGCGCTTCGCTCAAGAAAGACGATCCCCTCTTCGACGGGCAGGGTATTCCCTTCGAACTCATTGGTTACCTGGGCGTCGTCGACGTCATCATCTCCCTCAAGCACCACGGCGACCACGTCCATTTCAGCCTGGTCAAGGACCACGACCGGTTGACCCCCAAGGACCTCCGGCTCAAGCTCGACCCGACGACGCTCCTCATCGCCAAGGACATCCGCGCCCGGGCCCGGTAGACGCGCCGAGCCGTCTCGTATGTCTTTGACTCGCTCCGGCATGTGTGTTATATCTGCCGTCGCGACGTTCGATCGCGCGGTTGACAGCCATGATGCCAGATGAAGAAGCTAGGATCTCCTTTCCTGACAGGACGCGTCTGGCCGTCATCGACCTCGACGGCACGCTTCTCAAGGGGATGAACGCGGAGCGGGTGTTCTACCTGCATCTTCTCGTCCACGGCCGGGTCGGGGTCATGCGGATGGCCGCGTTCCTGCTGACGTTCATCGGAGACACCTTGCGCCTGGGCTTCCGCCGGGCGATAGCCACGAACGCCCGGATCCTGCGGGGAGAGACTCCTGGAAAAGTCCGGCAGTGGGCCCTCGAATTCGGCCGCGTCTTCCTCAGGAAGGCAGTCCCTGACGACCTCCGGGGCAAGATCCTCAGCCTCAAACAGGAGGGCTGCCGCATCGTCCTCCTGTCCGGCTCGCTCCAGATCCTCGTCGACCAGCTCAAGGAGCGGCTCGAGGCGGAGATCCTGATCGGAACCGACCTCGAGGTGGTCGAGGGGAAGCTGACCGGCCGGAAAAAGGGTATCTTCCCCTACGGCCGCATGAAGGTCGAGGCCCTGTTCCAGAAGATCGACCCGGGCGGTATCGACTGGCCCAGCTCCTGGGCCCTGGCCGACCGGAAATCGGACTTGCCCGTCCTCGAGCTCGTCGGCCACCCGGTCGCCGTCCATTCGGACCGCAAGCTGCGCAGGCTGGCCCGGCAACGGGGCTGGGAGATCTTCGGCTGAAGCCTCAGAATAGGTAGGCCAGGCCGGCGAACAACCGCGTTTCCTGTCCGCCCGTCTCGACGTCCCTCATCTTGCCCCAACGGTGGATGCCCTCCAGGGCGAAATACACGCGAAAGGGAAGTTCGGGCACGCGCCAGCCGGCTTTGAGGAGATAGCGGACCCGGGTGTCGACGACATTGCCGTCGTCCGCGAGGTCCGACTGGAACCTGTCCAGGCCTTCGACGGAATCCCAGACGTGAGCGCTGACGAGGGCGCGGAGCCAGAGGTTCCGCCAATCCAGGTCGACCCGCCCGGAAACGCTCCCCCCCAGGGCGTAGTGGTAGCCGTAGTAACTCAATGTCGTCTTCAACCCCTCGATGGGGTAAACCGCGGAGTAGGCGTTGAACGCGTAGGCATTCATCATGGCGAAGTCGAGGTAAGCGTCGGCCACGACCCGGACTTTTAGGCCCCGGGAGAACCTCGTCCAGTCGAGGACGGGGCCGACGAGGTGGGCGACCGTCATCTTGTCCCGGAAATCCGTCGGGGTCGCAGGGGGAGGGTCGAGGCGCACCAGGCTGTTCTTCGAATCGTAGAGGGTCGGCCTTTTCCGGACATAGGTCAAGGCGGAGCCCAAACCGATCGATAAGGCGTAGCCCCGGCCGAGTTCGTCGATCTTCTGCCGGAACGAGGCCAGGCTCACGACCCGGGTGAAGAGGTTGACCTCCTCGTCCCAGCCGGTCCGGAGGTGATCGTCGCCCGGACGCCTTTGGCCCAAGGCCACGTCGAGCGCGAGCTCGCTCAGGGACGTGTCCCGAAGGGTTTTGCGGAGGGTGCCGGTCCGGCCGTACTCCGGCGTGCGGATGATCTGCGTTTCGAGGCTGATGAAGCCCGTACCCTGAGCGTCCCGGCCGGCCCCCGAGGACCGTCTCCATCCGACGGAGAGGACGAAGTCGTGCCAGCCGGGATCCGGGTAGACCTTCGAGGCAGGGTTCTTCCGGTCCAACCATTTATTGAACTTGAGGAAAGGATTCATGAAACCGAGGAATTTCAGGACCGGGGATTTCTGGCTATGGAAGTAATCGGACAGCTGGAACCAAGGTTCTCCCAGGGAGTAGCCGCCCGAAGTCGTCAGGATCATGTCGTTGACCGAGATGACCTCCCGCCACTCCGAGACGTACTCGTAGAACAGCGACCCTCCGAACGCCACGAGGAGGGATTCGGCCCAGGTTAGGTGGCTGGTCCTAGCCAACTGGTAGAAGAGGGCCCCGCCCGGGACATGCGTCCAGTTGACCACAAAGGCGTTCGAATCGAAACGGATGGCCTCGGTGGTCAGGAAACGGCGGTACTGGTCCTCGCAGGTCAGCTCGTACTGCCAGTCCTCGATCCAGGTATGGTATTCGAGCCAATAGTGCACGGTAGAAAAGGTCAGGAACCCTCCCAATTCGAGCATGGCTCGGCGCCAGTTCTTGGGCATTTCCGTCTTCACGACGGGACTGTCGCAAGGCTCCGGGCCCGGAGCGGCAACCAGCGAAAAGCCCCCGCGGACGGGGCTGTCGCAAGGCTCCTGTCCCGCCGCGGCAACCAGCGAAAAGCCCCCGCGGACGGGGCTGTCGCAAGGCTCCTGAGGCGAGGCGACGGGGGCCGCGAGCGAAAAAACCGGGGCGGTCGTCCCGGCGGCGGGAATGCCAAGGAAGAGGACCAAGGCGGCGGCCCCGATACGGCGATAAGCGAAAAGTCCGCGCGGTCGGGACTGTCGCAAGGCTCCGGCCGCCACGGTTCCGGCGAAGGGCTTATCGTTCATATCTTCGAGTTTCTCATTTCCCTGCAGAAGAAATAAAATATGCCATCCGATGAGCCGAGTCAAGCCATGTTCAAGTTGTCAC
>Ga0214473_10003094_pt1 | contig 20297 bp, 29 predicted proteins | sample RVTome_7_FD_203509 | JGI IMG/M metagenome (GOLD analysis project Ga0214473, IMG submission 203509) | Soil microbial communities from uranium-contaminated site in the Upper Colorado River Basin, Wyoming, United States - RVT98D197 | ecosystem: Environmental > Terrestrial > Soil > Contaminated >... | reverse complement strand
TCCTTGGTCACATCGTTGACCATGGTGGGTTGTCCTGTCTCTGCAACCCAGCCAGAAATACCTTCACCCCGTTTCAAGACCCTGTCTTTTATTCTCTGCCCCTGTTCTCCTACAACAACTGTAAACCTGAGATTGCCTGCCTCGTCATACAGAAGCAGAGAACCTGCTTTGGTAGAGTTAAGGCTCATTGCTGATTTGACGATATTCTCTAAGAGTATGTCAGTATAAAAAGTTTCTCTGAACTGTTTTGTAATTTCAATAAGACTGTCTAACCTTACATAGGTATCCTGTAGAGAGGAGAGCGATGCATTAGTGGTTTTTGTCAGAAGTGATAAGCCGAGGAGAGATATAACAACCGAAAGAAAAAGAAGTATCCAGATCTGTGTTGGTATTTTCCATTCCAGATAAGGGTAAATGTATTTTATAGAGAAATAAATAAGAAGCGCTAAGGGAATTATAGAAGAGACAAAATATGATATCTTTACATAACGGCGTATATTTTTAAAAGAGTTTTTTTCCACAGATCTCTGCATTTGACTAATTCTACAAATACAGGAAGCCTGCGTCAACTAAATTTTTATGATTACTCGGCCAGAGTCTTTCGAGTTTGACAACTACTATTAGAAATTATTAAACTTAAAATGATGAATATCGGAGAAAGATTAAAAGGATTACGCACAAAGAAAGGCTTGTCCCTTGAGGAATTAGCTAAAGATGCAGAGGTAAGTGCAAGTTTCCTTTCTCAGGTAGAAAGAAATATTGTATCTCCTTCTATAAAGTCTCTTAAAAGAATTTCCCACATCTTAAATGTTCCTCTCGGCTATTTCTTTTCGGAAGAAGAATATAAAGGGGTTGTACTCATCCAAAGAAGAAAAAAGATAAAGGTCTATGAAGAACTAACTAAAGGGATATGGACAAGAAGGATAGTGCCTTTAATATTCTGTCTTTTATCCAAAGAAGATACTAAAGATAAACTATCTTCTCATGAAGGTGAAGAGGCAGGTTATGTCGTTAAAGGTAAGGTAGAATTAGAGATAGGAGATAAGATATATTCTTTAAAAGAAGGGGATAGCGTATATTTATGTCATCCAAAACCCCATAGATTAAAAAATATAGGAAGAGGGAATGCGATTGTTTTTTGGGTAGTCAGTAAACCCCATTAGATAGCGAGGGTGGGGCTTTCTTTCTAACGGGGTAAATAAGGTCACCTGTCATTTTTGACAGGTAGCTTTTTAGTAGTTTCTTCTCTTTAATAATAAAGAAAAATAAAATGGATTACCCAGAAGAGAAAAGGAAATTTCCAAGAGTAAAGACAGATATTATCGTATTGGGCAAAAGAAAGGGCCAAAGGTTTGAAGGAATTATAGGAGATATAGGTAGAGGGGGATTTTGCATGGATTTGGCAGAGCCTATTTTAAAGGGCGAAAATTTAGATGTAGGGATATATCAGCCCTTAGGAAAGAATGCATTTATGAATATTGAGGCGGAGGTCAGGGCAATCTGGAATAAAGAAAGCGAGCCCGTTAACGAGGCAAATAATTTTAGAGTGGGATTAAAATTTTTAAAGATAAAAAGAGAGAATTTAAGAATTATAGATACATTTGTAAAAAATAACCAATAATTTTTTCTCCACTTTCCGCCAAAATTTTGCCTCATGAATTCTTTTAGCTTCTTTTTGTACTCTGTGCCCATATATTTTAGACTTCTCTTAAAAGGGTCAATCTTTGCCTATCCATTTACCCCGTTAGAGGACGAAGTTCTCTAACGGGGTTTACGTTTTCCCCCTTCTTTTTGAAATAATACTTTAAAATTAAATATATACTTAATATTCTTCTTGACAACGGTTTAAATATATGATAGCTTGAAAAGCAACGAAAGAGGGAATAATCTTGAAAATTTTAACAGACAGAAATAGAACCTTATCAAGATTTTTTTTGGGTTTAACAAGAGCGTGTTTGACAGCACGCCTTTTTTGTTTTCGGTGAGGTTGACCGCTCCTCACAGGGACTGTCCCTGATTTACGGGCGAAGCCGTAGAATCGGGACTGTCCCTATCTCTAAAAGTGGAATTCACAAAGAGAGGAGGTGAAAGAAAATGGCAGTAGAAAAAGCAATAGGTTCTTCCAGTTTGGTTGAGGTTATTGACAGAATCCTGGACAAGGGCGTAGTAATTGATGCCTGGGTAAGAGTCTCTTTAGTAGGTATTGAGATACTCGCTATTGAGGCAAGGGTCGTAGTGGCATCGGTTGAGACATATTTGAAGTATGCAGAGGCTATTGGTTTGACTGCAACAGCAGCCTAAGGATAAGGTTCAGTAACTAAACAGGGGTTCTTGCCGAGTTATCCTTTAATGAGTCGCGATTTTATATTGGGACGAATTAAACCCCGCTGCTTTCTTGCGAAAGCAAGAAGGGGGATGGCCTCATTTGAAGCATGATTCGCCAAGAAATTCCTTTGAAAAATAATTACACAGCATTTATTAAAAAGAGATTACGCAGAATAATAAAGATGTCAGAGACCGTAGAGTTAACGAATGTTGTGGAAGATATTATTTCTTCTTATGAGGCGAGGATTGAAAGCATCAGCTCTATCTTTGATGCTACCCCACTAATTCTTGGCGAATTCCAAGAATCCCTTCTTAATACAAAACAAGAAGGAGAAAAAATCAATACCCAGTTACGAGATATCCTTGCAAAAAATAAGTCTCTAAGGAAGAAGGACTTTGACAAGATGATGCAGGGTATTCTTTCAGCTCAAGATGAGAGGAAAAAGGAAGTAAGGGATTTGTTAAAAGGTTATCTTAATGCGCAAAAGGAGTTGTCGCAGACTTTAAGAGATAACTTGGCTAAAGTCAAAGATGCCCTTGCCAAAAGCGAAGCTGGAAGGGTCAAAGAATTCCAGGCATTGATTAAAGAAATCTTTATCAAACAAGAGGAGAGAAAGGAAGAGATTACTTCCAAGCTAAAAGAGTTTCAAAAAGAGCAACATGAGATGGCAAAAAGGCTCAAAGAACTTTTAGCAAAGGGGAGGGAACTCACCATAGGAGATTTTAAATCAATGCTTAAGGAGTTTAAGACCCAACATAAGGAAAGATTAGCTTGCCAGAAAGAAAGAAAAGAAGAAGTCAATAAAATGCTCAGCGATTTTAAGAAAGAAAGATTGGAAGCAGTCAAGAATAGCAAAACTTCTAATGGGGTTAATATAGAGGCGCCACATAAAACTCCCCTTTAACGTGTGGGGTAAATAAAAGATAATCCTGCCAAAGATATTGGCAGAAAACAAAAAAAGGAGGTAGAAAATGGGAATAGCAGAAAGCATGAAAAGTCTGACGGAGAATATCCATGCTTCTTTCGATGCGAGGGTACGGGCAGTGGATGATTTAGTAGCTGATACCCACGGATTATTGGAAGGGTTTGCATCGGATAGGATGAAAATGGCGAGTGAACAGGCAGAAAGCCTGAAAAACTTTGCCAAGGATTTAGCCAATAACGTAGATGATACGCTTAAAGGATTTAATAAGAACCGCAAACAGATGAGTGAAAAACAGACTAAGAACTTAGTAGAGTTTGTTAAGAACTTGACTAAGGATATGGGTTCAATGATAAAGGGTTTTAATAAAGACCGCAAAGAAATGTCGGAAGAGCTTAAGGATATGCTTACTAAAGAAGTAAAAAGCATCCAAGCTGCAGTTAAAGAAATAATCAACAATGCCCAAGCGCTTATTGGAGAGTATCGTTCTGATATGGAAAAAGCCCGACACATCTGGCAAGGGATGGCTTCTACTTTGGCTAAATCTAGAGAAGAAGGTGTAATGCCGGAGATTGAACCTGGAGAGGGGGAGGAGGCTAAGCCAAAGAAAAAGGCGAGGAAAAAGAAGAAAGGGAAAAAATAAAATTTTTAAAGCAGGAGAGCGATGAGCCTAATTAGGTGTGCTTTTTGTAAAGGCAAGGGAAAAGACCCATTTAATCTCCTATCCGAGCTTGCTACCTGCCAGGTCTGTGGAGGGAAAGGTGAGGTTGAGGTTGAAGAACCAGTAATTAAATGTGCCTTTTGTAAAGGCACTGGTGTCTATCCTCATAATGGTCGGGTTACCTGCACTGTCTGTAATGGCAAGGGAAGTATTCATGTGAAAGGTAACACGAATCCTTGTCCTGAATGTAAAGGTACTGGCAAGGAAATAGATAGTGGTCTGCCCTGTATTAAATGTGGAGGAAAAGGGGTTGTTAAAAAAATTTAAATATCAAAAATCAAAATTGATTTTTGGATTTTATTAAGGGGGTGAGACAAGATGATTGATGAGATGACCACAGTTCTTGAGCCAAGTCCTCTGCCAGAGTTTGTGGAGACAAAATATGTAAAAGATATTACTAATAGGTCCCTTGCTTATATTAAGGCAGGTTTCCCAGTTCATTTTAGGGGTGCTTCAGGTACTGGTAAGACGACCTTGGCAATGCACATTGCCAGTAAACTAAAGAAGCCAGTAGTGATGATTCATGGAGATGAAGAGTTTACTACTTCGGATTTAGTGGGTGGTGAACACGGTTATAGGTTTAGAAAAGTGGTAGACCGCTTTGTATCTCGGGTTATGAAAATGGAAGAAGATATGACCAAACACTGGGTAGATAACCGCTTAACTGTTGCCTGTAGATATGGGTTTACGCTTATCTATGATGAATTCACGCGTTCCCGTCCAGAGGCAAATAATATTCTCCTGGCAATCTTACAAGAAAAGATTATGGACTTACCTGTAGGTAGAGGTGGAGAGCAGCCCTATTTAAAAGTGCATCCCGAATTTACGGCTATTTTTACCAGCAATCCTGAAGAGTATGCCGGAGTCCATAGAAGCCAAGATGCTTTAAGGGATAGAATGATAACCATGGATTTAGACCATTTTGATTACGAGACAGAGATTGCGATAACTCAGGCAAAGTCTAAACTCTCTAAAAAGGACTCCGAGAAGATAGTAAATATTGTTAGAGGCTTAAGGGAATCCGGGAAGTGCGAATTTGCTCCAACTGTTCGGGGCTGCATAATGATTGCTAAGACACTAAAGGTTCAAAACATTACCCCTTCTAATTCTAAGGCAAACGGCGCTTTTAGGCAGATTTGCCAGGATATCTTAGCTTCTGAGACAAGCAGGGTTGGCTCTAAGACAAATCAGAATAGGATAAAGGCTATAGTGGGAGAGATAGTTACAAAATATTTATAATAATCGCTGCTAAATCCCGTCCTTTCTACCATGAAGAAACGCTACTAAGTAAGAAAGAGCGGGATAAAGAAAGAAGGAGGTATGGGCGATGAAAAGTATGTCTCAACTTCAGACGGTAAGCGATATAAAAGGAATGCACTCCATAGGTGCGCGTTCCATTCCAAAGGCCATGAGGTCAAGTTACTTAGAATTATATGTGCTTGACCGAGAAAGAGGCAGATTAGAAAAAGAAAAATTTAGCTTAGATAAAAGAAGAAACACTGCAAAAACGCGATTAAATAGCATTACTCAACGTATGGAGAAGCTTAAGCAAGAAATAGAAGGGGGAACGGGTGTAACAGCTCAACGTCGTGTAACTTCCAGAAAACCTCTGAAGAAGATGTCCATAAAGTATTAATAAGGTTGTGCATTTAGTTCATAGGAGCTTAAATGGAATGGAAGGTATTTGACTGGAAGAGTCAAAAGGTAGGTCAAAAGGGCGAAGTCTTAAATAGGAATGACTATAGATGTGGTTTTTGTAAAGGAAAAGGAATTATATCTCATAATAAGGCGATAAAATGCCCTGCCTGTAGAGGAGCAGGAACAGTCAGGGTTTTAGGATGGGCAGTTATTTGCGCTTATTGTAATGGAGATGGCAGAGCGCCTTTAAATAGAGATCTTACCTGTAATGTTTGTAAGGGAAACGGTGTTGTGAGTGTAAGCAGTGAAGATATTGAAATATGCCCCACTTGTAAAGGGAGAGGCAGAGAAAAAGGTAGTAATCTTCCGTGTTTAGCATGTAGAGGGATAGGTGTTATTATAAAAAAATAAAGAAGTACTTTCCCAATTTAAAACACAGAATAGAACTTCAGATGAGCGCAGATGAGAAACACAGATTATCGCAGATAAAAAATCTGTGTGAAGGCGTTAAAATCCGTTTGAATTTACAGAGATGACAACAAAAATACCTAAAATTGACAGGATGATTAAAAAGGCACAGAGGTCTTTAAAATTGAGTTCCTATAAGATAAGCGTTTTCTTAAAAAAACATATGGATAATTCCGAGTATGGTGAGATAATTTGTGATTTGCCTAAAAGGAAAGCAGTTATAAATCTTAATACAAGAAGATTAAACGATGATTTAGAAGACACCATTATTCATGAACTTCTGCACCTATTTTTTCAAAAACACTTAGGTGTGGCTGAAAATGTATTTGAAAGCCAGAAGAAATTTAAGAGTCTTAAGAAATATAGAGAAGGGGAAGAAAAAGCTATCAGAATATTAGCTGCTTTATTTAAAAGAAGTATTTTTTCTAAAAATGGAAAGAGAGGGTAAACACTATATGACAGAAAGAAAGAAAAAGAAAGAAGACGAAGGATTAGATATTGATTTTGGAATAGGAAAACTAAGTCTGGGAGGGTTACTTAAAGGCATTGAGAAATTAATAGACCTTGCGGCTGAACTGAAAGAAGCAGGCGGCGAAATCAAGAAAGAAGGCGAGATAGACTTAAGCCATCTCAAAGAAGGTATGAAGGGGGTATATGGGATTTCTATCAGGACTGCTGTTGGTGGAAAGCCAGTTGTTGAGACATTTGGTAATATCAAAAAGACACCCGAAGGACCTGTTGTAAAAGAGGAAAGAGAGCCCTTAACAGATGTGTTTGATGAAAAGTATGAGATTGTGATTATCGCTGAGACTCCCGGAGTTGATAGGGAGGGTATAACAGTAAATTTAAAAGGAGACATACTGGAGATTTCAGCATCAGGCAAGAACAGAACGTATTATAAGGAGATATTAGTTCCAGCAAAGGTGAAACCTGAGACACTAAGCTATTCTTATAAAAATGGTGTTTTGGAAATCAGGATTAAAAAATAGGTGGCATTAACCGGGCTTCTAAAACCTGAATTAAAGCTCATTCTATTTGGTGGAAAGGGTGGTGTAGGAAAGACCACATGTGCCACCAGCACAGCTCTTTATTTAGCCAAGGAAGGTTTTAAGACGCTTCTTATCTCAACAGACCCAGCACATTCAGTTGCTGATAGTTTAGGGCTGAAAATCGGTGATGAGATAAAGGAGATAAACCCCGTTAGAAATTCCATTTCTAACGGGGTAAAGAATTTAAGCGCCCTTGAAATAAGTGCGGAGAAGGCATTATCAATGTTCAAAATAGAATATGATGTCGAGATAAGGAGACTCTTTGATACAAGCACTTATTTAGACAAGGAGGATATAGATTCCATACTTGCTCTGCCTATACCGGGGATAGATGAAGTAATGGGATTTAAGACGATTGTGGATTTAATTGAGGAGGGGGGATTTGACAAGTATATAGTGGATACAGCCCCTACCGGTCATGCCTTACGACTTTTAACTTTGCCTGAACTTCTGGATGACTGGATTAAGGTGATGGCAAAGATGAGGTGGAAGTATAGGTATATGGTTGAAAGATTTGCCGGGAGATATAAGCCTGATGAAGCCGATGATTTTCTATTAAGCATGAAGAAAACAGTAAAAAGAATAGAAAATCTTCTCAAGGATCAAAGTAGATGTGAATTCGTCGTCGTGACTATACCAGAGGATATGGCGATTTTAGAAACCGAGAGATTAGTAAATAATTTGAACAACTACGGTATAAAGGTAAAACAATTAGTGGTAAATAATGTATTGGAAGTATCGGAATCAAGTGAGTGCCAGTTTTGCAGAGAAAGAAAAAAAAGTCAAGAAAAACATATAAACCAGATAAGAAGAAAGTTTAGCAACCTAAAGATAACAATTACTCCATTACAATCTAAAGAAGTTAAAGGCATAGATGCTTTGGAGAATTTTACCCTTCGACTATGCTCAGGATAATCCTGTGGGATGAAAAAGAAAGACAACAGTCCGATGATATTAAAAGTTAAAGAGGCTTTATCTAAGGATGTAGGCAGGGCTATTGCCAGAATAGACCCTGAAGATATGAAAAATTTAGGGATTGAAGTAGGAGAAGTAATAGAGATTGAGGGTAAAAGAAAGACCCCTGCGAAGGTGATGCCCTGTTATCCCGAAGATAGAGGAAAAAGGATTATTCAGATAGATGGAATAACCAGGGAAAATTCGCAGATTGGACTGGATGAAAAGGTAAAAATTCGTAAAATTGATTATAAACCTGCCAGTAAAATCACACTCTTACCTTTAACTGTATCAGGTTTGGTTCAAAAAGACAAAGATACTAAATATATCGGTTCACTTATAGGAGGGCTCCCTGTTGTTGCTGGCGATAGAGTTAGGGCTACACTCTTTGGGTCAAGGTCCTGCGATTTTAAGGTATTGGATACAATTCCTGATGGCGTGGTCTTGATAACTCCTACTACTTTAATAAGAATGAAGACAAGGGATGTTAAGGAGGAGAAAGCCAAAATATCTTATGAAGATATAGGTGGACTTGGTCCACAAATCCAAAGAATTAGAGAAATGATAGAACTTCCTCTAAGATACCCTCAAGTATTTGAGAGACTGGGAATTGATGCACCGAAAGGGGTTTTTCTCTATGGGCCGCCGGGCACAGGGAAAACCTTAATCGCCCGCGCCGTAGCTAATGAAACCGATGCTTATTTTAACCATATATCAGGTCCTGAGATTATGGGTAAATTTTACGGCGAGTCTGAAGCCCGTCTTAGAAGTATCTTTGAAGATGCTCAAAACCACGCCCCTGCCATAATTTTTATTGATGAGATAGATTCAATCGCCCCTAAGAGAGAAGATATGGGCGGCGAGAAGCAGGTTGAGAGGCGCGTAGTAGCCCAACTTTTATCTCTGCTTGATGGATTAGAGTCAAGGGGTCAGATTATAGTAATTGCAGCAACCAATATTCCTAATACTATAGACCCTGCATTGAGACGCCCCGGCCGCTTTGATAGAGAAATATCTATACCCATACCCGACAGAAATGGAAGACTTCAGATACTTCAGATACATACAAGGGGGATGCCGTTGGCAGACCCCCACACCAAAGGTTTTGGTGTGGGGGTAAATTTAGAAAGATTAGCCGAAATCACTCATGGATTTGTGGGAGCGGATTTAGAGGCTTTATGTAGAGAAGCAGCAATGTCGGCATTAAGAAAAATTATACCTCAGATTGATTTTGAGATGGCAGATATCCCTTATGAAACTTTGCTTAAATTAGAAGTAACAATGGATAATTTTTTAGAGGCATTGAAAGAGGTTGAGCCATCGGCAATTAGAGAATTTTTTGTGGAGGTGCCCGATGTCAAATGGGAAGATGTAGGTGGACTTGATGATATAAAAGAAGAATTAAAAGAAGCAATAGAGTGGCCTCTTAAATATTTAGATATTTTTAAAAAAGCAAATACTAAGCCTCCTAAAGGCATTTTACTCTATGGGGTACCCGGAACAGGGAAGACGCTTTTAGCCAAGGCAGTAGCTAATGAAAGTGGAGTTAATTTTATTTCAGTAAAGGGTCCTTCTCTTATATCCAAGTATGTAGGAGAAAGCGAAAGGGCAATTCGAGAGGTATTTAAGACAGCGAAACAGGCTTCGCCTACCATTTTATTCTTTGATGAGATTGATGCCATAGTTCCCATAAGAGGTTCTGTGAGCACAGATGCCCATGTAACAGAACGAGTAATAAGTCAATTTTTGGCTGAGATGGATGGAATTGAGGAACTTAAAGGCGTGGTAGTTTTAGCCGCTACTAATAGATTAGACATAATTGACCCTGCCCTCTTGCGTAGCGGTAGATTTGACCTTTTGCTCGAGTTGCCTGTACCAGATAAAAAAACAAGGGAAGAAATATTTAAAATTCATACTAAAAATAAGCCACTTACTGAGGATGTCGATTTAAAAGAGTTAGCTAAAGAGACCGAGGGTAAAGTAGGCTCTGATATTGAATTTATCTGCCGAAAGGCTTCTATGCTTGCTATAAGGGAGTTTATAGAGCACCAGCAAGATTTAAAGATTTTGAGAAAGCATTTTCAAGATGCTATCAAGTTAATCCAAAACCAAAAGGAGGTTTAGAATGGCAAAGATTATTGAGAAAATTAAGAATTTCTTCAAAGGTAAAAAGAAAGAAGAGCCTAAAGCCCAACAGGAAAAACCTAAAACAGAAGAGAAGCCCGAAGAAAAAAAATAGTAAAAAATAACAAAAGGGTCACTAAAAGGGGAGGGTGGATAACCCTCTCCATATAAATTTTTGATAATGGCTGAAATAGGAATGTATATTTACGGAATTATAAATTCTAATAGAGAGGAGGGTTTTGGACCTTGCGGTATAACCGCCTATGAAGAGGTTTACTCCGTTAGAGATATCACAGAAGCTGCCAAAGATAGCAAGATTTCTAACGGGGTCTATACTATCCCTTATCAGGATATCTCTGTGGTTGTAAGTGATTCCCAATTTGTAGATTATACTACTTTCCCTAAGAACCAAGTTGCCAGATACCTTCTCAGGCATCAGCAGGTAATAGAGAAGATTATGGATTCTCATACCATTATTCCTATGAAGCTCGGCACTTATGCCTTGAGCAAAGAGGAGGTTGAAGAGATTTTATCTAAGGGACATAACGAGTTTAAAGATATATTAAAAAAGGCCGAGAATAAAATCGAGGTAGATGTGGTAGCAACGTGGAGCGACCTCAACGTAGTTCTAAAAGAGATAGTGGAGGAAGAAGAAATAAAAGAATTTAAACAAGCGCTCTTAAATAAAAAAGAAGGGATAACTGTAGATGACCAGATGAAAATAGGGATTATGGTTAAGAATTACTTAAACCAGAAAAGAGAAAAATATGCACTTGAAATACAAACATCCTTAAGTAAAGTCAGCGAAGATATGAGGGTTCATGAACTTATGGATGACAAGATGGTCATTAATACAGCCTTTTTAATAAGCAAGGACAAGCAAAGAGATTTTGATAGAAAAGTAGAAGAGCTAAATACTAAATTTGCAGAGAAACTAAATTTTAGATGCGTTGGCCCACTTCCCCCCTATAGTTTTTACACACTTGAGATAAGGAGGCTGCAATTTGAAGAAATTGAGTGGGCAAGAAAGAAACTCAGGCTTTCTAACAATTTAGTAACCAAAGATGAGATAAAAAAGGCTTATCACACATTGGCTTTTTCCTGCCACCCTGACAAAAATCCAAATATGCCGGGTATAGAAAAAAAATTTGATGAGGTAAATAAGGCATATAGGGTTTTATGGGAGTATTGTCAGGCTGCTGAACAGGCAGGTCAGGATAATAGCTGCTCCTTTATGGAAGAGGAGTTTAAGAAGAATTCAATATTGGTAAAAGTAAAAGAGTAAATGAGTGGATGAGTGAATGGGTACTAATTATTAACTCATTATCCCATTTACTCATATACTCATCAACTCGGTAAGGAAGATATGGAGAAAGAAGGAAAATATATCTATTGCATTATCGGCACAAAGCAGGAAAGAAATTTTGGACCTATAGGTATGAGTGGTGAAGAGGTTTTAACTATTGGTTATGATGATTTAAGCATGATTGTAAGTAGTCATCCTATGACTAAATTTGTTGTAAACAAGGAAAATATGTTAGCTCATGAGAGGGTAATTGAAGAAGTGATGAAAGAATTTGGTAGTGTGCTCCCTGTTAGATTTGGCACTATTGCATCTAATGCCGATGAGATAAGAAATCTCTTAGATAGAAGATATAGAGAATTTAAGAATCTTCTAAGAGATATGGACCACAAAGTAGAACTTGGCGTCAAGGGAATATGGAAAGATATGGATGTAATTTTTAAAGAAGTTGTAGACGAGAATAAAGCAATTAAAATGTTAAAAGAGAAAATCCAGAATGACACAAGTCCCGTTAGAGACGACAAGTCTCTAAACGGGACAAGCAAAAAAAATATTCACCCCGTTAGAAAATCCTTTTCTAACGGGGTTCAGACCAAGATGGAAGTAGGTAAGATGGTTGAGCAGGCTTTGGTAAAGAAAAAGGAAAAAGAAGCAGGAAGTGTTGTAGATGCTTTAAGACACACAGCCTCTGACTATAAACTTAACAAGCCCATTAGCGATGGGATGTTTATCAATGCCGCATTTTTAGTGGATAGAGGAAGAGAAAAAGAGTTTGACAATATCATGGATGATTTAAGTGATAAGTATAAGGATAGGATAAAGTTTATGTATGCCGGTCCTTTGTCCCCTTATAACTTTGTCAATATCATTATTTATCCTCAAGAATGGGAGAAATAGTTTACCCCGCACCTTCAAAAAGGTGTGGGGTTTTAAAAGAAATTTAGATGGTTAATAATCAAAAGGTGCGGGGTTAATGTTATCAGGAACAGAAGCAGACATTGTAAATAGCATTACCAAATTAAGAGAGGCAACCAAGAACCAAATAAGAAGAGAGGTAGGTCTTTCCTTAGAGTATATAGACTTTGTATGTAGGTGTTTAGTCAAAAAAGGTTATCTGAGATTTACTAATGGTCGTTATTACTTAGCCAAGGAAGGAATAGAAACATTGCCAGCAACAGAGGCACCAAAAATTGAGAAAAAATTACTTGAAGAAGTTGGGGGTGAAATAGCCGAGGGGATTAAAGGCGAGTTAAAGAAAACACTAAAAGAGATAAAGATGCTTGTTACACATATAAGGCATAAAGGAAAACAGATACCAGAAGAAAAAATAGAGATAAAGAGCGATTTTGGATTTCCGGTAGAAGATGAAAGTTTAACCTTAGAAAGTAATATCAATAAAATAGGGCCAAATTTAGAAAAAGGAAAATCTGACATTGATGAATCAGTGAGATTATTTAAAAAATTCAAAAAATATTTAAAAAAATTCAAAAGGGGGGAAGAACATGAATGAGAAAGGCAAGGGTGTTGATATAGGGACGGTATTTGTGAAATGTGCGCACAAAGAAGGCGATGAAATCATATTCAGGTCTCAACGAAATGCTTTCTTTGAGGTAGAATATGTAGGAGGTTTTACTAAGAAGATATTCGACGACCGGATGATAAAATACGTTGTAAAAGATGATAAACTTTATGTGGTAGGTAACGACGCACTCCAATTTGCCAATATCTTTAATAAAGAGACAAGAAGACCTCTAAGTAATGGCGTGATAAGCCCGACAGAAGAAGAGGCACTTCCTATAGTAGAACTATTAATAAAGAATGTAGTGGGTGAGCCTCGGTATCAAGATGAGGTAGTCTACTTTTCCACCCCTGGTGAGCCTCTGGATGCAGATTTTAATATCATATATCACATAAAGACCATCGAAGGATTCTTGAAGACCATGGGTTATACCCCAAAGCCAATAAATGAAAGCCAGACAATTATATTATCCGAGTTAGCCGATAAAGAGTTTACAGGAATCGGCATTTCCTTTGGTGGTGGGATGGTCAATGTCTGTTCAAGCTTTATGTCTGTGCCCATTTTTAAGTTTTCAGTTACTAAGGCAGGTGACTGGATAGACCAGCAGGTTGCTGTGTCAGTGGGCGAGGCGACCAGTCGTGTAACAGCGATAAAGGAATCTTCTCTTGATTTAAGTAAGGAGGGGACATTAAGTAAGGTCGAAGGTGCCTTATCTATTTACTACAATCATTTAATTGAATATATAATTGAAAATATAAAGCAGGAGCTTGAGAAAGTAGGGGGGATGCTGGGTATAGTTAAGCCTATAACTATCGTCCTATCCGGGGGGACTTCGCTTCCTGAGGGTTTTAGCCTTAGGTTTAAACAGATTTTGGACAAATTAAAATTATCTATTCCGGTTGGCGAGGTAAGGATGGCAGCACAACCTTTAAATTCGGTGTCTAAGGGTGCCTTGATTGCTGCAATGGCAGAAGAGGTTAAACTCTAACCCCTCACCCTAACCCTCTCCCGCAAGTGGAGAGGGAATCTATAAGTTTTCCCCTCCCTTGATGAGAGGGGATGAAGGGGAGGGTGAATTTCTAATAAAGCAAATGGAAGTATCCTTGAAAGAAGGGAAATATATTTATTGCGTAATAGACACAAATGGCTCATCAGAACGGTTTGGCCCTCTGGGAATTGGTGACAGAGGTGATGAATTATATACTGTCTGTTTTAATGATATTGCTGCGGTGGTGAGCAATTCTCCGATTAAAAAATATCCTGTCTCAAGAGAAAATTTGATTCCTCATGAGCGTGCTATTGAAGAAGTGATGAAGGCTCATACAGTTTTGCCGGTTAGATATTGCACAATAGCGGAGGATGAAGAGAAGGTAAAGAAGATATTAGAAAAGGAATACGATAAATTTGTAGATTTATTAAAAAGGATGGAAGGGAAAAAGGAGCTCGGGTTAAAAGCAACATTTTCCGCCAAAGGCGGACCCGCCTTAGGCGGGAAAGAAGATATTTATAACTATATTTTAGAGAAATACCAAGATATAAAAGCGTTGAAAGAAAAAATTGCAGCACTGCCTCCTGAGAAGACATATTATCAACGCATGGAGATAGGAAAGATGGTTGAGCATGCATTAGAGAAGGAAAAGGGGAAATATAAAGATGAGATACTGAATATCTTGAGACCGCTGGCAGAAGATATAAAGATAAATAACACCTATGGCGAGTTGATGATTATCAGTGCTGCTTTCTTGGTAGAAGAAAGCAAAGAGGTAGAATTTGACCAAAGGGTAAACGAACTTAATGTGAAATATGGAGACAAAGTAAAATTCAAGTATGTGGGGACTCTGCCGCCCTTTAATTTTGTTAATCTGGTAATTAATACAGGAGAGTATTGAAACATTCATTGCACAGATGATCGCTGATATAAGACACAGATGATCACAGATATCTGTGCTAATCTGTTAAAAATCTGTGGCAATCTGTGGATTTTGCGGAGCAAAATAAAGATGTTTTTAATTGACGATATATTGCTTGCGCCATTGAAAGGTGTAATTTGGTTAGGCAAAAAGATTAACGAGGTAGCAGAAAAGGAAGTTTCTGATGAGGGGCGTATAAAGGAAAGACTAATGGAATTGCAACTTAAATTTGAATTAGATGGGATAAGTGAAGAGGAATATAATAAGCAGGAAAAAGAACTTTTAGAGCGATTAGATGCTATTAGAAAAGCCAAAGAGGAGGTGTAAAAATGGCTAATATAGAAGAGGCTAAGGGAAAAGTCAGCGAATTTTTTAAAAAGACCCTTAATGTAGAAGATGTAAAGGTGATTAAGGCGGCAAAGGTTGGTGATGGCTGGGAGGCAGAGGCAGAAGTATATGAGGAGAGCTCATTTATAAAATCTCTTGGCCTTCCTACCAGGGTACAGGATAGGAATATTTATGAGGTTAAACTGACTGATAATTTAGAAGTCCAATCCTATGAACGCAAAGAGAAAGCAAGGCTAACCGAGTAATCTATTGAAGGGTATGGATATGGAAGTAGCAGAGAAAAATCTTATCTATTTGTATTGTGTTACTAATAACGCACCAAAACTAAAAGAAATAGAGAATTTAGTGGATAATCCTTATTTCATTTATTACCAAGGTTTATGCGCAATTGTTAATAAGATTAAGGAGTCTGAATTTACTGAAGAGAATTTAAAGAGGAATTTAGCTGATTTAGAATGGATTAAGGCAAAAGCAATTATCCATGAAAAGGTAATAGAAGGGATTATGAAAAATACCTGTGTAATTCCCTTTAAGTTTGCAACTATATTTGACACCGAAGATAATTTGAAAGCAATGCTCGAAGAACATGTGCAAACCCTCAAAGAAAAATTAAAGAACTTAGAGGGTAAGGAGGAGTGGGGAGTTAAGATTTATTGTGATATAGAAAGACTAAAAGGGGCTGTCATCCAGGAAGAGTCTGGGATTTTAAAAATCGAAAAGGAAATTAACAGTTCTTCTTCCGGCAAGGCCTATTTTCTTAAAAAGAAAAAAGAGGAATTGATGAAAGAGGCGGTAAACAAGAGGATTAATGAGTACGGTCAAGAGAGTTTCGAGCTATTTAAAAGACTTAGTTACGAGGCGCGGATAAATAAGTTGTTACCAAAAGAAGTAACCGAAAGAGAAGATGATATGGTTTTAAATTCAGCATTTTTAGTTGATAAGGACAAAGTCTCAGAGTTTATCCACGCGGTAGATGACCTTAAGACAAGATATAACGATAAGGGCTTTGATTTTGACTGTACCGGCCCCTGGCCACCCTATAATTTTTGTAATCTTTCAAAGGAAAAAGAGCAAAGTGGATAAAAGGATTAAAACCTTACAAGATAAAGATAGTTATTTAGATATTCAAAAGGAAAGGAAAATTACTCTCGTAGAAGTATTAGACAGGGTTTTAGATAAAGGCGCTGTCGTATCGGGAGATATTGTCATCTCCGTTGCTGATGTTGACTTGATATATTTAGGCTTAAAGGTTTTGGTCAGTTCTGTAGAGACTATGGAGCGGTTAAGAGGTGCTCCTATGCCAGGGGCTACGGAAGAGCCGACGTAAAATGGATAAACCATCTATCGTAATCACAGTTAAAGACATAGAAGAAGTTAAAGATGCTAATCCTAAAAGGATTAATATCGACCCAAAAAATGTGGAGAAGGGTTTAGCAAAGTTAGTGCTTACACTTGTAGAGTTGATTAGAAAATTATTGGAGAAACAGGCGATGAGAAGGGTGGAAGGAGGGTCCCTTACTGAGGAAGAAATAGAAAGAATCGGCGAGACTATGATGAAGTTAGAAAATAAGATAAATGAGCTAAAAGAAATATTTGGCCTCAAAGATGAAGAACTGAATATAAATTTAGGTCCTTTAGGAGATTTAATGTAAGGGGAGGTAACATGCACAAAGAGGAAGCTAAAATAAATTGCCAGACATTCCAGAAGCAAGAAGCGGTGATAAAAGATATCACAGATAAAGTTAATAAGGCAGAAGGAGTACAAGAGAAAGCAAAATTTGCTGAGGAGCTCCAGAAAGAAGTGGATGTGCTGCTTTCTTGCCCGGATTATAAGAGTGAAACTTTAGATTGTAAGAATTGCCATTTTATTGCGAATTTACGCAAAAAGACAGCAGATTTAATAATAAAAGCGAAAAAACTGGCTTAATAAGAAAGGGGGAATAAGCTATGGCTGAGGCAAAGATGGTTCATGCAATTGAAGCCACTAACCTTGCAGATATTTTAGAAAGAGTTTTAGACAAAGGTATAGTTATTGCTGGAGACATAAAGATTCAACTGGCTGATGTTGACCTTCTTAATATCAAAATAAGGCTTTTGATTGCCTCCGTAGATAAGGCGATGGAGATGGGGATAAATTGGTGGCAGCAGGATTCTTATCTTTCTTCAAAGGCTAAAGATAAAGAGATCGAAAAAGAGAACAAAGAACTGAAGAAGAGATTAGAGCGATTGGAAGCTAAAATAGAAAAACCAGGCATATGAGAACTCTCTTTTATGTTCCTATTATTCATACCAGTGCCGACCTCGGCTCTTTGGCAAAAGATGTAACTAAGAGAGGTATTACGGATTTAGGAGAGGATATCTGGAAGGATCACATGAGGACAGTTGAAGGCTTTTGGGATGTTATATCACATTATTTTGATTCTATAGATGTATCTGGTATGAAAATATATCAGGATGGCATGGTTGCTGAAGGCGAGGTGGGCAAAAAAATAGTCGAAGAAACATCTAAGGCTGGAAGTAAAAATTATGAGTTAATTTCAAGGCTTCTTAAAAGAGGAGCTATTTTAGTTAAGACAGAGGTTTTTAGGTTAGTTAAGGAAGAGAGAGATAGGTTGCTCGCGATAACACAGGCAAAGTCAATTACACAGAAAATAATAGCATTTATAAGATATAAGTTAGTCAAAGATAGGCTCATAAATAAAAGGGATGATTTTATTACTAAAAGGATAGATGAAACCTTAAATAATGGTGAGACAGGAATCATTTTTATCGGTGCCTATCATAATATCAAAAAGAGACTTCCTAAAAGTATTCAAATTACAGAGATAAAAGATACAGAAAAGGTAAGAGAATATCAAAAGCTCTTACCTTTTTATAATAAGAATAGGGAACGATTTGAGGAATTAAGCAGATATCTTACGTCGGAAATAGACCCTGACACCAAAGATTTTGGTGTTGGGGTTTATTAGCCCGTCTGATAAAAATATCATAATGGTAAAAAATTCTCATATGGAAAGAAGGCACCCTCAAAGAATAATTTTCAATCTAAATGTTGAACTAATCTCAAACGGTAAAAGTTATACAGGGTTTATAGAGAATCTCACTGAAAATGGTATAGGGGTTACAACTACTCCTATAGAGTCAGCAATAGATTTCGTTCCGGGAACAATAGTTGAGTTGAAATTACGACTTCCTTCAGAAGAAATAATAGCTCTTTCTTGCGAAATAATATGGTTGCATTCATATAAACTTCGGTCTTTTCGCATAGTAAACACCATCGGCACAAAAATTATTATAAGCCCATCTCTAAAATATAAAGAATTCTTAAAAACACTATCAATACAATAAGTACCATTTAAACCCTCTTGCAAATATTTTCTGAAGGCTCACCACAAAAGTCTTTTGAAAGCTTTTTATAAACCCTAAATAAATTTTCTTCAGAGGGACTATGGCACGTAAAACCGAAATGGGCTCTATTAAAAACTTGAATAAATTCAGGATATTAAAGCATAATATAAAATTAAACAAATTTTAACACGCTGAGAGGAAACAGTGAAAAAAGCATCGGTATCTATCGGTATTATAGGTTTTGGGACAGTCGGAACCGGAGTTGTGAGAATCCTCCTTGAAAAGCACAAAGAGCTTGAAAGAAGACTTGGCTTTCCCCTGATTCTGAAGAAGGTGGCTGATATTGATACAAAAAGAAAAAGAGGGATTATACTCCCCCAAAATATTCTGGTAAAAGACGAAAGGGCTGTGTTAAATGACTCTGCTGTTGATATAGTGGTTGAGCTTATTGGGGGAATTCATCCTGCCAAAGAATATATACTTAAAGCCCTTAAAAATGGAAAGCATGTTGTAACAGCTAATAAAGCCCTGCTTGCATCTGAAGGTTCTGAGATATTTAAAACTGCTCGGGAAAATAAGGTTGAGATAGGATTTGAGGCTGCGGTTGCCGGCGGTATCCCTATAATAAAAATCGTCAGGGAGTCGCTGATAGGGAATAAAATTCAGGCGATATATGGAATAATTAATGGTACGTCTAACTACATATTAACCAGAATGACTGAAGAGGGTATTGACTTTTCTACGGCTCTAAAAGAGGCACAGACACAGGGATTTGCTGAGGCAGACCCTGCACTGGATGTCGGGGGTGTTGACTCAGCTCATAAGCTTGCAATACTCGCTTCTCTGTCTTTTGGTATTCCATTTTCTCTCGGAGAAATATATACAGAGGGGATAACCAGAATAACCCCTCTTGACATAAGCTATGCGTTAGAGTTCGGTTATAATATCAAACTTCTTGCTATAGCAAAACAGATTAACAGAGAGATTGAGTTAAGGGTGCATCCGACAATGATACCAAAGGATTATCTGATTTCAAGTGTTAAAGGTGTTTTTAATGCAGTGTATATAGAAGGAGACGCTATTGGTTCTGCACTTTACTATGGGAGGGGTGCAGGAGAGATGCCTACCGGGAGCGCAGTTGTAAGCGATATAGTAGATATAGCAAGAAATGTTAATACAGGGGCAGTCAACAGGATACGCGGGATAGGGATGCCTGAGAAATTGAATTTAAGGATAAAAAAAATGGAAGACGTGCATAGTTGTTATTACTTCAGATTTACAGTCATTGATAAACCAGGAGTCCTGTCGAAGATATCTGGTATCCTTGGCGCTTACAATATTAGCATTAAATCTGTTATACAGAAGGGGAGGGAAAAGGAAAAGGCAGTCCCCTTAGTAATGATGACACATAAGGCAAGAGAAAAGGATGTAATCTATGCCCTGAAGGAAATTGACAGGCTTGCTGTTGTACCCCGTAAGACAATGTATATAAGAGTTGAAAAAGGGGAAGAGTAATCAAATAAGTTAAAAGTTGAAAGTGAAAAGTTAAAAGTTATGTAATTTTTTGCTTTTAGTAAAAACGATAAAATAGAGATACTATGGTCTATGACTCGTAGAGAAGAAATAAAGATAGATAAAAGGATTAACAAAAAAGGAGATGTCTGCCC
>Ga0214473_10003093_pt1 | contig 20303 bp, 17 predicted proteins | sample RVTome_7_FD_203509 | JGI IMG/M metagenome (GOLD analysis project Ga0214473, IMG submission 203509) | Soil microbial communities from uranium-contaminated site in the Upper Colorado River Basin, Wyoming, United States - RVT98D197 | ecosystem: Environmental > Terrestrial > Soil > Contaminated >... | reverse complement strand
CGGAGTAAATCTCGCGCAGACGTTCGGGGAGCCGCGTGTTACGGTTCATCCGCTCGAGCTCCCACGCCAGCGCCCGGATCGTCAGCGGCGTGTGCCAGGTCCGTTCGAGGGCCGCCGACTCCTCGAGGTAGGTCCTGACCTTCTTCTCGAGTACCGCCCTCGGCACCGCCTCCTCGAACGGCTTGGTCGCCCCGATCTGATGCGCGTCGTAGACCCGCTCGATCGCCTCCTGGGCCTTGACTCGGTCTTCGAACGACAGATCCCGGGCGAACAGCGGCAGGGACGAGAGCGCCAGGACCAGCGCCCCCGGAATCAGTCGTCGTGATGTCCTCATCGATATCCTCCGCCCCGGATCGCACGCGCGGTGCGGCAGGTCGTCAGCGGACCCCTCCCTTGACCGGCTGCGCGTGGAACAATGTTCTGTAAATGTACTACGGTGGCGCCGGCGTGCATCAAGTTTCTGTCCGCGCCGCGAGAATCGGACCGACCCCGGATATTCAGGTTTGGCGGCCTTTTCCACCATGCGCTCCCGTCACCACCGGAGTACAATCCGGCGTCTGGTCCCCGCTCCAGGCCCACAGGAGGAGGCGTCGCCCATGCGACAGAGACGAACCGCCACGATCCTGACCGCGGCCCTGCTGATCATCGGCGTCGGGCGCGGCGCCGGTGTGCAGGCCTCGGGCGGCGACAAAACGTGCAACGTGTCGCTGACCGCCGGCCTTAACAACACGACACCCGGCGAATTCCGCACCAAGTACACCTTCGGCGTCGCGGCAAACACCGCCGAATCATGCGCCGACGTGACCTATGCCCTGGTCGTGACGGAGCAGCTGCCCGACGGGAGCACCAAGGTGACCGAGCTGCCCGGGGAGGTGCGCGTCCGGAACCAGACGCGCATCACCGCGATCGACTTCGACTGAGGTCCGGCGTCAGGGCCGCTCGTTCCTGATCGCGTTCGCGATGGCGGTTTCGATGGCCTCGATCGCGAACGGTTTGAGCACGATCTCGTTCCCCGCGTCCCTGAGGAATCGCTTAGTTTCCGCGCTGGCCCCGTCTCCGGTCGTGAAGATAATCCGATTTGCCAGACGGGGGTCTTTTTCGCTGACCGCCCTGTAGATGTCCTTCCCGGAACCGTGCGGCATCTTCATATCGGAGATGATAAGGTCGTGGCCGCCGGCCGCGATTTTCTGCAAGGCCTCCGGAACATCCGACGCCGTATCAACGGCATGTCCTCGTGACCTCAGGATGTCCACCAGGAGGTCCTGGACGTTCGACTCGTCGTCTATCACCAGAACCCTGAGCGAACGGACGGAAGCGGCGGTCCCGGAAGCGCCTGGCGGCGGCGCATCAGAGGCATCCTCGACGACAGGCAAATCGATCAGGAATGCAGCGCCCTCGCCCGGCCGGCTTTCCAATCGGATCTGCCCGCCATGCTCCTGAACGATTCCATAGCAGAGGGACAACCCCAGACCGGTCCCCTTGCCATCCTTCTTGGTGGTGAAGAAAGGCTCGAAGACGCGCGTCTGAATCTCGGGGGGGATGCCCGGTCCATCGTCTGCCACCCTCGCCTCGATTCTGTCGCCCATGCGACGGGTCGTGAGGCGTATTGTCTTTCCCGCCCCGGACTCGACGAGGGCCTGCTCGGCGTTGTTAAGCAGGTTAAGAATGACCTGCTGCATCTGGTGGAAATCCATCATCGTTTTCGGCAGGTCGGCGGCCAGATCCTTCTCCACGTTGATTTGGTTCACGCGGAAATGATAAGCCTTCAGTTCGAGCGTCTTCTCGATGATTCCGTTGAGTCCCAGATGCTTTTTCTCGGGAGGGTGCTTTCGGGCGAAAGTGAGAAGGTTGCTGACGATCTTGGCCATGCGCGCGGCTTCGGAGTGCATGGTTTCCAGGCGCCTCCTGAACTCCGCAGGGAGATCCTTGGCCATGAGGAGCTGGCTGTACCCCATGATGGTGGAGAGAGGATTGTTGATCTCGTGTGCGACGCCGGCAACAAGTTCACCCAGAGCCGTCAGCTTCTCGGCCTGAAGGAGCTGGTGCATGGCGCCATCAAGCTGCGCGCGGGTCGCGCGCAAGTTCTGTCGCTCCGCGTCAAGGTGGATGCTTGTGCGGAAGAGACAGTAGGTCCCGGCGGTCACGAAACCGCCGACCAGCAATGCCAGAAGGGACCCCAACGTCCAAAAGGCAAGACGACCCGATTGGAGCCGGGCCAGCGCCACCTTGTGTTGGGGTCGCATCTGGATCTCCCAGGTGCGCCCGCCGAGGCTGAAGTTGTTCACAGCGGCTGAATCCGGAACATGCGATTCGTCCATAGAACCGCTGTCGAACAGCAAAACCCCGGAGTCCTGCACGCTCTCTTCGTAGCGCTCCATCACCCCCGGTATGGCAACCGACGCGAAGAATTCCGAAGTTACGAATGAGCAGATGATATTCCCCAGGAACACGTCCTGGCGGAAGATGGGAACCGCCAGAATGAAACCTCGAGCGCCACCCACCAACTGGAGGGGAGCAGAAAGCGCCGGCTGTTTGGTTTCCATGGCGCGCAGATTCGCCTCCTGCCCTTCGGCGTGGGTCCGCACGTCGAAGCCGACGAGGTGACGATTGGGTTCGAGTGGATGGACCCAGCGAACATGCCAGTTGGAATCCACGAAGGGGATGCGCCGGCAGAGCGGAGTCATCTTCATGGTGGCCGCCGCAAAGTTGTCGAATTGTGCTTCCGTGACGTGATCGGTGTTCGCCATGAAGTTCGCGATCGCAGCCATGCTGATGAGGTGGCGTTCCAGCCCTCCCTCAAGGCGGGCGGCAAACTGGTGCGCGGTAATCTCGGTCTCCCGCTTCAGGTCGGAGAGACGGGTGGTCTGTTCTCTGGAATCCAGCCAGGAGACGAGACCGAGGGAAATGATTACAGCCAGGACACCTGCCGGGGCGGCCTTATGCCAGGGTGCCATGTTGCCTCCTGAGGAGGTCGTCAACTCGTGACATAGTCGAGGATCGATTCCTGGTCGCCTTGAGGAATGTCGATGAAGTGAATGCCCGCCTCGAAGACCGCGCCGGAGGGCGGAAGAGCACGCACGACCTTCCCCTTGACCTTGATGGTGTGGTGGTCCTTCGGCACGACGAACTCCAGCTCCAACACCGCGCCCACCTCCAAGGACACGTTGCTGACCAGAAGGAGTCCCGTGCTACTCAGATCCGTGGCGCTGCCGATCACCTGGCGGCCACGGAGGCTGCCGGCCACCCCGAAGATGACGGTGATCCGGGTCGACTTTCTGCGCCTGCTCGCGAGGATGCGGGCCACGAGACCGAGCAGCTCGTCGGGCCTCTCCGGTTTGGAGACGAACTCGGTGCACCCGGCATGAAGACAGTATTCCCTGATCTGCTCGGAGCCTGTGGCGCTCATGACGATGATCGGCAGGAGCGCCAGCTTCGGGTCGCGGCGCATCGCGGCGCAGGTCGCGGCACCATCCAGGTCCGGCATATTGAGGTCAATCAGAATCAGGTTCGGGGGGCGCTGGTGCGCCAGCTCGACGGCCCGCAGGCCGGTTTCCGCGGCGAGCACCTCGAATCCGGTCCGCGCCAGGAATCCCTTCTGCATCTCGAGGAAGAGCTTCGAATCGTCCGCGATCAAAACCAGAGCGCCTCTCATGATGCCCCCTCCGAAAGAGGGTCGAAGGATTCGAGGCCGCACGCGGCCGACAAGGAGGATGTCGGCTTCACGACCGTCCCGGCCTCGGGTTCTCATCGATCGTCCGGACAATGTCCCGCGCCACGAAGACCACCTCCCCGTCACTGCCGGCTTCGGCGGACAGGACCCCCGCGTCCACAAGAAGATGGATGAAGTGTTTTGCCTCGCGCCCGGTCACTCGCAGTCGCCGGGCGGCGGCGACGACGGTGAGGGCCGGACGTTCAAACAGGCCCTCGACGAGTGCGACGAGCGGCAACCGGAAGGGAGACCGCCGGAGCCGGGCCAGGAGGTTGTCTCTCAGTCCCTGCATTTCGAGAACACGCCGAAGGCTGTCGCGCGACTGATGCGTCACGCCCCTGAGGAAGAAACCGACCCACTCTTCCCACTCGTCCGGCTCGCTCGCGGCGACCAGGCGGCCGTAGTACTCCTCCCGGTGCCGTAAGAAGTGGGCGCTCAGGCACAACCACGGGCAAGGAAGCAGTCCCCAGGCCCGGAGCAGAAGCGCGATGAGCATGCGCCCGACCCGGTCGTTGCCCTCGAGGAAGGGATGGATCATCTCGAACTGGGAATGAATCAGGGCGACGCGAACCAAAGGGGGAAGGTCGGAAGGTTCGCGCAGGTGCTTCTCCAGGGCCGCGAGCGCGGCGCGCATCTCGCGCACGGGCGGCGGGAGCAAGGCGGCGGGCTCCATGCACCCCGGAGGGTCGACCGGTCTTCGTGTCTTCCGGAACTGCCCCGCCGTCTGGTGTTCGGATCGCACGCCTTTCATCAGGATCCGGTGCAGAACCCGGATCAACTCCAGGGTCACTGGCTGACCGAGACAGGCGCCAAGCCCGTGTTCCAGCGCCCGCACGTGGTTGGCCACCTGACGTACATCGGATGCCCCGCCCTTCGTGGACGGCCGTGCCTCGAAGAGCACCAAGTCCTGGCTGGAAGTCGGCAGATCGTCGAGCCGGCTCGACAGGATCGCCTCCCGGCGCAGCAGCAGCCTGGTCGGGAACTCCGGGCTCGGCAGCCTGCTCCTCAGGTCGGCGAGCCGTCCCAGGGAACGCTCCGCTTCCGCGAGGCGCAGGCGTAACGTGGGGTCGAAGTCCAGGATTGGAGGGAGTGGCTCCGGGACGAAGGCCCAGTGGCCACCGGGCGTCCTGACGACCTTCCTGGGATTGGACGAAGGATCGTGGGGCGGACTCATGCTGGGGGCCCTCCTCTGACCCCAGGATCCAATCGGTCCCGGATCTCAGCCTGCGGCGGTGCAGATCGCGCGCGCCGGCGCCACCGCAAGCCTAAGGACCTTTTAGTCTCCGAGCCCGGAAATAGTCATCCGTACGCCTGGGGGACTTACGTACGTACTCCCTTTTCGCGACGACCCATCCGTGCAACCACGGACGACAACCAAGGCCTGTCACCGATGTGTTCCCGGGGGCGAGTGGGCACAATGTCTTCAACACATGGAGGAAACCCGATGCAAGTCACAGCACTCGCCGAAGCGTTCATGGGCTCACGACGTCCCGATGGCGCGATTTCTCTTCACGACCTTCGGATGCGGCTTTCCCGCGCCGGGCTCGAGGAGTTCGCCCGTGCCGTCTCTTCCCTGTGGCAGCGTGAGGGATTGCGGAAAGATGACGGACCCGATGATCCCAAGCATCCCTGGATCTGACGTTCGCTTGGGAAGACTGCGTCGTCAAATCCAGGAAGTCCTCGCGACGCGGATCGCGACGACGATCCATGAAGATCTTCTCAAGCTGCTCCGCCGGCCCGGATACGCCCTCCACCCGGACGGATTGTGCAGGGCCGGCACGCTTGCGCTCACGGTTCACGAAGCAGTCAGCCGGGAGCCCATGGGGAAAACTGCGCTTCTCGCCGCCGCCGCGGTGGAGCTTCAGATGGAAGCGGCGTTCGTCTTCGACGAGGTGGCTGACGCGTCACCTGGCGCGAACCGGAGCGAGGATCTCGGCCTGGCGATCGCCCTGCTGACCGCGGGTGCGGCGGCTGCCGTGGAGGCGGCAGCCGCCTCTCCCGATCCATCCCCCGCGATGGATCACTTCTGCAGGGCGTACAGCGAGGCCTGCGCAGGCCAGTTTCTCGACGCGGCCCTCCAGGGTCGCGGAGAAGCCACGCTCGAGGAGGCGCTCCAGATGACGTGTCTGAAGTCCGGCGGCCTCGGGAGATTCGTCACCGGATTTGTGGCTCGCGTCGCCGGGGCGGATGAGGATGCAGTCGCCCTCTTCGAGCGGTTCGGCGATCACACCTTCACGCTTGCGCAACTCGTCGATGACCTGCGCGACGCGTGCGCTCCGGGCCAGACCTCTGATCTGGCACAGGGTAAGGCCACTCTGCCGGTGGTCTTCTTCAGACGGGTCCTTGGCTTCCCGGCGCCGGTGGGTGCTATGCTATCGGCGGATGTTTGCAGTACTTACGACGCCTCGGGCGCTCCAGTGTACGCGGCGATCCTCGCCCATGCGTACATGAGTCGGGCCGAGGAAGATCTGACACTGCTGGCGCGGCGCGGATATGCCACCGGGGGGCTCGTCGGATTTCTCGATAGCTTGGTTTCGGGTGCTGGGGAGACTCTCAGCGCCGCACGGAGCACTCTGGTCGCCTGACGGGGCTCGGCTCGGAGCCTTCGTCGTCCTACTTGCCTATTCCCTGGTTGTGGTGCTTGCGGGCCTCGCGATTCATGGTCCGGGCGAACTCGGTCTCAGTGTTGGACAGTGCGGAGATGATGTCTGCGTCGACTCGGTCATGCCGGCCGGCCACGCCTGGCACGTTGGCGCGCGCCCTGGCATGCGCGTCGTCACGCTGAATGGGCAGGACGCACGTGCGGATGCCATCCTCCTACCGTTGATGAAGGCCGAGTTGCTTTCCCCGAATGGCCAGAGCCTCTTCGCGCACGCGACGGCCGGGGCGGCCATTACCTTGCCGTGGGCCAGGATCCCCCTCTGGATCACCGGAGCCCTCTTCGCCCTCCTCGGAGCGCTCGTCCTGGTGCGGCGCCCGGATACCCGGGTCGCCCGTCTCTTCGCGCTCTTCGCAGGGGTCACGGCGGTCGCGCTCGGAGTGTCGCCGGCGTCCGGCGGCCCCCACTCCGCGTGGTCGCTCGTCGTGCAGTTTCTGAGTCTTCTGGGCGTGGCCTGCACCCTGCCCGCGTTTGTCACCGCCTTGGTGGGGGATTGGACCGGATCCCGGACCGCCCTCCGGTTCTCCTGGCTGGCCGGCAGCGTGATCCTGATCGGCTACCTGGTCGCCGTTTTCATCCGTCCCTCTATCTACAGCCAGGTGCGGGTCGCATTCGGCGCTTACTTCGTGGGTGGCATCCTCACCGCTCTCATCGTGCTGGCACGGAGGTCGCTGCTCCGACATCCTTCACGCTCCGCGCGCGACGCCCGTCTTGCACTGACCGGCATCGCCTGCGGCACGCTGCCCTTCGTCGGTCTCACCCTGATTCCGCAGAACATCATGCACACCGATCTCGTACCTGGACATGTGACCGCGTTCCTGTGGTGCGTCATTCCCCTTACCTTCGCCTATGCAATCCTCCGTCACCAGGTTCTCGGCATCCGCCGCCTCGTCCACCGCGGCATGGTCCATGGCATCACGGCGGCGATGACGCTTGCCGTCGTGTTCCTTCTCGTCGTCCTGATCGACTCCCGGGTCAGTGGGGCTCTCCGTGAGCCGCGTGCCGCCTGGCTGATTGCGGCGCTCCTTGCGCTCGGGGTCCTCCTTTTTAAAGTCCTGTCTCATGGCGCGCGCGCCCTGGTCGATCGACTCTTATATCCCGGCGAGGTCGACTCGGGGACCTTGCTGGCGGCCATGCGCGACGATCTTGTCGGCAGCGCGCACGTCGAGGAAGTGATCGCCGCCATGGTGAAGAAGCTGCGGGAATCGCTGCGGTTGGAGGCGGCCATCCTGTTCCTGGGGACGACCGCCGGAACGATGCGGGTGGCCGCGTCGGCCGGATCGCGTGTGGACGAAACCATCGCCCATGTACGGCAGCACCTTCTCAAGGTGGACCCCGGCGAGCACGGAATGTCCGAGATACGGTGGGACTCCGACGTGCTGCTCATCGCCCGACTGGAGACTGTAGGTGAGACGCTTGGTTTCCTGGTGCTCGGGCCGAAGGACAAAGGCGAGATCTTCCTCCGCGAGGAGCGGCGTCTGGTCGAAACCGTCATCCCGATCCTCGCGCTCGCGATCCGCGAAACGAGCCTTCTCGCGGAACTACGCGAAGTGAGCGAGCGCCTCACGGACGCGCAGGAAGCCGAGCGCGGGCGAATCGCGCGGGACCTCCATGACGGGCCGCTTCAAAAGGCGATCCTGCTCGGCGGCGGCGCCGACGTGACGCTGCGCGACAGGAACGGCGTGGCCCGCGAGCTCGCGGCGGAATTGCGCGAGCTGTGTGCCCGCCTCCGGCCGGCCATCCTCGACGACCTGGGCCTCGTCCCGGCCCTCGAGTGGCTGTTGGAGCAGACCGCCCAATGGTTCACCGTGACACCCCGTTTGACGCTCCGCGGCATGACGGAAGACGATCGCCTGGCACCGAACGCCGAGCTGGCGCTCTTTCGCGTCACCCAGGAGGCCGTGAGCAACGCGCTCAAGCACGCTCACGCCAGGTCGATCCATGTCTCGTTGACCAGGACGATCAACAGTGTCGAGCTTTCCATCGCCGATGACGGTAACGGCGCCTCGAGGATCGGCGATCGCCTGCACGGCCTTGGCATCCCGGGGATGCGCGAGCGCCTTCGCCAAGTGGGAGGGAGCGTTTCGATCGCGTCGAACGGAAGGACGGGGACCATGGTCTCGGCCCGCATCCCGTACGAGGTTCACGGCGGGCAATGAATCCACCGATCAAAGTCCTCATCGTCGATGACCATCGCATGTTCCGTGAGGGGATCCGGAGCCGGTTGGCCCGGCACAGCCGGTTCAAGGTCATCGGGGAAGCGGCCAGCGCCGAAGAGGCGATCACGATCATGCAGCAGACCGCTCCATCCATCGTGATTCTCGACATCCGGATGGAGGGGCGCTCCGGCATCGACCTGGCCCGGCACCTGCGCCGAGAGTGGCCGGATGTCAGGATCCTCGTCCTCAGCGGCTACGACTTCGACCAGTATGTCCGCGCCCTCGCCCGCATCGGCATCCATGGATATCTGCTGAAGGACCGACCCCAGAAAGATCTCGTCGAAGCCCTCGACGAGATCGCTCGTGGCGGGGTCGTCCTTCCACCGCGCATCGCGTCGAAGATCATGCGCAGCTATGCCGCGGATTCGGTGGGCGAAAGTCGAAGCCCAAGATGGGACCTGACCGTTCGGGAGATCGAAGTCCTCGAGTGTCTTCATGAAGGCCTGCGAAACGCCGAGATCGCCACCCGTCTGACTATCTCCCCTCGTACGGTGGAGACTCACGTGAGCAGCATCATCTCGAAACTCGGCGCACGCAGCAGAAGCGAAGCGGTGCGCAAGGCAGTCCAGGAGAGTCTGATCCGCTAGAGATCCGCACTCGTACGAACAATCTCACTGCTCATCTTTCCCCCGCGAACGTGGCGGCCGCCACGCGATCTTCACACAAACCCGATTCGTGCAGCGGCATGTGGGGGTCGGCGATGATCGAGCAGGCGTTGGACCGGCTGCGCCAGCCCATCCGCGCCGTCACCCAGGTCTCCGCGTCGAGTTCGACGGTCGAGGACGCCCTGGCGAGCCGGGTTCGATGGGACTGGTGGTGAATCGCATGGAGATACTGGTGGATCAGGAGGCAGTAGGACCCCACGACACCGGGATGATTGAAGACGATCTCATTCCGATCGGGGAGGTACTCGGCGATTTCGAACCCTCGCGCGTCCTGCGTGGCGTCGAACCAGGTCACGGCGGGACGGACGAGAGAGTTCTCGGGGATGCCGGAAAGGATGACTGCCTCCTTCCAGGCAACATCCTGCGTTGAGATTCGGGCGGCGAGAAGATCGCCGCACGAACTCAGAAACATCATCAGAGCCATCCCTCCCCACATCGCGATTTGCTTGGGTTTCTCTGATTTCATGACTTTCCTCCTATTCGTAAAGATATTCGTATTATTGATACTGTCAAGGCATTGTATTCGTTTCGTATATGTACAATGCTCACGAGAATTACAGAATTGTTTTTGGCAGGGGGAGTTCGAACTGCGGGCGCCTACCGGCGAACTCGCCTGGTGATTCGACCTAGCTGGAGGTCAATTCGCGGATCTTGCTGAGGAACTCCGTCATGTCGAGAGGCTTCTGGAGAAATGCATCGGCTCCACAGGCCAGGATCCTCTCCCTGACCCCGGGATCCGCCTCGCCGCTGATGCCCAGGATACGGAGATGACCCCTCTCGGGGCTTCCCTTGATGCGCTTGCAGACCTCGAATCCGTCGAGCTCGGGCATGAAGAGATCCAAGACAATCAAATCCGGCAGTTCCTTGCCGATGGCCAGCAGGGCCTCGATGCCGTTTCCGACGGTGGAGACCTCGTAGGCGTCGGATTCGTCCGAGAGTGCGTCGACGATCAGCTTCGCCAGCTTGGAATCGTCATCGACGACCAGCACGCGGACCCGGTCCCCCGCGAGCGCAGCCGGGATCGGGATCTTTTGCTCGTTGAGAAACTTCAGGAGGGCGGATCGGGTGATCCGGTTGTGGCCGCCGGGAGTGCGGTAGGACTGCAGAATCCCCTGGCGGATCCAGTTGGCGACCGAGGTGACGTGGACATTGATCAGTCGGGCCACATCAACCGAGGTAAAGATCTTTTCATCGGTACGCAAACGGGCCGTCATGGTCACCCCGCGCCCCGATCGAGCCTCGGGGCAAATCGCTGCTTCATGGGCAGTCCTCCGATCCCCGAAGTCTAGTCAAATATATGACTGCGACCGCCCGGGTCAAGGAGGCGGGTTCAATCGTACAGAAGATTTCCCTCGCCTCTGGGAGAACCCGGCGCGGGAGAATCCACGAGATGCGCGCGGGCTTCAGAAGGTCACGCCGATCGCGGCTCCCGAGCCGGCCTTGAACTCCGAAGTGAACCGTCGTCGTCCACCTCTACCCGCTGGTCCGGTTCGCAACAATCGGGGGAAGCCCGGAACGAGTGATCGCCTTGCTCCGGACTCAGCGATCGCCTTCCTCCGGAATGGGTCATCGGGCTGGACCGGAATAGCCACATGCTGTCCGCACGGCAACCAAGCACCCCGAAAGCACACGAATGTACCCGGTGAACACTCGGGCGGTCATGGTTGAGACGGAGCTGGCTCGCAGACACCGGGCCTGGGGCCGTGGACGACCGAAATCATCCCCGTGACGCCGTCGACCTTTCGAATGCATCGGCCGTGCAGTTCGATGAACAATATATTACCGACGGGATCCACCACCACGGACATGGGCTCGAACAACTCGGCGTCCGTGGCGGGACCTCCATTCCCACCAAGCCCGGAGGCCCCGTTGCCCGCGACCGTGCTGATGATGCCCGTGATCGCATCGATTCGTCGGATGCGCCGATTGAACCCGTCAGCGATGAAAACGTTCCCCTTCCGATCCACCGCAACGCCCATTGGCCCATACAGCCTTCCGGTCGCTGCGGGACCACCGTCCCCACCGAAACCGGGCGATCCGGTGCCTGCGACGGTCGAGATGAACTTGGTCCGAGCATCCACCCGCCGAACTCGGTCGTCTCCGGCCTGGACGATAAAGACGTTGCCGTCCGGGTCCACCGCCAGTGCCGAGGGGTTCTGCGCATCCGCGCTCGTCGCGGGGCCACCGTCTCCCGTGTGACGGTTCGTGCCTCTTCCCACGAATGCCTGGATCAAGCCCGAGGCCTTATCGACCTTCCGAACCCGAAAATGATGGCTGTCGGAGAGCAATAGATTCCCTTCGGGGTCCATGGCCAATCCCTTGGGCAGCGCCAAGCTCGCCGTAATGGCAGGGTGGTTGTCTTTCCATGGGTCCGCCGTTCCACCGCCAGCGATGGTACTGATGATCCCCGTGTCGGCATCGACTCGCCTGATGCGATTGTTGTCGGTGTCTGCGATTATCACGTTGTCAGCGGCATCCACGGCGACACCACGAGGACCGTTCAGACTGGCATCGGTCGCGAGTCCTCCATCGCCGCCGAAGCCCCGCTTACCACTGCCTGCGATCAGGAAGACCTCGCCCGACCGCTTCAGCCTGAAGACCTGGTGTTGGCGTGAGACGGCAATGAGCAGGTCCCCGGCGTGATCCACGGCGAGCGCGTCGGGGTATTCGAATCGGATCGACGTTGCGAGCGCAGCGTCGACCATTTTGCCCGGTCGTGCATCTGCGATCCCTCGTGACTGTCCGTTCAGCCAGACACCGAGCGTCATCATCAGTATCGCAGGGGCCTTCACCATCATCGTCACTCGCGTGTCACCGCGACTGGGCGATCAGTGCCCGCCGCTCTCCCCGTTCCTGCCCTGCGGCATCCTTGTCGCGGTCATTAGCCCCGCTCTGACCGAGATTGTAATTCCGGCCAGCGCTGCACCGTCAACCTTGTCCACCCTCCCGAAGGAACCTTACTGGACCGGTGAGTCGGGCCAACCCGCGCACACCCGCGAACATCGGGGGAGGACGAAGAGGCGGGCCGCTGTGAACCAGCGACCTGCCGTTTCGAGATGGATGAGGTCTGGCTCCTCACGTGATCGAAACGATCGAACCTGGCTTGGCTCGAAGAAGGATGCGCCTGTCGGTCCATCACCTCCGACCGCGTTGCTTCTTCACCCGGTCCCTGTGGTCGAAGCCGTGGCCAGCCCGGCGGATGCGGCGTGGGCTCTCACTGGAGGCCGGAAGGCAGCGGGCCCGGGACCCCGCTCGAAAGCGGGGCCCCGGGCCTGTGGGGAACGCGCTAGGAAGGCGCCCGGTAACGGGCTGTCCCGATCTTCAGACCGCGCGGGGCGCCCACGAAAACGCCTGATCGGATCAGCGGAGGACTCATGGGTTGCCCTGTCCCGAGAGGAGTTTGAGGGTGTAACTCACCTGCGGAGCGTTGGACAGCCGCTCGAAGAGCAACGTCTCGGCGATACTCTGGCCAGGGAGGAGGACACCATCGGGCAGGAACACGCGGAGATAAGGATCGCCGCTGCTCGTGGTCCCGCTGGCGTTCAGCATCCGGACCTGACCGGAGAGCCCCTGGACTACGATGAGGAGATGGGTGTCCACGATCGTCGAGCTGTTGTTTGTGATCTCATGTTCGTCCCTCCGCAGGACGCCTCTGGTGTCGGAGTCGATCAGTGTCGTGTCCACCTGCGCGGTCACGTCCAGGAACTCGATGCCCATGTCACGACGGGACAGGGCATCGTCATTGTCCTGCGCCAAGCCGCTGGCTGGTCGGCCGTCAACGGCGCCCAGCGCCGCGAGAGCCGGACGGTAGACCGAGTAGAGGAAGTCCGGCGGGCTCAGCTGGAACATCTTTGTCGAGGAGTCAGGATCGAAGTGCACGAACGCGGGATCGTAGAGGGCGTTCTCGAGGAAGTCGGTGAGATCGTCCACCTGATCGTCGCTAAGGCCCAGACCGGGAGGCGCGTCGGGGCCGCGCGGGTTGGTGAAGCGCTCCGAAAGCGTCCCTGCTGAGGCGGCGCCCGCGCCCTGCGGCACGCCGGCATTGAAATACCGCACTACGTCCTTCACGCTCGTGAACGAGCCGTCGTGGAAAAAGAATCGGGCGTCTTTGAGCTGCCGGAGCGTCAGCGCGCGGAACTTGAACGCGTCGCTGTCACGGCCCGTGATTTCCTTCCTTCCCATATCGCAGAAGTTGGGGTCGTTTCTCGCAGCGCGATTCAAGGCTTGGACCGGGTGGTCGCCGAGCCCGAGGTTGTAGAAGTTCTCTTCCACGAACTGACCGACGCCGGCCACGTCGGGGTCGTTCACCTGCTTGTTGAGCATCGGGCCACTGTGACAGGCGTAGCAACCGGCCCCACCCGCGCCACCGGTGGCGGGCGTGAAGAACAGCCTCGCGCCACGCCGCAGCGCGGGCGTCAGCGCGCCGTTATCTCCGGCCAGGAACCGGTCCCAGGGCGTGTTCCGGGTGACCGTGGTTCGCAGGAAGGTCGCCGTCGCCTTAAGGACAGTAATGTCGTTGATGAGGCCATCACAACTTCCAGGCTGTGGAGGATCGATTTCAGGGGTACAGCCCGGCGCGTTGGCGGCCTCCTCGGGAAATGCCTCCCGGAAGAGCTTCCGATAGATCGCGTACTGCAGCAGCACCGCGGACTGGTCTTCCAGCAGCCGGTGGGCGTCGAGCAGCAACAGCGCCACGTTTTCCTGCGCAGGATGCCCGAACGGGTTGAGGCCGCCGGGCGACGCATCGGGCTCGCCTGCGAACCCGTCCAGCAAAAGGCGGTTGTTGAAGGCGGCGCCGATCGCGCCTGGCGCATTTCGCCCGACGCTGTCCAAGGCATCCTTTCGGCCTGTTGCCAACAGAACAGGGTTCAATCCCTGGGCCTCTAGCTTGCGACCCAGGGCCGGGCTGCCTATGACGATGCCTTCCGTCGTCTGGTAGATGTCCGTGAGCGTGGGGAGCGAGTCCACCAGCGCGTCACCGGGGAACAGAGGGTTGTCCCGCAGCCTGGGAAGGATATCGACCCTGGGCCGCCGGCGTGGAACGAAGTTCCCCGCGGCGTCCGTGTAGTGCCGCCCCTCGCCGCCCGCGGCGAAGTTGAGCAGCGTGCCGGCTTTCGATGCCGATTCGCCCTGGTGACAGCTTCCGCACGAGGCGGTCTGTGCGGTGGCGGGGACGCCGCCGAACTCCGGCCGAATCCTGACCATTCGGACCGGGTCGTGAAAGAGCTGTTTGCCGAGGTAGCGCCTCGCCTCGGTGTTCTGAAATTGCGGATCGACACTTCCATCGGGAAGTCGCGGCTGCGGAAGGTCGGCATCGTGGGCGGGAACCATCAACTTCTCGATTCCTCCCACCTGCTGGTCAATGAACTCGCGCAGCTGGATGGGGCTGTTGCCCTGAGTGGCGGCGACTCCGCTGTAGATCAGAGAAACGGCAAGGGTCGCGGGCACGGTCCAGGCCGCGCGGAAGCGATCGGGGCGGAAATCTCGCTGGTGCTTCAAAGTCGGGGTGCGCTGCGTGACGCGCTGCTCGCTGGGTTGTGCAAACTGACCGTTCGGTTCGTTCTGCATGTCCGTGCCCCTCCGGATGACAGGTGTGGATGCGCGCCCCCGGAATGGAGGCGCCAAACAACCGGCGAAGTTCGGTCCTCCCCAGAGTTTGATGCCGTCGGGCGCAAAAGGATTCCCAATCGCCATTCATCCGGCCAAGACACGCTCATGTGCGCGCATCAGGAGGCGCCGGTCCTGTTGCCGCCATGCTGAATTGCCATGGACCTCTTCGAACTCGTGGGGCATCGTGCATCGCTGCGGAGCAGGTCATTCCGATCTAACTACATGTCAGCTTAATGCCCTGCGACAGGGTGGCATGGATGCTTCGACGTTCCCGGGACTCCCTTGCGTTAAGTAACTGACGGGTCGCACCGACGCCTGAACCTCGACGTGTCTGCATTCAAGTTGCCCACCCTGAGGCCGGATGGCGAGTAGGTCAATCTCGTGTACCCCGGACTTGATGCCACGGATCGTGCACTACCCTTGGCGGTTGAGCCACTCCTCGACCAGCTCCTCAGCCAAGAGCGCCATCTTCCCTCCGATGCGAGCCCTCCGCTTGCCACTGGGCTCACAGCTGTTAGCCGTCATTCCCGGTAAGTCTCGAATTCCCAGTGCATTTCGCGGTTGAGCCGCTCAGCAACTTGGGCCCAGTTGTCTCCCGAGCAACGCGAGAGCAGGTTGCGAACGGCCTCTTCGACGCTAGCCCACGACACATGATTCAGGATCAGGTAGCCACGGCCCCAACGAGCCCCTTGGTCACGAGCCAGGGCAAGCGGAGTGATCGCGACGAATGAGAAGACCTCCGCGCCGCCTTGGCCCTTCGGGCCGATGCTCGCCTCGACCAGCACCGCCGCATCAGCTGGGTTCACTGGCTTCTGGCCTTGAGGAAGGTCGGGGCTATGCAGGGACTTCAGCTCTGGGAAGAGGGTGGCCATGGCAAATACATTCCTTCCTTGTACGTCTACGCAAGGGATGAGCGACGAGCAGAAGCGAGTCGGCTCCTTCACATCGTTAGGCGGTCTTTCCGTCGAGCGGAGGCCACAAAAAACCGCTGCGCAGTCCAGGGAACACGAATGCGTGCCCGACGCGATGGGCCTTTCGTGTCCGCAAGGCAGACTGCTTGGTGGCGCTGCCGTCGGCCTGCGAGCGGGTGGTGTTCGGCAGCCTCAGTGCACCACCGGTCTTGCTTCTTTTGCGGCCTTGGCGATCAGCGCGGCCACCGCCATTGGCTGCGATACGTAAATCGCGTGACTGCCCGCGACCTCGACGACTGTCGAACCCGCTCGCTTGGACATGAAACGCTGGGCCGGCGGCGGGATCATCTTGTCATCGGTGGCTATCAAATACCAGCTCGGCTTGGTCCTCCACGCCGGCTCGCTGATCGTCCCGCTGAGCGCGCCCACGCCCCACGGGACCTGGGAGTCGGCCATAAACGCGGCCGTATCCGCGTCTACGTCAGCCGCGAATGAGGCGGGGAACTTCGCCTTGTCGAGGGACAGGTAGCCGTCCTGCGGCGGCAATATCGGCGGCACGGGCGCGTCCGGCGGGGGATCCTTGATAAGCGTGGACACCGACTCGCCCCGGTCCGGTGCGAAGGCGGCGATGTAGACAAGTCCCGCGACCTTCGGATCGTTGCCGGCTTCGGTGATCACCGCTCCGCCGTAGGAGTGGCCGACGAGAATCACGGGGCCGCTCTGAGCGGCGACAACGCGCTTGGTGACCGCAACATCGTCGGCCAGCGAGATCGTCGGATTCTGGACGATGCTGACGGTATAGCGGTCCTTCCTCAGGATCTTATAAACGCGTTCCCAACCGGAGCCGTCCACGAAGCCACCGTGGACGAGGACGACGGTGCTTGCCGCCGCGCGACGTTCTTCAGCCATGATGAGCTCCTTTCTTCAGGCGATAACAGTTCAGAGACACACCTGCTTCAGGTCCTGTCGCCTCCTGGGGCTTCCGAGATGCGCTCCTGCGACCGAGTGGCGTGCTGGGGAAACAGGTTGCCGCATGATACGCCTCGCCGCTTCCAGGCACAAGGAGGCCGGGTATCCTCGGCTCTCCCCGAAATCCGAGAGAGTCAGAGAGCCGGATCGACCTGGGATGAGCCGATGGCCGCCCCGATGCCGCTCTCGCGAAAGTGGCCTACCCGACCAGTGAGTCGGGCCAACCCGCGCACACCCGGGAACATCGGGGGAGGACGAAGAAGCGGGCCGCTGTCAACCAACGACCCGCCATTCCGAGAAGGATGAGATCTGGCTCCCCAGACGATACCCATCTCGAACTTCTCTCTGGTTCGTACTAGCGTGCGCTTGGGGGTCCACACGATCGATGACCCGAGCCCGCGGACCCCGGCTGTACCTCTCCACCGCACGGCAAGCCCGCCTCGCGGCCCATAACCATTGCCTGGCCCTCCGGACTCTCCGCTAAACCGGATTCGGGCTGTCAAGCACGTGCTCTGTCCCGCGGCTCTCGCCGGAAAGCGGCACCCAGTTTCGGTGGACAAGTGCAGGGATACCTGAGGTCCTCTGCATCAAGGTCAGCCCCTATATCGGCCCGTGGCTGCGCGAAGCGCACTTCGGCCAGCTGTCGGGCGGGCGCATAGGAAACTCAAGCGGGCGGAATTGCAGGTCCGGCAAGGGCCATTCCGTCAACCTGGGCTCGAAGGACCGGGGCCTGGGCGTTTCCAGGGCGGAAGCCAGATGCTCAGACCTGCGGCGCCTTCCCAGCCACCCACCCCGCCAGTTGAGAGCAGCGTCCCGCCACCTCAAGCACCGACGGCCTTCCTAGCAAACCACTTCAGCCTCGGACGTGATACTCTCTTCACCGGCGTAACCCTCCGTCGTCCTTCTGGCAATCCTGTTGGCTTAACAAGAGGTTTCGCCATTTTCCGTTTTTCCACAGAGGTCGGGACAGATCCGACCAACCGGGTTCACGAGTAGGTGATGGCCGCATGAGCAAGCTCCACAGGGTCTTTGTCAGCTATCACCACGAGCTCGACGAGAAATACAAGAAGCGGTTCGTGCTCCGATTCGGCGACGCTTACGGCACGATCATTCCGGCTGGTGTCGACATGGGCGACATCGATCCGAACCTGCGTACCGAGACGATCCGCACGAAGATCCGCGACGAGTACCTGCGCGGTGCGTCGGTCACCGTCGTGCTGGTAGGAAGATTGACGTGGCAGCGCAAACACGTCGACTGGGAGATTTCGTCTACTCTTCACGATACGAAGCTCCACTCGCGAGGAGGGCTCCTCGGAATCCTGCTACCCGCGTACCGCACCGCCTACCTCGACGACAAACACGGCAAGGACGATCCGCGCACGATTCCGCCGCGACTTCATGACAATGTCGAGGCGGGCTATGCAAAGCTGTACGACTGGAGCGAATCCAGCGGCGACGTGCAGGCCTGGATTCACGAGGCGTTCTTGCGGAGGAGCCGAGTCGAGCCCGACAACCATCGAGACCCCTTCGGCAGGAACCAGTCTGGCAGTGGGTGGGTGTAGGCTGCAGCCTCGCTATTCCGAGACTCTGGCGAGACCGCTCAGCACGAGCGCAATGATCTCATCGGGGTTCACCGTTCGGGCGAGATGCGCATTCTCCGCCTTCGTGAGTCCGTTTCGGGACACCCCCCCTCGAAGAGCACAGACGACCTCGTCCACGATTGGAAGCGCGAGCTCTGCGTTTGTCTCCGCTCCGAGCCACGGTGCCGCGGGATCGTTCGGAATTCCGCCTTCCAGGAATGCCGCGCTCGCGTACCAGCTCGCCGCGCCACCGAAACCCCCAACGAGATAGATCGGATTGTCCGCCTTGACTGCGGAAGCGATCTCATCGGCGATCCCAGGTCGCCAGCCCGCGTAGCCGGACGTTCGTCCACCGACCGCCACGAGCGCGGTCACGTCGCGAGCGATCTCCCAGCGCATGGCCCGTAAGCTCATCGCCTGGCCCAATGCTCTCGCCGACGCAGAGTCGTCTTCCACGCGGTCGAAATCGAGGAACATGACATCGACGAACTCGAGGGCGTCAGTGTAGTTCGCGCGCTCCTCCGCGGAGAGCGGCTCGAGTATGTAGGAGATGATCCCTGGTGATGTGGTGCCCGCCGAACTCGCGTGCGCACGCTGAACCTCTACGAGGAGCCTTGTGAAGCCAGCCTCGCGAAGGTCGCCGCCGTACGCAATGCGTGCTTCCATCGCGAACAGCTGCCGCGCCAACTCGGCGACAAGCTCCCGTTGATGGAGAGGTGAGCGATCCCGCGTCGCCGGAGCGTCGGTTTCGGAGGTCGAGACCGCGACAGTCCTCCCTCTCAGCCGTGCCATCTGTTGCACAGTCAATTGGTTCAGGACTTTCCCCTTGTTTTCCATTCTATCGCCCACTCCATGTGGTGTTCACGAGATTCCCGATCGCATCGGCGGTCGGAACGAGGCGCATAGCAAATTCAAGCGGGGAGATTGTAGGTCCGGTAAGGACCATTCCGTCAACCATGCAACGAGGGGCGCCGGAGGGCGCTAGGGGAGACCGAGGCAATCGAGGACGGCGCGCGTGGTGACGGGCGGACGGATGGCGGCCAGGATGTGCAGGGGTCCGGCAGGGGAAACTCCTTACAGCAACGCCATCAGCGACCGCCCATCCACGTGCGACCGGTTCCGCCCCATGTCCTTGGCGCGGTACAGCGCGTGGTCGGCCGCGTCGACGAGGTCGGGCGGCTCGGCGGGCATGCCGGCGGGCCGGCTCAATGACTCCCTGTACTGCTCCACCGATTTCTGGGTCACTACCATCGGCGTCCAGCAGTCCGGGCGCCGCCTTTCTCTGGGCCGGAATCCTTTCACGGTAGGTCGGGATCGCTTGAGGTGTACCGGTAGAATTTGACAAGAAAAAATCCGGCGCTCGACTGCCGGTTAACAGCAGTTCGAACACCGGATCAGATGTTGCCTGGCTCCCCAAGCGACAGGCTCCTCGAACCTCGGGCAGGCTCGAGCATGCCGCCAGCCACCCGCCGCTACATGATTTGCGCGAGATAGACCCTCAGACGCCCCGAGAGGTCATTGGCCGGGATGCCAATCGCGGCGGCGAGGCTGGCCGCGTTTCTCGGCGTGCCCACGTCCGTCGCCCACTTGCGGAAGGCCTCGCGGTGCTGCCGCCCGTCGCCGTTCATCAGGTAATGAACCAGGAGCCACGACACGTCGTACAGAGTGAGCGCCCTCTCGCCGAAGAAGTGGCGTTCGAGTTGACCGTCGACGAGCGCCGCGATATCAACGTTGGCCAGGTTCTCATCCAGGTTCGACAACGCGCTCTCCGCACGCTTCTGGTAGATGAGCGAACCCCTGTATGTCTCGGCCCTGGCCATGACGACGGCCGGCTGCTCCACCTTGCCGCGGTCGAGCGCCTCCAGGCGAACCTTACCGGGCTTCGCCATCCTGGTGCATTCGACGTACTGGGCGATCCCCTCGCCGAGCCATCGGGGGATTCGGCCCTCTGCGTCGGAGAGCCGTTGTGCGGCGAAGTGAT
>Ga0214473_10003091_pt1 | contig 20305 bp, 14 predicted proteins | sample RVTome_7_FD_203509 | JGI IMG/M metagenome (GOLD analysis project Ga0214473, IMG submission 203509) | Soil microbial communities from uranium-contaminated site in the Upper Colorado River Basin, Wyoming, United States - RVT98D197 | ecosystem: Environmental > Terrestrial > Soil > Contaminated >... | reverse complement strand
CCCCAGCAACTCCAAACACATGATAGAGCACACTTGTAGACATGGTTTTACCCTTCGGATTTTTCCATGAAGTGTAAGGCCATGTCTTTTCTTATGCAAGCTCACCTACCCGTTAGTCGGAAGAACCGTAATAAGGTTCAAGAAATTCGGGCCAACCACATGCCCACAAAGCGCTCGTCTGCAACCCGACTTGGGTTTTAGGTTAACGCAGATCTCCGATTGTGTAATCTTATCTAGCGAAGTATCGCCCGCGGGAGCGATAAATTTAATCAGCCATTGTTGGGGGGCAGTAATAAGTCTATTGATGAAAGGAGTCATGTGTAGGGGATATATAACCAAAGGGCTGATATACCACACCGATGCCCAAGTCGTTGGTTCTGGTTACCACAAAGCTTACTCTAAAGAAGCGAATGTAACGGCATTCAAACGAGAAGCAAATGAGAGAGGAACTCCATTTGTTGAAGTCGATCCAATTGTGTGCAGTTACGTGAAGGATTGTAGAGATCCATATGTGAAAAAGATGTTTTTGCGTATGGTAGAAGACGATGGTGTGGTTACAGCACTATTCCCATTCAAAAGATTGGCGCACTCTTTCATGATTGGCGGATTTGGAATGAAGTTCGACGCACAAAAGGAGAAAATCGCCAATGAAAGAATGCGCTCATCTCTCGAGAAATTAAAAGAGCGCATAATGGAATTTGTTGACAAATCGAACGCTAGTGCGGTGAAAAAAGCGGAACATTACATTGCAGCTTTAGATGCACAACTTGTTGTCTGTGATAAGACTAATAAGATGATCGATATGCTTGATTCTCCTGTTCCATCACGGAAATTTAGGAGATTGAACGGATAGTGTTTAGTGAGCAGACGTGTAAAAGAAATTCTGTACGCGCGGAGAAAATAATGGTGATGTCTCTATGTCACATTATAGATGATCGAAATGTCTCGGTTGATGAATAGATATGTGCGTGCAATTCCGGTGTGCCGAGACATGCGCTACCAGGCCTCAAGGAGAATCGAATGAGTCGAAAGAATGATGTAAATACGATCATCGCAGCAGCAAAGGAGCACTACGTGATCGTTTGCAAGGAATATGACCGCGCCTTACGAGAAAAGTCTCTTGATCTCCGTGTTCCAGTAAAGAATATAATGGAGAATCTGCGTAGCGCGCTTGACTATATGGCCCACGATATTTACGAGACTTGTTGCCAGGCAGCTAGAGTCACTGTGGGTAAATCTGATCCTCGCAAGATCTATTTCCCCTATGGGCGTACTGAGGAGAACTTTAGGTCTTGTATAGGCAGTTCATTACCCGATTTGGCGAGTAGCAATCGTGGTGTATATGACCTGATTGCCTCAATACAGCCGTTTACATGTAACGACCCTTGGCTTTACGATCTCTGCTCAATCCTGAATGAGAAGAAACATGATAAGCTGACAGCCCAAGAGCGTTCAGAGACAGAAACCCACACCGTCGAGAGCGAACAAGGAAGTGTCAGTATAGTGGTAAATAACCCAAATGTTAAAATTACATCCATGCCAGGTGCTGTAAAAATATTTGGCGTGCCGGCTGAATTCACCGCCGAGGGCATTAGGACAGCGCCTTCTGATAAACTGGCTCACAAGCGCACAAAATGGGTTGGTTTCACCTTTGAGGGATCAGGGGTGAATGTAATTGGAATGCTCGACAAAGCTGTTGATAGGATTGCCGATTTTGCGGCTAGACTTTATAAGTTGATTTAGCCGAGTAGCATTTTCTATGATCAGGCACTTTTCTCGTTGAATTTGTGTCTTGGGTTCACGCCGTGAGACGGGCGCGACCGGCATCTCGCTGGGTCAATCCGCTGCTGAGACGAGATTTTCATCGACGGCGAACATTCCGTGCTGTATAATACTCATCTAACTAATGGAACAGGATCGAATTATTAGTGTATCGCATGTATTGTGTGGTGTATCGAGGGGCGCAGGCGTGAATCAGCTTGTGAGGTCATCAGGCTATCAGGTGAGCAGGAGGCAAGAACGAAAGACGATGGGCAAATTCGTAGCTTGGTGGCTTTGTGGCTGCGAAGCAATTTTGAAAAACAAAGCCAATTTCAAGAACCTCTGTGTCCTCTGAACTCTCCGTGGTGGTGTCAGGTAATTTGAGAAAACAAAGCCGATTTGCTGGAGGGCTAAATTGACGCAATATCAGCAATAACAGTACTTTATGGAGATTCTTGTGAGCCTTAATGGCCAAGAAGACAAAGCCAATCGAACCCAATTTCAGGCTTCGGCGCCGCAGGAAGCCTCGCTGAGTTCGACAACTGAATCCGCAAAACAAAGCCAATTCCCTAAACGTTTTTGGTATTCGTTCGTATTTGTTGGTGACCAATTTGAAAAACAAAGCCAATTTCCAAACCTCACCTTCTCCGAGGATTGGTCCGGCGAAGCTAGCTTTTTCATTTGACTTGCCAGCGTGCGCGGGTAGATTGAATCGCCAAGAGGCGGCAGGAATCATTACGATTCCTGCATTACCGGCAAGGACGAATTTTTCAGAATCCTTCTGGGCAGGAAAGGAAATATATCATGGCTATCAATCGTCGCACCTTCTTAAAAAGCTCGGTGGCGTCAGGCCTGGCCTTTGCAGTTCCCGCAGTTCTCGGGGCCAGCAGCAGTCAGAAGTATCGCACGGCCCTTATCGGCAGCGGCTGGTGGGGCATGAACATCACGGGCGAAGCGATTCAGTCGGGCCAGTGCAAGATCGTCGCCATGTGCGACGTTGACCAGAGGCAACTGGACCCCGCCGCGGCCAAGGTCGAAAAGCTCACCGGCGATGCACCCAAAAAGTATAAGGACTACCGCGAGCTGCTCGAAAAGGAAAAGCCCGACATCGCCATCGTGGCCACGCCCGACCATTGGCATCCGTTGGCGGCTATCGCCGCGGTCAAGGCGGGCGCCCACGTTTACGTCGAAAAGCCTATCAGCCATACGATCATGGAGGGCCGGGCCATGGTCAACGCCGCCCGCGCGGCCGGCCGTGTCGTGCAGGTCGGGACCCATCGCCGCGTATCGCCGCACAACGTCTCGGGCATGAAGTTCCTGCGAGAAGGCGGGGCGGGCAAAATCGGCATGGTCCGCGCGTTTGTCCTCTCCGGAGGTGGCCCGGAACAGCCGCAAGCCAACGAAGAGCCACCCGCCGGCCTGGACTGGGATATGTGGTGCGGGCCAGGGCCTCTGCATCCCTATAACCCGAAAATGCATCCCAAGGGCTTCCGCCAATTCCTCGATTACGGCAACGGCACTTTAGGCGACTGGGGCGTGCATTGGATGGATCAAATCCTCTGGATCATGGAGGAGAAATGGCCCAAGACGGTTTATTCCACCGGCGGAAGGCCGATCAAGGGACCGGCTGTCTTTACCAAGCAGGAGCAGACTACCGATGCGCCGGACCACCAGATTGCGACGTACCAGTTCGAGAATTTCACCGCGTTCTGGGAGCACCGCCAGTTCGCGGGCAACCCCGCCGAGAAGACCGAGAGCGTCGGCTGCTATTTCTACGGCACCAAAGGCACGTTCCACATGGGCTGGCAGAAAGGCTGGACCTTTTATCCGACCGGCAGGGGGCAGAAGGAGATTCACGAGGAGCCGAAGCTCAACGAGCCTGACCAGCAGAACATCAAAGAGCTATGGGTGGACTTCCTCGACGCGATCAAGACGGGCCGGCGTCCCGTCTGCGATATCGAATTGATCCACCGCTCGACGAACATGAGCCTGCTCGGGATGCTTTCGCTGAAGCTCGGGCGCAGCGTTCAGTGGGACGGCGAGAAGGAAACCATCGTCGGCGACCCCGATGCCAACAAGCTGCTACGCCGCGAATACCGTAAGCCCTGGAGCTATCCGGTGTGATTTGCGGTATTCGGTGATTGGTAATTGTTTGTAGTGACGCCGTAAGGCGTTGCCTTCAAATGCCCTTACGGGTACACTACAAACGCTCATTATTTACTATTCACCATTCACTATTGGCCGAGCGGCCCTCGGTTGGGGCTTGACCTCACGAGGTATCAGTTGAGCCGTCAATAGCAGGATCAAACCGATAGGGATGCTCAGCATGAACCAGGTCAGCAGGGCGCAGATCATCAGCGCCCACCACAGCGCAACTTGGGCGGTGGCAAAAGGCACAGAGAGTCTAGCCTCGTGTTTATGCCATCGCCTGGCCTTGCGGAGGGCGGCAAGGGCTTCGGAGGCTCCGAACGACAAGCCAAGCAGAATGCCCGCATAGACAAACCAGGGCAGACTTTCTCGTCCGGCGGTCACGTTCAGCCCGACGGGCTTGCGCGTGAGCGCAAAGAGCACCGCCGCTTCGCCGAGGTAGGGCGCATCGGACAGATTCGACAGAACGCGCGGTCCTAACAGCGTCCCGTCGGGCAGGGGCCACGAACCGACGATAGCCTGCGCCGCCAGGGGGTACGCGTGGTCGAACCGGCCCATCGCTCTTGCGGCCCCAACGCCGAACGCACACGCAGCGGCGCCGTAGCCGCCGACAACGGGTCCGGCATCGACGTCGTCGAACGCGAGCCATCCGACGTCAATGTCCCTTGGATACTCTCTAAAGCCAGCCAGCCATCGTCCCTGCTGCCAGAACTGCCGCTCGTATTTGGTGTACCAGTCGCGGGCGACGTCCGGCCACAACTCGGGGGCCCAAATCAGCATGAACGACAGCCCCACGCCGCGGGCACTGTCCTTGGCGCGACCGGTCCTGGAATCGACCATATAAGCAGGCAGGCCCGTATCCTCGTCGCGGCGCGCTTCCTGGAATCCGCGGACCGCGCGGGCGGCGAACGCGGCATGGTCGGTCCCCAGGACCGCGTCCGCCCGGCGGATTGCGGCAATTGCGGGCAGGATATCGACGGGGTAGCATTGGCCGGGGTAATCATCCAGCAGGCCGTAGGGCGATTCGTCAAGCTCGCGCGCCAGCGACTTGACCTGGCTGCGCAGCAGAGCTTCATAACGAATATGCCGCGTGATCTTCTGGTAGCTGGTCAAGCCGCTGATAAGCAGCATCCTGTAAAAAAGGTTCTCCTTTTGCAGGTATGCCTCGCCCCAGTGCTCTTTGACCCAGTTGGCGTGATTCGGGTCGGCCACCATCGCCGCGGCGGCTTCTATGGCGCCGCGTGCATAGCTGCGGGGCGAAGAAGGCGCCAACGTCGGATTCTCATGGAACGCCTGCTGCAATGCTTCCGTCGCCCAAAGATAGAACACCGAGCCGAAGACCGGCCATTCCGTCCCGGATATATTCTCAGTTGTCAGCTTCGTAGCGGCGCCGGATTCCACACGCCCGCGGGCCCATTTTTCGTACTTGGGCGAAAGAGCCCGATGCCAGCGGAATGCACAGCGTGGTATCTCGGCACTGTAGAGGCCCGGATCGCGGAGGTCGCAAATCAGCATCGCGGCCGGGATCAGCAGGGCGTACAATGACAGCAGGACCATCACCACGGCGTTGATAATGACGCACAGCGTCAATTGCCTGTTCACAGCGCTATCTCCAAAGCACGTGCCGCACAATCTTCGCCTATGTCGCGATTCTTCCCGATCTCGATCCGAAACATAGCCTACGCATCCGTTTTTGTCAAACGAAAGCTGCATCTGCGGATCGCGAGGGGGAACCGGCAGGAAACTTTTCTTGCGTCTGTGCGTAGAAGGTGGTATCATAGCATTTGTTGGGGCATCGGGCATTGAGGAGTGGCTTTGACAAGTGAATAAGGGGGCGAAAGGCTTCGACCGGATGGTGGAGAGCCAAGATGCATGCCCAGGACGCAGGTTGGCCTGGCTAATCACCCTGCACTAAACTTAATTGGCAACTACCAGTTGCGCATGGCCGCCTAATTAGGCAGCCCGTCCTGCCTGACTTTGCCTGTGGGTTAGGTAAGGGCGTCACACAGCAGGCTGGCCGAGCCGGTTGTTCGGGCCGGTGAGGTGAGAACTCTCCGAAATAGCCAAGCCAAGAGCCTGTCGTTTGGCGCTTGGTGAGGCGAAAAAACAATTAAGCGACTAAGCATGTAGAGGCTTGTCTTGAAACATCTCGGGACGGGGGTTCGAATCCCCCCGCCTCCATTGCGCCGGACCGGTTGTAAGTTGCTGTTCCGGCAGCAACTTAACGATTTCAGCCTGACATCCGATTCGGTTTCACTCAGTGAATCGAAGTCTATGTCACTCAGCAGATCCTTGCGGGCAGAGTGCTCCTTCAACACCTTGTTTGGCGTCCGTCGCAAAGCGTTTTCGGGGAATAACTCCGCCCCATATTTTCCTCTCCCCGTGGGGCCCAGACCTCGCAAAATCTGAATTTGGCACTCCAGACAGCCAAAATCAGCCAGATTCCCGCCGCCAAAGGCCGTAAACTCAGGCCGATAAGCGCATACCGACGCCAAATTGCCTGCTTCCTGGAAAGCAAGGCGTATGAGAACCCCGAAATGTTGATAGTTTTTTTTTCGCAGAATTTCACTTTTTTTCAGGTAGGGAACACTCACCCGCTCCCCCTCGCGCGCACGCGTGCGTGGGTAAAGGGGGCACAGACTCATTCTTGGCCCAAGAATGACGATCCAACCTCCTTTTTTCTCGCTGTTTGGCAGGGAGTTTTGTGCCTTTAAGGTTCTGTCCTTTCAGGGGGGGAGTCGCTGCCTCCGCCCAAGACCGCGTAGAGCCTCACCTGGTTGGCGACCTTTGCCAGGCGGACGAAGACAAGTCCCTGCTGGGCTGCGTACAGAGAGCGTTGCGCATCGAGGACGCTTAGGTAGCTGTCAATTTCCGCGTCGTAGCGGGTAGTGGACAGGCGGTAGGTCTCGGCAACGGCATGGACCAAAGACTCCTGCGCCGACACCTGCTGGTCCACGGTGCCGCGGACGGCAAGGGCATCGGCCACTTCCCTGAAGGCGTTCTGAATCGCGCCCTCGTATTGGGTCAGGGCGATTTCCCTCTGCACTTTCGTGACCCCCAGCGCGAGCCACGCGCGAGTATCGAAAATCGGCATCGCCGCCTGCGGCGCAAAGCTCCACGTGCCCGAGCCGGATTCGAAAAGTCCCGACAGCTCACTGCTGGCGGTGCCGACTGCGGCCGTCAGGGAAATGCGCGGGAACAGCGTCGCCCGGGCGACGCCGATGTCGGCGTGGGCCGCTCTGAGCAGGCTCTCGGCCTGGAGCACATCGGGCCGGCGCAGGAGTACTTCTGACGATATGCCGGGAGAGACTTCTTGCGGGGAGGTGACGTCGCTCAGACTTGCCGGCAGCAGTCCACCCGGCGCTGCGGCGCCAAGCAGGAAGTTCAATGCGTTTTCGTCTTGCGCCGCCAGTTGTGTGAATCGGGCGACATCTCCACGAGCGGCATCCACTTGCGTTTGCGCGCGATAAAGGTCCAGTTCGGTCGCCAGTCCGAGGTCACAGCTTCGCTTGATCAGCTTGTAGGCATCCTGCTGGGTCGCCAGAGTGTTTTGCGCCAGAGTCAGCCCTTCCCGATCCGCGGCCAGGACCAGATACGCATTGGCAACCGAGGAAATCAGGAGTATCTGCGCGCTGCGGCGGGCCTGCTCCGTGGCCAGGTATTCCTCCAAGGCGCGATCCTTCAGGCTGCGGATGCGCCCGAAGAAGTCCGGCTCCCAGGAAAAGACGCCGAGATTGACGCTATATTGTTCCACGGTCTGGCGTTTTCCGGTGGCCGAAAGGTCGCCAGGCACGCGTTGTTTGCTCCCACTGGCGACGGCATCGACCGTCGGCAGCAGTTCAACTCGTTGGATGCCGTACATTGCCCGGGCTCGTTCGACGTTCAGGGCCGCAAGCCGCAGGTCACGATTGTTCCTCAAGGCCGTCTCAATGAATCCTTGAAGCTTCTTGTCGGTGAAGAACTCCTGCCATTTCAAATCCGGGGCTTGCGGAGCGTTTGTCGCTGTCCGCGTGTCCTGGTAGGCGGTGCCGCTCGGCCAGTCGGTGGGAACCGGGGCATGCGGCCGGTCATATTGCGGAGCCAGGTTGCAGCCGGCCGCGACGAGGGCAATTCCGAGCAGTGACAGTAACACGTTCTTATTCATGTTCTCGATTTCCCGATGGGTCTGCTTCGGCGATCTGAGCCGTTGGTTGCTGGTGGCGTTTGCCGAAGGTCTTTTGGATCAACACATAGAAGAGCGGGGCAAATAGGGTCACCAGGAAGGTGGAGGTAACCACTCCACCCAGCACCGCGGTGCCGATGGCCTTTTGTGCCCCTGCGCCCGCCCCGCTGGCAAACGTCAGCGGCATAACCCCGAATCCGAAGGCCAGCGAGGTCATGACGATGGGACGCAGCCTCAGTTTTGCCCCTTCCAGAGTCGCCTCGATCAGCCCCATCCCTTGTTCCACCCGTGTCTTGGCGAACTGGACGATGAGGATGGCGTTCTTGGTGGTCAAGCCCAAGGTGGTCAGCAGCCCGATCTGGAAGTAAACGTCGTTGGGCAAACCACGGAGAGTCGAGCCAACCACGCCGCCAATGGCCCCCAGGGGAAGTGCCAGCAGGATGGAGATGGGGATGGGCCAGCTCTCGTAGAGGGCCGCCAGGCACAGGAAGATCACCAGAATGGAAAAGGCGTAGAGCAGGCCTGTCTGGGAACCGGCTTGCCGCTCCTGGTAGGAAAGCCCCGTCCAGTCAAAGCCGATTCCCTGGGGCAGCTTCTTCACAAATCCTTCCATCGCCTCCATCGCCTCGCCGGAACTCCTGCCCGGCGCCGACTCGCCCAAAATGTTGATCGACGGAAAGCCGTTGAATCGCTCCAGCTTCGGAGAGCCGGAAGTCCAGTGACCGGACGCAAACGAAGAAAACGGGACCATCCTGCCCACGCTGTTACGCACGTAGAGCTTCTCCAGATCATTGGGCAACATACGATAGGGAGCGTCGGCCTGGACATACACCCTCTTGACGCGTCCGCCTTGTATGAAGTCATTGACGTATGCGCTGCCGAAGGCCGCCGAGATCGTGCTGTGGATGGCAGTGATGGGCAGCCCCAGGGCGCCGGCCTTCTCCCAATCGACGTCCACCCGATACTCAGGCACGTCTTCCAGGCCGTTGGGCCGGATTTTGGTCAGTACCGGGTCCTGCATCGCCATGCCGAGGAGCTGGTTGCGGGCCGCCATCAGATCGGCGTGGCCCAGGCCGCCGCGGTCAAGCAACTGAAAGTCAAACCCCTTGGCCGTGCCCAGTTCGACGACAGCCGGCGGCGCAAAGGCAAAGACCATGGCGTTGCGGATTTGGGAAAATGCCTCCATGGCTCGTGCGGCGACGGCGCCAACTTTCAGATCCGGCCGGCCGCGAAGCTTCCAGTCCTTTAGCTTGATAAATGACATGCCCGCGTTCTGCCCCCGTCCGGAGAAATTGAAGCCGGAGACTGTCATGCAAGACTCTACCGCGTCTTTCTCGCCCTCCAGAAAATGGTTCTTGACCCGCCCCATGATCTCCTCGGTCTGCTCCAGGGTCGAGTTTGGCGGAAGCAAAACCTGCACGAGCAGAATTCCCTGATCTTCATCCGGGAGATACGCGGTGGGCATCTGCTTGAAAAGGTATCCCATCGCCGCCACGATCAGAACAAATGCCAGTACATAGCGGATTTTGTGGGCAAGCGACCGGCCGACCAGTTTTAGATACTGGTCTCTGGACCAGAAGAAGAGACGGTCGAACCATCGGAAGAATGGCCGCAGAAACCAGACGCCTCCCTCGGCCGGCTCGTGCCCCTTGGGCACGGGCTTAAGAAGCGACGCGCACAGCACCGGTGTCAGGATCAACGCCACCAGCACCGAAAGGAGCATCGAGGCGATGATGGTCACCGAAAACTGACGGTAGATGACCCCCGTGGACCCGCTGAAAAATGCCATCGGACCGAAGACGGCCGAGAGCACCAGCCCGATGCCGATCAACGCGCTGGTGATCTGATCCATGCTCTTGCGCGTGGCCTCTTTGGGCGGGATGCCTTCCTCGCTCATGATGCGCTCCACGTTCTCCACCACGACGATGGCATCATCCACCAGAAGGCCAATGGCCAGCACCATGGCGAACATGGTCAGCATGTTGATGGAGAACCCGAGAATCCCCAGCACTGCGAACGTTCCCAGGATCACCACCGGCACGGCGATGGTCGGGATCAGAGTCGCCCGCATGTTCCCCAGGAACAGGTACATCACTAAGAAGACCAGCAGGATCGCTTCGAACAGGGTCTTGACCACTTCTTCGATAGCCACTTTGACAAAGGGTGTGGTGTCATAGGGATATACGACCCGCATGCTGGCGGGGAAGAATTCGCTCATCTCATTCATTTTGGCCCGGATGGCATCGGCGGTATCGAGGGCATTGGCGCCGGCCGCCTGTCGGACCGCCAGCACGGCAGAGGGCTTGCCGTTGTAGTAGGCCTCCATATCGTAGAATTCCGTGCCCAGTTCCGCCCACCCCACGTCCTTGACCCGAACGATGGAACCGTCCAGGTTGCTGCGGATGGGGATGGCGGCGAACTCCTCCGGCCTCTTGAGCAGGCTCTGAACAATGATGGCGGCATTCAGACGCTGGCCTTGGGCCGCCGGCTGCCCGCCAAATTGACCCGCGGATACCTCCACGTTGTAGGCCCGCAGAGCCATGATGACATCTTGGATCGTCATCTGGTATTCGGTCAGCTTGTCGGGGTTCAGCCAGATGCGCATGGCGTATTGACTGCCGAAGACCTCCACCTCGCCGACCCCCGGCACGCGCGAAAGCACCTTCTCCAGGCTGGATGCGGCATAGTCCCGCAAGTCGTCCCCATTCAGGCTCCCGTCTTCTGAGATCAAGCCCACCATTAGCAGGTAGTTCCGGGTGGATTTGGACACTCTGATACCCGATCGCTGCACCACTTCCGGCAGGCTGGCCATAGCAAGCTGGAGTTTGTTCTGCACCTGGGCCCAGGCGAGGTCAGGATCGGTCCCCGGAGCAAAGGTCAGCTCCACGCGGGAAGAACCGGACGAATCGCTGCTCGCGGACAGATACAGCATCTTGTCGAAGCCGGTCATCTTCTGCTCGATGATCTGCGTCACGCTGTTCTCCACCGTCTCCGCCGATGCCCCCGGATAGAAGGCGGTGATGGCGATGGACGGGGGAGCGATGGGGGGATACTGCGATATGGGCAGCGCATAGATCGCCAGGGCGCCTGCCACCATCAGGATGATGGCGATGACCCAGGCGAAGACCGGACGCTCCAGAAAGAATCTTGATAGCATGACACGTCTCCGCTACTTCGATGTTGGGGCTGGTTGAGCCGTCTTCGCAGGTTCCGCCCCTTGTTTGCGACTGGCATCGAAGGGGACTTCTTTCACCGTTGCACCGGGTCGTATTCGCTGCACGCCTTCCATAATCACCCGGTCCCCGGGGGACAGACCCGTCGAGACGAGCCACTGGTCGCCAATAGCCCGGTCAAGAGTGAGCATCCGCACGCCAACCTTGCCATCGGTCTCCACGACCATCGCCATCGGGTTGCCTCGTGGATCGCGTGACACCGCCTGCTGGGGAATCAGAATGGCCTGTTCATTGACGCCTTCCTTCGCGACCCCACGGACGAACATGCCCGGCAGGAGGACGCCGTCCGGATTCGGGAACACCGCCCGGAGAATCACGGAACCCGTCGTGGGATCCACGGAAATATCCCGGAATTGGAGCGTACCCTCCAAAGGATAAAGGGTACCGTCTTCCAGTTTGAGCTGCACCTTGTTCTGGTCGGTCCCGTCGCGGTTGAGGCTTTTCTCCTTCAGACGGTGCTGTAAACGCAGCAGCTCGGTCGTGGATTGAGGCACATCGACGTAAATGGGGTCCAGTTGCTGAATCGTGGCCAGGGGCACAGGCTGATATGCCGTCACGATCGCGCCGTCCGTCACGTTGGACCTGCCGATGCGTCCGGAGATCGGCGAGACGATCCGTGCATAGGCAAGGTTGATGCTTGCCGTCTCCACTGTCGCTCGCCAGAACAAGACGTCGGCTTCCACCTGTTTCAGGGCGGCATTCGCATCGTCGAGGGCCTGCTGGCTGACTGCTCTGTCAACCAGGGCCTCCTTGAAGCGGCCGGCCTTGAGCTGGATGGCGGGCAGACTGGCCTCGGCCCGGCCCAGGGCGGCCTTGGCGTTGTTGAGCGCCGCTTGGAAGGGGGCGGGATCGATCTGGTAGAGCTCCTGGCCGGCCTGAACGTCGGAACCCTCGGTAAACAGGCGTTTCTGTATGAGGCCGTTGACCTGCGGCCGGATTTCCGCAATGCGATACGGAGATGTGCGGCCCGGTAGTTCCGTGGTCAGCACAACCTTCTGCGGCTGGACCGTCACTACGGCTACTTCCGGGACAGGGGGCGGTGGCGCGGATTGCGGTCGCCGGTCGCAACCGCCCAGCAGAAGGCCGCCTAAGAGAACCCCCGAGAGAAAAATCATTCTAATGATAAGTCTTGCTCGCGATTGCATCGGAAGTCTCCAACAATATCGATGAAGATAAATGCTTTGAGCGAACGAAGGTTCAACCTTCGTCGTCCGTCCAGAACGGTCTCGACAGTTGCCGCCTGATTTCACACGGGCCATTGATCTGCTTATCATCTCCGCGGCTCCTCCGGTTTGAGCAACCCGTCGAGGAAGAAATGCTCGACCTTCTCAAAGATGTGCGTGGCCTTGGCCCGATCGAATTGTCCGGCCATCTCAAACGCCAGTGTTTCCACGGTGGAGTTGATCGCGACCGTGGCTACGTCGGGATCCACCGAACGAAAGAGTCCCTTGCGAATTCCAGCATCGAGGAGATTCCGAATCTTTGAGGCTATGATGGTTTTGACCTTCGGTTGACCGTGGTCCTTTGCGAGTTTGGCGCATCGTGTGCCCATCTCCGAAACGTAGAGCTTTATAAACGGCGCGTGCTCCTCAAGTTGGGCCGGTAGGGAGCGAAAGTAGCTAGCCAAACGCTCGACTTCCGTGCCCGGCAGATCCAAAATGGCCGCCACGTTGACCGCGATCCGCTCGCCTGAAGCCTCGACCAACTCGTCAAACAACGCTTCCTTGCTGGCGAAGAACTTGTACAAGGTACCGATGGCAAACTCGGCCTCGGAGGCGATTTCCTGCATTGAGACGTTGTGGAAACCCTTTGCAGAAAAGAGCCTGAGGGCCGCGGACAGAATCTCCTCCTTGTGACGCAGTTTCTCGCGTTGCCGCCGCGAAAGCGTTTTCGTGTCCCCGGACATTACATACCTCTTCGCATAAAGTCCAAATTCATGCAATAGAACATATACTCATATTATGAAATATATATTCACTTTGTCAAACCCCAATTGCAGTTTTTTGAAAAGTCTTTTCTGACTGTACCAGCGTACAAAACTAAATTATGGTAACAACTGTCGGCGTAAGGAGTTACATCATCATGGCATTGCTGAGAATCAGGCGACTGACATGCGCGGTCACCGGTCTTACCCGCGAGAATCGATCTATGTCTCATGAGAGGGTTTCCGGAAGATACTGTAGTTGTGCTGCCAATTTGAAAGGTAGAAGGGCCGGCTCGAGGCGGATCCGGCAGGTTCCTGCTGCGCACCATTCTTTCGTTCGTGGTAGGCTTCTTTCATGCGTTGCCGTTCCCGGTCTTGGGCGCAGTCGGTACAGAACTTGCGCCCGGGCAGACGCTCTCGGCCACAGGCACAGCGGGCAACCTCCTTCTTCGCTAAGGGCCTCTGTATCCCTACCGGCCTTCTGAAGCTGAACGCCTCGAACAGGCCGAAGTCGTCCTCTGGGTCTTGGTGTCGTCGCCAGTGGCCTTCACAGATCTGCCGTCCCAGGCGTTCAGTCAGAGGCCGCCGGCCCATCAACGTCGGCTGCGTGCATCCGGTCACGTCGCATGATCCGTTCGGCATTTACTTTTTCTCGGCTTTGTGTGTTTTGATGAGTGCTTTGATTGCGGCCTTGATATGCTCCGGTAGTTTCGGCCAGACAGTTACGATCTCAGCTAACTTCGGATCATCGCCGTCTTCGCGCACCGTATTCGCACCAAATTCGTGTTGCGAAAGTGTGTTGAAGTGTTCGGAAGTGTTGTGACTCTGTTTTTCAGAACTGCCTCCTAACGGCTTTTCGCTGCAATCTGTGGCAGAATTGTTAGGAACGTGCAGTAGAAGTTCTGTTTCGGTAGGTTTTGGGTTCGAATCCCCCCGCCTCCGATCCGCGCAGCTCTACCGAGGGCAGAGCCGCGCACATTGTCTCACATAGCTTCAGCGGAGCGGGACTGCGCTTGCACAGACGATATCACGCCTGCGAAAGACAGACTCCCCGATGCGTACGTGCACGGGTCAAGGATCTATCAGGATAAGCCCGTAGTAAGCGTTGTCGCAGGCGGCTGGAGCGCCTTCGTTCATAAAAGCCGGCCAGACGTTGGTGAAGTACTGGTCGCTGGGAGCATTGGCGGCCAGAAGGCTCGTGTCCTCAACACTTCCCTCAGCAGCCAGGCTCACCGGCCCGCCGTTGCTATCCAGTAACCACAGCTCGGCGTCGATTCGCGTCGAAAAGTCCGTGAGCTTAGTAAATACGGCCCGCAGACGATACCATGCTCCCGCATCAAGCGAATCGATATTGGCGATCAACGGCCTGGCGGCAGTCCGTGACGCATTGTCCCAGTAGCCCAGGATTCCGAAGCCGCTGGGACTACGGCCGACGCGGTCCAGCCGCACGCCGAAATGGCCGCTTTGCGGTCCCGGCGGCGCTCCCGGCGCTCCCGGCGGTCCGAAGAAGCCGTAAGAAGGGTTGTTCCACCAGCCAACAACGTCGTTCTGGAAAGATGCGCCGCTGAACTCAAAATCCATGCCGATCACGACCGCATCACCCACAGCCAGCTCAGGCCAGCGGATTTCGTTAATACTTCCGTCCTTGCCCGACCAGATAAACGCAGAGCTGCTGGACGTCACCCCCGCCGATCCGCCGACGCCTATACCCTGGGCAATCGAACGCGAGCTGGATGGCAAGCAATACCAGCCGGGAAGTTGAGCGATTCTCAAGCCGTTGTCGTAGGACTCGAAGTCGTCGAAAGCCATCACGATTTCCTCGGGAACATACACTTCCCGCCAGTTGGAAACAAGCGCGAGCAGATCGCACGGGTCAACGTTTCCTGACCGGTCCAGGTCGGCAAAGCTGCACCAGAAGTTCTCAGGGCTGCAATCGCCGCGGCCCCACCGGTCGCCGAGCAGCGCCAAATCGTCAAAGTTCACGAGCTTGTCCCGGTTCAAGTCTCCGGGGTATGGGAAATCGATATCGGTTCGAGCGGACACCTCCTGCGACCAGGCCGTTTCGTTACGGTTGGGGCTCTTGTCACGCGCCTTCACTCGATAGCTGTAAGGGCTATTCTCAGCTAACCCCGTATCCTCGTACACGTCGCCGTCCTGCCAGCCGCCGTTGTGTCCGCCGCCGGCGGTGCATTCAAAATAGTATTCGACCCTGCTGGAGTCCGAAGCGATCGCGGCGCTCATCAGGATCGAGTTGATTCCGCTTGCCGCCGGCGCCGTCGCCCAGGCCATCGGATCGGGACTCGGCGCCGTGACATCCGGCGGATGCGTGGTAGCCGACTCGGCGACCGACCACCCCGTTTCATTGCGATTGGAGCTGAGATCGCGCACCTTGACCCGATACGTGTACGTTGTGCTTGCGTCCAGGCCGGTATCCGTGTAGGTCTGGCTGGTTTGCCAGTTACTGTTGTGGCCGCCCCCGCCGGTGCACTCGAAGTAGTATTGCACGCCGTAGTAATCGTCCGCCGCAGTCGAAGCGGTCATGGATATGGAGTCGTAACTGGTGGCCAGAGGCGCCGATGCCCACGTTATCGGATTCGGGGCCGGCGCTGCGACGTCGTTCACATGGTGGAGGGTGAACGTGTCTATAACGGCGCCATCGGGCGTGACTGCTGCGAAATCAAGCTGCAGGCCGCGAATATCCACCTTGCAGAAATGATACGCAGACAGCACCTTTACAATACTGGGATCGTAGGACGAGTCCGGCGTCGCCAGCGGTGCGCCTCCGCCTCCTGCGGTTATGTGTTTTATCCCGCGCACGTCGCAGTGGGCGTAATAGTGGTTGTGCCCGGCGACGACCATGGCGACCCCGTAGGTCTCGCACAACGACTGGATATAGGCCTGTTCAATCATGTTGTTCGTATGGCCGCCGGCCGAATACACGGGCGCATGGAACTGCAGGATCTTCCATTCTTTGGTGCTGGCCGCCAGGTCGGCCTCCAGCCACGCTCTCTGGGCCTCGCCGAGACCATTTCGCTCCGAGAGAAGCTCCAGGACAACAACGTGGGCCGGTCCATAGTCGAACGACCAGTACCGTCCGGCGCCTGCGTAGGGATAGGGCCAGTACTTGTCATATCCCTTGCCCGAGTTTTCGTGATTTCCTATGCACCCATTGATGGACAGGTTCGCCTGCATTTCCATTGTGTTCGACTGTGAGCGTCCGAAGAACTGCTGCGTCCAGTCGGATTCATTGTCCCCGTTGCTGACCCAGTCGCCGGTCAATATCGTGAACGTCTGGTACGCCGGGTCGATGGCATAGGCGTCCGTCATTGCTTCGTTTACGCTGTCATGTATGCCCGGATTGGTGCGTGTGTCGCCGTATGCCAGAAACTTCACGTTCAGCGCATCGTCAGGAGGGGCTGCAAGGAAGGAGCCTCTACCTACGCCGGCAACCTCATAGTAATACTTCGCGCCAGGGGTAAGGCCGGTGATGGTATGCTTGTATTGGTTGTCCCCGTACATGGCTGGCGTGGCGCTGCCCTCGGCATAGGCGGTGTCCCGTCCCCATCTAAGGGTAAGGGACAGGGGCGCGTCCAGTTGCCACAGAACCATCATTTCCGTGTTGTTGCCGGGGTAAATCAGGTAAGGCCCCTTGCGCACAGCGACAACAACCTGTCCTGTAGTGCCGGCCAAACTCAGGGCGAAACTGACGTCCGAGCTGGTTAGGTCGCTCTGGTGAACCTCGACAGCCAACACGTTGGCGCCTGCAACCAGACTGCCGGGATTGATAGGCGTTTCGTAGAATTGGTCTTCTGAAGCGCCGCCGACCGCGCTCGATGCGAACGTTTTGCTGGTTATCGGGCCGTCGGGTATATTGGTTCTGAACACTTCGGTGCCGTTGAGATAGACCACGGCGCCATCATCCCGCAGCACCTTGAGGGTCAAAGTCGTGTAGGCTGAAGGATTGGAAACCGGGAACGTGTGGCGAAAGTAGGTTGTTACATATTTGTTGCTGGAGCTTGGGCCGAAGCTGACAACGGTAGCCTCGTCGCCGTCGCCATATCCCAGTTCAGCGGGGCCAGAGGCCCAGCCGGAATCGTCGAAACCCACCGCCCGCCATGCGATCCCCTGGTCCGAGCCGTTATCCAGATATTTCCACACAGAACCCGTGCTGACCAGCACATCCTGTGCGGCTAAGGGCTGTCCCGCCATCACCACCAGCAACAACCCTATTACACCCAACACTCTTCCTCGCCCAGTTGCTCCCTTCATTCTCCAACCCTTTCTTCTATAATCGGTAATTCCTACTCTTATCGTCAGTGGGCAGGAATGGCTTGCAGGTTACAGGGAAAATATGCCTTTTTGTCCAGACGAGAGGCAATTAGCCACCCTCGCACCCGATCATGGGGCTTATTTGCTCCTCGGCGATTGCGCCCTATTGTAGGCCTTCGTTTACACCATACCAAGTACAGAGACGGTTTCAGAGCATGGTTTTATTGCAGGTTTTTAGAAAAACGCCGAGCACGCCGGCTCAGCGCAGGGAGGCGCTAGGACCCTGCAATCGCGGCGGTTTTCTGGCCAGGCGCGCCCTCAATCGCGGATCATCCAATAGCGGTCTGCCGAACGCACGATTCTTGCAGATACGCCGTAGAGACGCTGGAGAAGCTGCGCTGAGATCACCTGTTCCGTCGGACCTTTCTCGGCGATCTTCCCTTGCGAAAGTGCCAGCACGTTTTCGAAGATGGGTGTAATCTCCTCGATGTGTTGCGTGACCAGCACCAATCCGGTTTCCCGCTGTGTTGTCGCCAGATTCTGGATCGACCCCAGAAGCATCTCTCGCCCTCCGGGATCGAGCCCGGCGCAGGGCTCATCGAGAATGAGCAGAAGAGGTCGGGCCATTCGAGCGCGAGAGATGAGCACCCTTTGTTTCTCCCCCTGGGATAGCGTCCCGAATTCCCGGTTGGCCAAGTGGGCGCAACCCATTTCGCCAAGACATTGGTGTGCCTGAGCGACGTCTGTGGTGTGCTGCTTGTGTCCCGCGTAGTCCGCAAGCCCAAGTTGGGCGAATCTTCCCGAGACTACGGTTCGGATCACCATTTCAGCGGGAGGGACGTCGGCGAGCAGTGATGCTGTCACCCAGCCTATGTTTTCTCTGAGCTGCCTTAGATCGACAAGGGCTTGTCCGTTTCGGTAAATAGTGCCACCCCCGTTGGGCCAAAGATAGCCGCAGGCAATTTTCAGCAAGGTGGTCTTGCCTGCGCCGTTGGGGCCAAGGATGGCCCAGTGCTCGCCTTTGCCGAGCTGCCAGGAAATCCGGTCCAGAATCAGCTTGCCGCCGATTTTGTAGCTGACCCGGCGAAGATCGAGTATGGGTGGCTCCATAAGATTGAACGCTTGCTCCATGCCCAGATGCTGCAATCAACTCTTTCGGAGCCGCCGCAGGATATCCCAGTAGGCTCCGCGTGCGCCATTGGCGATGGCCTGCGTGAGGGGCAGGTTCTCATTGTAGTTGTAGTTGGAAGCGTCGGGGCCTTCGCCAGCATCCGGGACGATCTCGACGGCAGGCTCGAAGAACCTCTCGTCGCCGGCGATCAAGTCCCTCACGAATTCCGCGGGACGCTCGCCCAAAGCGCTGGAGATGTAGAAGGTTGGCTTGAGCAGGTCTATCGGGCCGCTGTATTTTCGGCGAATGCTTCCGTCGCCTTGCTCACGGAGTTCCCGGGCCAGCAGCTTCTCCATCGTAGTACCGGGATAAATCCTTATGCCAAGCGCAGCCCCTGCACAATCGGGATCTATTTGCTTTATGAAATCAATCGTCTCCCCGGCGGTTTGCGGCGTCTCGCCCGGTCCGCCGAGCAAAAGGTCTATCATTACGGCAATGCCGTTCTGCCGGCAGAGTTTCACCGCCGCCGCCAGATCGTCTCTGCGATGTTTCTGGCCATAAGCCCGGAGCATTGCTTCGCAAGCCGAGTCTCCTGTAAAATTTATTCCGACACATCCGGCCCGGGCCATCGCTTCGGCCAGGCTGGCGTCAAAAGGCGACGGTGACATGTAGGTGTACCAGCGAATCCTGTCCCCGAACGAGCGAGCGTTCAATTCCTCACAGACTGCGTATGCGTGGCGCTGAGGGATATTAAACTCAGCGTCGCAAGTGTGCAATACGTCGATTCCCTGCACCAACAAGGACTGGACTTCGTCGGCGACTTCGCAGGGATTTCGCAGTCTAAGTTTGTTGCCTTTGGCCAACGGATCGGCGCAATAGATACATTTGCGATTGCAGCCGCGTTTGGTTTCCAGTCCGCATTGTCCGCCCCGTTTGAAGTAGCTGCGGTTGTCGATGAAGTCACGGGCCGTGCCCAGTGAAATCGGGTCGGGCCAGGACGGCGGATTGCTGCGAACCTGGTCTTTCTCTCGCCAGAGCAGACCCGGGACATCCGTGAACCTGCGTGCCCCGCGCAACTGGTGAACGAGCGGCGGTATGGCCGCTTCCCCATCGCCACAGACACCAAAATCGACGTTCGTGTATTCGAGGATCGCCTTGGGAAATATCGAATACCCAACGCCGCCGAATACGATTGGGGCTTCGGTCATCGTGCGGATAGTTTCTACAACCTCTTTCAGCCCGGGAACAAACCAGTCGGCGCTGGGCCAAAAACAATCGTCCGCATTTCGAAGAGTGATTCCCACCAATTCGAGATCCCGGCGGCAAAAGTACTCTTTCATCGCATTCGCCGGTTCACCGGTCAGGCCAAGGTCGAGAATCTCCACTTCGATGCCGGCCTTTTGGGCTGAAGCAGCAACGTAATCCAGGCCAATCGGCCCTATGAGCGGGGCCATTCTGTTTGTGTTGACTAACGCGAGCATCGTTTTCGATTAGGCATTCGTTCACTTGACTTGGAAAGAGAAAAGGCTGGTTTTTCGCAACCAGCCTTCTCGAAGACGCCAAGCAACTCACTCTGACAAAACATCTCAGAATTGATACTTCAGTCCCATGCTGAGCCAGGTTTCGTCTTTGTCGTCGTTCACCGATCTGTCCATCGTGACCTGGTGATAAAGGCCGGGGGTCAGGACAACGTTCTG
>Ga0214473_10003090_pt1 | contig 20306 bp, 16 predicted proteins | sample RVTome_7_FD_203509 | JGI IMG/M metagenome (GOLD analysis project Ga0214473, IMG submission 203509) | Soil microbial communities from uranium-contaminated site in the Upper Colorado River Basin, Wyoming, United States - RVT98D197 | ecosystem: Environmental > Terrestrial > Soil > Contaminated >... | reverse complement strand
CTTGGCGCATCAATTTTCCGCAGGAAGCGCTTGTCCCCGAATAAACTGTCACCCCAGCTTCCCTCCCGCGCGTCGCGTTTCGAGATGTGAAAAGCCGGCACCCCCAAGAGTGCCGCGGGCATAACCAGACCGATGCACACGGAACGGTCTGCGCGTTGCGTCGCCCAGTGGGTTGCTTCCGCCCGCTTCGGCGCTGTGCTAGACTGCGGTCACGGGCCGGATTCCTGCCGATGCGTGGAACTTCGGGCTCTGTGCAACGATCCCCCGTGAACCCCGCCAGGCCCGGAAGGGAGCAACGGTAACGGGAGCGTCTCGTGTGCCGCAGAGGACCCGAAGTTCCTCTCATCGCTCTAGGGGCGGTTCGGATTCGCCATGAGCCATCAAGTCATCGCGCGCAAGTTCCGGCCGCAGACCTTTGCCGAGCTGGTTGGCCAGCAGCACGTCGTCCGCACCCTGGAAAACGCCATCCGCACCGGCCGCGTGGCCCACGCCTATATTTTCTCAGGAGCGCGCGGCGTGGGAAAAACCACCACCGCGCGCATCCTGGCCAAGGCGCTCAATTGCGTGCAGGGACCCACGCCGCAACCTTGCAATCAGTGCCCCTCCTGTCTCGAAATTGCCGCGAGCAATTCGCTGGACGTGCTGGAGATTGACGCGGCCTCCAACCGCGGCATTGATCAGGTGCGCGAACTGCGCGAGATGGTGCGATACGCGCCCGTCGGCGGCCGGCACAAGGTCGTCATCCTCGATGAGGCCCACATGCTCACCGCCGAAGCCTCCAACGCCCTGCTCAAAACGCTTGAGGAGCCTCCCGAAAAAGTGATTTTTGTGATGGCCACGACGGAGCCGGAAAAACTGGTGGACACCATCCGCTCGCGGGCCCAGCATTTTCATTTTCGCGCGCTGTCGTTCGCGGAAATCGTCCGCACCCTGGAGGCCATCGCCAAGCAGGAAGCGTTCGGCGTCGAGCCGGGCGCCCTGGCAGTGATCGCTCGCGCGGCCGACGGCAGCTTGCGGGATGCCCTGTCCCTGCTCGAGCAGGCCCTGGCCTACTGTGGTGACCGGGTGGCCGAGGCCCAGGTGCGAGATCTGCTGGGCGTGGTGGCCAGCGCGATTCTGGACGAATTGACCGCCGCCATCGAAGCCCATTCCGCCGGCCAGGCCTTGGCCCTCGTGCATCGCCTGCTCGCCGATGGACAAAATTTGCAGCAGTTCTGCCGCGAGGCCATCGGACATTTTCGCAATCTGCTGCTGGCTCGCGTCTGCGGCCCGGATTCCGATCTCATCGCCGCGGCCCCGGAAGAACACCCGCGGCTGGCGCGCGCGGCCGCGGCGTTCAGCGAAGAAGACCTGACCCGGTTTTTCCAGATCCTGCTCCAGACCGAGGATGATGTGCGCCACAAGCCGGACCCGCGGCTGCACCTGGAAATGGGCCTGCTCCGCCTGGTGCAGGCCGCGCGGCTGGCGCCTCTCGAGGAGGTCATCGCCGGGCTTTCCGGCGAGGTCGTTCCGCGAGCCTCGCGCCGCAGCGGCAGCTCCATACTGGCCGGCCCGCCGCCGGCTCCCGCCGCCATCCCCGCGCCCGCGGCGACGCCCGCCGCTTCCGCACCGGAGATGCGCGCCGCCGCAGCCGCCGCGCAGCGCTCAGGCGTCGTCAAAGTGGCGTCTGAAGCCACGGTAGATGCCAAGGTGGAAGCGCCCGTTAGCGCTGCGGTCAGCGCCGCGGCCGGCCCATCGCCGGGCGCGGGCGCGCGTCTGACGAATTCCTCCGACGGACTCGAGGCCGCTCAGGTGGCGGCCATCAAGACGGCCATCGCTTCCCAGCAGAGATTTTTGGCCGAGCTGGTTGAACACGCCAGCCGATGGGAGCTGGATAACGGAGAAGTCCGCCTCTATTTTCCGACCGAGCGGCGGGCGCTGGCGGAGCTTTTGCAGGCGCGAGAGTCCATGGAGAAGTTGCGCACCATCACCAGCGGCGTCCTGGGCCAGCCGCTGCGCGTGTGTGTTAAACTAGAAGCCGCGCCGGTTCTGCTCAGCTCCGTGCGCGCCGGACAAAACGCTCGCGAGCTCCGCGCGCGTTTCGAGCAGGACCCCATTGTCCGCGCGATGCTCGAGCGGTTCGGAGGTCGTATCGTCGAGGTGAAGCGCCGGGGCGAGGATTAGCGAATGGAAGTCAGGGCACTGCAGCAACTGCTTACCCAGTTCCGCCAGATGCAGGAAAATCTGCAGAGACAGGTGGACTCCGTGCACGTCGAGGCCTCGGCCGGCGGCGGCATGGTCCTGGTCAAAATGAACGGTCAGAAACAGGTGACCGAACTACGAATCGAGCCGGAGATCTTCGCCGGCAAGGACGCCGAGCTGTTGCAGGATTTGATCCGCGCCGCCGTCAACGACGCAGGCCGGCGCGTGGACGAAGAACTGGCCAGCCAGGTGAAGGGACTCGCCGGCGGGCTGCCGGGAATCGCCGGGCTGAAAATTCCCGGACTGTTTTGACAAACTCCCCAGTGACCGCGCCTCTTCTGTACGACCCGGCTTCCCGGTTACGCCGCCGCAATGCCTGATTTCGCCGAACCCATCGCTAGACTCATTGACGAATTGAAGCGCCTCCCCGGCGTCGGAAACAAAACGGCGCAACGCCTGGCTTTTCACCTGCTGCGCGTTTCGTCCGAGCAGGCCCTGGCCCTCTCGGACGCCATTCGCCAAGCCAAGCTCACCATCCGCGAATGCAGCATTTGCAACAACATCACCGATACCGATCCTTGCCTCTACTGCGCCAGCCCCACTCGCAGCCGGAAAACGATCTGCGTCGTCGAGCACCCGCACAACATCATGGCCATCGAGAAGACCCGCCAGTATTCCGGCCTTTACCACGTGCTGGGCGGAGCCCTCTCCCCGCTCGAAGGCATCGGCCCCGATCATCTCAAGCTCAAGAGCCTCATCGAACGCCTGAAAAACGGAGCGGTGGAGGAAATTATCATCGCCACCAACCCCACCGCCGAAGGAGAAGCCACGGCCGTGTATGTATCCAAGCTGCTGAAGCCGCTGGGCGTCCGTGTCACCCGCATTGGAGTTGGCATCCCGGTCGGCTCCGACCTCGAATACGCCGACGAAGTCACCATGCTCAAAGCCATGGAAGGCCGCCGCGAGCTTTAGCGCCGCTCCCGTCTTGCGACAGCACTAGCATCCTCCGCTCAGTCGTAGTAAATTCTCGAATGGAAATACGGGCCGCCCAGCCTGTCCCCGCTAGGGTCGTGCTGTTTGCTTGTAAGGCGAGGTGACATTGATGGCCGACTCTGCTGCTGATACTAAAACTGAAACGCAAAAGCGCCGCACCGCCCGCATCGTACAAGCAGTGCCACTGACTGTGACCGGAGTGGATGCGCTCGGCCGCCCCTTCCAGGAGCGCACCTCCACCGTCATCATCAATTGCCACGGCTGCCGCTACCAGTCCAAGCATTACGTCCTCAAGAACATGTGGGTAATGCTTGAAGTGCCCAATTCCGAGCCCGGTCGCGAGCCGCGCTCGATTCGTGCCCGGGTGACCTGGATTCAGCGCCCGCGCACCGTCCGGGAACTTTTCCAGGTCGGCGCTGAATTGGAAGTGCCCGGCAATATCTGGGGAATCGCCTTTCCACAGCATGACTGGTTCCCATTCCCGGCACACGCTGCCACGGAAATCCTCAGGCCCTCGGCGGAATTGCAGGAGGAAGAAATTTCCGACGGAGACTGGCTCCCGGAACCGGCGTTGCCCGCGGATAATCTGCGTGTCTTGCCCGTGGCCGGACCAAGCCCCGCATCAAGCGAAGTTTCCCCCGCGCTGGCGCAGCAGATGGCCAGCCTGGTCGAGGAAGCCAAACAACAGTTGCAGGCCACCGTGCGCGAAAGCGCGGCGCAGGCCGCGGCGATGGAAACAGGGCCCCTGCTCGCTGCCCTGCAGAAACAGCTCGAGGAAGCGGCAGAGCGATCCGTCCAGGTCGTCGTTGAGGCGGCTGCGAAGCGGGCTGTTCAGGAGGCCCTCGGTGAGACCGCTCTCGAAACCGAGCAGCGTCTCAAGACGATTCAGCAGCGCTGGAACGAAGATCTTCAGGCGGGCATCGAGCAGGCCCGGGGAAGTCTCCTGGGGCAACTCGGCGAGGCCGGGCAGGAGCGCTGTGCTGCCTTTGGCCGGCAACTGGAAACCCTGCTGCAGGAGGCGCGCGGTCAATTGGCCGAGGCCTTCCGGGATGGCGAGGCGGGCCTGGCGAAATCCCGTGAAGCCCTGTCCGCGTTTCGCCAGCAGGCCGGCGTCGTCGCTTCTGCTGCGCTCGAAGAGACGGAACAGCGGCTCCGCACCCAGGCCGAGGAGTCACAATCCAGTTGGCACGCTCGCCTCCATGCTGACCTGGTGGCGGCCACCGACCTTTGGGACCAGCGCATCGAGAGTTCACTCGAGAGCGCCGCGCAAAAATCAGCCGAGCGGCTGGCACGCCATTCCCAGGCCACCGCCGAGCGTCTGGAAAATGAGCTGGGCTCGCGCATCTCTTCTCTGGGTAAAGTCTTCGCCGAGGCCACGGCGGAAGCGGAAGCCAAGCTGGGCGCGCTGCGCACGTCCGTGCTGGGCGAAACGGCTCGCGCCCAAGGAGCGCTCTCGCAGGTCCAATCCGCTGCCCTGGGAATCGAGGAACAGACCGGGAAATTCGACGCCCTCACCCGCAGCGCGCAGCAGGAACTTCAGCGGCGTGCCGCCACTGTGCTCGAGGCGCAAAGCCGGGAACTGGCCCGGCACGCCGAAGGCGCCCTCGCGGCCTGGACCGAACGTCTGCAGCCTTCGCTCGAAGCTGCGGGCCAGCAAGCCGTCGCGCGTATCGCCGCGCAGCTCGACCAGGACCTGGCCGCGCGGCTGAAACCCGCCAGCCAGGCCGTCGCCCGGCTGGAACGCGGCGTGGCCGAGGGCGACCAGGCGCTGCGCCGCCAGCAGGAGGTTCTCGCCAAGGCCTCCGACCAGGCCGTCGAAACCGCGCGCGGACGCCTGCAAGAAACGCTCGACCGCATGGCACGCGAGATCGAGGAAGCCGGCCGTACCGCCTCGGCCAAATGGCTGGCGGAACTGGACGCCCGGGCCACGGAGACCACTCACACCACCTTCGAGTCGCTGTTCAAGACCGCTGATTGGTACGAGAAAAAGGTACAGATGCAGATGCAGGCCGCGCTCGAAAAGGGACTCGATCACGCCGGCGCCAGTCTGCGCGAGAAGGCCGGCGAAATCTCGGGCCTGTTCGCCTCCGAGCTCGACCACTACAGCCGCAGCTACGTCGAACACGCGCACAGTCAATTGGACGAAGCCGCCCGCGAGGTCTTCGAGCGCGCCCGCCAGCAATCGGCCGAGCTGGCCACGGAGTTCATAGCCTCTTTCACTCGGCAGACGCAGGACCATGCGCAAACCGCTCTCGCCGATGTCCACACCCAAGCGGGCGCAGCGCTTGGCCAAATTGCCGCACAAGCCGCGGCACAGCTCGCGCAGTCCCGCACGGAAATTGGCGAGGAGGGCCGCCGCCTCTCGGCCGAGTTCCGCCAAGTTCTATCTGTGGACGGGCAACAAGCTCTCACCGCCGCCCGTAACGAACTGGCCTCGCTCGAGGAAGCTTCCGCCGGCCGCCTGCGCAGCGAAGGTCGTGCCGTACAGGCCCATCTCACCCAGGCGCTGGCCGCTTCCAGCGATCAGGCCATCAACGAATACAGAAAGCGTTTGGAATCCGCGTCGAGCTCCTGGCTGCTGACCACCGTTAGCAAACTCGACCAGCAGTCTCAGCAACAGATCCTGGCGATTGCGCAAGCAGCCGAGGAACGCCTGCGTGAGGCCTGCGCCCAGGTGTTCGTGGAAGCCGGCGAGAATTTGCGCCGGCAAATGCTCGACTCGCCCGTGCCGCCCAGCGCCAAAGGCGCCGCCGCTTCGAAGTAATCCCCTTGGGTTACCTTCCGTTACTTACTGTTACCTCCAGACACCTCGACGCCCTCCAAAATGAGACTAACCTGTTGATAAGAATGCACTAAGCATTGGGCCTGCCGATTGCGAATACTACTGTGCTGAGGGAGGCTGGAAGATGCTAAAGCTCTGTATCTTCATACTTGCCCTTTCACTAGTCTTTCCCCCGTCAGGCATGGGTCAGGACAAGGAGCGAGAGCGCCTGGCGGCGTGCGGCGAGACTCTCCAGGAGATTCTGGATATTCCGGATGGTCTTCCGAAAGATCTGCTGAACAAGGCCGAGTGTGTGATCGTGATCCCATCGGTGAAAAAGTTCGCCATCGGGATCGGCGGCAGCTATGGCCGCGGTGCCATTTCGTGCCGGACCGGCGCAAACTTCACGGGTTCCTGGAGTGCGCCAGCGATGTTCGCTTTGGAAGGGGCCAATATCGGCTTCCAGCTTGGCGGTCAAGCCACCGATTTCGTTCTTCTGGTGATGAATCCGAAAGGGGCGAACTCCATTCTCGGCAGCAAGGTAAAGCTCGGTGCTGACGCCGCGGCTGCCGCTGGCCCCAAGGGTCGCGCTGCAGCAGTGCAAACCGACATCGTCATGAAGGCCGAGATTCTGACTTACTCGCGTTCCCGTGGACTCTTTGCGGGGATTTCGCTCGAGGGCTCCACCCTCCGGTCTGACAACGGGGCAAACGAGAAAATTTACGGGCGCAAGGTCAGTGCCCGCGATATCGTGCGCAGCGGCGCGGGCGGGGTTCCGGCGTCCGGCCACGCTTTAGTCGGGCTATTGAATCGAGCAACGCCCAGGAACCTCTCCGATTTCAAATCACAGGCGGCAAACTGACGATTACGGACTGGAGGAACCCATGACGACACGCCGATGGATGGACATGCTCGCAGCAGGGCTACTTACCCTGATGAGCGGCGCGGCATTCGCACAGGGGCGCGGGCAGGCACGAGAACGCGACAGAAGCGACAACCACGCTAACGCCAGCGTCCAGAACGTCAGTGTGCAGGTCGTGTTCAGCTCGCAGGAGCGCGACATCCTGCGTGGCTGGTACGGCGACCACAAGAACAATCTCCCACCGGGCCTCGCCAAACGCGACCGTCTCCCGCCGGGCCTGGAAAGCCAGCTTCGCGAGCGCGGTACTCTGCCACCCGGGTTACAGAAAAAAATAGTGCCGTTGCCGGTGGATCTTGCACGTCGCCTGCCGCCACCCCCGAGTGGATGCAGCCGCGTCATCATTGGCGGCACTATCGTGCTGCTGGACACCAAGACGTCCTACGTTCACGCTATCTTCCGCTTCGAGATTTAGCGGCTGAACTTGCGCGGCGAACGTTGCTCGAGGTCCATTGACACTTCGCCGGGAATGTTCTTAGAATGCAGTAGAGCGCTACTCCCCGCCCAGGCGATCTCTTTTTGATTTTAATCACGATGGAGGTCACGCTATGCTGCATCGCCGTCCCAAAATGTGCGCTCTTCGGCGTCTGGGCAGTCTTGCCGCTATGGCAGGGCTGGCAGCAGTTTTGGCAGGCTGCTCCGGCAGCAGCACCGTGGCCACAGGCGGGACGGGCACGATTCACGTGAGCCTCACTGACCCGCCGAGCTGCGCATTTCCGCATGGCCAGTTCGAGCACGTCTACGTCACCATCCGGTCGGTTCAGGCTCACATTAACGGAGCTGCCGGAGACAATAGTTTTGGATGGCAGGAACTGACGCCACAACTTAATAGCAATCCGATGCAGATCGATCTCTTCGCTGCCGGTCCGAACTCGTGCCTGTTAGCAATGCTCGGATCAAATGCGGCCCTCCCCGCAGGCAACTATCAGCAGCTTCGCCTCCTATTGGTGCCAAATGACGGAGGCGGCGGTCCGCTGCCGGCACCCAACCGGTGTGCCGGCCACGGCTTCAACTGCGCAGAGCTGCACGACGGAAGCATTCATGAATTGCTGCTCTCCAGTCAGGCCAACACCGGGTTGAAGATTCCCCCGGGTCAGATCGTCGGTGGGCCCATCTCCGTCGATTCGGGAGAAGTAGTTGACCTAAACATCGATTTCAACGCCTGTGCATCCATCGTTCAGCAGGGCAATGGCGAGTACCGGTTGAAGCCCGCATTGACTGCGGGACAGGTCAGCACGAGCGATACGAGCATCAGCGGGCAAGTCGTGGATGCCACTACTCAGCAGCCTATCGTGGGTGGAACCGTGCTCGTTGCCCTGGAGCAGCAAGACGGCACTGGGGCCGATGTAATCTTGCAACAGACGGCGGCTGATTCCTCCGGCCGTTTCAGATTTTGCCCGCTGTCGACAGGGATGACCTTCGACGTTGTTGCCGTGGCCATAAATGGCGCCGGAGTCGCCTACAATGCCACCGTCGCGGCCGGTGTGCCCAGTGGGACCAATCTCGGTACGATTCCCTTGAACGCCGAGACAGGGTCTGCGACGGGACCGGCGACGCTGCAAGGTTTCGTCACTGCCAAAACGAACTCCTCTGCAGCGACGATCGACGCATCGGTGTTCGCCTTGCAGACGATTTCTCTCGGCGGCGGCGTGACCCGCCCGGTGACGATTCCGGCCCAAAGCAGCTCGACGCCCAATATCTCCGTGGAGTCGGACGCCAGTTGTCCCCCGGACCCGCCTGCGAGCGCGAACTGTGCCCAGTACACTCTGATCGAACCGGCCAGCAATCCGCGCGTAGGAATTTTCTCCGCGGGATCGATCTCCTATTCGCTGCCATCGCCGGGCGATGTGCTCTACTCGGTCCGTGCGGATGCGCATGTCCCATTGAGTGGTGGCGTTTCTACTTGCACGCCCTCGTCCAAGACCACCTCCCTTGATGCCAATGGGGATCCATTGAAGGCAAACCCGAGCGCGACCGTTACGCCTGCGGAGATCGATTTCTCGGGGTGCTCGTAGTCGAGTGCGGGTTCCGTGCCTGGACGACTGCTAGTTGAGAGATTCCATCAGTCAGCTTACCAAGGACCGCCGCACGACGCCTCGTGAAAGCAGCGATCCGTGACACCGTCCGCTGAACGCTTGCAGTCTGGTTAGCCTCTGATTAGCCGCGGAGATTTGCCCAGACATGTACGTGAGGATATCCCCGGAAATACCAGACCATATTCCGGCTTTCCAGTTGCCAGACGTCCCACACGCCGTCGTCGCCCACATCCAGGCTCTTATAAAATGACATGGAAAGGGCCTCCACGCCTCCGCTGGCCCGGATGTAGCGCATCGCTTCATCCCGATCCTTCTGCCGGAACGGCTGCAAAAGGTCGGCCAGCACTTTCTCGACCAGTTCCCGCTGGTCGCGAGTCATGGCAGAGACGGGCAGGCCGGGGATGGGCTCGCCCGCTTTTTTCAATTGGACAGTGGCGGTGGCTCTTTCCGGGCGCGGGTATCCCAACAGCGCCACGTCCCTCTGTTTCCCGTCCAAGGCGCGGAACACTTCGTTTGCCCGCTGGGCCTGGTACCAGTAAACATTGCCCGGGTGGTCCGGCCTCTCGTTGAAACTCTGCGACGCGTGCCCGTAGAATATCGGTCCTCCGAAGGCCGCGCCCTCGACCGAATCGCCGTCGCAACGCACCGTGCAGTGCCGCCCGGTCAGGACAAATTCAAAAGCGCCACTTCCGGGTTCGCCAAATAGCGCCGCCGAATAATTCTCGATCCCGCCGCCGTCCTCGCGGATGTGGTACATGATCTTGTCGAAAAATTCGGGGTTGTGCAGACCCCTGAATATCTCCCGCGTCATGGCCTGCTGATCCGGTGTGAAAAATTCCCGTATGCTCATCGGGGTAATGCGCCAGTTGTTGTCCACACGCGACCGCAAGGGATGGTCAAAGGGAAACGCGATTCTGGCCTTCTGCTGTGCCGATAAACTCTTGAACAGCGTGGCCACCAGCGTCTCGGAGGTCGCCCCTGCTCCTGGCGCAATCGGAGCGCGGTTCAGCCCGCCTTGCGCCATCGCACCAAGTTCCGGCACAGCGGCTGTCACCGCCAAGCCGGCGGTAGCCATCGCCACCGTCTTCAAAAATTCTCGTCTCTCGAAATCACCGCACTCGGGGCATTTCATGGTAGTGGACCTCTGCCCGGAATTGTCTCGCTCGCCCATGGGCGAGTCAAATCATATCGAATCCGAGAACGGGGAGCGCGTTGATCACGGGGAATCCATGGATAGGCGCTAGAACCGTCGGTTCGCAGGTATGATACGATCCGCAATTAAAAGAAGGGATCACGCCTGTGATTACATTTCTCTGCGCGCTGTTCGCGCCCATCATCGCAATCATGCACGGCACTGGCAGGGGCAACCGGCCACCGCTTTGGTTCGCCGTCGCGCACCTCGCAGTCGGCGTGATGATCCCCTGGCTCATCTCGATGTCCATATGATGACACTGCCGAGGCACAGGAATTGCCAGCCACTTCCGAGAGTGCATCTATATCGGTTGTTCGATCAATTGTCCTTCAGAGCTTCGTCGGGGGCCAGTCGGAGAGACTGCCGCCGTCCGTGGTAGAGTCGCAAGCCCATAGGATGTTCGGAACGCCGCCTGGCGTGGCTCCGGTCAATGCAAGTTCAGCAGCTTCTTAGACGGAAGGGTGCGTCATACCGCAGCTCACTCCAAGCCCGATTTCCGAACTCGCCTTGCGGCCAACCGTGTCGCCGAAGACAGCTCTGGGCCGGTGGCTTTTCAAGGGCGGAAACCTGGACGATCAAACAGCGGGCCACGGCAAGACACATCCATGGTATCTCGTGCTCTGGCTCACCGGCGTTGATTACTTCTCAACGCTTGGATACCAGCCAGGGATTGCGTTGCTTGCCGCAGGTGCACTCTCACCGATCGCGACTGCATTACTCCTCGTCGTAACCCTGCTCGGCGCTTTGCCTGTGTACCGGCAAGTCGCGGCGCGCTCTTACGCAGGCCAAGGTTCGATCGCCATGCTGGAGAACCTGCTTTCTGGCTGGCGGGCGAAATTGTTCGTACTGGTCCTGCTGGGGTTCGCGGCCACTGACTTCGTAATTACCATGACCTTATCGGCTGCTGATGCCACTCAGCATGCGCTGGAGAACCCTTTCCTGCGCCCCTGGCTGGGGGAAGCTCGTGTGAGTGTCACCCTCGGACTTCTTCTGTTGCTCGCGCTCGTTTTTTTGAAAGGCTTCGTGGAAGCCATCGGGTTCGCGGCAGCGGTCGCCATTCCATACTTGATTCTAAATGCGATCGTGCTGGCCCGGGGTGCTGTGGAGATTGCGCGAACACCCGAGGTGATACAAAACTGGCAACTCAGCCTGAATGTTCATGGTGATTGGTCCGCATTGTTGCTGGTTTCAGTCTTGATATTCCCCAAACTGGCCCTGGGCTTAAGCGGTTTTGAGACAGGCGTTTCGGTAATGCCCCTGGTTTCCGGCCGCGGAGATGCAAAAGCAGTCCCACTGGAGAGAATTCAGGCAACGAAAAGGCTGCTCGCCGCCGCCGCTCTCCTCATGAGCGTAATGCTGATCGCCTCCAGTTTTGTGACGACGCTGCTGATTCCCCCGGAAGACTACCGCATCGGTGGCCCCGCCAGCGGCAGAGCCATCGCCTATCTTGCCCACAAGCTTCTCGGAAACGCGTTCGGAACCGTTTATGACTTTTCGACGATTGCCATCCTATGGTTCGCAGGAGCATCGGCCCTGGCGGGGCTGCTCAACCTTGTGCCACGCTACCTTCCTCGATTCGGCATGGCACCCCAATGGGTAGCGTATCGCAGACCTTTGGTGATCGTCCTTTTCATAATCACGGCAATCGTGACACTGGTATTCGGCGCGAGCGTGGAGGCACAGAGTGGTGCCTACGCCACTGGCGTGCTGGTTCTCATTCTGTCGGCCGCCGTGGCCGTTGCGCTTGAGCTCTGGCGGGAATCGCGCAGCCGGCGGCTGAGCGTCTACTTTTGGCTGGTGAGCGCCGTCTTCCTATTCACCTTGATGGATAACGTGATCGAGAGATCGGATGGCGTGATCATCGCCGGTTGTTTCATTGTGGGTGTGCTATCCCTGAGTGGGCTCAGCCGCTGGCGCCGCGCTACGGAACTCCGCGTCACCGAACTGAGATTTGTCGACGGCCTCTCGCGGGGGTTGTGTTCATCTCTCGTGGGTAAGAAAGTTAATCTCATCCCCATCCGCACACTCCGCCCCGAATCGATCGCTCGTAAAGCCGCAGAAATCCGCAAATACTATACGGTCCAGGGGCCTCTGGCCTTCGTCCACGTCCGATTGCTGGATAACCGAAGTGAGTTTTTGGGAGCGGTCAAGCTGAGTGTTAAAAAGGACCAGGAGAATTATGTGATTGAGGCCTCCGAGGCCGTCGCCATTGCGAATACCATCGCATATCTCAGTGAAGTCATTGATCCCGTCAGCATCTTCATAGGTCTCAGCCGCCAGAATCCCATGGCACAGGCCTTTCGTTACCTTCTGTGGGGAGAAGGAGAAACCGGATTGATGCTTTATACCATCCTAGTGCGGTATTGGAGTTGGACCCCGGAGGAAGACGTTCGGCCACTTATCTTTCTGATGAGTGATTGAGGGCTTGCCCCTGGACAGCGCGTTCCAAGCAGAGCGCCGTGAGAGGGGAAGATGTACACCGTATCGCCTGAACGGTGCTTGGATCTCCCGAGGACGCAGACCGGGCCCGCGGAAAAAGTGCATTAGCCCAAGAGGCCCACGAAAGCTCATTGCCACTTCCTGATAAGTTGACTTCTCGGAAACCGACCCACTACCCGGGTCTAACCGCAACCAGACCCAGCTCCTCCGATCGCGCCGGGGCCGTCCCTAGGACCCCCGGCGCGGTTCCTTCCACCCTGCGGCAGCCCGCCGCGGAATCTGTATAATAGGCCGATGGCCAACCGCGCCTTCGCCAGTTTCTGGACGCGAGACTACTCCGAGGCCCTTATGCTGGACCGCTTCGAGCGCTGGCTCGAAACCGTGCCGGTTTCGCCTGAGCGGCCGGGATTCGCCGACTTGGTCATCCGCGCCGTGGACTCCTCGGAGTTTCCGCTGCTGGAACACGATTTTCGCACCGGCGAGGCCGACGCCGCCGCTGTGGTCGCCCTCGCGCGCGAGCACCGCAACGCCGATTGCGCCTACGAAGTGGAAACGCATTGGGACCTTTGGCAGCGCGACCCAGCAACCGGCTACTGGCAACGCGGGCCCCAGCGGCTGCTGCTCATCTGCCACGGAGAAGCCTACGATAACGGCGTGGCCGCCGAGTCCGGTCATTTTCTGGCTGACCTGGGTCTCGAACACCTCTACACCGGCCATGCCGGCCTGCTGGGGACACGCGGAGCGCGCGGCGCGCCCGCCGACCCGTTCGAGACCGATTTCCTGGCGCTCATGTCCCAGGAAGAACAGTTGCGTGAGTATCACGAAAGAACGCGCCAGAACATTCAGCAGTTGATGGACTGGATTCGGGCGGTCGAGCAGGCGCTGCCGGTCGAGCGATCTGTGCTGTGGTCCGAGGGAGAAGAGAACCTTGAAGCGCGGCTGGATGAAATTCTCGCTGTGCACTAGCGCGTTGGCCGGACTGCTGCTGCCCGCGGCCTGGGCTCTGGCACAACAGGGCCAGACGCTGCGCCGCGTGAACGAGCTGACGCTGGCGGGTTTGCGCCCGGGCCGCGACGCGCTGGCAGCCGCCTTGAAGCGTTACAACGAAAAATATATCTCGGGCGATCGCGCCACGGCCGACGTCAAACAGTGGCGAGACCCTTGTACCGGCCGCACCCTGAGCCTGGAACTCAATAGCCGTTCCATGATTCAAGCGATTACTGTGTCATCGCTGGTTCCGCAGGAAGGAAAGTGTGAAGATCGGCGCTTCGGCACCGTCGCCGTGCAGAATTGGGTCACCGGGCGCGGCTTGCGCCTCGGCGATCCCCAGGACCGCGTCGTCCAACTCTACGGCGAGCCCAATTCGAGCGGGCCTTCCGTGAACGGCGATCGCGAGCTCGAGTTTCTATACTACGCATTTGACTGGGCGGGGGCGGACGTGCCCCAAGTGATGGAAATCCACTGTGCGCGCGAGACCGGCCGGGTCGTGGAAATGACTCTGGCCTTCCCCAGTCTGTGACCGTTGGTGGAAAATTGTCCGTGAGTTCAGTGCCGGCGAAACGCGCCGAAGGATAACAATGCAGCCAGTAGCGGCACTTTTCCTCGTCTGTGCGCTGTACCCGGCCGGCGGCCAGGCGCCCGCCCGCGCACCGGCCTCCCATAACGCACCGGTCTGTCCTAACAGATGAGCAGCGCCGCGCAGCCCGTCTCCGCCAATCCCTCGCCCGGCTGGAAGCAACTGCTGAAGCTGCTTCCCTATCTTTCCAGCCGCAAAGACCGTGTGGCCATCGGCCTGGTCACGCTGGCGGTAATGGGTATCGTCGGCACGCTTCTGCCGCTGGCCTTCGGCGTCATCATGGACTGCCTGGCCGGAAACGCGCAGCCGCTCGGCCGCCTGAGCCAGGTGTGGCCGGCACTGGTGCGGCTCCTGATTCCGGCCTACCAGCCCTCCAGCCCCCGGACACTCATCCTCTATTGCTTGATCGCCCTGGCCATCGTGGCCATCAAGGGACTGTTCTCCTTTTGGACGCGCTCCATCCTGATCGGCCTGTCTCGCGACATCGAATACGACCTGCGCAACGATCTCCTGGATCGCCTTCTAGCCATGGAGCCTGAATTTTACGTCCGCAACCGCACCGGTGAGCTGATGTCGCGCGCCACCAATGACCTCAACGCCGTGCGCATGGTGCTGGGCCCTGGGATCATGTACAGCGCCACCACCCTGGTCACCATGGTCTTGGCCGTCCTCTTCATGTTCCAGCTTTCGCCTTCGCTCAGCTTCTGGGTGCTTATCCCGGTGCCCATCGTGGCCCTTTCGGTCCGCCGCTTCGGCCGCACCATTCATGCCCTGTACGAAACCATTCAGGCATCGCTGGCCACCCTCTCCGCCAAGGCCCAGGAGAATCTGGCTGGAGTGCGCGTGGTGCGCGCCTACGCCCAGGAGCCCGCCGAGATGCGCGGCTTCGACGCCCCCAACCGCGAGTACGTCTCGCGCAACCTCAAGCTCATCGCCGCCTGGAGCATGTTCATGCCCGCGCTGCAGGCGCTGATCGGCGTGGCCTTCGTCCTGGTGCTGTGGTTTGGAGGACGCCAGGTGATCACCCGTCAGATTTCGCTCGGCGAGTTCGTGGCCTTCTACACCTACATGGGGCAATTGGCCTTCCCCATGATCGCTCTGGGCTTTGTGACCAATATTTTCCAGCGCGGCGCGGCCTCCATGCGCCGCCTCAACTACATCCTCGAAGCTCGGCCGGCCATCAACGACGCGCAGGCCGGCCCGCCGGCCGCCATTCGCGGCGACATCGAGTTTCGCCATCTCAACTTTACTTATCCCACGCTCCGCAATGGCGACGCCGGCGCTGGCCCGCAGGAAGTGGGGACGCCGGTCCTGCACGACATCACCTTCCGGGTCCCCGCCGGCTCCACTCTGGCTATCGTTGGTCCCACAGGCTGCGGAAAGAGCACCCTGGCGGCGCTGATCGCTCGTTTGTGGGAGGCCCCGCCGGGCACGCTCCTCATTGACGGCCGCTCCATCCGCGAATGGCCGCTAGCCGCACTGCGCCAGGCCATCGGCTTCGTCCCGCAGGATACTTTCCTGTTCAGCGAAACCGTCCGGGAAAACATCGCCCTGGGCGTGGACGTCGCATCCGATGACCAGGTGGCCGCGGCCGCCGACGTCGCCAGCATTGCGCCCGATGTCGCCGGCTTCCCGGCGGGTTATGGAACCTTCGTCGGCGAGCGCGGAATCACGCTTTCCGGCGGGCAGAAGCAGCGCACCGCCCTGGCCCGCGCCGTACTCCGCGATCCGCGCATCCTCATTCTCGATGACGCGCTCTCCAGCGTGGATACCGACACCGAAGAGCGCATCCTTCGCCGCTTGAAGGAGCTCATGAGACAGCGCACCACGCTGCTGATCTCTCACCGCGTCTCCACCGTGCGCCACGCCGATCAGATCATCGTCCTGCGCGATGGCCGTGTCGTCGAACGCGGCACGCACGACCAATTGCTGGCCCAGGGCGGCTACTACGACGAGCTGTACCAAAAGCAGTTGCTCGAAGAAGAATTGGAGCGCGCGTGAGCGACTTCCGCGAAGAGGAAGCCTTAGGCAAGCTCTACGATCGCCGTACCGCGCGGCGTCTGTTCCGCTACCTCCGCCCCTACGCCCGATGGGTGGCCGTGGCCATCTTGCTGACTCTGCCCATCGCCCCGCTGGCCGCCATCGGCCCCAAGCTCTTCCAGCTCGCCGTGGACCAGTACATCGTGCCCGTGCTGCGCAACGAACTTGCCGCCGAAGTGGCCGTTCGGGGTATCGGCTGGATGTCGCTCTTGTTGGTGGGATCGCTGGGACTGGGCTTCGCCTTCCAGTACATCCAGATTCGCGTCATGCAAAAGGTCGCACAGGAAACCATGTACGATCTGCGCAAAGAGATCTTCTCTCACTTGCAGCGCCTGCCCATGAGCTTCTACGACCGCAGCCCGGTGGGACGCCTGGTCACTCGCGTCACCACCGACGTGGACGCCCTGAACGACCTCTTCACCACCGGCGTCGCCGCCATGGTCAACGACGCCTTCCTGCTGCTCCTCTTCGTCGTCATCATGCTGCAGATGAACTGGCGCCTGGCCCTGGCCACCTTCGCCGTGATGCCGCTGATTTTCCTCTCCACCTGGATGTTTCGTAACCGCGTGCGCGACGCCAACCGCCGCATTCGCACCGCCATCGCGCGCATCAACTCCTTCCTGCAAGAGCACATCAGCGGCATGAGCGTCGTGCAACTCTTCAATCGCGAGCGCAAGTCGCGCGCCCAATTCGCCGAGCTGAATCGCTTCCATATGCTCGCCTACAAAGACGCCATCCTGGCCTTCGCGCTCTTCTACCCCACCGTCGAGTTCCTGGGCGTCGTCGCCATCCTCACCGTCTTCTGGTACGGCGGCCTCGGCGCGCTGGTGGGCGCCGTGCCCATCGGCGTCTTGATCGCCTTCATGCAGTACGCGCAGCGTTTCTTCCAGCCCATTCAGGACCTCAGCGAAAAATTTAATATCCTGCAGACCGCCATGACCGCTGCCGAACGCATCTTCAAGCTCCTCGACGAGCCGCTGGCGGTCTCGGAGGCCGCCCAGGGCCGCCCGCTCGCCACCGTCCGCGGCGAAATCGAGTTTCGCAACGTCTGGTTCGCCTATCACGGCGGTGCAACTCCAAAAGATGAAGACTGGGTGCTCCGCGACGTCTCCTTCCGCGTCCAACCCGGGCAAACCATCGCCGTCGTCGGCCACACCGGCGCCGGCAAGACCACCGTCATCCAGCTCCTCCTGCGCTTTTACGAGATTCAACGCGGTCAAATCCTCCTCGATGGCGTGGACATCCGCGAGCTCGACGCCCAGGCCCTGCGCCGCCAGCTCGGCATCGTCTTGCAAGACCCATTCCTCTTCACCGGCACGCTTGAATCCAACGTCCGCCTGGGCACCGAAAGGATTGACCGCGCCGCCGTGCAGCGTGCGCTGCTCGAAGTCGGCCTCGGCCCCTTCCTCGATTCGCTTCCCCAGCGCCTAGATACGCCCGTCAGCGAACGCGGCGCCACCTTCTCCGTGGGCCAGCGCCAGTTGATCAGTTTCGCGCGGGCCCTGGCGCACGATCCCCGCCTGCTCATTCTCGATGAGGCCACCTCCAGCGTGGACACCGCCACTGAGCTGCTGATCCGCGAAGCGCTCGATCGCCTGCTCACCGGCCGCACCGCCATCGTCATCGCCCATCGCCTCAGCACCATCCAGCATGCCGACCGCATCCTGGTCTTCCACAAAGGCCGCCTGCGCGAACAAGGCACCCACCGCGAGCTCTTGGCCCAGCGCGGCATCTATTACCGCCTCTACCAGTTGCAATATAAGGACCAGGAAGTGCCCGTCGGCCTGCCCCCGCCCGACCCCGCCGGCGCCGCCCACCCGGCGCCCTCGGCCGATGACTAGCGCCGCCTCAAGAATGGATTTGTGGGTCGCGGCTTTAGCCGCGACATTGATTAACGAGAGGGTCAGAGGCTTCAGCCTCTGATCGCCCAGTTGAGTGAACATGCAAACGATATATGAGATGAGTTCTGACGCCGACTACCGCAAAAATCATTCCAGTGGCGGCGCCGCTCTCTTCTGCTCCAACTTCTCTGTGTGCTCTGTGACTTCTCTGTGCACTCTGTGTTGAGTTCTTCTCTTCGGCGCTGGCTCGCGACTCAGCGCCAACATTCTGCCGTCCGGGCGAGCCCCGTCAGACTCTGCGTGAGATCTCGAGAATGTTTGTGGGTCGTGGCTTTAGCCACGACGGAAGCGCTGCATATGCAGAGCGGCTTTAGCCGCTGACGTCCGAATTTGGCGGTTCTCACGCAGTCCCGTAGGGACGGCGCAACGTAGCCCACTGCGGGAGCGGTGGGACGCGATTCTGCGGTAGCATACAGCCCCGTAGGGGCGGCACATGCATCGCCTCCTGTCTTCATGCCCCCAACCGAACTCCTGATCTCCGCCGGCGAAGCCTCCGGCGACATGTATGCCGCGCAACTCGCCCGCGCCCTCCGCCAGCGCGCCGACGTTCACCTTTTCGGCATGGGCGGCCCGCGCATGCGCGAAGCGGGCGTCGAGATCGTCGTGGACTCCACCGAAGTCGGCGTGGCCGGCATCTTCGAGGTCGCGCGCAAAATTCCCGCCCTGCGCCGCGCCATGCGCACCCTGCGCGCCGAAGCCCAGCGCCGCCGGCCGCCGCTGGCCATCCTCACCGACTTCCCCGGCTTTCATCTCCGCCTGGCGCGCACCCTGCATGCCCGCGGCGTGCAAAATGTCTATTTCGTCTGCCCGCAGTTCTGGGCCTGGCGGCCCTGGCGCGTAAGTCTGGTGCGCCGCCGCTTCGCACGCGGCCTCTGCCTGTTTCCCTTCGAGACGGATTTTTACCGCAAGGCGGGAGTCTCAGCCGAATGGATTGGCCACCCACTCGTAGGACAAGCGCGCGCCACGCTCACGCGCGCCGAATTCGCCGCGCGCCACGGACTCGATCCCGCGCGCCCCATCATCACGTTGCTCCCCGGCAGCCGACCCAGCGAGCTGGCGCACCACATGCCGCGCCTCATGCAAGCCGTCGCCCGCCTGGCCAGCGCCGCCGACCGCCAGTTCGTCCTGGCCGTCGCGCCCGGCCTCTCGCGCGCGCAATTCGAGCCCTACGTGCCCGCGCAGTCCCCGCTGCGACTGATCGAACACGCCACCTACGACGCCCTGGCCGCCGCCGACGTGGCCATCGTCTCCAGCGGAACGGCCACCATCGAAGCCGCTCTGCTCGGCGCGCCCATGGTCGTCGTCTACCGCGTCGCGCCCGCAACCGCTTGGATTGCCCGCCGCCTGATGCGCGCCCCGTACATCGCCATGGTCAATCTGCTCGCCGAAAAATTAGTCGTCCCCGAATTGATCCAGGAAGCCTTCACACCCGAACAAGTCGCCCGCGAAGTCGAGCGCCTCCTCGCTTCCCCCGAAGCCCGCGCCGCCATGCAACGCGACCTCGCCGAAGTCGGCCGCCGCCTGGGCCCCCCCGGCGCCATCGACCGCGCCGCCACCATCATCGCCGCCATGCTCCGCCCCTAGTTCGATCGCGCTGTGGCTCATGCCTGCGCCGGAACGAAATATCGTGTAGCCTCGATACGCCTCGGGCTATAATGGCCCAAGGGAATGGAGCTTATGCCCGACACCGAAATCGTTTTTGCAATCCAGGAATCCCCCGAAGGCGGCTACGAAGCCAAAGCCCTTGGCTACTCGATCTACACTCAGGCCGAAACACTCGACGAACTCAAACAGTCGCTGCGGGATGCCGTGCGCTGCCACTTCACCGGCCAGGACAAACCCAGCGTCATTCGCCTCCACCTGGTCAAGGACGAGGTCATTCCTGCTTGAAGCTGCCGCGTGACCTCAGCGGAGAAAATCTGGCTCGTCTGCTCCGCCGCTACGGCTATGAAGTCACGCGGCAAACCGGCAGCCATGTTCGGTTAACTTCCACCCAAAAAGGCAGGGAACACCACATCACCATCCCCGCTCACGACGCCCTCAGGATCGGAACACTAAGCGCAATCCTTCACGATGTTGCGGCCCATCTCGAAATGGACCGCACCGCACTGGCAGCACAACTTTTTGGCGAGTAATCGTCGTTACTTCCCGGTCGGTGGGTGCCCCTCGATAAGAGCGAAGGCGTTGTCAAGGCACAGTTCTGCTCCTCGGTGTGATCAGCACCGCGTCATTGCCAGAGGGGCTGAGGACCGAAGCTCTGGAACTCGC